>Ga0126371_10003899_pt1 | contig 13114 bp, 9 predicted proteins | sample PanSoiMetaPlot_4_FD_110145 | JGI IMG/M metagenome (GOLD analysis project Ga0126371, IMG submission 110145) | Tropical forest soil microbial communities from Panama - MetaG Plot_4 | ecosystem: Environmental > Terrestrial > Soil > Tropical forest > Bulk soil | place: Panama | collected 2016-02-17
TCCGGTGCTGTCCCTGCGAACACGGTGACGCTCAGCGACCAGGACGTCGTCAGCGTCTACTTCCGCCTGCAGAGAAACTTCCTGCCGTGAGCGCCTGATCGCGGCTGGTCGATTTGGAACCCCCGGCGGCTGCCGCCGGGGGTTTTCTGTTTTTGTTTGCACCGGATGGGCGCCCGCGCTACGGAGCGTCATCGCTCGGCCGAGCAATTGGGGATATGCTTGGTCGGATAAAGCCCGCTTGAAAGAGTGTCCGACGCTTTGCCGACGAATCGATCCGGCCGCCGCGCGGCCCGCAAACGCGGGAGTGGCCAAGTGGCGCAGATTCTCGCCGCCGCGGTTCAGTGCCATCGGGCGGGCGCTATGGCGGAAGCGGAGCGCCATTACCGGACCATCCTGGCGATGGAGCGGGATCACGCCGTCGCGCTGCAGAATCTCGGCATTCTGGCGATCCAGACCGGCCGGCAGGAACTGGCTGCCGATGTCCTCAGCAGGGCGATCAGCCTCAACCGCCGCAGCGCCGACCTCCACTACAATCGCGCAGTTGCGCTCGAGGCCTTGGGCCACTTCGATGACGCGGCGGTCCATTATCGCGAAGCCGTCGCGCTCAAGCCCGACTATGCCGAAGCCCATCTGAACCTCGGCAACGTCCTCACCTGCGCTGGCCGGATCGAGGAGGCGCTCGTCTCTTATCAGCGCGTGCTGGCATTGCAGCCGCAATCGGCGGTCGCCCATTACAATATCGCCAACGTCCTTGCGTCGCGCGGGGCGCGGGACACCGCCAGGACGCATTATCACAAGGCCCTCGCCATCGAGCCGGGATTCGCTGAGGCCCACAACAATCTCGCCAACACCCTCAGGGACGGCGGTTCGCTCGCCGAGGCCGAGGTCGAATATCGGCGCGCGCTCGCGCTCAAACCGAGTTATGCCGACGCTCACAACAATCTGGGCACAGTCTTGGCGATGCGTAGCGCTATCGAAGGTGCGATTGCGCATTTTCGCCAAGCCCTGCAGGCGCGGCCGGACTTCGTCGATGCCCACCACAATCTCGGCCTCGCGCTCTTCGGCCTCGGTCGCCGCGAGGAGGCGATCGCGCATGTCGAGAAGGCGATCGCACTCGAGTCGGATAACCTGGAGGCCCACCTCACTCTGGCCCGCCAGTTCTATGCCACCGGGGCGGTCGACGAAGCGGCCGCCGTGGCGGCGCGTGCCCTTGCGATTAGCGCTACGCCGGACACGCGCGACCTGCTCGCCCGCTATGTCGGCGCATTGCGGGATGCCGCATTGGCCGAGCCTCATCGCGAATTCGTCGGCAACGCGTTGCGGGAGGGATGGACGCGCACAGGGGCGCTCGATGGCATCGCCGCCGGACTGATCAAGCGCACCCCGTCCATGGTCGATGTCCTCGCCCGCTGTGCGGGCCCGGCCAGGGAGCCACGCGTCTGTTCTCGACAAGATCTTGCGGCGCTCGCCGCCGAGCCTCTATTGCGGAATCTGATGATCGTTGGGCCTGTCCGCGACCGCGAACTCGAAAGCCTGCTTACCTCCGCGCGGCGCGGTCTGCTCGCTGCGGCATCCGATGAACACGCAGGCGCGGGACCCGAAATGCTCGACTTCGCCTGCGCGCTGGCGTGGCAATGCTTCGTCAACGAATACGTCTTCGCTGAGACTGCGGCGGAGCGCGGAGCGGCGCAGAAGATCGCCGATGCGATTGCCGGGCGGATCCGCGCCGACGCCGAGTTTCCGGCATTCTGGCTCGCCGTCGTCGCGGCCTACACTCCGCTCCGCGTGCTGCCGCAAGCAAGTCTGTTGCTCGGTCGGGAGTGGCCCACTCAGATTCTCGATCTCCTGGTCCAGCAGATCCGCGAGCCGTGCGAGGAGCAGGCGATCCGTGCGGCGCTCCCCGTATTGACGGCGATTGACGACGAGGTATCGCGCCGCGTGAGGACGCAGTACGAGGAAAATCCCTACCCGCGCTGGATCGCGCCGTCCCCGGCTGTCCCGGCACGTCCTCTCGATCAATACATCGGAATGAAATTCCCGCGCGCGCCGCTGCGCGCGCTCTCCGCGGGTGGCGGGGCGGACATCCTCATCGCGGGTTGCGGCACCGGCGCGCATGCGATCGATACCTGCCGCCGAATCGCGGGCGCGCGCGTCCTGGCGATCGATCTCAGCGCCGCAAGCCTTGCCTACGCTGTCCGCAAGACGCGCAAGCTCGGACTTGCGATCGAATATGCGCAGGCTGACCTTCTGCGGCTCGGCGGAATCGGCAAGACCTTCGACCTGATCGAGGCGAGCGGCGTGCTGCACCATCTCGCCGACCCGATGCTGGGCTGGCGCATCCTGCTGTCGCTGCTCAAGCCCGGTGGCATCATGGCGATCGGCTTATACAGCCGGCTCGCGCGCGCGGACGTCAGCGCGTCGCGCACTTTGATTGCGGCGCGCAACTACCGGCCGACCGCGGAGGACATCAGGCGATGCCGGCAGGACCTCCTCGCGCTGCCGCCAAGTGAGCCTGCCCACGGTGTGACACGGTCCGGCGATTTCTATTCGACCAGCGGATGCCGGGATTTGCTGTTTCATGTTCAGGAGCATCAGCACACGCTGCCGGAGATCGCCGCTTTCCTCACGGAACAGAACCTTCAATTCCTCGGTTTCGAGATAGATCCGCGCGTGCTCACGCTTTACGTCGAGCAGAACCCCGACGACCCGGCCATGACCGATCTAGCGGCCTGGCATCGCTTCGAGACCCAGCAGCCGGGGATATTCAAAGGCATGTACCAGTTCATGGTGCAGAAACCATAGGCAGTCGCCTCAATCAATCGCCTGGATCGACACGTCGTCGGGAGCTTCGCCTCGCTGGAATTGCTCCCACATCGCGGCGTAGGCTGCCTCCAGGTTGCGCGTGAATCGCGCGGTGTCGAACAGGGCGCAGGTCTTCCGAGTGGCCTTCAATTTTTCTTTGATACCGGCGAGCATCGCCGGCCCGCGCGCGAGCTTGAGCGCCACTGATTCATACTCGGGGGGCGAGCAGGCAATCAGTTCCGTCAGTCCAAGCGAGTTGAGTAGACTCGAGCCGACACGGCTGGCGAACGTCGCGCCGCAACGGGTCAAGACCGGCACGCCGGCCCACAGCGCGTCGCTCGCCGTGGTGTGAGCGCCATAGTGGAAAGTGTCGAGAAAAAGATCAGCTTGGCCGTGGCGCGCCAGATGCAGGTCGGCCCTGAGCCTGGGCGCGAATACAAGCCGGTCGGGAGATATGCCGCGCGCCGCGGCCTCTCGACGCAAGTTCGCGATCGCGGTCGCGTTTCCGGCCAACAGCCACAGCACGCTGCCTTCGATCTCCCGCAGGAGCCGCATCCAGATGTCAAAAACATCCGGCGTGATCTTGTAATTCGAATTGAAGCAGCAGAACACGAACCCCACAGCGGGTAGGCCAAGATCGTGGCGTGATGGGGTAATCTCGGCGACCTTCCGCTCGCTGTCGTTGACCTGATAGCTGTCCGGCAGATAGACGATCCGTTCCGAATAGGCGGCGCGCTGTTCGGGCGGGACCAGCACGCGATCGGCGATGAGATAGTCTATGTGGCTCGCCCCCGTCGTGCCGGGATAGCCGAGATAGCTCGCCTGCACGGGCGCGGGGCGCTGTGCAAGAATATTCGGGCGAAAATGACGCGTGTATCCGCAAAGATCGACGGCAATGTCGATCTCCATCGCGCGGATGCGCTCACCGGCCTGGCGGTCGGACTGAGCCTCGACGTCGACGAATTGGTCGAAGGATTCGACGAGTTGCCGCCGCATGCCGCTTCCATCGTCCGGACCGTACGATATCGCAGCGATCTCGAACTGCTCGCGGTCGTGATTGCGGAAAAGGCCGGCCGCAAGATATGCCGTCGCATGCTCGCGAAAATCCGGAGAGAGATAGGCGACGCGAAGCCGTCCGTGCTGATATTGTTCGCCTCGCCACAGCGGTGCAATGGGTTGCAGCAGGCTTTCGGTCACGTAGGTCTCGGCGCACTGCCGCTGCTGCTGCGGCGTTGAGGGGATCGCGAGCACTGGGAACGGAAACGATGCCGCCTTGCCGGCCGCAATCGATCCCAGCAGATGGGCGCAATCCGCATCAAAAGTCTGCCAGTCGCAGATATGCATCTTGGCATGCAGGCGTTCGCCTTGGAGGTAGCTCAAATCGGGACGTATCGCGAAGGCGCGGTCGAAATCCGAAAGGGCTGTGTCGTATCGGTTGAGATGGATGAAGACCCCTCCACGCTCTTTCAGCGCCGCGGCGAGGTTCGGTTCGAGCGCCAGCGCCTTGTCGTAGGCGGCAAGCGCCTCCTCAAATCTCCCCAGCAGGACAAAAATATTGCCGCGGACCAACCAGCCGTCCGCCAAGGCCGGGTCGCAAGCGAGCGCTTGCTCGGAGGCGGAGAGCGCCTCGTCGAGGCGCCTCATCTCGATGAAGACGTCTGCGCGACCGGTCCGCGCACTCATGAGCACTGGGTTGAGCGCAATGGCGCGTGCAAATGCAGTGAGCGCATCGTCGTGGCGTTTCTGACGCGCGAATGCATGTCCGCGCCCGGCCCATGCCTCGGCCAAGCCGGGCTGAAGCTGCAACGCATGGGCATAGGCGAGGAGAGCCTCCTGTGGCCGTCGGAGTCCCAGCAGCGCGTTGCCGCGGTTGCTATGAGCACCCGCCGCGTTCGGCTGCAGCGAAATGGCATCGTCGCAGCTCGACAGCGCCTCCTCGTAACGGTGCAGCCCGTTCAAGGCCGCGGCGCGGTTGCTGTGGATTTCGGCCACGCGCGGCTCCAAGGCGATGATCCGGTCGCAGGTCGCCAGCGAGGCGCTGAAGTTCCTCATTCGCGCATGGCAGTTGGCTATGACGAGGAGTGCCTCGACGTTTCGGCGATCGATGTTCGTCGCCCGCTCCGCGAAATTCAATGCCTCGGCGAGATTATCCTGCTGCATCAAGGCGATCGATAAGTTCGTCAAGATCGAAATGCTTTGAGGGGCGAAATTTAGCGCATGGCGCAGACGCAACTCGGCGGGAGGATAATCCCGCGCGTCCAGAAGCGCCAAGGCTTCGAAAAACAGTCGCTTTGCTGTTTCGGTGTCACTCATCTTCGTTTCCATCTGTGGCCCGCGCATTTTCCCGGCCCGGCTGCTGCGCGTGGCCGGCAGGCCTCACGTCCGCGTGTCACGGTTTCGCGGTCTCGCCCATAACATCGACCTGCTCCGTTTCGCACTTGGCTACGAACGCCGCAATGCGCGCGATCATCTCCGGCTCGACCAGCAGCGGGGCGTGGCCCTGGTCGGGGATCTCGATCGCCGTAAGGTCGTGATGACGCGCCTGCATCGCGGCGACCGTGGCGGGCGACAGGAGGTCGGAATTGGCTCCCCGGATCACCATCACGGGAACGCGGCCGAGCGCGTCGAACTGCGTCCACAACGTCGGCAACGGGTTGGCCGGATCGAACTCGGCGAGGGCGTGCGCGAGCCGTGGATCATAGGTGAGAAGGAGGTTGCCGTCCTGGTCGCGCCAGGTTCGATGCGCATAGGAGAGCCATTGCGCCTCGGTGAGCTTGGGGAACTGGGCGCTGAACAGCCGACGCAGGATGTCGGCGCCTTCTTCGAAGCTGCGCGGTTGGGGCAGCTTGCCGACGTAGCTTTTGATCCGCATCAGCCCCTGCGGCTCAAGCACCGGGCCGATATCGTTGAGAACCGCGCCGGCGATCGCGGCCGGTCGAACCGCCGCGAGCGCCATGGTGATGAGGCCGCCGCGCGACGTGCCGACGAACACCGCAGGCGACAGCGCGCGGGCGGTGAGCACGGCGAGCACGTCGTTGAGCTCGACCGGGATCGAATAGTTGGCCGGATCAGGGTCGCGGTCGGAGAGGCCGCGGCCCCGGTAGTCCATCGCGAGCACGCGCCGCGGCCGATCGGGATCGCCGGCCAGCGCGGCGGCAAGCGGCTCGAAATCCACGGTGGTGCGGGCGAGACCGGGGAGACATACGACCGGGAGGCCGGGCGCCGTGCGCTCGCCGTGTTCGCGCACATGCAGCCGCAGCCCGTCCTGTGCGGTGACATAGACGTCGTTGGCGCGAACCTGGGACATGGTCGGCAAATGGGCCGTACGGGCGGCGATCTGTCAACCGGCTGTGAGATTCAATCCGCCTGCGTGCCCCGGTGCAGATCCGCTTCGATCATGAGCTTGCTGCTGCCGCCGAAGCGGACGCGGTAGACCTGGAGATTTTCCAGGATGCGCTGCACGTAGTTGCGCGTCTCGGAGAACGGAATGCGTTCGACCCAGTCGACCGGATCGATGCGCGGATCGCGCGGGTCGCCGTAGCGCTCGACCCATTCCTTCACCCGGCCGGCCCCGGCGTTGTAGCCCGCGAATGCGAGGATGTAGGAGCCGCGGTAGCGCTCGATATCGTCGCCGAGCTCGGCCGCGCCCATCTGCATGTTGTAGACGCTGTCGTGCAGCAGCCGCCGCTCGTCGAATGCGACGCCAAACTTCTTCGCGATGTAGCGGCCGGCATCGGGCGTCACCTGCATCAGGCCGAGCGCCTTAGCGCTCGACACGGTCTTGGGATTGAAGGCGCTTTCCTGGCGCGCGATCGAGTAGACCACGGCCGGCTCGACCGACGGCCCGATCGCGTTGTAGCGCGGCAGCCCGCTGGCCGGAAACGCGTAGCGGTCGAAGGGAAATCCTCGGCCGAGCGCGATCTTGCCGATCAGGAGCTCGGCGCGGGCATCGCCGTGCTGCTCGGCCATCTCGGCCAGCATGGCGAGCGCGCCCTGGTCGACGCTCTTGTCGGCGAGATCGGCGACGAACGGTGCGGCAAGCTCGCGCTCGTCGAGCGCATAGAGGATATCCAGCGCACGAACGACTTCCAGCCGCGACATGGCCTGCCACCGCTCGGCCGAAACGGCGGGCGGGCCCGCAAACGCGACATCGCCGTTGCCGAGCCGGGCGCGCGCCAGCTGGCCGTAGTAGGCCGTCGTGTAGCGCGCCGCCGTCTCGTAATGCGCGCGTGCTTCCTGCGGCTTGTTGGCGGCCTCGGCGGTGCGGCCCAGCCAATAGCCGGCGCGCGATATCGTGATCGGATTCGCATTGCCCTCGGCGACACGGGCAAAGTGCTGGGCCGCGAGCGCCGGATCGCGCAGGAACCGCAACGCGATCCAGCCGGCCGTGAACTGATGCTCGGCGCGATAGTTGTCCCTGGCCGGCGCCGCGGCATCGCGCACGATCGCGTAGGCGAGCCGCGCATCGCCGACGTCGAGCAGCTTGCGGGCGACGAGCCGGCGCTCCACCCACCATTCGTCGAGATCCTGGAGCTCGGCCGGATCGCGCGGCGCGGCGCGCAACAGCGCGCCGGCCTCGGCAATCTTGTCGTGGTGGCGCAGCCACTGCACCGTGCTGAAGATGTATCCCGCATCGTGGCGGGCCGAGGCCGGCACCGCGTCGAGCGCGGCCTTGGCGTTGCCGGCCCGGGCACTGACGGCGATCCGCGCCTTGGCGATCGCGGGCTCGTCGCCGCCGAGCCGCTTTGCGGCGCGCAGCCCGGCATCGGGATCATCCGTCCCGTAGAGCCGGCGATCCATGCGCGCCTTCTCGTCGGCGCGGGTGATCAGCTCGGCGAACAGGTCGAGCGCCTGGGTCTCGATCTCGCGCGAGAACGAATCGCTGCGCCAGGCCTCGCGCACATAGGTCTGCGCGCCGGAGCGGTCGCCATCCGACAACAGCGCCCGCGCCAGCGCGAAGCGGCCCTTCGCGCTCAGCGGCTTCGCGTTGGCGAAATAGGCGCGCACCGAGGCGGACGGGGCGCGCTCCTGCCAAAGCAGCGCCTCGGCGCGGCGGCGTAAGGTGACGATGCTCGGCCAGCTCGGGTTGGCGGCGATGAATGCCTGGTAGCGGGCAAAGTCGGCATCGTTGTCGTCGTTGCGCAGGATCACCCATTCGACGAGCTTGCGGGCGAGCGAATCGGAAATGCCGCGTTCGGTCGCGGTGGCGTCGCCGACCCGGCCCGCGCGCACGAGCGCGAACGCCTGCTTGACCGCATCGAGATCGGCCTGTGGCGTCGTGGCGCTCGCCGCTGTGGCGAGCGGAATGCCGGTGGTCGGCGGCCGCGCATAGGCGAGCGTCGGGACCGGCGTGCCCGGGCGCGCCGGTTCCTCCGGCACAGTGACGCGGCTCGTCGGCGTCGCAGCGCGGTGCGCGCGCGGCGCCGGAGCGTCGGCGTGCGCCGCCTGGGTGCCGGCATTGTGCGCGGACTTGTCCGCGGAATGGGCTGTCTTCGCGGACTTGTCGGCGGCGGACTTCTCGGATGGGGCGCCGCCCTTCGCCGCCGTATTCGCCGGCTTTTTGCTGGCGGGCGTCTCAGGCTTCCGCTCGGGCTTGGTCTCGGGCTTGGTCTCGGACTTGGTCTCGGACTTGGTCTCGGATTTGGTCTCGGATTTGGTCTCGGACTTGGTCTCGGATTTGGCGTCGGCTTTCGCGCCGGCTTTGACGGCTGGTTTTGCGGTGGTCTTCGCGGCCGGCTCGGCGGCTGTTTTGGCCGCGGTCTCGCTCGCCGGCTCCGAGGCCGCGTCCTTGGCGTTCACCGGCAGGGCGGCCGCCAACAGGGCCGCGAGGGCCCAAGCCCTCGTTTTGCGGTCTCTTTCCCTGTTCACAGACAGCTGCTCCCCGGTCGAATCGCGTCCGAACGGCCCAACCTATTGCGTTGATGAAATTGACGAAACCCTAATCGAGGGCAATCGTGGCGATGTTGAGACGGGGAACGGGAACCGGCGGTGTGGCGCAACGGCAGGCTGTTGGCGCAAACCCGCGGCGGCGTGGCGCCCGGGTGACCCCAAATCGTCACGAAAATTGTTGGGCTCCATCGCCGAAATTCGTTACTCTCAAGCCCCAAAAGGCGTTACCGGAAAGACGGTTCGAGATCAGCCGCCGACCGGTCCGGGAGACTGTATATGGGCGCCAAGACGAATTTCCGGGGTTCCTTCACGGCGCTGGTGACTCCCTTCAAGAATGGCGCCCTCGACGAGCAGGCGTTCCGCGATCTGGTCGAATGGCAGATCGGCGAGGGGACCAACGGCCTCGTGCCGGTCGGGACCACCGGTGAGAGCCCGACGCTTTCCCATGACGAGCACAAGCAAGTGGTCGAGTGGTGCATCGACCAGGCCAAGGGGCGGGTACCGGTGGTCGCCGGCGCAGGCTCGAATTCCACGCGCGAGGCGATCGAACTCGCTGAGCACGCCGAGGAAGCCGGCGCCGATGCGGTTCTGGTGGTGACGCCCTACTACAACAAGCCGACGCAGGAAGGCCTCTATCAGCACTTCAAGGCGATCAACGACGCGATCGGCATCCCGATCATCATCTACAATATCCCGGCGCGCTCGGTGATCGACATGTCGGTCGACACCATGACGCGCCTCTTCGAGCTCAAGAACATCGCCGGCGTCAAGGACGCGACCGCCAACGTGGTGCGGGTGTCGCAGCAACGCGCCGCGATGGGCGAGGGGTTCAACCAGCTTTCCGGCGAGGACGCGACCGCGCTGGGCTTCATGGCGCATGGCGGGCACGGCTGCATCTCGGTCACCTCCAATGTGGCGCCGCGGCTGTGCGCCGAATTTCAGAGCGCGTGCCTGCGTGGTGATTTCGCCGCAGCGCTCAAGCTGCATGACAAGCTGATGCCGCTGCATCAGAACCTGTTCATCGAAACCAACCCGTCGCCGGCCAAATATGCGTTGTCGGTGCTCGGTAAGATCGCTGAGACGGTGCGCCTGCCGATGGTGCCGCTCGCCGAGAAGTCGAAGGCGGCCGTGCGCGACGCCATGGTGCACGCTGGTCTGATCAACTGACGGCCGGGCCGCCGACGCAACCTCCATCCGCCCCTTGGGTTTCGGTGGGCGGCGGCCGCCGTGCCGTCGCAACACGAGGAGGCGCCGGTGCTGGAGCAATTCAAGAAATTCGCGATGCGGGGCAATGTCGTCGATCTTGCGGTCGGCGTGATCATCGGCGCGGCGTTCGGCGCGATCGTCAACTCGCTGGTCGCCGACATCATCATGCCGCTCATCGGCGCGGTGTCGGGAGGACTCGACTTCTCCAACTATTTCCTGCCGCTCTCGTCAAAGGTCCACGCCGCAGCGCTCGCTGACGCGAGGAAGGAAGGGGCGGTGCTGGCTTACGGAAATTTCCTCACCCTCGTGATCAACTTCGTGATCATCGCCTGGGCGCTGTTTCTGGTCGTGCGGGGGATAAACCGCCTCTACGCGCCGCAACCGGCTGCGCCTGCTGGGCCATCGAAGGAGGTCGAGCTGCTGACCGAGATCCGCGATCTTCTGAAGAAGTGAGCGTCGGCCGGCTCCGCCGTCCGAGCCACACGTGAAGGACGAGAAGCGACGGCAACGCGAACCCGACGACGGTGTGGAGGTCGCTGATCCACGGGCGCAAGACGTCGGAACCCGCATAGTAGAGCCCGAACGCGGTCGCGATCAGCACCGCATTGATGGCGACCATCGTGGGCCCGGTGAGGCGATTCCGGCCGCTGCGCCAGGCGCGCCGGATATGCAGGGGAACGAGCGCGCCCAGAAGCAGCAGGGTTACCATGGCGGCGCCGCCGTGCAGCATGAGCATGTCGGCGGCGACTTGCTGCCAGAATTCCGGCCCGGCCGGGTCCTTGTGCCAGTCGGCGACGAGCCAGACGGCGCCCGTGACGGTCAGCGCAGCGAGCGCCGCGTACAGCGTCCGACGATAGCGAGGATCAAGCCGCACGGTACGGCCGCCAGGTCGGGCTGGTCCGGATGTCGCCACCGGGGAACACCAGCATCGCGCTCGCGCCGAGGTCATCGAGCAGGTCCGCTGCCGCTTCGCCCGCAATCATCACGACCTTGGTCAAGGCGTCGGCGAGGATGCAATGAGGCGCCCGCACCGTGACGCCCGCGATGGTGCGCACCGGCGCGCCGGTCCGTGCATCGATCACCGCGCAGGCTGCCGGATCGGGCGAGCCGAACGGATCGAACCGCCCGCCGCTCGATGCCACCGCCTCGTTGGCGATCTCGATGCGCGCAATCGACCGACGCGGGTCGGCCGGATCGCGAATGTAAACCGGTTCGGCCGTGTCGCCGAATGCCGCGAGATCGCCGCCTGCATTGACGAGGCCGCGCGCCACACCGTGCGCCCGCAGCATCTCCACCGCGCGGTCGACCGCAAAGCCCTTGGCGACGCCGCCGAGATCGATCCGCGTTGCCGGATCGCAGAACCGCACCCGGTGACCGGGCAACAGCGCGATGGTGTCGCATGCAGCGCGGCCCTCGGCGGCCGGCAACGCGTCGAAGCACGGCAGCAACCCCAGCCGCTGCAGGGCCGGCGCAACCGTGATGTCGAACGCGCCGTTGGAGCGGCGATAGAGATCGACCGCGGTTTCGATGACCGCACAGGTCCAGGCATCGACCACGACGTCCTCGGCGGCAGCGTCGCGATTGAGCCGGCTGACGTCGCTCGCCGGATCGTGAAAGCTCATCAAATCGTGAACTTTTGCGACCGCGTCGAACGCCGCCTCGACGGCGGCATCGAGCGTCACCGGCTCGCCGCGCGCCGCGATCTCGACGAACGTGCCGAGCAAGGGACGGGCACGGCGCACGCTGGCGCATCTTTCGGCGAAAGCTCGCCCCCGCCTCGATCGGGGGTTGGGGCCGGGTCGCCGGTCGGGCCGCGCGCCCCCGCTATCGGATGCCATGGCCATAGGCCGCGAGGACGCGCTTCACGCCCTCGGTCACGTGATGCGAGGACAGCGTGGCGCCCGAGATGTTGCGGATGTCCTGCTCGACGGTGAGCGCACTCGCGCCGGTCTTGCCGACGAATTGCGCGAGCCAGCTCGCCTGCCGAACCTCGCCGCCATAGGACTCGCGGTATTGCAGGATCTCCACCCGCAGGATGCGGCCGGCCGGATCGAGCGCGACCGCATAGTCGATGTAGAGGTGCTTCCCGATCACGTGATCGAAGACGAAGAGGCCGATCACCTTGCCGCCGGCTTCCGCCTTCCAGGCGCGGCCGGCCTGCATCTCGACGAACTGGCTTGCCGACGGGAAGGCGAGCTTTTGCGCCTCCGGGATGGTGAGATACTGCACCGCATGCGCCGCCGACGTGAGCGACACGACCGCCGCGGCCGGCGCCGTCCATTTCATCCATCCAGGCATCGCGTTCTTGCCTTCGCTGATTGTGGCCTTAGAAGAAGAATCCGACGCCGCCGAGCACCGAGTCCGAATTGGCGCCGGCCGGATCCTTGTTGATCACCTTTTGATAGGTCCCCTTCAACACGAGGTTGGGCGACGGGAACACCGCGACTCCGACGTTGTGGAATTGCAGTTGTCCGGCCCCGGTCGGCGCATTCACGTCGGTTCCGGCGAAGCCGCCCGTTTGCAGGTCCTCGATCGTATAGCGATAGAACGGCACCGCCTCCCACGCACTGTTGAGAATGGTGCCGAGCGGGACATGGTAGGCGACCTCGCCGGATGCGCCCCACATGGTCTTGCCGACATTGTTGGCCGGATCGCTGTCGTTGTTGGCGCGCAGGTTGGCGGGGTTGCCGAACATCGCCGTGACGTACTCACCCCGGAGCTCCAGACCGGTATTGGGTATGCGGTAGCGGAATTCGGCATCGAACACCGTGAGGCTCGATCGTCCCAGGAAATTCCCCATGTCGTCGTGCGCGCCGCGTGGCGTCGTGTTGGGCGAGTAGTAGGCGCTTACGCTGCCCGCCAAGCCCGGCGCGAAGGTCGGCGCGACATCGAGTCGGCCCGACACTGCCAGGTTGTTGTTGAGCTGGGAGAAATCGCCGAGCGGCGGATTGGAGAATCCGAGTGCATTGAGCCCGTCGATGCCGGGGACGTAGGGCGTGGGGGGCGGCGGGACGGTCTTGGCGTCGGTGCGGGCGTCGAACGCATCGCCGAAATCCTCGTTGCTGGCGCTCACCATGACTTGGTACTTCAGGCCGTCGGTGATCGTCCCATAGACGCTGCTGCCGGGCACCTTCCAGGTCGAGGGGATGAGGCCGTTGTAGAGCTCCGGCCGCCGCACGCTGTAGAACTGGGTCGGCTCGTGATGCTGGTTGATCCA
>Ga0126371_10003901_pt1 | contig 13109 bp, 4 predicted proteins | sample PanSoiMetaPlot_4_FD_110145 | JGI IMG/M metagenome (GOLD analysis project Ga0126371, IMG submission 110145) | Tropical forest soil microbial communities from Panama - MetaG Plot_4 | ecosystem: Environmental > Terrestrial > Soil > Tropical forest > Bulk soil | place: Panama | collected 2016-02-17
AGGCGTGGCAAAAACGGGCACACCTGGATTGCCAAAGTTTTCCGCGCTGTGTTCTGGGCCTACGACCCATTCGACTTCCAGACTACGCCCAATCTGCAGGTCTTCTTTCTTCAACGTTCGATCCATGCTAGTCCTCGTATATGTAGTTTTCACTGTGCGGCAGCAACGTTCGGTGACGCCTGCACGCGGGCCAGCCATGTCGCCGAATTCTCGGGACTCAGCAAATAGAGCTGCATGCTGCCGGCCACCTGATTGCGCGCCACGCCTTGATTCGGATCGTCAGGGCGGAGTTCACGGCCGGTGCCGTAATTCCCCGACCATTCGGCCCACGCAACCGCGGCCACCCCACCGAACCAGTCGTTGACGTTGACTTCGATCACATCGTCCTCGACCGATGCCCGCAGGTGTTGTTGGCCAATCGCTTCGATTCCGATGCCATAACCCTCTTTATCGGTCAGCGATGCATAAACAAAGTTGCGCTTGGTGCTGCGAAAGTCATTCGTCCCCATAGCCGAATCATCGAGCGCAAACGGCTGCTGGGGTGGAACGGTCTGCGATCCCGGCGCGTGGGCGGTCGCGATCCCGTCATTGCGGCCGATGTGATCATCGGGATAAACCGTCCATTCTCCACGCCGATGCCACTGGAGTTTGTCGCACCACAACGGAACGCCGAATTCAAGTCCAACTTCACGGGCGCGCGTATCGGTTCCACTGTAGTTGAAGTCATAATGCACGCGCAGGCCGCCCTCGGGCGTGATCAGGAAACGCAACTCCCCAGCGAAATCGCGATAAGAGCCTCTCTCGACCACTTCGTAGCCGTCGCTGGCCGGATGAATATCCAACGGTTTGCTGAGTCGCCAGCTTTCGAGCATGGGAAATTCTTCCAACGTCGCCTCAATGGGAAGGATGTGGAGCTTGGGAGTGTCATATAAGACGGAATGGCGATCCATCAGAGCGCGACGAATACGACCGTTATTGCCGTCGAACGCAATTTCAAAATTGTCACCGATAAAGCGTTCCATCGGTCCGCCGAGCCAAGAGGGTTCATGCAGATACCGAAGCGGACTAGCTTTGCGAACCGGCGTTGCGACCGGCGGTTGGGCTCCCAGTTGCATGCGGTGGGGCATTACCAGTTGGCCTTTACTGTCCAGAAACTCGAGAAACAGCAGGTTACCCGGCTTGGTTTCCGGTCTCACAGGAATGGCAACTTGACCGCTCGACTGCGGAGGCATGTCAGGATGCAAAGTTCCGTGCTGGTTGCCAACTCTCCAGCGCAAGGTCAGCTCAGAGAGGTTGGTGAACTCATACCGGTTGTCCACGGTAAACGTGGCCGGAGTGCCGGGTTGCCAGCCGGGCAAATCGCGGTCACGCATGTGGACGGGCGAGAAGAGCATTTTCACGTTCCAGAACTCGGGTTTCTTGCGACGCCATCCGTCCACGATGCCCCATGGCGCATCGCCGACAATGCCACGTCCTGGCATCTTGTAAATGTGATCCAGAAAATGAAGCGGGCGCACAATGCTGCCGCGGCCGTACTCGGAATCGCGGCCTGGGACCAGAAACGCGTCGTCCACCCAAGCCCAGATAATGCTGGCCTGAACGTTTTTGCTGGCCTGGACAGCATCCCAAACTGGAATTAACGGCTGGATGTAGTAGTCGCGCTCCCCGGGATCAATCCACATTTCGCGCGTGTCACCCCAGAGATCGCCCTGAAATGGCGCCATGGCCTCATCCCACATGATTGGGACTTTGACATCCTCGCGTTCTTTCATGCGTTCGAGACTGATGGGGTTGTGCATGGTATCGAGTTCAAGGGTGGCGCTTTGCCCCGCGCTGGCGGGACGCGTGGGATCGTGTTTTTTCACGAACTGGTGTGCGGCTTCGAAATCCGGCCCCCAAGTGCTTTCGTTGCCGATCGACCAATAGGCCACGCTCGGGTGAGATCGGTCGCGCTCAATCATTTCCGCGGTGCGCTCGACGAATGTTGGCAAATAACGCAGATCCGAGCTTTCGTCCACCCAACAGAAGGGCCCTTCCTCTTCAATGTAGAAGCCCAATTCGTCGGCGTCATCGTATAAATCTTCTACCGCAGGAAAAGTTGAAGTGCGGATCGCGTCGAGATTGTCCTCTTTCATCATCTCCAGATCTTTGCGGGTCAACTCAGGAGTCACAGCGCGGCCAGTGAGCGGGTCCATTTCATAGTGATTGGCGCCGTGCATCTTTATAGCGACACCATTCACCAGGAATTGGGTTCCCCGAATCTCGATTTGCCGAAAGCCAAAACGTTGGGACACGGTTTCACCGTCGTTTTGCCCCGAGAGCTTCGCGCTCAAGCTATAAAGCCGGGGATGCTCGGCTTCCCAGTGCTGAGCATCCTGAATATGGAACTCGAGCCTCTTGTCGAGCCGGCCCCCAGGACCAAGCGTGACGTCCAGGTGATCGTTCTCGACGGAAACCGAGTCCCCTCGCGGACCTTGCAAAGAAAACACCACGGGAGCATTGCTGATCTGCCGGTCCGACTCATTCTCGATCGAGAGATCCACAATTAAGGTGGCATCTTTATAGGAGGAATCGAACACCGTCTCGACCTGAAAGCGCCCGATGTGCATTTCTGGCAAGCTGAACAACTTTACCGGACGAAAGATTCCTGTGAGCGGGAAATTGGCGTAGTAGCTCATGTTGTCCAGGTGGGACGACAGGGTCTTTTCCCGCACCAGCACAGCTAGAAGATTGTCGCCGCCGACGCGGGCTGCTTGGGTCACGTCCATTTCGAATGGCGAAAACCCTCCTTCGTGGGATCCGATACGCACGCCATTGAACCAAACCTCGGCGCCGCTGTAGACGCCGTCGAACCACAGCTTGACGCGGCGCCCGCGAAAACTAAGGGGAATTTGCACATGCCGGCGATAGCCACCGGTACCCGTCGTGCTGTCGAAACCCTCCATCACCCAATGCGAGGGAACAGGGATGGTCTTCCAATCGGCGTCGGAGACACTGATTTTGTAAAAGTCGGGCGGAGGGTCAGGTCGAAATTTCCATGTGCCATTCAAGTCAACCACGGCTGCGGTCTCATCCTTTTGATCCAAACCAGGAGTAAGGTCGCCAGCTTCGAGCGCCTGCTGTGGGGAATCGGCGCCAGGAAGCTGAGCGATCGCGGTCACTTTGCCGTCCAGTCCGACCGGCATCTCAACTTCGAAAATCCCACTCTCGTCGGTTTGGGCCGAAGCCTGCCAGGGTTTTCCTCGAGCCGTGCCGCGTAGCTGCACCGGAATATGAGCAAAGGGAACCGTACCGAAACCGTCGGTGACAATACCGAAAATGTGATGCAGGAGGTCAGAGCCCATGACTACCACGGGAGGATCTTTGCGGTTGTAAACTTCGATCTCCATCAACCCAACGCTGCCTCGAAAGTTCGACAAACGTAATCCGTTGGTACTCTGCGTTGCAAATTGCGTCAGGACGAGTCGGGGCAAGAGATGTTGCGAGTCCCCGATCGATTGCAGGGGGTGCCATTGCCCGCTGGCGTCCCGCGTTTCCAAATTGAGGTGGGAAAGCTTGGGCGATCCGCTTTGGCGAACCACGACTTCCTGAAATTGCACCGGACCAGACCAGGCCAGCTCTACCCACGTTTCTGCCGGCGTCGTTCCCTCTTTGGCTCTCCACTCGGTGTCGGTGATATTGCCATCGGCCAGATTCTCGACTTTCGTTCCCTCGGCTTCGCTGGAAGCGGTGGCGTGGGCCATCAAAGCGAGGTCGCCGTGCGAAACCTCTTGTGCAGTGGCTGGCCCGTAAAGAAGTGCCGCGATGAATAGACCCAGCACTGGTTCGATTCGCATCTTAGCCTTCGTTCCTCCACTGCAAATCTCGAGTCACTTCAGCCTGCCCGCTATCCCACTTCAGAACCGCTTTTACACGGATCCAGTGCGCACCCGGCGCCAGGGGAAACGGCGACTGGGTTTCGAAGTGTGTGAACCCATGATTGTCCACGGAGCGCCTCGCCTCGTCCCAGCCCGGAGGCTCGTTTTTGGGAAAACTGATCGTGTAGCTGACGGTTGCACCCGCAGGCACGCTCGCCGCGTCGTAATCCAAGCGCGCGATTATCTCTGGCGACCGTATGCCTGTTGCCTGGGCTGCCAAACGACATCCGAGAAGTTCGGCGGTCATTTGGTTGATCTCTTCCCGCCGAAACGCCGCATTTTCGATGGAATGTGTGGATCGCTGCGCATCCTCATCAGCTTCTGCTATGGCGCGGTTCGATTCGAACGGCTGATGGGCGAAGGCGGAGAGAATGCGTGCGGTCCAGGACTGAAAACGGGGTGGATCCTGTTGAAAATTTCGCGGATTGTCGACCAGGTCATCGAGTTGTCGTTCCACGGCTTCGGTTTCACGCAAAACCCGCGGCTCTTTTTTTATGTCTTCACCACCGAGCAGCGTGCCCCACTTCACTTTTTCCGCGACTTCGATCTGGCGCAACTGGGAACGATAATCCACGATCTGTTGCAGCAGTTCTTGATTTTCAAGCGAACCGGCCTCCTCGAGCGTCACGGTGACTTGATTGCGGATGGATTCAGCGGAAATATTGACAATGGTTAACCGACTCTGGTCGTCCCACCTCCAACCATTCTCTGAGCTAGAGCTCGGCGACTCCGGAATCACGGCGCCCTGCAAGCGTACGGTTGCGGGTTTGAGCAACCCATGGATGCGAATCGTGTATGCGCGCGTCGCCGGCTGGCCTGCGTACTGGCCTTGCGTGGGGGCGATGGTCACAGAATGCTTGCCCGCACCAGAGAGGTTGTAAGTGAACTCGGTCCACGCGTACTGACCCTTTTGATAATCGAGTGAAGTGCCGTCGTCTTCGTACAGCCGGAAAGATCCAGGCTTTCCGGCGAACACTTCCAATCTCAAGGAGTCGAGCGGACTCTGATCGCTGTAATCCATCGGACGAGCCAACGGAAGGATTGCACCTGCCTTGACGAAGAGCGGCATGCGATCCAGCGGACATTCGTAGGCGAGGGTGTGGCCGCCGTCATAAATTCTGCCGGTAAACCAATCAAACCATTGATCCCCATCGGGAAGATAAATCTGTTTGAGAACAGGTTCGCCAAATCCCGGCTCCGTGACCGGCGCCACCAGCAGTTCCTTGCCGAGCAGATACTGATGCCGGAATTCGTAAGCGTCTTCCTGCCAGGGATATTCAATGTAGGTTCCGCGAACCAGCGGCTCCCCGTTCTCTTGAGCGAGACGGCTGTACGTATAGAGGTAGGGAATCAGGCTGTACCGCAGGTCGAGGAATGTGCGCGCGTTTTCGAGCGACCCCCGACCGTATTCCCAAGGCGCGCGCAATCCCCAGATCCCGTGCCACCAGAACACAGGGCTGAGCGCGTTAAATTGTACCGAGCGATCGTACAGCTCGGTTCCAACTACCTGGGGAGTGAATCCAGGGTTGTCGTTGATAACGTACGGCAGCAGCATATTGCCGGCTTGCACATTGAACGGAACCAGCAAGTTCAAGCTACGCCAATCTGCGACAAGATCACCGGTGAAAAAGCCTCCGTAGCGATGGCCTCCCCAGGCCGGAGTCGCATTGGTTTTCTGGTAGGGGACATCAAGCCGCTCGAAATCGAAGGCACGCTTGCCCGTGATTCGCACCGTGCCGGCGTATTCCACGTAGCGCGTCCACAGGGTTGGATCGAGGCCGCGCATGTTCGCAAGCGCATTTCCGTCCTGCCACCAGAATGCCATCCCCGCCTGCAACGCAGGCTTATTCAGGACATCCATGTAGAGTTCGGCGTACGTCTTATTCGCCAGATCGTGCGAGATCTTTGTCGTGTCCGCCGGCAACCCCATCGCAATTCGAATCCGCTCAAAGTTGCTCGAGTTCTCCGGCGTCAGGGCTCCGTAGTGCTCATTGACGACAACTTTGACGCCCTCGGTCTTGGCAAACTGGAAAAAACCAGGCGGATCCGGCATCTGTTCAAGGTCCCAATCGCGACCGGCCCAAATGACCTTCGCCGTCGAATCGGAATCAAGCGTAACGATATCGAGCGGCACATGCTCTTCGCGAAAGCGGTGAATAATCCTCTTCCATTCGTCCGAGGAATAGGCGGTGCGCGAACCGAACCACGTCCCAAAGATGTAGCGCGGGACCATGGGAATCGGACCGAGTAGATGCGCCAAGTCGTGAAGTAAAGACTTGTAGTCGCGGCCGTAAACAAAAAAATACCAGTCCTGCCCGTCCGTTTCGGGGCGCGGTTCCACCCAATCGCCGGCGCTGTTCCACAGCGCAGTGTGGCTGTCGTCAAGTACGAAGTAGCCGTTGCGGCTCAGAGGTCCTGCTTCGTTGCCGGGCACGACGCGCAACGCGATGTCGCCCGGGACTCCGCCCAGATTCTTGTCGTCCTTATCCCCGGGTTTCCAGTGGTACTCGCTGCCGCGGTCGGACCATGAGATCTCGAGATTGTCCGCGGAGAATGCCCCCGACCTTAAGCGATACCGCACCCGCATCTTGCTCGTGGAAATTTCGAGCCAGCCTTTGCGATCGCCTGCGCGAAACTCAGCACTTTCCCAGTGGCGATCAAGGACAGCGACGCTTGGCGCGTCCACAAACTTGCGGCGAGGTGAATATTCCAGGCGGATCACGCCCGGAGACAGGATCTGAAAGCGCGCCTCCGTGCGGACAACGTTCTCCTGCGCTTGACTGCGAAAACAGAACATTACCGAAAATGCATAAAGGATGAAGAGGGGCAGAACCGGGCAGGCCTTGGGGCGCGCAGGTTTCACAAAGAAGATGAAAACCGGTCGTGACATGGTCGAAGGACCGCCAACCAGCGGCCCAGGAATTTCGAACGAACAATGTACCTGGATTACTGTATCGTTTCAACCAATTTGAAGCGCAAAGCCCTGAGTGTATAACTCCCTTACGCATGTTTGGCTTAACAGTGATCTTTTCTCTTCACATTTCTAGAAACGATTCAATAGAATACGGGACGTTCTCCTGAGTAAGGCTTGCGTTGGGGAAATGCGACAACAAACGGCCACTGTTGTGCGCTTGAGCTAACAGCCCAGATTCCTGGAGTTTCTCTTTGTCAAAACTAAGGATTGTGCTCCTGTTGGCAGTCATGCTTCCCCAGATCTCGTGGGCGGCAACGAAGCCTTACCGTCTACTGTTTGTCATTTCTGACCAGTGGAAAGATCCCCGCAGTTTCCTGGTGAGCGGGGGCGGCGAATTTCAAACCACCGTCACGATGCTGAAGTCCTGGGGCGTGCCCTTTGACATTCTGCGTCTAGACCACACCCTGCTTGATCCCAATCAGTTCACGGACTTCTCGGGGCGGGCCAAATACGGGGCCATCCTGTGGGATGTTCCCGGCGACCATCTTTCCGCGAGTGACCTCGCGATTGTCGAAGACGCGGTGATCAGGCTGCACATCTCGGTGATTGCCATGGGAGACCGTGTGCAGCAGCCACTCATCCAAGAACTCCTGGGAATCCGCTATAAGAACCAGCACATGAACAGTGCCCATCCGCTGGTGAAAGGCGATTCCTTCCTACTGCGGGGTGTTAATTCTGATCTCCGGACGCAAGGGCCGGATGTACGCGCCATGCAGCGGGTTCAAGTTGAGTTGAATGGCGCCGAGGTTCTGGCCGCTGCCGCTGACATGCCGCAGGTGACGGAAAGAAAGATCAGCGACGACACCCGCGCCATCTGGATCGGCGGCGACATCGACCAGATGCTTCTGTATCAGCCCATGCGTACCGCACTGCGCCGAGCCATTACCGAGGCGATTGGGTATTCGCTGGTGAAGACTTGGGGCAAGACAATTATTTTGACCATGGACGACATGGGAAATGCGCAGAACGCTTGGCTGGAGCACTGGCATTACCCCGCACTGAGCGAAGCGCAGATTCGCCATTCCATTCTCGAACCGTTACAGGCGCATCATGCGATGCTGTCGCTCAACATCGTTCCCGGATTTGTCGATGACAATCAACACAAAATCGTGCCCACCTGGCATCAACAATTCACGGATCAATTCGGGATCCGGCAAGACAATGTCTCAACCAAGAAGGGACTCGACGAGGGAGTCGCGATGGGAGTCCTGGAAATTGAGAGCCACGGCTGGACCCACATGCAGCCGGATCTGACTTCCGCGCCGGGGCCTTGGTGGGGGGCGCCGGTCTACGACGAACGGGCCGAGGTGGGCTGGTATCGGGAGTTTTACGATGTCCGGCGCGACCGGGAAATCCCCGCGGCCGAAGCGAAGTTTCACATGATGCAATCCGCCGAATGGATTCAAGGCGAGTTCGGGGTTTTCCCGCTGGAGTTTTCAACCGGAGGCAACGGGGTCTCGCGCAGCCCGGACAACAACACCTGGCGTTTGGCTGCGGAAGCCGGATTCGGTTACTACGGCGGCTATCTCGGCAAAGATCTAGCGGTCGAGGGCCGGGCGGATTCTAACGCGGACTTTGGCGGAACCGACGATGTGCCTTTGCTTTTGCCCGCGCCTCCCGATGGCCACGATCAGGGAATTGCGCACGACCCTGAAGGTTTCGCCAAGGTGTTCGAGCACTATCCTGGGCACACCTTTACGGGGCTGGATGAATACATTGGCTATCAGCATGCGGACTGGCGCACAGTCGCGAGCCCAGGGAACGCGGTGCAGTTGGAAGTGAACTACGACCCACATTATTGCCGGGCGTTGATCGCCAAAGGTTCGACGTGGACCTTGCACCTTTCCGACTGGCTGCGGGAAAGCCTGCGCAACCCCGAGATATGGATTGACAGGAAAAAATATGGGCCGGCAAGGGAGGAGTTTACGGAAGTTCCGTTTTCCGCGGGCAGTCCTTCCCATGCTTTGGAAATGCGGGGAGGGAACTAATGCGCGCGGCTAGTCTGAAGTGGCTCGTCTCGCGATCATTCGCCGGGGTCCTTCTTCTGGCATTCCTGACAACCGTGGCACTCGCGATTCCTCAGTCCGAGAATACGATCGAGCTGAAGAGCGGCTGGCGCCTAGCCTCCTCGTGGACTAGCCTGCAGGATGGCAGCCTAATCTCACAGCCCTCCTACGATGCGTCGAAGTGGCTGCCCATTCCGGCCATGCCTGCCACAGTCCTCGAAATCCTCGAGGAAGCTCGTGTTTATCCGAATTTGTATTTCGGCCAGAACCTCACTCAGACGGTTCCGCGTGATCTGTTCCGCCAAGACTGGTGGTATCGCACAACCTTTACCGTTCCCCGCGGCCACGAGGTGCATTGGCTTATCTTCCAAGGCATCAATTATCGCGCCGAGGTATGGCTCAATGGCATACGCATCGCTGACAACCGCCAGGTCGTCGGAATGTATAACAGCTTCGAATTCAACGTTACAAAACAAGTGAAACCCGGCGGCGAGAATGTGCTGGCGGTGAAAGTGACTCCGGAGCAGGCGTTCGAAGACATCGACGGAGTAGAACTCGCGGACAGCTGGTTTGACTGGATCAACGCGAAGTATCTGGGGTTTCGTCTTCCTGATCAGCAGATTGGCATTTCCTACGTGCCCGACAGAAATGCTGGCGTCTGGAAGCAGGTTTATCTGCGTAGCACGGATCGAGTGGAGCTTGAAAATCCTTACGTCAACTCAGAGTTTCCACAACCTTCGACCAATAAAGCCGCGTTGGCCGTCTATTGCGACGTGAAAAATGGCAGCACCGAACCGGTTGCGGGAGTGCTTTCGGGCGAGATAACGCGGGCGGGTAAGGCTCCGATCAGGTTCGAGCAACCGCTCAGCTTGCAACCTGAAGAGACCCGCGAAGTCGCGTTCTCACCGCAGGCTTTCCATGACCTTCTGATTGCGAATCCTGATCTGTGGTGGCCGTACCAATGGGGCGCAGCTAACCTCTACCATCTCAAGCTGGAATTCAAGATCGCTGACCGCCTTTCTGACTCGCTCGAAACAGACTTCGGGATCCGGAAAATCACCGAGCACCGCGACTCCGATCATCACTTTCCCGATCTTGGTCCGGGTGGGAATTTCTATCTGCAGCTGAACGACAACAATTACCTCATCCGCGGTGCGGATTACACGCCCGACCTACTCTACCGGTACGACGAAGCCCGAGAACAGAACCTCATCAACTATGTGAAAGACCTGGGGATCAACATGCTGCGCTGGGAGTCGAAGATCTCGAGCGAGCACATCCTGGAAATAGCCGACCGCGAGGGCGTTCCGGTGATGGTGGGATGGATGTGCTGCAATCAATGGGAAAAATGGGGCCAATGGGATGCGGAAGACCACCGCGTCGCGCTCGAAAGCCTGCGGTCACAGATTCGCATGTTGCGCCGACACCCTTCCGTTGTCCTGTGGGCGAATGGCAGTGACGGCCTGCCACCGGACGAAATTCGAAACCAGTATCACCAGGTACTGTCAGACTTGCATTGGCACAGCGGAATTGTCGATACGGTGTCCGCGTTCAACAAGGACTCCGGCGGCAACAAGGTCTGGGATGGGATCCGCATGGAAGGGCCTTATAGCTGGCGGCCGCCGGCGTACTGGTTCTCTGATCGGTATAAAGGGACCAGTGGTTCCGCCGCTGAGCAGGGCGACAATGAAAGTATCCCGCCGTACGAGAGCCTAAAAAAATTCATCCCTGCCGACAAGCTGTGGCCCATAAACGACTGGTGGTTTTATCACGCCGGCTCCACGGAAGGGAATAACACTCTCGCGAATATCAGGTTGGCGGTCGACCGCCGTTATGGGCCTTCCCAAAGCGCGCAGGAGTTCGCAGAAAAAGCGCAGCTGGCGCACTACGAAAATACCCGAGCCCAATTCGAGGCATTCGCCGCTGACGGTTGGAGCAATCACAAGATGACCATGTACTGGATGCTAAATAGCCATTGGCCATCTTTTTTCGGTCATATTATTGATTACTACCTGGAGCCGGGAGGCGCGTATTACGGCGCGAAAAAAGGCTTGCAGCCGATCAATATTGTTTACGATTACTACGCCACCGGCGATCGCAGCACCGCCAACATCTATGTGGTAAATCAGAAACTCACCGCGCTTTCCGGCGCACAGGCCTCCGTCGAATTTATCAAGCTGGACGGCAGCGTCGTGTTTTCCCGTGAGCAGCGAGGAATTCAGGCTGGTCCGTTATCATCGGTACGAATCCTCGAGCTGCACCGAGTTCCAAGTCTAACTTCTCCATTCTTTGTGCGTTGCCGGCTTCGCGATGACAGCGGGCATTTGCTGGCCAACAACGTTTATTGGCAAAGCACAACCGATGACGATGTAGGCCCTGCGGAAAATGACAACGCATTTCGTTTACAGCAGGTGAGCTGGGCAGATCTTACGGCGCTCAAGCAGATGGAGAGGGCGGAAGTGCAGATCGAAGAAAAGGTCCAAGAGACCCATAGTGGGGCCTTCGCTGCTGTGACTCTGACCAACAAGTCCAAAGTACCAGCGTTCTTTGTAAGGGCTGAAATCGCAAACGGCGCTGGCGGCGACGAGATTCTTCCCATCATCTGGAGCGACAATTACGTTACGCTCTTTGCCGGCGAGTCTGCTACCTTGAACGCTCAGCTGTACAGCCATACAGGCAACGCAGCAGTGGTCCGGATTCAGGGCTACAACGTGCCGGCAAAGGAAGAAGCACTGCAAGCTCATTAACGCGAGGACACAATAGTCTCGGCGGTAATTGCAAACACCAGCAGTGCAGTTTCTCCAGCTTCATACCCCGAGCCAGTCTGGTTGGGAAGGCTGATCAAGGGCCGGGCCGGTGGCAACGGCTTCACTGCTATTGCGATGCGATCCATTGGTTTGTGCTCCACAGACAGGGTAAATAACAGAGTGCGGTATTGTTCCCAACCAACGTGTTTCACATAATCCATCGCCGGAGTCGCCGCCAGAGCCACCGGATTCAGGCGAGTCGCCGATGCGACCAGGTTGCCGCGAGTTACTTCAAAACCCCACCGCAGGGGAACTCGTTTCCGCTCGCCATCGGAATAGACGATGGTGTAGCTGCCCATTTCTTCGCCCAGTGTGCCTCGCGTGGGATATCCATCGGGCGCGGTCACGTTACCTAGAAAATGGAGGAGGTCCGCCTCGGCGTGCACGGGTACATCAATATTTTTTCCGGTTAGTACTACTAACGGGCGGGTGTGCCCATCCACCTGCGCGGTCTCAAATGGAACCGGTCCGACCTGAAGCGTGGCAGCGTCCCACGTCCAGAAATGCCCGCCGCCTTGGCGTAGGTAGTCATCACTGTTGGCGTTCCAAAAATTCACACAAGCGACATCGAGCGCCTGCCACGCATCTTGCTGCTCCTTGACCGGTGTCTCGAGCGAAATCTCCTGATATCGGCTGCCTGCTTGTGCGTAAATGGGTGGCGCGGGAAGGAAAATCGGTGTACGGGGCGGAACCGTTTCCTGGCCGATATCATAGCGGTACAGTTCCGCCAGTCGCGAAAACACGTCGTGGCGGACATTGCGGTCCTCGGTGACAACACCTTCCGCTAACACAGGAGGATCCATGGAAATGTCCTCCCGGCTGTACTGAATCATGTCGGCCCATTCCCAAAAGAAATGCCCGGCAAGTCGCCCCTGCTGAACCAGCGTGCCCAGCGCTCTCGCCTGCCGCTCCAGCATTCGCGGCAGCTTGCCTACCGGTCCCGCCCACTCGGTGAAAAGAATCGGCTTCGATGTTCCGAATGTGTTGACTGCCTTTTCAAATACATCTGAGTCATAGCTGTAGGGATGGGTGGTGTAGAAATCGAATCCGGCATCGTCGAATAGCGTCTTCATGCTCTCTAACTTGTGGTCGGGAGCGGAAGGACCGGGCATCGAAATGAGCAGCGCCGGATCGAGCGCCTTGACCCGTTGTCGAGCCTCTTTCATGACGTCGAGAGTTGGGGTGCTTTCGTTCGCGAGAAGCGCTGCAAAAAATGCTGGATTGTTCCAGTCGCGCTGGACCACTCGCTCGAGCACATTGATGCCTGTCTCGAGAGTTATCCGCGGTGCTTTACTGAAGTCGATCCAAGTGAGGCCGGTCTCCTGCGTTACAAAGATTCCCCGGCGCGCGGCAATTTGCAGTTCTTCCGGAGCATGCGGATAGTGCACCAGTCGTACTGCATTTG
>Ga0126371_10003902_pt1 | contig 13107 bp, 12 predicted proteins | sample PanSoiMetaPlot_4_FD_110145 | JGI IMG/M metagenome (GOLD analysis project Ga0126371, IMG submission 110145) | Tropical forest soil microbial communities from Panama - MetaG Plot_4 | ecosystem: Environmental > Terrestrial > Soil > Tropical forest > Bulk soil | place: Panama | collected 2016-02-17
CGGTCTCGCCGCGCTCGTGCGCCTCCGCCGCGGCGTTGATCAGCTCGTCCAGGTTCTCCAGCCGCGTGGCGGCCTCCGGGCTCTTGTCCTGGTCCAGCATTTTGCGGTAGCCGGTGCGTTCGAGGATGAAGCGGAGCAGGTCCGGCAGCGGCGAATTCCCGGCCACCAGCGACAATTCCTGCACCAGGTTCCGGAAGGAGACCAGCGACGATTGAGAGCGCGTCGACAGCCCCTGCCCGTCGACGATGCGCCCGATCGCAGCCCAGAGGCTGACGCACTGGCGCTGGAGCTCCCCGTTGAGGGTGAATCCGAATCGCGACGAGGCAACTGGCGCGCGTTCCTTCGCGTATTCCTCGACAACCGGCTTGCCACAGCTGGGCTCTTCCTCGTGATCGCCATGCTGCTCTTCTGCTTTATCGGCCCGCTCTTCTATCACACCGAGCAAGCCAAGACCGATCTGCTCGCCCAGACGCTGCCGCCCAGCCACGCACATCCGCTTGGCACCGACAGCTACGGGTTTGATCTGCTCGGGCGGCTGATGCTGGGCGGCCAGAGCTCGCTGGAGGTGGGCCTTTCATCGGCCCTGCTGGCCACCGTGTTCGGCACCCTGTGGGGTGCCATCTCCGGTTCCACCGGTGGAGTGCTGGATGCGGCGATGATGCGCATCGTCGACATGCTCCTAGCCATCCCCACCCTGATACTGCTACTGGTCGTCGCGGCCATGTTCCGCCCGGACCTGCTGATGCTCATCGTGATCATCTCGTCCCTATCCTGGCTCGTCCCGGCGCGTCTGGTGCGCGGCGAAGCGCTGGCACTGCGGGACCGGGAGTACGTCCAAGCCGTGCGGCTCATGGGCGGAAAACGGTGGCGCATCGTCATGCGGCACATCGTGCCGAACTCCATCGGCGTCATCGTCGTGAACGCGACCTTCCAGGTCGCCGACGCGATCCTCCTCCTGGCGGTGCTCAGCTTCCTCGGTCTGGGCCTGCCGCCGCCCGCCGCTAGCTGGGGCGGAATCCTCTCCGACGGGCTTAATTACCTATACGACGGATACTGGTGGCTCATCTACCCGGCAGGCCTAGCCATCGTGATCACCGTCGTCTCCTTCAACTTCATCGGCGACGCCCTGCGAGACTCCCTCGACGTCCGCCTCCGCGGCAGGTGACCGCGGCGGGCCCGGCTGCTCAAGTCGCCGCGCCCGATCTTCACGAAGATCAGTTGCACACGCTCATGCTCGCCTTCGTCCGCCAGGCCGGCGGCGAAGATGATCTGTGACCCCTTGACTGCAGTCAAGTGACAAGACGAAGCTGTTGGCTCCCCGAGCGGGAATTTGAAAAAGCGAAACTACCAGTCGGGACGGCGGGATTTGAACCCGCGACCCCTTGACCCCCAGTCAAGTGCGCTACCAAACTGCGCTACGTCCCGGAACTAATCGCCCATCCGAGGCGGGACGGGCGCTCTTACCTTAGCGCAGTCCAGCGGGCATGGCCGCCCAGGTACAAGCCTCACCTGCCCGACCCGATGCGGCAGCGTGGCACAACCGACCACCCAACCGCGAGCGCAGGCCAGACCCCACAATTTCACTCTCTTCTGCGCAACCCACGCGGACCGTAGCAACAGGCCATGTCACTGCACGCTGTTAGTGTTCAGTCGAAACCCCCGACGACTCAGCAACCCCACCGACCCGACAAGCCTCCGGCAACCCAATAGAACCCCGACTCCACCGGGTCCAGCAGCCGGTCGCCGCGGCGACATACGCCAGCGCCCGCCAAGACGAGAGCAAGGATGGCAATGGACGACCGCCTCGCGACGCTCGTTCCGTACCCGAAGATCGTGGATCCGCAGCCCGGAAGGCTTCAGCTAGCAGCCCGGCCGTCGGTCCGCGTTGGGCTGGGCGAAGGTGCCGAAGCGGCCGCGGTAGCCGTCGAGCGCGTGATCACCGCCATCCCGTGGCCAAGCCAGCCGGCGCAAGAAGAACGCGCGACCATTACCGTGCACGCGGTAGACGACCTAACACAAGAGGCCTATCGCCTCAACATCGCACCGGACGGCGTTAGCATCGCCGCGGGCGGCAAAGCAGGAGCGTTCTACGCCGCCCAGACAATACGCCAGCTGCTACCGGACGATGCCTGGCGCGCGGCACCGCTACACAGCAACGCCGAGCAGTGGTGGCTGCCTGCCGCGGAGATCGAAGATGAGCCGACCCTCGCATGGCGCGGCGCGCACATCGACGTGGCGAGGCACTTCTTCACCAAACGCGAGCTGCTCACGCTGATCGACGCGCTCGCGGCACTGAAGATCAACCGCCTGCATCTGCATCTGACCGACGATCAGGGCTGGCGGATCGAAAGTCGCCGGTTCCCGTCGCTGCACGAGATCGGGTCGCACCGTCCGCGCACCCGGATCAGCCTGAACAGGGAGCAGCCGAAGGTCTACGAGCACATTCCGCACGGTGGCTACTACACGCTCGCCGACCTGGCGGAGCTCGCGAGTTTCGCGGCGCAGCGGATGATGACGCTCGTTCCGGAGATCGATCTGCCCGGCCACAGCGCCGCCATCCTGGCTGCCCTGCCGGACCTCGGCGCCGGCGACCCGCCCCCGGCCGGCTACCAGGTGAGTCCGGACTGGGGCATCCTGCCGAACCTCGTCTCACCGATCCCGCGGGCGATGTCCGCCCTGACCGAGATCCTGGCCGAGGTGGTCGAGGCAACCGCGGCCAAGTACGTCCACATCGGCGGCGACGAGTGCGTCCTGGACGCCTGGCAAGCCGATCAAGAAGTCGAGGCCTACCGCGAGCGGCGCCACCTGGCGACCGTCGGTGATCTGCACGTGGCCTTCCTGCGCGACATCGCCGACGCGCTGGACGCCTACTTCGGCGCCCGCGCGGTGGTGTGGGACGAGGGCTTCACCAGCACGGTCGGCCGCCCCGTCGGTCTGCGCGAGGACACAATCGTGATGGCATGGCGCGGCATGCCGATCGCGAAGGCTGCCGCCGAGGCCGGCCATGACGTCATCGCTACGCCGGTGTTTCCTACCTACTTTGATTATTACCAGGAACGGGGTTCGTCCGAGCCAATCGCCATTGGCGGGCCGCTGCGGATTGAGGATGTCGCCGCTTTCGCGCCCGTTCCAGCGGACTGGCCACCGGAGGCTCGCGGTCACATGATCGGAACGCAGTTCCAGGTGTGGACCGAGTACATTCCTGACCCGCGATCACTGGAATACATGATCTTCCCCAGGGCCTGCGCGCTCGCCGACGTCGCGTGGGCGGGGACGGCGGTGTCCTGGCTGGATGGCGCGGCGTCTGACCGACCGCCGCTACGTGACCGGGTGAGCGCACATCTTGGCAGGCTGCAGGCGTCCGGCCTGGAGTTCCGGCCGCTCGCCGGACCCCGGCCGTGGCAGCAAGGGGGCGACGGCCCGCGCCGTCACCGGTCTGGTTATTTGATCGAAGATGTCATCGTTCACCTAGACCAGCTAGCAACCGGAGATCAGCAGTAACGGCCTCGGGCTAACAGCGGGGGGAGTCCAGAGTTGACCCGGCGCGCAACGGTGCCTACGTTAAGACCGACCGGACGGTATGGGGCCTGCCGGCAAGTGAATGATCCGGAGCGCGTGACATGGCGGTGAGGCAGAAGGATCCCGCTGGGACAGCGCGGGCTAGCGCCGTCCGGCCAGTGAAAGAGCGACTGCTGCGAGTTGCTACCCGGCTCTTCGCCCGGAAGGGGTTCGAGGGCACGTCGGTGCAGGACATCGTCGATGCCGCGGGGGTCACCAAGGGTGCCATGTATCACTACTACGGCTCCAAGGACGACCTGCTCTACGAGGTCTATCACCAGCTGCTGACGATGCAGACCTCGCGGCTCAACGACATCGTCAAGGGCTCGGGTACTCCCGAGGAGCGCCTGCGCGCGGCCGCGATCGACGTTGTCGTTAGCAGCCTCGCGAACCTCGACGACATGATCGTGTTCTTCCGCTCTCTGCACATGCTGCCCGATGATCGGCAGACGCAGATCCGGGCCGAGCGCCGGGCTTACCACGATCAATTCAAGGCGCTCGTGGAAGAGGGGATGGCGGACGGCACCTTCAGCACCGAGGTGCCGGTCGACATCGTGGTGCACTTCTACCTCAGCGCGGTGAACCAGATCGGATCGTGGTTCAAGCCGGACGGCCCGCTAACGCCAACTCAGGTTGGCGAGGAGTACGCCAAACTTCTGCTCGGTGGACTCGGCGCCTGACGCGAACGAGCCTGGCTACCAGCAGGTCGGCTTGCGGTCGGCCCAGGGCCGGGCTTCCTCGAGCTGTGCGGCGAGCGAGATGAGCGGCCCCTCGCCCGCGGGCCTGCCGATCAGCGAGACTCCGATCGGCACGCCATCATCGCTCCAGTGCAGCGGGAGGCTGACTGCTGGCTGCCCCGTCAGGTTGTACATCTGGGTGAATGGCGTGAAGGCACCCTGCCTGCGCAGGTTCTCGATCGGCTCGCCGGCCTCGCTGAAGTACTCAAGCAGCTGCGGCGGACGCCCGAGGGTCGGTGTCACGAGGATGTCGTATGCGGCGATCGTCGTGACGGCCTTCCTGGCCGCGAGCTGCATCTTGGTGATGGCCGCGGCGTAGTCGGCGCCGCTGATCCTGCGGCCATATTCGCGCCATGCCCGGCTGACCGGTCGCAGTAGCTCCTCGCCCGCCGTATCGGTCGAATGAGCGAGCGAGTTGACTCCCCAGATCGTGTTGAAGGAACCGACGATCTCCCTGGAGAACGGCAGCTCGATGTCCTCGACCTGATGCCCGAGCGACTCCAGCAGTACGCAGACGTCTTCCCAGGCATCAATACATGCTGGATCCGGCACCGTGCCGTTAACCGTCGTGGCGTAACGGCCAACGCGCAGTCGGCCCGTCGGCCGCCCGGCACATCCAAGGAACGTATCTCCGGGCGTGAGGGGCTGCGCCCAGTACGGGTCACCGGGCATCGGCCGGGCCATCGCATCGAGCATCGCGGCCGCATCCCGAACTGTCCTCGCCAGCGCACCCTGAATTGACAGGCCAGCTCCGTCAGGAGCGTTCGGTCCGTTGCTGATCCGGCCTCGTGACGGCTTGAGGCCGACCAGCCCGCAAACACTCGCAGGTATGCGCAGGGAGCCGCCGCCGTCGCTGCCGTGTGCAAACGGCACGAGTCCGGCGGCAACGGCCGCGGCCGCTCCGCCGCTGGACCCGCCGGCATTGCAGTTCGGATCCCACGGCGAGCGAGCTGGACCAGTGACGTCGTTGTCGGTGTAGCAGGACAGTCCGAACTCGGGTGTGTTTGTCTTCCCGAGATTGATCGTTCCTGCCGCCCGCAGGAGCGTCACCGAGTGCGCGTCCGTATCCGGGATGTTGTCGGCATATATTCTTGAGCCGAAGGTCGTTCGGATGCCCGCAGTGACGGTCAGGTCCTTGATCGCAGTGGGCACGCCATGCAATGGCGGCAGTTCGTCGCGGTCGGCGCGTACCTGGTCGGTGGCCCGTTGGGCTTGTGCCAGCGCGCGCTCGGGCATCACCGTGACGAAGGCGCCCAGTTCCGGGCCGAGCCGGTCCACCCGTTCCAGGTAGTGAGTGATCAGGTCAACCGGGCTGAGCTCCCCAGATCGGATCAGACTCGCCTGGTCTAATGCGCTCAAATCGTGCATATCCGCCACGGCCTCATTATAGTGAAACCGACTGGTCGGTACCAGGAGCCACAATGAACGCCAGCGCGGCTGCCCTCCGGGCTGCCAGGCAAGTTAGCCGATCGTGAGGCCCGTGCCTTGTCGATGCGGACGACGTCAGCAATGAGGAGAGCCGCGCGGGCGCTCGGTGAAGTCCGGCCCTCCTGGCGACGTCGGCGCTGGGCGCGGCTTGCTATTCGAGTGGCCCAGATCATCGGGGTGCTGATAGCAGTACTGGCAATCGGCTTCGGCGTGCTGCTACTCGCCACGCCGTCCGTCGGGAACGCGCGTCAACTGGCGCAGCAGATAGACCGCACGCATCACGCCGCCTACCCAGGGCCCGCGGTGCCGCCGCGCTTTGCGGCCGCGCTCGAGGCGACCGAGGACCACCGGTTCAACAGCGAGCCGGGCATTGACCCCATCGGGGTCGGGCGACTGCTGCTCGGCGAGATGGTCGGCCGGGGAGACCAGGGCGGCGCAACGCTATACGCCCAGCTAGCCAAGATGCTCTACACGCCCAACGACTCGAGCCTCGGCGCGCAGTTCGAGCAGGGCGGGCTCGCGGTCAAGCTGTGGGCCAGCTACAGCCACCCGGAGATACTCCGGCTGTACTCCGATGTCGTCTATTTCGGGCACGGCTTCTACGGCCTGGCGGCCGCGAGCTGCGGCTACTTCGGCGTGCCACCAGCGGGCATGTCCTGGCCGCAGGCGGCTTTGCTGGCGGGCCTGGTCCAGGGCCCGACCTTTGACGACCCGCTGATGTTCCCGGCCCACGGGCTGCTGCGCGAAGAACATGTCCTCGGCAGGCTGGTGGCCACGGGCCACATCTCGCAGGCTCAGGCCGACGCCTACCTCAAGATTCCGCTGAGCTCACTGCTGGCGAGGGCAGGTGCTTGCCGCGGCTAGGTCCGCCGGTGTGCTCCCGGCGGGCGAGAGCCGGTCGTAGCCGGGGTGAGGCGCTCCTGCTCGGGCGGACCCTGGCCCTGCGGGCGCTGCGCTCCATGGCGCCCAGGGCCATGCGTTCCGTGGCGCCCGGTCGGCCTGGGCGAGTCCTCTGGTCCCCTGACCTGGTCGAACGCCGGTCCACCGCCGGGCGCTGTCCAGACCCATTTGCGGTAGGACCAGAACCTGAAGAGCGTACCGAGGCCGGTGCCGACGACGAGCGCGGCGTTGTACCACAGCTTGCCCTTGAGCCCAGCCACGTCCTGGATGAGCCAGATGGATCCGTAGTAGATCAGCAGCCCGATGCCATTGAGGACGAAGAACACGACGCTGTCACGGGTCGTGCCCTGGCCCTCGCGCTGCCGGAAGGACCAGTGCCGGTTGCCGAGGAAAGTAATGACCGTGGCAATGATGGTGGCGACTGTTACTGCCCCGTACTTGCCGATCGACCCCTGCAGCGCATTGGCTATGCCAAAAGTGACAACGGTGCCGATAGCGCCAACTACGAGGAACTTGGCGCCCTCGTGGATTAGCTGGCGGAATCGCCGGTACAACTCGCGGATGCCCCTCACCCTTGGACACGCCTCCCGCTGTCCGAACTGCTGCGATGTGACCTTGTGAGACTACCGCCCGCCCGGTAGAAACCTAGCCACTTAGTACGCTTCTTACCCGCCTGGCGCCGGAATTTCATTTCAGGACTGTCGGGACTGGCCGGTAGTCTCTCCGGCGTGCCAGATCCAGAGATTCTGATCAAGGCCAGGGGGCTCACCAAGCGATTCGGTGACTTCACTGCGGTGGACGGGATCGACTTCGAACTGCGCCGCGGCGAGGCGTTCGGCTTCCTCGGTCCGAACGGTGCCGGTAAGTCCTCCACCATGTGCATGATCGGCTGCGTATCACCACCCAGCGGCGGCGAGCTGACGATTCTCGGCCTAGATCCCGTCAAGGATGGGCCGGCGATCCGGGCCAGGCTCGGCGTGGTGCCTCAGGAGGACACGCTGGACGTCGAGCTCACCGTCCGGGAGAACCTTCTCATCTACGGCCGGTACTTTGGCCTGCCGCGCAGCGTGATCGAGGAGCGGGCCGCAAGGTTGCTGGACTTCGTGCAGCTAACTGAGCGAGCTGGCGACCAGGTCGAGCCGCTGTCCGGCGGCATGAAGCGTCGGCTGACGATAGCCCGGTCGCTGATTAACGAACCAGAAGTACTGCTGCTTGACGAGCCCACGACCGGGCTGGATCCGCAGGCACGGCACGTGGTCTGGGACCGCTTGTACCGGCTCAAGCAGCAGGGCGTCACGCTGATCCTGACGACCCATTACATGGACGAGGCCGAGCAGCTATGTGACCGGCTAGTCGTGATGGATGGCGGCAAGATCGCGGCCGAGGGTTCGCCGCGGCAGCTGATCGAGACCTACTCCACTCCGGAGGTTCTCGAGCTGAGGTTCCACATCTCTGATCATGACCAGGCTGCCGAGAAACTAGCCGACGCCCCCGCTGAGCGTATGGAGGTGCTCGCGGACCGGATCCTGCTGTATGTCGCCGATGGTGACGCCTCGCTCGCTGCCGTCCGGGGGCTGGGACTGGAGCCGCTGACATCGCTGGTGCGCCGCAGCACCCTGGAGGACGTCTTCCTCCGGCTGACCGGAAGGCGGCTGGAAGACGTATGACAGCTCCCGCTGTCCCGGCCGGCCAAGCTGCCCGCCGGGGACCGTCCCCGCGTGAAGTCGCCCTGGCAGTCGGCGGCCGCTGGGAGATGGCCGTCCGGGCCTTTCTCTTCTGGCTGGTCAACTACCGGCGCACGTGGCGCGGGACGATCTACTCGAGCCTGCTGAACCCTGTCCTTTACCTAGGCGCCATGGGCCTAGGCCTCGGCACTCTGGTCGATAAGCATGGAAATGCCAGCCTGGGCGGCGTCAGCTATATCGCGTTCCTTGCGCCTGGCCTCCTCGCCGCCACCGGAATGCAGACCGCGATGGGGGAGTCGACCTACCCGGTGATGGCCTCGGTCAAGTGGCTGAAGACCTACCAGGCAGCGGCCGCGACCCCGTTGCGTCCATCTGACCTCTTCCACGGCCACGTGCTCTTCACGACGATGCGCCTAGCCATGAATAGCGCCATTTTCGTCGTGATCATGGCGGCATTCGGCGCCGTCGAGTCGCCGTTGGTAGTGGCCGCCCTGCCGGTGGCAATGCTGACCGGGCTCGCCTTCGCCACACCAATCGATGCGTTCGCGGTGACCAGGGAGAAGGATCAGGGCTTCGCGATGCTCTTCCGCTTCGGCATGATCCCGCTCTTCCTGTTCTCTGGCACGTTCTTCCCCATTACGCAGCTGCCGGCCTGGATCCGGCCCGTCGCCTACATCACGCCGCTGTGGCACGGCGTCGCCCTGTGCCGAGCGCTGAGCCTGGGCACTGCTGGCCTATGGGCATCGCTCGGCCATGTCGCTTACCTGGTCGCCATCACCGCCCTCGGCCTGGTGGCCGGAGCCCGTACCTACCGGCGGCGGCTCTATGTCTGAGCAGCTACGTGCGCTACCGCTGCGCATCCTGCCCGCGCCGCTGCTGGCCGCGCGTCGCGGGCTTCTCGGCGGTGTCGGCAGCGCGCACCTCATCGAGCGGCACGCCCGCGCTTATAAGCACGCCTGGGTGGTGCTTGCCTCCGGCTTCTTCGAGCCGCTCTTTTACCTGCTGTCGATCGGCATCGGGATCGGCGTGCTGGTCGGTAAGGTCACTGGCCCAGACGGCCACCTGATCGGGTTCACCAGCTTCGTCGCGCCTGCGCTGCTGGCGACCTCGTCCATGAACGGCGCCGTCTTCGACTCCACGTTCAACGTCTTCTTCCGGATGAAGTACGCCAAGCTTTATGACTCCGCGCTGGCTACGCCGATGCGCTCGGGCGACGTGGCTCTGGGCGAGATCGGCTGGGCGCTGATTCGCGGCGGCCTCTACGCGGTGGCGTTCATGATCGTCATGCTGGCCATGGGCCTGGTCCACTCCGTTTGGGCAGTCCTCGACATTCCGACCGCGCTGCTCATCGGATTCGCCTTCGCGGGTGTCGGGATGGCGGCAACCACCTTCATGCGTAGCTGGCAGCACTTCGAGTTCGTCATGCTCGCGACATTGCCGATGTTCTTGTTCTCGACGACCTTCTACCCGCTGGGCGTCTACCCGCGGCCGGTTCAGTACCTGGTGGACGTGACCCCGCTGTATCAGGGCATCGTGCTACTGCGCGGCCTGACACTCGGATTCGTGAACCCTGGTCTGCTCTGGAGCGTGCTGTACCTAGTGGTCATGGGCGTTGCGGGACTGGCTGTGGCCGGAGCACGGATCAGCCGCCTGCTGCTGCGATAGCCGGCGTCGAGTGTCACGATGAGTCATGATCGGTCGACTGCATCACACGGTCATCGACTGCCCTGACCCGGAAGCTCTCGCCGCCTTCTACTCCGCTCTGCTCGGCCTGCCCATTACCTACCGCAGTTCCGATTTCAGCGTTGTCTCGGCGAACGACACGACCTCCGGACTCGCGTTCCAGCTCGCGCCCGACCAGCGGCCTTCGACGTGGCCGGACCCCGCAGTCCCGCAGCAGATGCACTTCGACGTGATGGTCGAAGACGTGGTGGAGGCGCGAGGGCGCGTGCTCGCACTAGGCGCTACGCATCTGGCGGCAGACGTGTACGCGGATCCCGCCGGGCACCCGTTCTGCCTTATTCCGCGCCCGCACTGGGCGCCGCCGGTCCCGCCCGACTCTTAAATCCGCGGCTGGGTTCGGCCCGCCAGCACTGTTCGACATCGCCGACGAGCGCTACGGTCGACTAGTACCAACATCTAGGGGCCCACAGACGTGGACGGCCGGTTAGATAATCTCTACGCAGCCGCGCGCATTGCGCGCAGCCAGGCGCAGCAATCGGTGCGCCGGAGCGAGCGTGTCCTGCGGGAGTGCCAGTCCGCTCGGCGGGAGCATCAGCAGACATGTGCCCAGGTGGAGCGGCTGCGGGAGTTGTGGCTTTCCGGGCAGCGCGACCGGCTGCGGTATTCGCCGTATGCGCGCCTGCAGGCCAGGCTGGCGAGTATGCCGGTTATTGAGCAGGCCAAAGGCATTCTCATGGCGCAGTGCGGGTGTTCGGCCGAGCAGGCCTTCGACGCGCTACGCCACGTCTCTCAGCGCGAGAACATCCGGGTACGAGACCTGGCCGCCCGCATCGTGTCTGGTACGGCGCCGCCTAGCGAGACCGGCGATAGCGGCCCGGCTCGGCAGGCCGAGCGCATGACAGCGCTGCTCACCCGGCAGAGACGGGCGTCGGCGGGGTGCTAGACCGCTGGTCGTCTTCGGCAGGCGACGGCCTGGCGTGACCATTGGCCCGCTGTCGCTCCTGTGCAGCGTGACTAGCGGCGGCTTCGCTCATGGCCCGGAGACGCTCCTCATGGCTGGGGTGCTGTGACGCCAGGCGCTTCAACGTCTCGGCCAGCATTTCCTCGGTGTCAGCTATGCGCCCCGCCATCTTCATGGCCTCTGCGCGCAGGACCTTCGACTGCGACCGGACGTCAGCCGCCTGATTCGTCACTAGTTCGGCTTGGGATACAGATTCGTCCCGATTCATTGCGCAGCCTCCTACCGCGGCTGCAGCTACCCACGCCGCGAGCAACTAAGCGGATACAGCTGACCCATCTGGGCTCCTTGTGCCAAGCGACCGCGGTCGACCTAGCTACGAGCCAGGTGCTCAAGCCGCTCATGCAGGGTCGCGACGTAGGTCTCAGATTCGGGCTTCATCAGCACGCTGCGCAGGATGCGCGCGCTATCGGTATCGGCCACGACCGTCGGATGGCGGCGGCGGAACGCGTCCGCCGACACGCGCAGCGTGCTGAGAAATACCGGCTCGGCTGGGTCCGTCATGCCCGTCGCGAGCATTCGAGCACTCGCCGCGTCGATCTTGGTCAGGTTCTGCTCGGACGGGTAGTAGCTGACGATGTCCAGCTCTGGTCGCTGGTAAAGATCGAGGACGTCAGAGGCGGTGATCCGGTCGGCCCACTCCAGGGCGGCGCGGCGTCCGGCAGCGACCACCTGGCCGAGGCCTGCGGGTGTCGGCGGAAGGACCTGGAAGGTGAGCCAGAGCGCGGCCGCGCTCGCGCCGGCTCGCGAGCACTCAAGGCTGATCTCACCCAGGTGCAAGTCGCCAGAGGTGAAGTAGGTGTACGGCGAGTCGTGCACATAGAACCGCCCGACCGCCGCGTCAGCGAAGATCACCGCACCGCAACCGTACGGCTGCAGGCCATGCTTGTGCGGATCGACCACCACCGAGTCACAGTCCCGGATCGCCAGCCACGGCGCCGGGTCGAGCCCGGCCGGTCCTGGCTGACCGGCGAGCAGCGTGAAGAAGCCGCCGTAAGCCGCGTCGACGTGCACGCGCACTCCGTGCTTCCGCGCGATCGCCAGCACGTCGTGCCCCGGATCGATGGCGCCGAGTCCGGTCGTGCCCGCGGTCGCCACCACGGTTCCGATCGTGCCTCCGGCTAGCAGTTGGTCCAGCTCGGCCAGGTCCATCCGGCCGGCGTCGTCGACACCGACCGCAGTGCCCTTGATGCCGAGCACGCCGCACATCCGGCCGTGCGTGTAGTGGGCCTCGGAGCTGTAGGCGACGCCAAGCTCCGGGTGCAGCTCCCTGGCCACGTACAGCGCCTCGAGGTTCGCGATTGTCCCGCTGGTGGTCAGGTGGCCGAGGTGGGTCTGGAAGCCGAACATCGCAGCAAGCTGGCCGGTCACATCCTTCTCCATCGCTGCCGTCGCCGGCCCGCCGTCCAGAGCATGGTTATTCGGGTTGATGAGCATGGTCGCGAGGTAGCCGACGACCGCAGCGGGGTGCGGTGGCTTGAGCATCTGGCCCGCGTAGGCCGGGTGGAAGAACGGATAATTATCAGTCAGCCGCTCCGCGAGTTCCGCGAACGCGGTGGCAAACTCCTCGTCGCTGACGTGCAGCGACCGATGCTCCTCGACCTCGCCGAAACCACGCTGCCAGTCCTTCACGGCAGCAACGGCCTCGCCGAGCCAGTGCTCTAGCTCCATACCCCTATTGTCCCGATCGCTGCAGACCCGATAGAACAGTCACTCGTGAACATAGGCGTGGTGTTCCCGCAAACTGAGATCGGCGCAGATCCTGGTGCCGTCCGCGCGTACGCCCAGCGAGTCGAGGAGCTGGGCTTCACGCACGTGCTGGCTTACGACCATGTGCTGGGCGCCGATCCGCACGTGCATCACGGCTGGAACGGGCCGTATGAGATCACGACCACCTTCCATGAGCCGTTCGTGGTCTTCGGCTACCTTGCCGCGCTGACCAGGCTCGAACTGGTGACCGGCATCATCATCCTGCCGCAGCGGCAGACCGCGCTGGTGGCAAAGCAGGCCGCCGAAGTCGACCTGCTCACCGGCGGCAAGTTCCGGCTCGGCATCGGCCTCGGCTGGAACGCGGTGGAGTACGAGGCGCTCGGCAAAG
>Ga0126371_10003903_pt1 | contig 13102 bp, 8 predicted proteins | sample PanSoiMetaPlot_4_FD_110145 | JGI IMG/M metagenome (GOLD analysis project Ga0126371, IMG submission 110145) | Tropical forest soil microbial communities from Panama - MetaG Plot_4 | ecosystem: Environmental > Terrestrial > Soil > Tropical forest > Bulk soil | place: Panama | collected 2016-02-17
GCCAGCAGCGCCCACTGGCCCTGCTCAAAGAAGGCCATGGTCTCGTAGGCATAGCTGGAAAACGTCGTGTAGCCTCCGCAGAAGCCCACCGCTACCAACAACCGCCAGCGCGGATCGACCATGGTTCGTTCCGTGGTCCACACCAGAAAAAAGCCCAGCACAAAGCTGCCCAGCACATTGATGGTCAACGTTCCGTAGGGAAACGCGGGGCCCAGCAAGCGCACGGCCGAACGGCTCATCCAGTAACGCAAGTTGGCACCGACTATGGCACCCAGGGATATGGCGAGGAAGTCGAGCACGATGGAGTTCTCCCAGCAAATGTTCTGGTAGGAGTTATCAGCCTTGCGGGCGGTTATGGCGAACTCCATCGCCGTTGTTATTTTTTACCATAAATCGAGGGAGATGGGTCGGTGACGGAAGCCGGACTCGGTGATCGGTCTTCGGTGTTCGGGCATAGGTCTCAGGTGGCAGGTGTCAGGTTCCCGGCTTCCACCGATCACTCCCAAGACCTAACGCCCAACACCTGACGCTCGGGTTTCTCGCTATAATTTCGCACTGAGTTCATGCCTCTTTCTCCCGGCACGAAATTCGGCCCCTACGAAATCCATGCGCCACTCGGCGCGGGAGGCATGGGAGAGGTCTACCGCGCGACCGACACGCGCCTGAATCGCACCGTCGCCGTAAAAGTTCTCCCAGCTCATCTCTCCAAAAACCCGGAGGCACGCGAACGTTTCGAGCGCGAAGCGCGCTCCATCTCGCAACTGAGCCACGCCAACATTTGCCAGCTCTACGATCTCGGAGAGCACGAAGGCACGCACTTCATCGTCATGGAGTTTCTTGAAGGCGAGACGCTCTCCACTCGGCTTGCCAAAGGACGCCTTCCGGTCGAACAGGTTCTGCGCTATGGCGCCGAGGTTGGGGAGGGTCTCGACTGCGCGCATCGGGCCGGCATCGTTCACCGTGATCTGAAGCCGGGCAACATCATGCTGACTCGATTCGGCGCCAAGATTTTAGACTTCGGCCTCGCGAAGAGCGCTGCGCTCATCACTCCGCAATCGTCTCCACTCTCGGACACGATGACGTCGCCGAATATCAGCCAGCCGCTCACCGCCGAAGGCACGATCATCGGCACGTTTCAATACATGTCGCCCGAACAGATTGAAGGCCGTGAGGCGGATGCTCGCAGCGACATCTTTAGCTTCGGTGCCGTGCTTTACGAGATGACCACCGGCAAGCGCGCATTTGAAGGCAAGAGCCAGGTCACCGTGGCGTCGGCCATCCTGGAAAAAGAGCCCGATCCCGTTACCTCCGTTCAGCCGCTCGCCCCTCCGGCATTGCAACATGTGATTCAAACCGCGCTGATGAAAGATCCTGAATCGCGCTGGCAGAGCGCAGCCGACGTCTCGCGGCAGCTGCGCTGGATGAGCTCTCCCGATTCTTCAGCGAGCGCAGCGCGCGCACACATCCACGCACCGCATCCCCGTCGCAACGAACGAATCCTGTGGGCTCTGCTGTCGGCCGCATTACTCGGACTGCTCTTATGGTTCGCGTTCTTCAATCGCCCACACACGCGAGTCGTGCGCGCCTCCATCATGGCGCCTCCGGGGACCGGATTCGACTTCATGGGAGACTTCTCGGGCCCGCCTGTCGTTTCTCCCGATGGAACCAGGATCGTTTTCGCCGCGCATCCAGCCAAAGAAAGGAACGCCCTCTGGATCCGGCGTCTTGATACGGCTACGGCAGACAAGCTTCCGGGCACAGACGGGGCCTCATGGCAATTCTGGTCGGCAGATGGAAAGTGGCTCGGCTTCTTTGCCGACGGCAAGCTCAAGAAAATTTCCGCAACCGGCGGACCGGTCACGATCCTCGCCGACGCTCCGAACCCGCGTGGCGGCGCATGGAGCCCGGACAACGTGATCCTGTACACACCGGACTATCGCGACTCACTTTGGAAAATCCATGCCAGTGGCGGCGATGCCGTCCGGGCAACGCAACTCGACCTGTCGAAGCACAGTACGCACCGCTGGCCAACCTTCCTGCCTGATGGAAAGCACTTTCTCTTCCTCGCCACGAATCACGCCGGGGGCCGTCGAGAGGATAACGGCGTCTACATGGGCTCACTCGACAGCACAGCGAGCACCATTGTTCTGGTCTCCGATGCGGCGGCGCTGTATTCGTCTGGATATCTGCTGTTTCACCAGCAGAATGCACTGATGGCGCAAAAATTTGATCCAGATCGCGGTAAGCTTTCGGGCGAAACGCTCACTGTCGCCAACGATGTGCAGCACGACTCCGGTACCTTCCACACGATCTTTTCAGTCGCGCAGAATGGTGTTTTGGTGTACGAACCCGGTGCCAATACTGTGGGCGACACGGTCGCGCTGTGGATGAACCGCGACGGCAAAGTTCTTGGTCAAGTGGCAGAGCCTAGCACCTACAAGGGTGGCGTTCTCTCTCCCGATGGAAAACGCCTGGCCATGGCGATGGGAGAACCGAGACCAGATATCTGGATTCTCGACCTGCAACACGGCTCGCGCATGCGTCTGACCTTCGACGAAGCTACCCATCAAATGCCGGCCTGGTCGGCAGACGGGAAACGCGTCGCGTACACGTCCCAGGTGGGCGCCTTCATCATGGCAGGAACGAGCCTGCACGCTAAGCAGGCGGACGGCAGTGGACAGGACGAATTGCTACTGGACTCCAAGAACCTCGCTTCGTATCAAGCGACGGTTTCATGGCCGCAGTGGACTCCCGATAACCAGTACCTGATCTACATGCTGCAGTCGGGACCTTCTGGCGCCTCGGTGTGGGCGCTGCCGAATTCACCGGGAGCGAAGCCACAGCTGGTGTTGAAACCCGAGTCACCGATTGGAAAAGTGGTATTCGCGCGTATCTCTCCCGACGGCCAATGGCTCGCGTACAGTTTCAACGACGGCAGCCGTGAGGAAATTTATGTCACGACGTTTCCGAGCGGCGAAGGGCGGTGGCAGATTTCGCGTGCCGGCGGGACCTACCCGATCTGGGCGCGGGACGGGAGAGAGATTTTCTACTTATCCGTCGATGGCCACTTGAGTGCGACGAAGGTAGAACCGCACGAGAAGAGCTTCGACGTGGGAAACACCGAAGCCCTCTTTGAGCTGCATAACACGTTCGCCCTGGGGTCACCGTTCGACGTCACTCCGGATGGCCGCTTCATGGTGCTCACGCCGCCCGAAGGTACTGCCCTGCCCCTAACGCTGGTTCTGAACTGGACCAAGGAACTGAAGTGAGGACTCTCGACCCGCTCCTTCCCGGGTCGAGCGGACCCACTCGTCTAAGCTCGCCTAATTATTAGCTCTTAGATAACTTTGCACCAGGATCACTTATAGGCGTTCGGCGAAAACCGGATGGACCCCTCAACATGGTCCGGCCTCCAGTTGCGCGCCTGAGGGCTCCGTAACGCAGCCAATGAGCATTCTGCACGATGTCGCTTCGGTGATTTTCAATCACTTACAAGCGCTCTACGAACTTTCAATAACTTAGCTGGAAGTGAATCAAGTTGAGACGGGGCGGGAGATTCGCACGTTTTAAGTGCCGGCCTTCCCTTCGCGCCAAGCGATGAGATCGAATATTTACACCGATTGTCCGGGCTTCATCTCGAAGACTTCGAAGTCGGGAGCGAGTTTGTGCAATTCGCTGGGACGTCCGGTCAAGACCGGGAAGGTCGCAAAGTGCATCGGGATGATGGTCTTGGCCTGGAGAAGTTTTGCAGCGTACGCGGCTTCGCGCGGCGACATCGTGTAATGGTCCCCGATCGGCAGCATCGCGATCTCAGGATTGTAGAGATCGTGAATGATCTTCATGTCGCCGAAGACGTTGGTGTCGCCGGCGTGGTAGATCCTCACGCCGTTTTCAAATTCGATGACGTATCCGACTGCTTCACCTCCGTAAAGAAGTTGGTCGCCATCCTGAATGCCGCACGAGTGATCGGCGTGCACCATGGTGACTTTGATGTCGGCCACTTTCACGGTGCCGCCCTTGTTCATGTCGATCACGTTCTTCAGGCCCCTCTTTTCGAGCCAACCGCCGAGTTCCGGGATCGCGACCACGGTGGGCTGGTGCTTCTTGCCGATCTCGACGGCGTCGCCGATGTGATCGTTATGCGCATGCGTGACCAACATGACCTCGAGATGCTTGATTTGCTTTTCACTTTCTGGGCAAGCGGGATTGTTCATCACCCAGGGGTCGATGAGGATGATTTTGCCGCCGGGAGTTTGAATGCGAAAGGTGGCGTGTCCGAGCCAGGTAAGTTTAATGCCTTTGAGATTCATAGAAGTCGCTTTCAGCTGTCAGTCGTCAGCTTTTGGTGGATGGACGCTAGGTTGTGATTCGTCGTTGGTCGTTTGTCCTTGGTCGTTGGCCCTTGGCAGTTTGGTTCTGATTGGTTAGTGGTGCTCGATTTCGTTTTGGTTGGCGACGAAGAGAGATTGTAGGGGATTTTGCGGTCGAGTGCGGAGTTGCGGTCGGTTGGCATTTGGGTAAGTTGGCATGCGGTCAGTCGGCGGTGCGGTCTCGGCATTTCCCAAACCGATGGAGGAGCGGACGTCCTCGCCCCGCTCAATCGGTAGGCTGCACATCCTGCGATTCAACGCTTCGTGCTTTCGGCGGGCGGCGCCCGCCGCTCCATAGTCTGAATAGCTGCTGACTGACGACCCACGACTGGCGACTGCTCGAGAGATTTTTCTGGGAACGTTCACCGATTTTCTGTTACAAATTCTGCCGTGTCGGAACTGAAAGTTCTCATTACGCGCGACCAGATCGCGGAAAAGGTCAAAGAACTAGGCGCACAGATCACGCGCGACTTTTCCGGGCAGTCGGTGATCCTGGTGGGCGTCCTCAAGGGCGCAGCCGTTTTTCTGGGCGATCTCGCGCGGCAGGTCCAACTCGACGCCACGTTCGACTTCATCGGAGTCTCGAGCTACGGAAACCGGCCGAGTCCCACGCACGAACTGAAGCATGGCTGGGATTCGACCGGTGAAGTGCGCGTTACCAAGGACGTCGATCAGTCGATGGAAGGCAAGAACGTCATCCTGGTGGAAGACATCCTCGACACCGGCCTGACGCTGACCTTCCTGAAAAAATTGTTCCTCGCGCACAAGCCGAAGGCGTTCAAGATTGCGGCGCTCCTCGATAAGCCTTCGCGGCGCAAGATGCCGATCGAAGGCGACTACGTCGGATTCAAGATTCCCGACGAGTTTGTTGTCGGGTACGGACTCGACTACGCCGAGCGCTATCGCAACTTGCCGGATGTTTGCGTGGTTCCTCGCGAGTAGTCGATCCCGCCTTCCAAGGTTCCCAGGTCAGCGTCCACAGAACGGACGCGAACCTGGGGCACCATCATTTTGGGCACAATCTTCCTCAATAGCCATCATTCTCGCGGCATTTCGATCGTTTGCCGACGACGGCTTGGAAGTGCAGGAGGAACGCGCTTTTACTTCGGTTTGCTGTTGGCGGGGGCGATCTGCACTTCGACCGCGGGTTTCTTGTCCGATTTCGTCATGTCAACTGACACCACGCGCATGCGGCCATCGGCGTCGCGGGCCGTAACGGTGTTGGATCCGTTCGTTCCACTCGAAGCACTTAGTTCGGAACCGGTGGATCCGACGGTGACTTGAAGACCGGCGTCCGGATTGCCGGGATTCACCTGCTCCGTCCGCTGGCTCATGCTTGATCCGGACTTCGAGGAATCGCGGCTCGTTGTGACGCGCTCGACGAGGCGCATGGTGCCATCGGAAGAAGCGCCGGGGACGTCTTTCGAATAATTCTCAACGACACTCTGGGTGCCGGATCCATCGCGCGATTCCCTGCTCACGGTACGCGAAACCTCGGAGAGGTTGCCGCTGCCATTGTCGCGCGCGACGTGTTCCTCGCTGGTTCGGTTTTTACCGTCGTCGGTGATGGTGCCGTTTTTGCGCTCACCGAGCTGCCAGTGACCAGCGCCGTCAGAGAGCGAAGTCGTTTTTTCGAACTTCGTCGTGCGATCGTCGAGGTGTTCACGGCGCTCTTGTGTCTGCGCTGAGGGCACGAGCCGTCCATCAACACCCGGCAGATAAGTCGTGGTTTTCGTTTCTTCGACGTTCTTGCCCAGTTTTGCGGTGTTCTCTTCCTGACGCTGCACGACAGAGAGGCGGCCGTTGGCGTCCGGATTCGAAGTAGAGCGGGTGATTTTCGATCCGCCGTCGGGCTGATCGTGCCGCTCTTCGTCGGTGACCTGGGTCAACACGCGATTGCCGTTGCCGTCGCGGCCATAGGTGCGCACGGTCGTGCGCGTTGTGGACGCATCAACTTGCGAGGTCTCGCGCTCGATTTCCTGGTAAGGCTGGTACGAACCGGAGCGCTGGATCTCGGTCATCTGTTTGTCGACCGTATGATTTCCGGTTTTGGTGTGACTTTCTGTGGTGCGGGTACGGCTGCCGACGTTCGAATCGGAGGTTTCTGAGGTCGAACTCCATGATGGATTCGAATTGCTTGTGTCGGAGGTCTGCGATTGCGCGGCCGCCATTGCCGCAAACGCGAGGCATGCGGACAGAATTGCCATGCTCTTCAACCAACCAGTCCGCGACGACGGCGTGGATCGAAACAGAAAAACACTTTGGTGAGCAGTTGCCATCCACATGCCGATATTCTCTCTCTGCGTCTTGCCGGGTGTCCAACGAAAGGCTTGACGGCGCAAGGCACCCCCGGTGTTCCTTTTCTATGAACCCCGCGCGCACGCTAGGTGAGAGTGGGCGCGCGATGCGGCTGATATCATATTCGCAGTGGATTCCGTCACATCCAAACCTGAGCCTCAGATCAAGGTGGAGCCCTTGCTTCTGGAGGTTGCTGATGTGGTTAACACCACGCTCGACCTCGACACCACTCTGCGCCGGGTGGCGGAACTCGTGCGCCGCGTCATCAATTACGAAATCTTCGCCATTCTTTTGCTCAACGAACGCACCCAGGAGCTGCGGTTTCGTTTTCAAGTCGGGTATCCGCGCGAATACGCCGACCGGGCGCGCATCAAGGTCGGACAAGGCGTGACGGGACGCGCCGCGCAGTTGCGGCAAGCCATCCTGGTAGAAGATGTGACCAAGGATCCGGACGCCGGATATATCGAGGCAATTCCGAATGTGCGATCGGAGTTGGCGGTTCCCTTAATCATCAAGAATCGGTTGATCGGCGTGATCGATCTGGAGGCGCGCGAGCCAGGCTACTTCACCGAAGAACACTCGCGGCTGCTGACCTTGATTGGGTCGCGCATGGCGGTGGGCATTGAGAATGCGCAGCTCTACACGCGCACCACGCGTCAAGCGCGAACGCTCTTATTGTTGAACGAGATCGCGCGCGAGCTGACGTCGATTCTGAACGTGGATGAGTTGCTCAAGCGGATTGCGGAGTTGCTGAACCGGATCATCGACTACCAGATGTTCAGCATCCTGCTGGTCGATGAGACCGGGCAGAGTTTGCGACATCGGTTCTCACTGCGCTTTCAGGAAAATATCCATCTGAAGCACGACATTCCCTGGGGCAAAGGAATCGTGGGCGCCGCTGCCGCGGAGAAAGCAGCGGTGCTGGTACCGGACGTGAGCAAGGACGCGCGCTACGTCGCGGCGAATCCGGAGACGAAATCCGAACTGGCCGTTCCTCTGATCTACAAAGACAACGTGATCGGCGTGCTCGATCTGGAGCACACGCGGCGCGGATTCTTCACTGAAGATCACAAGCGGACACTGACAACGTTGGCAGCGCAGATTGCGATCGCGCTGGAAAATGCGCGTCTTTACGAGCAGATTGCACGGCAGGAGCGGCGCCTGGAGCGTGATCTGCAGGTGGCGCGAGAACTTCAGTTCCGGCTGCTGCCGCAAACCATGCCGAAGGTTGCGCATCTGGAGGTCGCGGCAAAGTTTTCTCCCGCGCGAACCATCGGCGGTGATCTGTATGACTTTATTCCGTACTCGTTGTCGCGCCTGGGAATTGTCGTCGGCGATGTAAGCGGAAAGGGCGCACCGGCGGCGATTTACGCGGCGTTGGTCAGCGGAATTTTGCGATCGCATGCACCGATTGAGCCGGCACCGGCCGAGATGCTCTCGGCGGTGAACTTCTCGTTGGGTGAGCGCCGCATCGAGGCGCAGTACATCTGCCTGCTGTATGCGGTATGGGACGATCAGAGGCGCACGATGCAGGTGGCGAATTCCGGACTGCCGCGTCCGCTGTTCGTGCACGATGGCAAGATCGAAGTGATTGAGGCGGCCGGAATTCCGCTAGGGCTTTTCGACGAGGCGGAGTACGACGAGTTCACTTTCAAGGCGAAGCCGGACGATATTTTCGTGTTCTTCAGCGACGGGATACTCGATGCCACCAATCGCGCCGGCGAGATGTTCGGGCGCAGTGGCGTGGAGCGTGTGATTTCGGCGTGCGGCGAGCAGTCGCCGGATTGCATCGTGAATTCTCTTTTCAAAGCGGTCGAGGACCATGCCGCTGGTGAAGTCACATTCGACGATCAGACCGTGGTCGCGATTAAGGTGAAAGGGAGCACACCCAAGCGCAAGTGAGCCTGAGTTCCCCAACTTCCGCAAAGCCTGCCTACGGATTCGCGTACCGCGCGGTGCGCAAGGGACTGCTGCGGCGAGCAGCGGGCGATGTGATGTACTGCGATGACGTAGCCATCCCCAAACTCGCCGAGAAATATGCAACGCCGCTCTACGTGTATTCGGCGACGATGATCCGCGAGCGCATGCACACCTTTCAGCAGGCATTTCGTGGCGTGCGGCATACCGTCTGCTACTCCCTTAAAGCTAATTCGAACTTGAGCATCCTGCGTCTGCTGGCGGGAATGGGATGCGGATTCGATGTTGTGTCCGGCGGCGAACTGGCGCGCGTGCTGGCGGTCGACCGGCGGGCGGCGCGGAATGTCGTCTTCTCGGGTGTCGGAAAAACGCGCGAGGAAATGATCGCAGCGCTGAAGGCGGACATCCTGCTGTTTAACGTGGAAAGCGAATCAGAGCTGTGGGTCCTTGCAGAGTGCGCGGCGCAGACGAAGAAGCAAGCGCGGGTGGCGCTCCGCGTGAATCCGGACGTTCCCGCGAATACGCATCCCTATATTTCGACTGGCCTGCACAAACACAAGTTTGGCGTGCCGATCTTTGAAGCGCGCGAACTATATGCGAAGGCTTCGGGCACGAGGCACCTGCAGGTGGCAGGCGTGAGTGTGCACATCGGCTCGCAGATCACCGACGTTGCGCCGTTTGCGGCAACCATGGAACGGGTGGCGGAACTGGTGCGTCAACTGCGCGATGACGGACACGTGATCGACTACGTGGATGCCGGGGGCGGGCTGGGAATTGTGTATGAAGGCAGGCAGCAGCCTTTCGCCGATCACGTTACCCGATACGCCGAGGCGTTGCTGAGGCCGTTGCGCGGGTTGAAAGTTCATTTGTTGCTCGAGCCAGGGCGGTCGATCGTAGGCCCGGCCGGGGCGCTGATTACGTCGGTCGTCTATCGGAAAACGAACAACAACAAGAAGTTTCTGATCACCGATGCGGGCATGAACGATCTTTTGCGTCCGTCGCTATACCACGCGTTTCATGAGATCGTTCCGGTGGAGTTGGAGGGAGGCGAGCGCGGCGACAAGGCGACGGTGGATGTCGTCGGACCGGTGTGCGAGACCGGCGATTTTTTTGCGCGCGACCGCGAACTGCCCGAAGTCTCTGAGAACGAGTGGCTGGCGATTCTGGATGCTGGGGCTTATGGCATGTCGCTGGCGTCGAATTACAACACGCGTCCGAGACCAGCGGAGGTGTTGGTGGATGGGAACTCGGTGAAGGTGATTCGGCGGCGGGAGACGGTGAGCGATTTGTTAAGGGTGGAGCGGTAGGGAAAGCAGGTGTTGGGGTTCAAGTTTCGAGTTTCGGCATTGTAGTGTGCGGTAGAAAAAGTCTTCATCGCCTCGTGTAACGTCGTCAGACAAGGGGTCCTTCGACTTCGTTCGCCGGCTCACTTCGCTCAGGATGAGTTGCGGCGAGGAAGATAATCGTCGACCCAGTGAACCAGCGGAGGATTCTAGACGGGCGAGGACGCTCGCCGCTCCAGCAAATCATCTTTGATGAGAGGAGACACCGTCGCTCCACGGGCTGCGATTTGATGACGTCAACGACACATTCTTTGCTGAGTCAGCGCTGGCCCCACTTTAACTTGGTGCGCAGGACTTCGAAGAAAGCACGGCGGATGCGCATCAACTGGACTTTGTAGTCGGCTTTTCTACAGATAACGCGATCGCCATCGCGCACGGGCATGCCGACCTGGCCGTCGACGCTGAGGTAAGCCTCTTCGTCTCCGGTTTTCACGACGATTTCGATTTCGACGGAGTCGCGCACCACGAGCGGCCGATGGGTCAACGAATGTGGGGAAACCGGCGTGATGACAAAAGCGTCGACCGATGGCATCAGGATGGGACCACCCGCGGCCATAGAGTAGGCGGTTGACCCAGTGGGCGTGGAGATGATCAGGCCGTCGGCTTTGTACTCGGTGACAAAGGCCTTGTCAATGAAGAGATCGTAGTCGTTCAGGCGGGCGAGAGCGCTCTTGTTGACGATGACGTCGTTGAGCGCCGCGTAACTCATGACCGACTTCCCTGCACGCAGCAACTCACAACAGACGAGCGCGCGCGATTCAACGCTGGCACGTTTCTGGTCTACCTCTTCAAGGGCTTCGTAGAGTTCCGCGAGGGGAACCTCGGTCAAAAATCCCAGCGTTCCCAGATTCACTCCCAGAACGGGGATGCCTGCTTTCGCGACCGCGCGTGAGGTCGACAGCAAAGTACCGTCGCCGCCGAGAACGACGACGAAATCAAGTGCGCGCGAGGCGAGTTCGGGACGCGGGATGATTTCAGGGCCGCTCGCGTAGGAGGCGGTCTCTTTGTCGATGACGATCAGGTAGCCGTGCGTTTTGAACCAGTCGAACAGCGGAGGAAGGATTTCGGCGAGTTCGGGCTTGGCCGGCTTGGAGATGATGGCAACCGACTTGGTGCGGCTGGAAGGAGCTTTCCCGCTGGGCATGATGAAGGATGCATTGTACAAGGAGCGGGCTCTGGGCTCTAGGCAGTGGACCGCGATGGTTCGTGGTTTGGACGGGCGAGGACGGCGGGAGAGTGCGATGGCTGTTGAGAGCGCGGGCAAAATGGTCTCGTTGGAGTCTGCGTAGCTTTCGGCAGGCAAGGGGTCCTTCGACTTCGTTCGGCTAGCGCCTCACTGCGCTCAGGATGACAGATCGAATGAAAGAGGTGGGCGGCCGTCGCTTCCGTCGGCGTGTGTCACCAGGTTGCGCAGAGCAGGAATTCGCGGTTGCCTTCGGCACCGAGGATCGGCGAGTCGATCGAGTCAGTGCGTTTGGCGCCGAGGGCGATTACGGCGTCGCGGACTTTCTCGACGGCGGCGAGCTGTGCGGATTCGTCGCGCACGATGCCACCTTTACCGACCTGGGCGCGTCCAACTTCGAATTGCGGCTTCACGAGGACGACGAGCTGCCGGCCTGCGCGCTGTTGTGCGTTTTCTGGGAATGCCGATTGAATGACGGCCGGCAACACCAACGTCGCTGAGATGAACGACACGTCCATTGCGATGAAGTCGACAAATTTGGATTTCATGGACTGGCCGAGCAATTCACGGGTCAGATAACGTGCGTTTGTTTTTTCAAGCAGGTGCACGCGGGGATCCTGACGAAGGCGAAAATCGAGTTGACCATATCCGGTGTCGATCGCGACCACACTTGCAGCGCCGTGTTGAAGCAGGCAGTCGGTAAAGCCTCCGGTCGAAGCGCCGACGTCGAGACAGATGAGTCCCGTTACATCGATGTGCCAATGATCGAGGGCTTTCTCGAGTTTAAGTCCACCACGGCTGACGTACTTGAGATCGTCACCAAGAAGACGCAATTGCGCGGCTGAGTCGACCGAAACGCCGGACTTCACGATCTTCTGATCATCGACGAGAACTTTTCCGGCGAGGATGAGGGCTTGGGCGCGTTCGCGCGAGGGTACGAGACCGCGATCGACCAGCAACTTGTCGAGCCGTGATTTCATTTCGTCGTTGAGGCGAGAAACGTCGGCAACTAGCCGAGAAGTTCTAACACGAAGGTGCCAGCATCGGTCTCAGTGCAAGGAGCTAAAACGATTCTCCCTCAGGTACTTACCGAACTACTTTCCACGTTTTGCACAGAATTTTCCACGGGTGTGTTGAAAACGCCTGAGCTGAACCACCAGTGCCGCGTGACAGTCATGCGAAGTAGCAAAAAACAAAGGCCGCTTTGGGCGGCCTGGGTTCTGAAGATAGATCGCGACGTCTGTTAACCTGCAACTTCTTCCAGCAACTTCTGGTCGATATCGAAGTTCGCGTGAACGTTCTGTACGTCATCGTGCTCTTCGAGTGCTTCGAGCAGGCGGATCATGGTGCTGGCCTGTGAGCCTTCGAGCTTGATGTAGTTTTGCGGAATCATCGAGACGCTTGAGGAGGTTGGTGTGATGCCGGCTTTCTTCACGGCTTCGAGAACTTCTTCGTACGCGGAAGGGGCGGTGAGCACCTCCCAGCTGTCACCGTCATCGTTGAGGTCGTCGGCGCCGGCTTCGAGAACGATGGTCATCAGATCGTCTTCTTTGGCGGCGGCTTTCGGGATCACGATGTCCCCCTTCTTGTGGAACATCCAGGCGACCGCGCCCGCCTCGGCCATGTTGCCGCCGTTCTTGCTGAACACGTGACGGATTTCGCTGACGGTGCGGTTGCGGTTGTCGGTGTTGATCTCGGCGAGGATCGCGACGCCGCCCGGGCCGTAGCCTTCGAGGGTGAACTCTTCGTAGGTCGCGCCTGGGAGTTCGCCGGTACCACGCTGAATGGCGCGCTTGATGTTGTCGGCGGGCATGTTCTCGCCCTTAGCGGCCAGAATCGCCGTGCGCAGACGAGGATTGCTATCCGGATCGCCGCCGCCGTTCTTGGCGGCAATGCTGATTTCCTTAATGAGACGGGTGAAGATCTTGCCGCGCTTGGCATCGAGCGCGCCCTTCTTGTGTTTAATTGTGGCCCATTTTGAATGGCCGGAC
>Ga0126371_10003904_pt1 | contig 13102 bp, 9 predicted proteins | sample PanSoiMetaPlot_4_FD_110145 | JGI IMG/M metagenome (GOLD analysis project Ga0126371, IMG submission 110145) | Tropical forest soil microbial communities from Panama - MetaG Plot_4 | ecosystem: Environmental > Terrestrial > Soil > Tropical forest > Bulk soil | place: Panama | collected 2016-02-17
CGAGATGAAACCGAGGGCTGGTCTGGCGCACCAGGGCGCGCACCGCAAATCCCCGGTCGAGGAGCTTGCGGGCCACCGCCGAGCCGACAAAGCCGCTCGCGCCGGTGACCAGGACTGTGTCGGGGCTGCTCATCGATTAACGCAACGGCATCCGTCGAACGGGGTATGACTCTCGCGGGTTCAACTGGCACAGACGTTCGGCTAAAGTAACCCCCACAATCCTCAACCGGAACAAATTCTTACGATGCTCGGTGAGATCGTCGCAACGGTTGCGTTCGGGGTGTGGGTCTACCTCCTGGTAGGCCGCGGCGGCTTTTGGCTGGCCGCCGAGCGCGACACCCGCGACGAGCCAGGGCCGCCGCGCACCTGGCCGCGGGTCGTTGCGGTCATTCCGGCGCGCGACGAGGCCGAGACCATCGGGGCGACCATCGAGTCGCTGCTCGGCCAGGCCTATGCGGGGCCCTTCTCGATCGTGCTCGTCGACGACGAGAGCCGCGACGGGACGGCTGAGGCCGCCCGCGCAGCGGCCGCGCAGGCGGCGGGCCGGCTCACGGTGCTGCCCGGGCGGCCCCTGCCGGCCGGCTGGACCGGCAAGCTGTGGGCCGTGCATCAGGGCGTCGCGCACGCGACCAGCACGCCCGAATCGCCCGATTACCTGCTGCTCACCGACGCGGACATCACTTATGCGCCCGATGCGCTCGCGCGCCTCGTCGGGCGCGCGCAGGCGAGCGGCACCGTGCTTACCTCGCTCATGGCAAAGCTGCGCTGCGTGAGCCTTGCTGAGCGCGCCTTCGTGCCGGCCTTCGTCTACTTCTTCCAGATGCTCTATCCGTTCGCCTGGGTGAACCGGCGCCGCCACGCCATAGCCGGCGCGGCCGGCGGCTGCATGCTGGTGCGCCCGGACGCGCTGCAGGCCGCCGGCGGCATCGCGGCGATCCGCGGCGCGCTGATCGACGACTGCGCGCTCGGCGCCGCGCTGAAGAAACAGGGGCCGATCTGGCTCGGCCTGACCGACCGGGTGACGAGCGCGCGGCCTTACGATCACATCGGCGACATCCGCCGCATGGTGGCGCGCTCGGCCTACGCGCAGCTCGGCTACTCGCCGCTCAACCTCGTCGGCACCACGCTCGGCATGGGTCTCACGTTCCTGGCCGGCCCGATCATGGCGCTCGTCGGCCATGGGCTCGCGCAAATGCTCGGTTTTGCGACCTGGGCGCTCATCGCGCTGTCCTACCAGCCGATGCTGCGGTTCTACCGCGGCTCGCCGCTATGGGGGCCGGCGCTGCCCGCGATCGCGCTCGCCTACATGGCGTTTACCCTCGATTCCGCCTATCAGCATGGCCGGGGCCGGGGCGGGCTATGGAAGGGCCGGGTCCAGGCCCAACCTCAGGCCCAAACACAGGCCCATGCCGATGCGCGCGCGGACGCGCAAGCCGGGGCAGGGGCGAAGGTGGCGGAGCAGAAATGACGCTGGCAGGCGAGTTGCGGTCGGGCAAGGGACACCGGGATGAGAATTTCCCGGTGGCGTCCCATCTCGTGCACCCGCGCTTCCGCGCGCCGATCCTTGCGTTCTATGAGTTCGTCCGCGTGGCCGATGACATCGCGGACCACGCGTCGCTGCCGCCGGAGCAAAAACTCGCGCTGCTCGACCGCCTGGAAGGAAGCCTGCTCGGCCACAACGAGGCCGATCCGGAGGGCGTGCGGCTGCGCACCGTGCTCAACGAGCGCGCGCTCACCCCGCGCCACGCCCAGGACCTGCTGAATGCGTTCCGGCTCGACGTCACCAAGCTGCGCTACGCCAACTGGGACGAGCTGATGCACTACTGCAGCCTGTCCGCCATGCCGGTCGGCCGCCAGGTGCTCGATGTGCACGGCGAGAGCCGCACCACCTGGCCGGCATCGGATGCGATCTGCGCCGCCCTGCAGGTGATCAATCATATCCAGGACTGCCAGAACGATTTTCGCGACCTCGACCGCGTCTACATTCCGCAGGACATGATGGCGACGGCCGGCACGAGCGTGGCGGCGCTCGATGCGCCGGCCGCCTCGCCCGAGCTGCTCGCCTGCCTGCACAGGCTGGCGGCGCGTACGGCCGACCTCCTGCGCGAGGGCTATCCGCTGCCAGACCAGATCCGGGATTTCCGCCTGAGCCTCGAGATTTCCGTGATCCACACGCTCGCCGATCGGCTGGTGCGCATCCTGATGGTGCGCGATCCGTTGCGCGACAAGGTCCATCACAAGTCGATCGGCTTTGCGGCGGTCGGCCTGTTCGGCGTGCTCAAAGGCCTTTGGCGCCGCGTCGGGCGGCGCGCGGCCGCGTCACCGGAGCATCAGGGCGCGTGAACCAGCAGGCGACCCAGGAGCCGGCGGCTGCGGCCGACGACGCGTCGAAGCGCGCCTCGGGCAGCTCCTTCTATCTCGCGATGCGCATCCTGCCGCCGGCGCAGCGCCAGGCCATGTTCGAGATCTATGCGTTCTGCCGCGCCGTCGACGATATCGCGGACGATCCGGGCGAGCGCGACACGCGGCTCGCGCAGCTGCAACAATGGCGGCTCGACATCGACGCGCTCTATGGCGGCTGCCCGCCCACGCGCCTCGCCGGCCTTGCGGCGGCGGTGCAACAATTCGGGATGGGACGCGAGGATTTTCTCGCCGTGATCGACGGCATGGAGATGGACGTGGCGCAGGATATCCGCGGGCCCGACCTCGCCATCCTCGATCTTTATTGCGACCGGGTCGCGAGCGCGGTCGGCCGACTGTCCGTCAAGGCCTTCGGCCTCGACGACAAAAGCGGCCGCGAGCTCGCCCATCATCTCGGCCGCGCCCTGCAGCTCACCAACATCCTGCGCGACCTCGACGAGGACGCCGCGATCGGCCGCCTTTATCTACCGCGCGAGGCGCTGCGCGACGCCGGCATTGCGACGACCGATCCGCCCGCCGCACTGGCGCATCCGGCGCTCGCCGAGGCCTGCGCGCCGATCGTGGCGCGCGCGCGCGGTCATTTCGAGCACGCCGAGGCGATCATGACCGCGGCGCCGCGCCGGCTGGTGCGCGCGCCGCGCATCATGGGCGAGGCTTACAAGCTCTATCTGCGCGGGCTCATGGCGCGCGGTTTTGCGTCACCCCGCGCGCGGGTCCATCTCGGCAAGGCGCGGCTCCTCTGGATCATCCTGCGCTACGCGGTGGTCTGATGGCGCGCACCTTCCATGTCATCGGCGCGGGGCTCGCCGGGCTTTCGGCCGCCATCCGGCTCGGCGAGGCAGGCGAGACGGTCATCGTGCACGAGGCGGCCGGGCAGGCCGGAGGCCGCTGCCGCTCCTATCACGACCCCGCGCTCGATATGGAGATTGACAACGGCAATCACCTGCTCTTGTCGGCCAACCACGCAGCGCTCGCATACCTGCGCACCATCGGCGCGGCCGATCGCCTGGTCGGGCCGCCGCACGCCGATTTTCCCTTCGTCGATCTCGCGACCGGCGAGCGCTGGACGCTCAAGATCAACGACGGGCGCCTGCCCTGGTGGATCTTCGACAAGACGCGACGCGTGCCCGGCACGCGGCCGGGCGACTATCTTTCGCTTGCGCGCCTCCTGTGGCCGTCGCGCGACGCCGCGGTCGGCGACGTGATCGCGTGCCGCGGGACGCTCTATGAGCGCCTGGTCGGTCCGCTGCTGCTCGCCGCGCTCAACACGGCGCCGGCCGAGGGGGCGGCCGCGCTCGCGGCCGCGGTGCTGCGCGAGACCGTCGCGGCGGGCGGCCGCGCCTGCCTGCCGCTGGTCGCGCGCGACGGCCTTGGAGCGACCTTCATTGCGCCGGCGCTCGAATTCCTGAAGGCCCACGGCGTGACGGTCGGCCTCGGGCGGCGTCTGCGCGCCGTCACGATCGCGGCCGACCGGATCGCGGCGCTCGATTTCGGCGACGAGACGATCGCGCTCGGCGCCGGGGACCGCGTGATCCTCGCGGTCCCGCCCGTGGTCGCCGGTGCGCTGCTGCCCGGCTTGACGACGCCGTCCGACTTCCGGGCCATCGTCAATGCCCATTTCCGCATCGCGCCGCCGCCCGCGATGGCGCCGGTGATCGGTGTGATCGGCGGCACGGTCGAATGGATTTTTGCATTCCCGGATCGGCTGTCGGTGACGATCAGCGGCGCGGACCGGCTGCTCGACACGCCGCGCGAGACGCTGGCCAAGACCATCTGGACCGAGGTTGCGACCGTCGCCCAGATGGGCAATACGGATACGCCGCCGGCCTGGCAGATCGTCCGCGAGCGGCGCGCGACCTTTGCGGCGCTCCCGAGCGAGGAGCGCAAGCGGCCGGGGGCGGCGACCCGATGGCGGAATCTCTGGCTCGCCGGCGATTGGACCGCGACGGGACTGCCGGCGACGATCGAAGGCGCCATTCGCTCCGGCGACCGCGCCGCCGGTCTGGCGCTGCGATGACGCACTGCTTGTTGCGATGAGGAGACACCATGATGCTTAAGGTGCCCGATCGGATTGGCGAGGACGCGCTTGATCGCAGCATCGAGCGCGCGACGGCGGCGCTCGCGGAGCGGCAGAAGGCGGACGGCCACTGGGTGTTCGAGCTCGAGGCCGATGCGACCATTCCGGCCGAATACGTCCTCATGCGCCATTACCGCGGCGAGCCGGTCGACGCCGCGCTCGAGGCCAAGATCGCGGTCTATCTGCGCCGCGCCCAGGGCCGGCATGGCGGCTGGCCGCTGTTCCAGGACGGCGACTTCGACATGAGCGCGAGCGTCAAGGCGTACTTCGCCTTGAAGATGATCGGCGACGATCCGGACGCGCCGCACATGAAGCGGGCGCGCGACGCGATCCTCGCGCACGGCGGCGGCGCGAGCGCGAACGTGTTCACCTGCAGCCTGCTCGCGCTCTACGGCGTGCTGTCGTGGCGCAGCGTGCCCGTGATGCCGGTCGAGATCATGCTGCTGCCAAAGTGGTTTCCGTTCCATCTCGACAAGGTGTCGTACTGGGCGCGCACCGTGCTGGTGCCGCTCCTGGTGCTGATGGCGCTCAAGCCGAAGGCGAAGAACCCGCGCGGCGTGACCATCGACGAGCTCTTCACCCAGCCGCCGATGAGCGTCGGCCCGCGCAAGAAGGCGCCGCATCAGAAATGGTCCTGGTTCCTGGTCTTCCGCGCGCTCGACGCGGTGCTGCGCGTCACGGAGCCGTGGTTTCCCAAAGGGGCGCGCCGGCGCGCGATCGATCGGGCGGTGGCATTCGTGACCGAGCGCCTCAACGGCGAGGATGGGCTCGGCGCGATCTTTCCCGCCATGGTCAATTCGCTGCTGATGTACGACGTGCTCGGCTACGCGCCCGACCACCCCAACGTGGCGATCGCCCGCAAGTCGATCGAGAAGCTGCTGGTGATCAAGGACGACGAGGCTTATTGCCAGCCTTGCGTCTCGCCGGTCTGGGACACCGGTCTGGTCTGCCATGCGCTGATGGAGGTCGGGTCCGAGGCGGCGATCGCCGACGCTGGCAAGGGTCTTGCATGGCTGAAGCCGCTCCAGGTGCTGGACACGAAAGGGGACTGGGCGGTGCGACGACCCGATACCCGGCCGGGCGGCTGGGCCTTTCAGTATGCCAATCCGCATTACCCGGATTTGGATGACACCGCCGTCGTCGTGATGGCGATGGACCGGCTGCGCCAGAATCAGGCAACCGACGCCTATGACGGCGCGATCGCGCGCGGCCGCGAATGGATCGAAGGCATGCAGAGCCGCAACGGCGGGTGGGGGGCGTTCGACGTCGACAACGAGTTCGAATATCTCAACAATATCCCGTTCGCCGACCACGGGGCCTTGCTCGACCCGCCGACCGAGGACGTGACCGGCCGCTGCCTTTCGATGCTGGTGCAGCTCGGCGAGAAACTCGGGTCCCCCGCGATCGATCGCGCCATCGACTATCTGCGCCGGACCCAGCGCGCCGACGGCAGCTGGTACGGCCGCTGGGGCATGAACTACATCTATGGCGCCTGGTCGGTGCTGTGCGCCCTCAATGCGGCGGGCCTTGACCACGGCGACCCGATGATTCGCCAGGCGGTGGACTGGCTGATCGCCATCCAGAACCCGGATGGCGGCTGGGGCGAGGATGGGAGCAGCTACAAGCTCGCCTATCGCGGCTACGAGCCGGCGCCGAGCACCGCCTCGCAGACCGCCTGGGCGCTGATCGGCCTGATGGCAGCCGGGGAAATCAACCATCCGGCGGTATCGCGGGGCATCGCCTACCTCGGTGCCACCCAAGGCACGGATGGCTTCTGGGACGAGCCGCGTTATACCGCGACGGGCTTTCCACGGGTCTTCTATTTGCGCTATCACGGGTACTCGAAGTTCTTCCCGCTATGGGCGCTGGCACGTTATCGAAATCTGCGACGGGCGAACCGCTCGTCGGTGGCATGGGGGATGTGACGGGTGTTTCTCGTCATCACGGGACTTGCACAAGAATCACGCATTGCGGCTGGGCCCGGCGTCAGCCATGTGCTGTGTAGCGGGAGCGATCCCGGTCGCCTGCGCGAGCGGCTTGCGCGGCTCGATCCGACCGGACTGCGCGCCGTCGTGAGCTTCGGCATCGCGGGCGGGCTCGACCCCTCGCTCGATTCGGGCGACGTCGTGGTCGCGACCGCGGTGATCGCCGAGTCGGGCGCCTGGAAGGTGCCGGCCGGCGTCGTCTCCGCCATGGTCGATCGGGTGCGCGCGAGCGGCATCCACGTCACGCATGGACCGCTCGTCGGGGTCAACGAGCCGGTGCTGCTGCCGAGCACCAAGGCCTCGATCCGCCGCGAGACCGACGCGATCGCCGTCGACATGGAGTCGCATATCGGGGCCGCCTATGCGGCGGCGAACGATCTTCCCTTTGCGGCCGTGCGGGTGATCAGCGATCCGGCGGTGCGCGCGCTGCCGCCGCTTGCCAAGCAGGCGCTCAAGGCGGACGGGCGGATCGATTTCGGCGCGGTGCTGACCGGCCTCGCGCGCGCGCCGTCGGAGCTCTCGACCCTCATCCGCGCCGGCGGCGACGCCGGCCGCGCCTTTGCGGGGCTACGCCGCTGTCGCCGCTTTCTGGACTTTGGCCTCTGCTTCGGCCTTGCGGATCTCTGACAGCTTCTGCTGCACCTGACCGTCGAAGACGTACTGCGCGGGACGCTGGTTCTCGAGCGAGATTTCCGGCGCCATTTCGCCCTCGGTGCGCATTCCGGAGAGCGCGACCTTGAGCGCGGACAGCGGATGCGCGATTGCGGCGTGGGCGGCGGTCGGCTCGTAACCGCAATGCGCCATGCAGTTCGCGCATTTCTCGTAGCGGCCGGTGCCGTACGAGTCCCAATCGGTCGTCTCCATCAGCTCCTTGAAGGTCTGGGTGTAGCCTTCGCCGAGCAGGTAGCAGGGCTTCTGCCAGCCGAAGATGTTGCGCGTCGGCATGCCCCACGGCGTGCAGTGGTACTCCTGGTTGCCGGCCAGGAAGTCGAGGAAGAGGCCGGAATGCATGAAGTTCCACTTCTTGCCTTTGCCGAGCGCAAAGACCTTGCGGAAGAGCTCCTTGGTGCGGCGCCGGCTGAGGAAGTGCTGCTGGTCGGGAGCACGCTCATACGCGTAGCCGGGCGAGATCGAGACGCCGACGCCGAGCTCCTCGGTCAGATCGAGGAAGGCCGCGATGTCCTCGGCCGGATGGCCCTCGAAGATCGTGCAGTTGACGTTGACGGTGAAACCCTTGGCCTTCGCGGCCTTGATCGCGTCGACCGCCTTCTCGAAGCCGCCCTCGAGACACACCGACTTGTCGTGATGATGCTTGAGACCGTCGAGATGCACGGAGAAGAACAGGTAGGGCGAGGGCTCGAACAGGTGCAGCTTCTTCTCGAGCAGGAGCGCGTTGGTGCACAGGGAGACGAACTTCTTGCGCGCCACGATGCCTTTGACGATCTCGCCGATCTCCCGGTGGATCAGCGGCTCGCCGCCCGGGATCGCGACCATCGGCGCGCCGCATTCATCGACCGCGTCGAGGCATTCCTGCACCGAGAGCCGGCGATTGAGGATCGCATCCGGATAGTCGATCTTGCCGCAGCCCGCACAGGCGAGATTGCAGCGAAAGAGCGGCTCGAGCATCAGCACCAGCGGATAGCGCTCGCGCCCCATCAGCTTCTGCTTGATGAGGTAGCTGCCGATGCGCAGCTCTTTGAGAAACGGGACTGCCATTACGGACTCTTTCTCTCGCTCGTCGGGTTGTTCTCGTTCGCGCCGTGCGCGCGACGGCGAATTCCAAAGGTTTGCGTTGCGATGCGATCAGCTCGGACGGGAAAGGCGACGCCCTTTCGCCGCAGCGCCGCCCGTGACCCCTTATCTACGCCCCACACCCATTCCGGTTCAAGTTCCCGCGCACTCTCCAGTCACCCGTGATTCCAGACTATCGGGTTAACGTGCGCCAGCCCTTGCGGGTTCGGCAGGGCATCGTAGCCCGATGGTCCGCCAAGGCATAGCGGGCCTTGGACTTTGGTCTGCTGCGAGCGGTAGTGGGGGACCATCAGCAAAAAATATCCAATGCGGTGAGACTGTTAACCTCACCTTGTCGAATATCGTTAAATCTTAACCGCCTCATTGCTGCCCACCCTTGCGTTTCAGTGGGGTCGGGAGGCGGTTGAGAACCGCGCTGCACTGCGGTAACGCCATGGCCGCGAACGAAAACGAGACAACATGACCGAACCCGCAGTACGTCCTCGCTCAAAGCCGCGGTCGGCGGCGGCCGTGGCTCACCCGGGACGCGAGCGCGGCGCTCTAAACCCATACGAATCAATCGGTTTTCCTGCCAATCGGCCGGATCTGCTGGCCAGCATTGCCGGCATCGTCAAGGACCTTTCGACCTCGATGCTCAGCCGGCTCATCGCCACCCTTGTCGGGTTCTGCACACGCCACATTTGGCCGGTTTTGCTCGTCGGCGCCGTGCTGGCCATCGCTTGCGGCGGCTATGCGGCGCGGCATTTCAGCATCAATGCCGATGTGACCAATCTGATCGCGCACGACCTGCCATGGCGCCAGCGTGAGCTCGCCTATGACGCGGTGTTCAAGCAGGGCATGGGCATCATCGTCGCGGTCGTCGATGCGCCGACCCCCGAGCTCGCGGGAGCGGCCAGCAAGGCGCTGGTCGATCGTCTTGCTCCCGATAGCCGCATGTTCAAATCGGTCGAGGCGGCCGGGGGCGGCGATTTCTTCATTCGCAACCGGCTGCTTTTTCTGCCGACCGAACAGGTCGCCAACATGACGGGGCAGCTGTCGCGGGCGTCGCCGCTGCTCGGCCAGCTTGCCGGCGACCCGAGCCTGCGCGGCCTGGTCAATGCCATGTCGCTGACCCTCGCGGGCGTCGAGGGAGGCCAGGTGCAGCTGAACGCGCTGGCGCGTCCACTGAACCTGTCGGCCGACACGATCGAGCATGCGCTCAAGGGCGAGCCCGCCCGGTTCTCGTGGTACGCGCTGATGAGCGGACAGGCTCCGACCGTCTCGGAAACGCGGCGCGTCGTGACGATCAGGCCGGTGCTCGACTTTCATGCCCTCCAGCCCGGCGAGAAGGCGACCGGCGCCGTGCGCAAGGCCGCTGCCGACCTCGACCTCGCCGGCCGCTACGGCGCCACCGTCCGCCTCACCGGCGCGGTGCCGATCGCCGACGACGAGTTCGGCACCTTGAAGGAAGGCGCCGCCCTCAACGGTGCCGTCACCATCGCGGTGGTGCTGTTCATCCTGTGGCTTGCGCTCAAGTCGTACCGCATCATCGTCGCGGTCGCGGTCAACCTCTTTGTCGGCCTCGCCATCACGGCGGCGATCGGCCTCATGATGGTCGGCTCGCTCAATCTGATCTCGGTTGCCTTCGCGGTGCTGTTCGTTGGCCTCGGGGTGGATTTCGGCCTGCAGTACAGCGTGCGCTATCGCGCCGAGCGGCACGAATGCGCCGACCTGCGCCAGGCGCTGGTGCGCGCCGGCAAGCGGGCCGGTGCGCCGCTCACGCTCGCCGCTGCCGCGACCGCGGCCGGCTTCTTCTCGTTCCTGCCGACCGACTATCGCGGCCTGTCCGAGCTCGGGCTGATCGCCGGGACCGGCATGGTGATCGCGTTCCTCACCAGCATCACGCTGCTGCCGGCGCTGCTGCAGCTGCTCAACCCGCCGGGCGAGCCGGAGCCGCTCGGCTACGCGGCGCTCGCGCCGGTCGACCGCTTCCTCGAGCGGCACCGCGTGCCGGTGATCGTCGGGACGCTCCTCGTCGCCGCGCTCGGCGCGCCGCTGCTCACCCATCTGCGCTTCGACTTCAACCCGACCAACCTGCGCAGCCCCAAGGTCGAATCGATCGCGACCTATCTCGACTTGCGGCGCGATCCCAACGTCAGCGCGCATACGGCCCAGGCCCTGGCGCCGACAGTCGCGGCGGCCGGCGACCTCGCCAAGCGGCTCGCGGCGCTGCCCGAGGTCGCCCGCACCATGACGATCGACAGTTTCGTGCCGCCCGACCAGCCGCCGAAGCTCGCGCGCATTGCGGCGGCCGCGAAGGCGCTGCAGCGTCCGTTGCATCCGGCAGCCGTCAAGCCGGCGCCGACCGATGCCGAGCTGGTCAAGGCGCTGCGCAACGGCGCGCGGAGTCTGCGCGACGCGGCCGGCGAAGAATCCGGCGACGGCGCCAAGGCGGCGCGCCGCCTCGCCGGCGATCTGGATAAGCTCGCGGGTGCGGACCCCGGCGCGCGCGCCGCGGTCGCCCGGGCGATGGTCGAGCCGCTCACCGCCGACCTCGACGATCTGCGCACCATGCTGCAGGCGACGGCGGTCACGCGCGACAGCATCCCGCCGGCGCTCGCCCGCCAATGGGTCGCGCCGGACGGCCGCGCGCGCGTCGAGGCGGGCATGAAGGGCGATCCGAACGACAACGAGGCGATCCGCGCGTTTGCGCGCGCCGTGCTCGCCAACGCGCCGACCGCGACCGGGGAGGCGATCGGCATCCTCGAATCGGGCACCACCATCGTGCACGCGTTCATCGCCGCGGGATTCTGGGCGCTGCTGTCGATCTCGATCCTGCTGTGGGTGGTGCTGCGGCGGATCGGCGACGTGCTGCTCACGCTGGTGCCGCTCATCCTCGCCGGCGTGGTCACGCTCGAGATCTGCGCCCTGATCGACTTCCCGCTCAACTTCGCCAACATCATCGCGCTGCCGCTGCTGCTCGGCGTCGGCGTCGCGTTCAAGATCTACTACGTGATGGCGTGGCGGGCCGGGCAGACCAGCCTCCTGCAGTCGAGCCTCACGCGCGCCGTGTTCTTCAGCGCGATGACGACCGCGACCGCGTTTGGCAGCCTGTGGCTGTCGAGCCATCCCGGCACGTCGAGCATGGGCAAGCTCCTGGCGCTCTCGCTCGCCTGCACGCTTGCGGCCGCCGTGCTGTTTCAGCCCGCCCTGATGGGCAAGCCGCGCGACACCGGGGGTACGACCGCCGCCCACTAGCCTTGCTGGGTCATTGCCCGCGCAAGCGGACAATCCAGCACGCACGAGCCGTGAATGGGACGGCGCCGGTGCTTACGGGGCGGAGGTAAGCCAATTCGTCGCCACCACCTTCTTGACCTTGGCATGGTCCAGGTGCGGCCAGAAGACCGTATGGAATGCGAACTTGAGGTCTTGGTACTCGAACTTGCAGTTGCTGGCGCGCCCCGGTGGAATCTTTTCCATCTCGCCCGAGAATAATCGCGCGTCGTAGCCGTAGGCGGTGCAGATCAGGTTGAAGTAGCGCTCTTCGGGCGCGCCGTGGTCGCTCGAGAAGGCCGCGAGCGGCAGGGTCACCTGCGGCTTCAGCTTCAGGTCCTTGATGTAGCCATGATAGCCGTAGGCGGCGCCTCCGATCAGCCGCATCGCCTGATCGCCGCCGAACTGAAGCATCATGAAGGTCGCGAACTGATCGGCGGCGTCTTCCTGCCGCCCGAACACCGGGACATCGAAGATGTCGTACATCGCGTGCCCGAGCTCGTGCGCGACCGCGAAGAACAGCTGACCGCAAATCGCGTCCATCATGGTGACGCCCATGGGCGTCTTCGCCTCCTCAGGCATGCTCTGCCGAATCTCCTGCAGATATTCATAACAGAGGCTGACCGTCGGCACGTTGCCCTGGCGTTGATACCAGGCGTTGGAGACGCCGTCGCACCCGACCGTCTTGATGACGAGATCGACCGGCAGCATGAACGGATCGAAGACCCTGCGCACCATCTCGAGCACATGGCGCTGCTTGATCATCTCGTAGATCTTCTGATGCGCCGGATTCTCGGGCGGCACATATTCGACGTGGATTCGCGAGGGCGGGCCCTCGTCCGCGGTCACATAGGCCGCGAGCCCGGCGGCGCCGCTCTGGAGCGGCAGCGGCGCTCCCGCGACATACAGCTTGTCGCCCGCGCGAAACACGATCGCGGCCGGACCCAGCGGCCGTGCGTCGAGGGACTTGATCCGCGTCGCGTTGTCGCTCTTGGCGGACCCGAGCGTGACTTGAAACGCCCGTCCGTCGAGAAACAGGGCGGCATGGTCGTCCATCTCGCGCCCAGGCGCCGCCTGCGCCCGGGCCGAGGTCGCAGACCAGGAGCTCGCGCAGAGCAGCGCAATCGCAGCGACGACCGCGTTCGGTAAGGTGCGGCGCAATGCGGTCATCAGGGGCCTCCCGAGCGAGGCAATGTCACGGTTCGCTTCGATGGTGCGCCCGAAACTCCACGGCCTGGTTTCGAGCGAGTGCGTCCCGAGGAGTCGGCCGACCGGCAGGACGCGCTGTCGCGTGTCCATGCCGGTTGGCCGGGATGCGATCACCTCTTGTCGGAGCCCCAAATCTCCTCGAACGTCCTCTTCAGCCGGTAGTAGGCGTAATCGGGATCGTTGATGTACACCTGCTGGCGTCCGATATCGGCTTCGCGCAAGCCGAGCGGGCGCTGACGCTCATAGTCGAGCTGGGACTCGCGGAGGCCAAGCGGGCGCTGGCGCTCATAGTCGAGCTGCGACTCGCGCAGGCCGAGCGGGCGCTGGCGCTCATAGTCGAGCTGCGACTCGCGCAGGCCGAGCGGGCGCTGGCGCTCATAGTCGAGCTGGGACTCGCGCAGGCCGA
>Ga0126371_10003905_pt1 | contig 13095 bp, 8 predicted proteins | sample PanSoiMetaPlot_4_FD_110145 | JGI IMG/M metagenome (GOLD analysis project Ga0126371, IMG submission 110145) | Tropical forest soil microbial communities from Panama - MetaG Plot_4 | ecosystem: Environmental > Terrestrial > Soil > Tropical forest > Bulk soil | place: Panama | collected 2016-02-17
ATCAGCAAGGTCTTCGGCCCAATCGAGGTTAACTTCGAAGGCGGATACTGGTGGACCCAGAAGGATGAGGGCGGCAATGAAAGGATTCTCGGTCTGGCGGTGGGTCACCAGTTCACAAAAAGATTCGAGGGGCTATCGGAAACCTACGATGACGTGGTCCTGGGAGGGACGGCACGCTCCACCACGGTCGATATTGGTGGACGCTACGAGTTTCGTAAGGGCCTGCTCCTCCTCTTCATGGCCGGGCGCCGCATCATAGGCAGCGGTCCCGTGAACGGACAGCCTTCATTGATCGGATACTTCGGCCTGCAGATCCTACTGACGCATGACAAGAAACAACGACCTGCCGGCCATTAAGCTAACGGCCCACGCACGATTAGCCCGCTAAGGCACGCGGACACCCTCATTTCAGGCAGGCAGCCACAGCGCGGATTTACCCGTCCCGAGAGACGAGCCTGATCTGTCCGTAAGCTCGACCCCGCCCTCACGGGCGGGACCGAAAATCGGCTCGGCGCCTCAACGGCGAGAGCACCCAGCAATTTCGATGTACGATACTTCAAGGAATTATATTTGTGAAGCACGCACTCTCCTTATGCCCCATTCTTTGCATGGCATTTCTCGCTGGTCTTGCCGTTGGGCAAGCTCCGCCTCCTGGTCAGGCGCTTTTCCAACGCAACTGCGCGAGTTGCCATTCGGCGGAAGGCGGCGCTGCCGCAGTGGCTGCCTTGAATGCGATGTCCACGGAGAGCATCTTCGATTCCTTGATGAAGGGCAAGATGAAGGACAATGCAGCGAGCCTGACCAGCCGCGAGCGCCGCAACATCGCCGAATTCCTTGGTAAGCGCGCCTACAACGATCCCGCGGCGGGCGATGTCAGCAAGATGACCAACCGTTGCGCCTCCAATCCGCCGCTGGCGGCGATGGGCCCGTCGTGGTCTGGCTGGGGCGGCGAAACCAATGCGCGCTTTCAAACGGAAGGCTCGGCTGGGTTGAAGGCATCCAATGTGCCGAAGCTGAAGCTCAAGTGGGCGTGGGGACTGCCGGGCAGTTCGAACAGCTATTCGCAGCCCGCGGTAGCCTTCGGCCGCGTGTTCGTAGGAAGCGACGATGGCGTCGTGTACTCGCTGGACGCGAAGTCGGGCTGCGCGTATTGGGCTTACAAGTCCGATATGTTCGGACGATTTGCTCCCATCATTGCGCCCATAAAGGGCTACGCCGGAACTTCTTACGCCGTTTACTTCGTGACGCGGTCCTCGACGGCATATGCGATTGACGCCCACGACGGCCATCTGCTGTGGAAGAACGTAGTCAAAGATGGCCTCAACAACCTCAGCGCTACGGCGGCATATTACGATGGCCGGCTCTACGTGCCGCTATCGGGCACGGAGACGCTCACCGGCGCGAACCTGGACTATGAATGCTGCAAGTCGCGCGGTACGGTGGTGGCTGTGGATGCGAACACCGGCAAAGTCCTGTGGCGGGCACAGAGCATTCAAGAACCGCTTCGCACCCTGGGCGAGAACTCGAAGGGAAAGCAGAACTTTGGTCCGGCGGGAGCGTCGGTGTGGAACACCCCAACAGTAGATCCGAAGCGCAAGGTGATCTATGTGGGCACGGGCAACAGTTTCGGCCGCATTGCGGCGGACACCAGCGACTCTATTTTGGCGATGCGGATGGAGGACGGCAAGATCATCTGGCATCATCAGGAATTCGCGGGCGATGCGTTCATGAGCGGTTGCCGGCCCGCGAACGCCAAGGACACGAATTGTCCGGAGAAGCTGGGTCCGGACTACGACTTCGGAGGCTCGTCGGCGATCCTGCAAACGGTCAACGGCAAAGACATCCTCGTCGCGGCAGGCAAGGGCGGCGTCGCGATTGGACTCGATCCGGACGCAGAGGGCAAGCTGGTTTGGCGCACGCAGTTGTGGGAGGCGCAGGCTCCTTCCGCAGCGGGGCTGGTTGTTTGGGGAGGTGCCTCCGACGGCCAACGAGTCTACTATGCCTTGCAGCAACCGGGTGGCGGCTTGAAAGCGCTGCAGCTAACCACGGGCAAGGTTGAGTGGAACGCCGCGATCAACGCGGACAAGCGCGGGCAAGCCGGTCCAGCGAGCTCGATTCCAGGCATCGTGTTCACGGGTGGCTGGGACGGCATTCTGCGGGCGGTCGACTCCGCGGGAAGGGTTGTGTGGAGCTACGACTCCAAACAGGATTACCAGACCATCAACGGCGTGGTCGCCAACGGCGGATCCTTCGGCTGCGCCGGTCCCGTGATCGCCGGCGGCACGCTGTATGTCGCATCGGGATACGCTGGCATCCAGGGCGGCTCCCAAGGCAACGTGGTGCTTGCGTTCGGCGTGGAATAGAGTGCAATCGTCCAGGCTTGATCTTGCGCCTGACGCTGTTGGTTGAAGTCCGGAATGTCAAGCGCGCAAAAGACGGTCGATCCTCACCCGCCAACCAGCACTGACGCCAGACAGAAACCTCATCCACGCGTTGGCGGACTACACGTCCGGATGGAGTCGATTCAGATGTGGGAAGCGCGTTTATCGGGACCAAATTTGAGGGACACATACGAGGTTCTGTGATGGAGCATCAGTCGAATCGTTTTATTCCATCCAAAGTGTCTCCCAAACTCAGGAGTTCAGCAGCTCAGCAAGAATGTTCCGCACCAAGACTTTCACAAAATAAATTGAAGCATGAGCATGGCGCAGATTCAGCAAGGATCCAAAGCAAACTATGACGTTCTTATCCAGGGAGCAGGTATCGGCGGTTTGACACTGGCAATCGCTCTGCAACAGCGTGGACAAAGTCGAGCTCGTAGAGCGGTCAAGCGGCCTCACTGAGATAGGCGCTGGAATCTGGATGGCTCCGAATCCCATGCAGGTGTTTTCTCGGCTTGGCTTCGAGGCCAAAATCATTGAGGCAGGATGGCCAGTAGAGCTCTTGCGATTGCAGGACTCGAAGTCCGGTGATCTCCAGATCATGAACATGTCCGAGATCTCAAAGGAATTCGGTTTCGAGACAATCGCTCTACATCTTGGCGTGCTGCAGCGACTTCTCTATGAGCAACTTCAGCAGAACTCGGTTCGTTTCGGCTGCGAGGTTCAATCAGTCAACCAAAGCGGCAACCAAGTGTTTGCGAACCTGCCACATGGATCTTCCGTAGCAACCGCAATCGTCGTTGGAGCGGATGGGTTCAACTCTCAGATACGCCGGATGGCTGAATTGGGAGGAGAGAAGCGGTATTCCGGATCGTCTTCCTATCGAGCCATCGCACGTGGCGCCCGCATTCTGACGCCCGAAGCCGGACATGAAGCTTACGAGATATGGTCAGAGGGATGTCGCGTTGGGTTTTCGAAGATCAATGCCGATGACTACTACTGGTACATGACCTTCGATGCTCCGGCCGGAGAAACCTCCTCAGCGGACAAGATGAGAACGCACGCTGAGACACTGTTCCGCACTCACTTTCCACGGTGGATCGGTCTGTTGCAGAAAACTCGCCCGGAAGAAATCTTGAGAACAGACATCAGCGATTGAAACCACTTCCGAAGTGGTCTTCCGGACGCATTGGACTGATCGGCGATGCAGCGCACGCAACCACACCGAACCTTGGACAAGGGGGCGCCATGGCTGTCGAGGACGCTTTAGCTTTGGCGGATTCGTTTGCCCAGGCCGGCCTCAACGAATCAGCGTGGAAAATTTTCGAACAACGGCGGCGCAAGAAAGTCGACTGGACAGTATCGACTTCCTGGAGCATCGGAAAAGTCTGCCACACGGGAAATCGACTCTTTCGCTTGTCCGCAACCTGGCTTTGAAGAAGACTCCGGAGAGCGTGTCGCAAAAACAAGTTCAGCGAATGTATAGCCTCGAGGCAGCTTCTGAATGATCTTGATAAATCGGCTTGCGGCATGTAGTATCGCCACATGGCCGAGAAACGCCCCACACCGGGAAGCTCCATGTCGAAATGGCTCCCCGCAGGAGCGCTGAGGAACTGGCGTGCCCACCCCACAGAGCAGCGGAGCCGCAGCCAAAGCCGGACGCCGGGCAAACCCCGGCGGCAGGCTAAAAGCCAGACCCCACCGAGACCGGCCCAGCGCGCGAAGAATGCGCGAGTGGAGATTGGGGTTGAAATATCGCTTTTAAAGCGTAAGATTGTCTGAAGGAGGAGCAAACGTCATGAATCGCATCTTGAAACAAGTCTTGTGGCTATTCGCGCCGGTGGCCTTTCTGGCCGGCGTGCTGAGCATCATGGCCCAAGCGCCACCGAAACCAAAGCATATTAACCGGGCCATCGAACTGCTGGAACAGGGCCAACCGATCTACTACACCGGTTCGCACTCCGGCACGGAAGGCAGCTTTGAACAAGGCAAGAAAGACGCCCAGATCTGGGCTGATTACATCAGCTACGACATGGAACACGCCCCGTTCGACGTACAGGGGTTGCGGGAATACATGCGTGGGCTGGTGGCGGGCGGCCCCACGAAGAGCGGCCACCGCACTCCGGCAGTTATTGTGAATGTGCCGGTGAACGGCACGGACGAAGCCGTCGTCCGCGCGAACGCTTGGATGTTCCAGCAAGTGCTCGCGACCGGGGTACACGGCGTTCTTCTCACCCATGCGGACACCCCTGGGGCGATTCGCGCTTTCATCGAAGCCTGCCGCTTTCCCAACCGGGAACAAGGCGTAGGGCAGCAGGGCCTGCAAGAAGGCCGGCGTGGCGCCCACGGCTCCGCTACGGCCGCAGAAATCTGGGGCGTATCCACGGCAGAATACGAAGCTAAGGCGGACGCCTGGCCGCTCAATCCGAACGGCGAATTGTTGCTAGGAGTCAAAGAGGAAGACAAATACGCCTTAGCCAATGTGGAGCAAAATCTGAAGATTCCGGCGCTGGCTTTTGCCGAATGGGGGCCGGGAGATATGGCGCTCTCGCTCGGTGTGCCCGGCGGGTCCGTAAATGATCCCAGGATGGTTGCCGCGCGCAGCAAGGTCTTTGCTGCCGTTAAGGCCAATCACATGTTTTTTCTCAATAGCTGTAACGCCAACAACGTGGTGGACATGATTAAGGAAGGCGTCAAGATCTGCTCGGCCAATGCCGCGGCCGCCGAAGTGGGCCGAAAATCCACCAACCGTCAGTTGCCCTACTAGGCGACGCATTGTTGATTGCGTGTGTCGGCGAGGCACGGATCGCCGAGAATACGAATATGGCCAAGCGTAAGCACTTGCCAGAAGATCAACGCCTCACGCGCGTATCCAAAATCTGCCTTGCGTTGCCGGAAGCCATGCGCGAGACCCTCGGCAGCCACGCCTCCTTTCTTGTCCGCAAGAAGACGTTCGCATACTTTCTGAACGACCATCACGGCGACAAGATCGTCGCCGTGGCGTGCAAAGCGCTTCCCGGCGACAATTCGGCGCTCGCCGCCGCTCAGCCCGACCGGTTTTATCTTCCGTCTTACATCGGACCAAGGGGTTGGGTTGCTTTGCGTCTTGATATTGGCGAACCCGATTGGGAAGAGGTGAGTGAATTGATCGCCGGCAGCTACCGTTTGATCGCGCCCAAGCGCCTTGCGCTCTCTCTAGATCTATGAGCGTGGGGCAGGCTGGAGCGGGACTGAAGTCCAGCGCAGGCTAAAGCCTGCCCCACAATAACGAACGCTACTTTTGCAACACAATTACGGAGACGCGCCGGTTCATGGCCCGGCCAGACGCGGTGGAGTTATCCGCCGCAGGCGACTGCGAGCCATATCCCCGGGCTTCCAGACGGTCCGGAGATACGCCCTTTGCCACCAGAGCTGACCTGACGCTGTTCGCTCGATCTTGCGCCAGTCTCATATTTTGCGCCGCCCCTCCGGAGCTGTCAGCGTGGCCCTCAATTCTGAGGCGCGTGTTCGGATAAGCGTTGAGGATCGCGACGATATCCGTTATTTGGCCTTCAGAACCCGGTCCAGGCGCTGCAGAGTTGGTCGCGAACAGGAGGCGGTCGAAATCGAACCGCGTTCCCTGATCGACGCTCCTGTTGGGATCTTGAATAAAAGCGAGCAACCTCCCCGCTCCGGGATCCCTAGGAAAGACCAAAGTCGTAGTGCCGGGAATGCTAGGCGCGACGGTTGGACGGACTACCGTCACCGGCGAGCCTACGGGATGCCTGCCCCGATACCCCCAGTAGATCAAGAGTCCAAGGATGGCCAGCGGGATGATCCACCACCAGGCTCGCGAACGCCGGGCCGGTTCTCGAAACTCCTTGACCGAAAGCGGAGGCGGTGGAGTCTCTGAGACTGTGGGCCGAGTCATGGGAGCCGCGCCGCCGAGCAGCGCGGAGACGCCTGGCGGGATTAGACCCCGGGCGCTCTCGCCCTCGCTGGCCAAAACCCTTCCAAGCCCCGCGGGGCTCATGCGGTCGTCGCGGACGAGCCGTCCGAGCGCGGACATCATCAATGGAGCAGCCATGCCCATCAAACGCGATATCGCGCCTGGTTGCAACCCACAGAACTTTGCCACCGCTTCGAATATGGAAGACTGCATGCCGCCAAAGGCGAGGCCGAGAAAGTTTTTTCCGGCATCCAGAAGGGACGCAGTCGCGGGCAATGCGCGGCTTGGATCCATTGCGGCGCTTGCTACGTCCGATACATTCACGCTTGCAGGAGACCCGGAGACAAGATCGAATATCCGATTCATCCAACCTGAATCCCCGGTCTTATTCGCCAACGCTCCGAGGAGGGTGGCGTTTGAGGTCTCCCAAGCCTTCGATACCGCTTGTTCCGGCGCGCCAAGCTGCGATGCGAAATCGCCGATGGCGCGCGAGTCGAGAGCACTGAAAAGTGAGCTGAAAACAGAACTAGACATAATTAAGCAACCTCACTTCCTGTCGGACCCTGCCCTCGCCCATGCGCCGGCGCAGGGTCATCGGCGGAACGAACTAGTCATGCTCAATAACTCCTTGTACTGTTTAAGATTCGCTGCCGTGAGAATGGGTTTAGATTACGGGGTTTCGAGCGCTCTGAGGCACGGCCTGATCTTGCGACGCGCCGGACAAGCCGCAACGCTCCCGGCTCAGCGACCCAGCGGCTAATCTACGGTAGAAGCGGCGGATGAGCTTGTCAGGCCATAATGCAGCGCCTAGTCGTCGGTGAACTCGTTGGTCCCGCCGATTGCGAATTGGATCACTAAAATCAACAGGTTTATCCACATAGACTTTCCTGGCGGACTCGTGTTGAACCTCCAAGTTCGCCGTTGGTTCAGATGCACGCGCATTGGGAGAAATGGCAAAACTTCTGAAGTGGGGAGGCTCTCTTTGGGCTACCCGAGATCGAAAAAATTAGAGTCTGTTATTGCAGGCAAGCATCAACCACAGTCGCGTGCGGAAGCGAAGAGGTGCGCTCGGAGCTCACCTGTGCGAAAGAGCGTTCCAAAGCGTCTGCAGCAAGTCTCCGAATTGAAACGGCTTGCGAATGAAGCCGTGGACCTGCAGCGCGCCGATTGCGCTCATGATCGTCTCCTGGCTGTAAGCGCTGGTCAAAACCACTCTTATGTCCGGGCGAGCTTTTGCGGCTTCGGCGAGAACCTCGCGGCTCGGAGGTCCAGGAATGGTCATGTCGAGAAGGATCACATCGATCTTGCTTCCGTTGAGCCTAAGAATTTCTACAGCGGATGAACCGTCGGCGGCTTCGAACACCTCAAAACCCGTCCGGCGCAGCATCGCAATGACAGCGTTCCGCAACGGCGCTTCGTCTTCCACAACCAATGCGGCGATGCCTTGAAACGAGTAGGCCGGCTCGCCGGCAAACGCACCATCGGAGATTTCTTCAGGCATCGCTTCGGCGCAGGGCAGCAATATTCGGAATGTGGAGCCTTTGCCGATCTCGCTGGTGAGGTGGATGGAACCACCGAGACTCCGAACCACTCCCTGCACGATCGCAAGCCCGAGGCCGTGGCCGGCGGATTTGGTGGTAAAGAATGGGTCGAACACCTTTGCCTGTAGTTCCGGCGGCATCCCGCATCCGGTATCGGAAACCTCCAGTTGCAAATAATCGCCTTCGGCGACGCGATTCGGGGGCGCTCCCGCCGAATAACTTCCCGCCTTCACGCGCCTCGTGGACACGCGGATCGCGCCATCGCGGTCTCCTATCGCTTCGGAGGCATTCGTGACCAGGTTCATCACAATTTGCCGGAGTTGCGCCGCATTGGCCCGAACAGGCGGAAGACCCGAACCGAGATCTGTTTCCAAAACGGCGTGTTTCGACACGGAAACCTTCAGCAATTCGAGCATCTCTCTAACGATTTCCGAGACGTCGGCGGGTCCGGCTACCGCACTCTCTTTTCCCGCATAGATCATCAACTGCCGGACGATTTCCGATCCCTGCAGCGCCACGTCGCGAATCGCATTCAGTTCTGACTGGGGAATGGATCCGGCGTCTAGCTCCCCCAGGGCCAATTCCGCCTGAGCCACCACGCCGCCCAAAAGATTGTTGAAATCGTGCGCGATGCCGCCGGCGAGCGTTCCCACGCTTTCCAATTTCTGCCGCTCCAAGATCTCTTGCTGCGCGCGCCTGGCGTCTGTGACGTCCTGACAAGCGCCAAACATGCTTGCCGGCCGGCCTTCCTCGTCCAGCACCACCTCGGAAGTGCAGTGGACCGTCCGGAATTCGCCGTCCGGCCTGGCGATCTGAAACTCGATGGAGCCTCCGCGGGCGTCCGCGAGACAGGTTTTCATCCATCGCTCCACTCGCTCGCGGTGCTGGGATATCACGGCCTGCAAACATGCATCGAAGCCAGGCGTGTAATCGTTCGGCTGGCCGAAAATTCGAAACATTTCTTCGGACCAAGCCAGACTGCCACTCTTCACATCCCAATCCCAATGGCCTACATGAGCCAGCCGCTCCGCGTTCTTCAGGCGATTTTCGCTGGTGCGAAGCTGGCGGGCTTTTTCGCCTAAAGCGCTGTTGGCCGTGCTCAAATTCTCTGTACGTGCTGCGACAAGGTCTTCTAGCTCCGCTTGTTTTTGCGAAGCCGCGCTCAGGCGCCACCGGACGAATAGCGCGATTGCCGCCAGCAGACCGGCCATGGCCAGCAGCCGCGCCCACCAGGTCTCTGTCCACCTCGGCTTGATCCGAAACTCCGCCGCCGCGACTGCCGTGGAAAACGGCCCGTTGCGTACGCGGCAACGCACTTCCAGGCGATGCAGGCCAGGTCCCAGCCCGCTGCTCGATATGTTCCGTTCCGGCGAATCGGTCCAAGGCGCATTGTCCAGCCGGTAAGAAAATCGCGCCAAGTGCTCGGCCTTGTAGTTCAAGGTCGAAAATTCCGCGCGGACGAGCCTGGCTCCCTGGTCAATCTCAAGACGAGAAATTGTGGGGTAAGCAACCAAAGAGCTGAGCGTCCCTCCATTTGGAGGACGATAGTGCGCCAGCCCCTCGCTTGTGCCCAGCCACACACTCCCGTCGGCGTCTGCCCAAAACGCCTCGCCGTCGCAATCGTTCCAGACCAGGCCATCTTCGGTGGTGAATCTTGTCCAGGCGTCTCCATGGAGCACCATCACGCCGTTCGTGGCGCCTCGCCAGAAGTTGCCGGCTGCGTCGAAGCCGTGAAAGGCCGTTGCCTCGGCCGCATTCGGATCCGCTGGAACGATCGCGGCAGCGCGAACAATGCGATCTCCCGAAACCTCCAGCCGGTCGATCCCCGCGTCGTAGCGATGCCGCATCCATATCGACCCGTCGCGAGCCAGCGCCATCACATACGGCGCGTCCGTGAGCAACCCCTCCGCGCGGCGGTGCTGGCTCCATTGCCCGTCTTGCAGGCTCCATAGCGCCGTCCGGTTCGCGACCCAAACGGTTCCCTCCTTGTCCTCGATAATCTTCCAGGCAGCCTTGCCAAAGGATTCCGGTGTCTCTACGCGTTGGAAGCGATTCGATGCGGACGGGTGGTCATTGCGGAACAAACCGCACAAAGTCGGAACCCAGAGGCGATCCCGACGGTCCACAAACACGTCTTCGGGATCGCAGGGCAGCCCATCCGCCTTGCCGATCAAGTGAATCGTCCCGGAGACCGGATTCATCCGAGCCAAGCCGCCGGGCTTCATAGCCGCCCAGATGGAACCGTCGGAGGTTTCCGCCAACCAGCGGACATCTCCGTCCAGGCCGTCCTTCCTGGTCCATGTCCTGGCGGTTCTCGAACCATCCAGGCGCGTTAGCCCCAAGCTTGTGCCGACCCAAAGAGTTCCTCTCCGATCTCGCCGTATGCTCCAGACCAGATCCGACGGCAGGCCGTCAGCCATCGTCCAAGACTCCCAAACGCCTCGCCCAAGCCATCGCGCCAAGCCGCCGCCGGTGAGACCGATCCAAACGGACCCCTCGCGATCCATTAGCGCCGCCAGCGTGTTTTCATTGTGCAGGCCCCGCTGCCTGTTGACAACGCTCCATCCGGCCGTGGTCCGAATGGCGAGGCCCTGGTCGGTGGGCACCATAATGGAGCCGTCTAGCCCTATCGCAAGGGCACCCCAATATCCGCTTGAGGCGAGATCGGGCTTCTCTTGGGAAAATCTACCCTGTCCCAGCGCCCTGCGATACACGCTTTTCGGACTGCGCACCCATACTGATCCGTCCGGTGAGATCTGAATTGCGTCCCAGGAGTCTTCCGGCAGCCCTTCCTCGGGTCCGAACAGTGAGACTTTCCCTGCCTCTTCCAGGCAAAGGCCGCGATCGCAACCGAACCAAAGACGGTCGCCCTGCCGCAACGCGCCATGCATGGGTTTGCCCGCCAGCGCTTGCGGCAAAGGATAGGGCTGCGTCGAGAAAGAGCCGCCGGCGCGGGAAGCTTGATAAAGACCGGATGGCGTGGCGATCAAAACGCCGCTGCCCGGACCGTGCGCCATCATTTGAGCGCCGCGAAGCAATCGGTCCACGCCTGGAATGGACTGGAAGCGTTGGCCGTCAAAGCGGAAGATTCCGGCGCACGCATTCGCCCAAAGCGCGCCGTCGGATGCGGTGAACAGCGTGTGGACTTCGCTGGAGCAAGGCAGCCCCTCCGCCTGCCCCATCAGCCGGAAGCGAGCGCCGTCATAACGGTACAATCCGGCTTCCGTTCCAACCCAGATATAGCCGGCGCCATCTTGCGCGAGCGAGAGGACTACCAGGTTTTGGAGCCCTTCCGCGCCTCCATACAGCCGGAAACTGTACTCCTGAGCCGCGGCGCAGGCCCCGAGAGCGAGTGCAAGCAGCACAACTCCTTCGAGCTTACGACCTCGCATCATCGACAATCTCCAGACCCAAGCAAGGATCCCGACCCGAGGCGCCGAAACCTGGACGCCGGGGATCAACGAGCCGCACAGAGGCGGGCGGTCTCGTGGCGTTAGAGGAACTGCCACCCGCTTTCGTTGTGAGGTTGTTATCAAGAAGATTGGAACATATTTTCGTTCTCGAAACAAAGCACGCCAGACCAGGAAGGACCCGTGCGCTACGACCGAACTCCTCAGCTTCGCTCAACCACTTTCATCCAGATCGCCTGTGCAGGAGCGAGCGTAATCCCCGGCCTAACGCTAACCGGAGAGGCATCGGTGAGGCGGAGGCTCCATCGGCGCGCTAGGGTCGCCAATACTGTAACGCCTTCAAGCTTGGCGAACGAATCCCCGATGCACATCTTGGCCCCCGCGCCGAAAGGGAAATAGGCAAGCTTCGGCGGAGTAGGCGCGACACGCCAGCGCTCCGGATCAAACTTCTCCGGACTCTCGAAGTAGCGCTCGTTGCGCTGCGTGATATAAGGGCTCAGGATCACGCTCGCGCCCACGGGGATGGTATAACCGCACAACTCCACCGGCTCAACCGGCCTCCGGCCGAAGACGGGCACGGGAGGATACAAGCGCAACACCTCGTTGAATAACATCAAAATGTATTCCAAGCCGCTTTCGCCTCGGTCCGCTTCCTCTTGCAGCCGGCGCTCCAGTTCCGGATGCCGGGAGATCACATACCAGGCCCAGGTGAGCGCGGTCGCCGTCGTTTCGTGGCCTGCAAGCACAAGCGTGACAAGCTCATTAGTGACATCGTCACCGGTTAAGCCGTGTTCCAGGAGCAAGGAAAGCACGTCGCAGCCACTCCGGCTGCGGCGGCTGTTTAGAATCGGTTGGATGATTCGCTCCAGTTCGGCGCGCTCCTGGGCGTAGAACAAACTGGCGGCGGTCGGCCGGCGCTTCCGGTAACGAACCAGAGCGGGCTCCAGAAGCGGCAACAGGATGCCGATCCAAGCCGATCGGCGGATCGCGCGTTGAAGGAGCTCGGCGATACGGGCCGCGCTTTCGCCGAAATCAACTCCGAACAACGCCTTGCCTACGATGTTGAGCGTGAGCCGCTTCATTTCCGCGCCGATGTCGACACGAGCGCCGCCGCGCCACGCCTCCGCGAAATGCTCCGTTTCCCTGACCATCACCTCGGCATAGGAGGCGATTTGGACGCGATGGAAGGCGGGCTGCACCACCCGGCGGCGCTCGCGATGTCGCGGCTCATCGCTGGTGAGGAGGCCATCGCCGATCAACTCACGCAGCAGAGTCGCGCCCCGATCGCGGATAAATTTGTGCTGCTCTCTCACCAATACTTGCTCGATCAGGCCGGCGTCGTCGATCAAAAACAAACGTTGGTTGAAAATACGGAAGAAAGAGACCGAACCGTATTTATGGGCCGTCGCCTGCAAGAACGCCAGCGCGCGAGCGGCCGAACCCCAGCCGAGGAAACCATAAGCGCCGAGCCCGCGCGGTCCAGGGGGCAGCCCTCTCCCTAGCGCAGTGGCGAAAACCGGGGTTGACCGCATAACCTCGTTTTTCACCGTAACAGCTTTCATCCAAACTTTCGTGATGGCGTCCCCGGCCGGGAAACACCCAAATTAAAAGCGCAGGGCCAAGTCGGCTGCATCAAGTGAGGCAGGTGCGGCGTGGCCCCCGGTGTAGCAAAGCCGTTTCACCTTTGTCATGCAATGGAACGAGGTTAACGTCCCGATGCGGTATTCATTCGTAAAATACGTCGCGCTAGCCGCACTTACGGTCGGAATTGTTCTCGCCGACCTGCCGGCGATTAGCGGGTGGGCGTTCGGCGGCCCAGACCATCGCTTGCACTA
>Ga0126371_10003907_pt1 | contig 13093 bp, 10 predicted proteins | sample PanSoiMetaPlot_4_FD_110145 | JGI IMG/M metagenome (GOLD analysis project Ga0126371, IMG submission 110145) | Tropical forest soil microbial communities from Panama - MetaG Plot_4 | ecosystem: Environmental > Terrestrial > Soil > Tropical forest > Bulk soil | place: Panama | collected 2016-02-17
CGCAACGGAGGGACGCTGCCGCCGCCCGCACCGGGCACACTGCCTGTTCCTGGACGTATTGTCTCGAGCGGTCGCCTAGAGCGGTACAAGGGCCATCATCGAGTCATCGAGGTGCTGCCCGATGTCATCAGTGCGGTTCCTGACGCGCATCTTGTCATACTGGGCTCCGGCCCGTACGAATCGGAGCTGGTCAAACTCGCAACGCGCTTGCGGGTCGCAGATCGCGTGACAATCAGATCGATAGATCCTGCCAACCGCGCGGAAATGGCGAACGCGCTGGCGGAGGCTAGCGTAGTCGCCTCATTTTCGGATTATGAGGCGCACCCAGTCGGAATAATGGAAGCGCTCAGCGTAGGGCGGCCTGTCGTCGGTTATATGACGTCCGGTGTTGCGGAACTTGTTGGCGACGGATGGGTATACGGCGTCGATCCACGCTCTGCCCGCCCTGAAGTAGTCAAGCAGATCGTGGCAGCAATGTCGTCGCCGCCGCTCATTGACCCCGCCGATCTGCCAACATGGGACGGCTGTGTAAAGGAGCTTAGTGAACTTTATCGAAATCTCGCTTCAGTATCATTAAATCTCGATTCTGGGTAATCCAGAATCGAGATGATTAAAGCACAACATCAATTCCATGAGTGGTGTTGTGTACTGAATGAATTGATGTGACAGTTTAGATGACCTATCGCAATGGCCGTAATGGGGATTACCCCGGGGGTGGGGAGCACGGCCGGTATCGTCCGGAAGGCCGAGCCCGGGCCCGCGACTACGGTCGTCTGGAACGTGACGAGTACTACAGTGGTTCCCAGCCGCCGAGGCGGGCGCGCGATCCAGGGCTAGAAGCTGGCGAGCGCGGCGGCGGGCACCGACACGGTAGCCAGCCCGTCATGGACGGCCGGGACGGACGCGGTGCCCGCTCGTTCCCACCGGACGGTCCCGAATTCTTCGAGTACGGGAGCGCATCGGGCTGGCAAGGATCGGCGGGCAGCATGGGTGCTGGCCCCGGTGGACGGCGAGCAGTTCCCTATCCCGCGTCACCGCGGGTCTCGCGCGACAGCCGGTCACACCCACAGGATGCCGTCGGCCCTCCGCGGTCAAGCCCACGCCTTGCTGGCCTGGCGTGGGTGGCGACGGGAGTTGGAGTACTGCTCGACGGGCTCGCGGTCATGCTGGCATGGCGCGGATCGGCCCTCGGCACTCCGCTGTTCTGGCTTGCCATCATCGCCCCCTTCTTGGCTTTCGCCACGATCCTGGTCAGGTGCAGGCCATCACATGCAACCAGGCAGCTGACAATCGCGCTGGTCGGGCTCTATCCAGCTGTCATCTATCGAATGTCGAGCCCGCTGGTTCTCGGTGATTTCGACGAGCACCTGCATGAGCGCACGCTCAGCGACCTACTGCACGGAAGCGGCCTCTTCGCTCCGAACCCGCTGCTCATTGTGAGTCCGCGATATCCGGGCCTGGAGTTGTTCACTGGAGTCCTGATTAGGCTGACGGGCGCACCGCTGATCGCAGGTATGACCGTAGCCGCATTCATCTGCCGCGTCCTGTTCGTTCTCGCGCTCTACCATGGCGGGCTCGCCATCACGCGGTCGTATCGCCGCGCGTCGCTAGTGGTGATCTTCTACGCGGCGGCTCCCCAGTTCTACTTTTTCACTTCCGTGTTCGCCTACGAGACCTTGGCTCTGACGCTGGCGATTGGCGGACTGGTGCTCCTGTATCGGGCACTGCAGGATGACTTTCCGGGCGCCAAACGTCCCCTGGTCGTCCTCGCCACCGTGTCGCTGGTCGCAACTGCTGCGGCGCATCATGCGACAAGCTGGATCACTCTTGTGGTCCTAGCCGGATGGACGGCGACTGCCCCGCCCCGGAAGCGGCGCACGTTGGCTTACGTCACCGGCATCGTGGCGATTGCGGTTATCAGCTGGACCGCGCTGTCGATCAGCTCGATCTGGTCTTACGTCGGCCCGATCTTCGGTGGCATCGTCGGTCAGTTTCAAAGTACCTTTGGGCACGTTCATCTCTTCAAGGACGCGGCTGGGTATGCTCTCCCAAGCTGGGAGCGCGGAATTATCGTCCTGTATGCGCTACTGGCCAGCGGAGCCGCCGTCACGAGCGGCGTCATCCTCCTGCGGAGGATTCGCGGGCAAAGGAGCTACTCGCTCGCTGTAGCCGCGCTGCTCAGCATCGCTTATCCCACAACGCTAGCTTCACACTTTGTGCCGTCGACTGCCTTCTACGGTGATCGGTTCTCTACGTTCCTGGCGCTACCTGTCGCACTTTGCTGCGCGCTGGTCATCCGCAACCCCATCAGCGCACTTCGGCTACGCAGCGATCGAGCCAGGCTTTATTTCGTCGTCCTGATGAGTGCGGCCACCCTCGCCTTTGTCGGTGGGCTGATCGAGGGCACTGGCCCGGACTGGAGATATCTGCCAGGCAAGTACCTGGTGTCGGCCGACCTCCATACGCAAGACTCGCAGACCATGGCAGCTGTGCAGTGGGCTGCCGCACACTTGCCCCCGGGGAGCCGGGTGGTGGCCGACCGAGTGCCCGCCAACTTGCTGTCTAGTCAAGCTCGGCTATGGCCTATATGGCACGCAAGTAATGGTTATGGTCCAGAGACGATCTATTATTCGAAGGTCTGGGATACGAGCGTCGTGCAGGCCATTAAGCAACTCGATATCCAGTACATCTACGTCGACCGCCGTCTCTCAACGCAGCTGCCTCAAGTCGGATACTACATACTTCTTGGCGAAAAGCCTAAGCCGACCCTAATCTCACTGGCTGCTCTGACGAAATTCACGAGCGCGCCAGGTCTGACGGCGGTCTACCAGCATGGCCCGGTCGCCATCTACAGCACAGCCGGCTTGGGCGTGCGAATGGTAAGAGAAGGTTTCACCGGCAATAAATCGATGGGTTTCGCGGCGCCAATCCAGTTGCTGGCGGGCGCGATCTTCGGTCTGCTGCCCTTCTTGTTCCGGCGGAAGTGGGCGTTCATCGCCCGTACCCTCATGGATGCTGGAGCCGCTGGGTCCGGGGTCGCGGTAATGGCGCTGATAATTTTGGTCGGCTTTCCGCTCTTCGGGCTGCTCTTGATGCCCGGACCGTATTTCACGCTGGGCGCGGCGGAAATGTTCCTGCCGCTTGTTATCGTGCATCTTAAGCGCATCGGCCAGCGGGCCCTGCCACGCCCAACGCTCCCGGCGGTCCACCCACTTGTGCTAGTCGGGCTGCTTGCACTGATTGCGGGGGTGGCCCTGGACCTCCATAGCGCCTGGTCAGTTGATGTAACAGCAGTCCACGGGATCCTTCAATCCGGCACTGGCGGCAGGTAACCCCGGTCGACTAGTCCCGCCCGGCGGGACAGCTCGATCACCGCGAACACGCCCAGGTGATCGGTGCCAGCCACCCGGATGGTCCGGCATTCATGGACGAGCGCTCCCGTCCGCGAGACTAGGACGTGATCGAGGCGCAGCAACGGCGGCAGCCAGCTGCTGGCTGGCCAGGTGAATCCTGGCCACTGGCGGCTAGCCGCGGTGTCGGCGCAGTCGGCGAACCCCGCAGCCAGCACGCAGCGGAACTCCTTCATGTCGCGGCTGGCGTTGAAGTCGCCAATGAGCAGGTGATGTCCGGCTACCGCGTCCAGGCTGGAGAGCAGCCGTTTGAGGTCATGGCGCCAGCGCTTCTGGCGGGCCGTACGGCGCGGTGCATCAGGATGCACCAGGGTCATAGTGACCTGCGGCTTCAGATTCAGTTGGACCCTCAGCATCGGACGGTCTGTATCAGTGACAAGTGACCGGCTATCCACCGGCCAGCGCGACCAGACACCGATGCCCCGCGGGCCTGGCAGCGCATGAAGCTCCGAATGCGGCAGCAGATCGACCAGACCGCGATCGGTGAGCTGTTCGGCCAGATCCGCTGTCAGTTCCTGGATGGCAACAACGTCCGGAGACAGCCGCAGCACCTCCGCGCAAATGGCTGCTGCACTGGCCCGTCCTGCTAGGGCGTTGAGGCTCAAGATGCGCAATTCCGCGCCCGGTTCCCCGGACGCGCATGGCTGCTCAGGTGCCCCGCAGCAGCCGGGCCTGCGCCTCAGCCGTAGCTGAGAGCCAATCAGCACGAGAGCTGGCAGCCACACCAAAACGGCAGGCCAGCCGAGGGTGACGGTGACGAGAATGGCGACGGCGGTGGCAAGCACGGCCGCGACCGGCGCGGAGGCTGCGAGCATCGTGCTGAGAGGCCATCGGCCGACTATCGCCCGCGCAATCACGGGTACGGTCAGCCCGAAGGCAAGGATGATCGCGGCGCTGAGCCTTGGGGCTACTTGCGCGGCGATACCGATGTGCATACCTCATTGTTGACGCTGGCGTCGGCGTTTCCGGGGCGGCGTACCATGCGAGCGTGGAAGCTACCGAGCTTCGATACGCCGACTGCCCGACGACGGAGGCTGAGCTGCGCATCGAAGCGCCGCCCGCCGCCGTCTGGCAGCTCGTCTGCGACATTCAGACGCCGGCCGAGTTCAGCTCCGAGTTCCAGGGCGGTCAGTGGCTCGACCACGCCACCGGGCCGGCCCTCGGTGCCCGGTTCCGCGGGCGCAACTTTCACCAGGCTCGCGGCACATGGGAGTCGGTGTCGACGATCTGCGAGCTCGAGCCCGAGCGCGTATTCGGCTGGGCCGTCGGCGACCCGGATACGCCCGCGGCGCGCTGGCGGTTCACCCTTGAGCCCGATGGGGCCGGCACCGTGATCCGGCAGTGGATGCAGATAGGCCCTGGCGAGAGCGGCGTCAGCGAGCTGATCGCGCAGATGCCCGACAAGGAGCACCGCATCCTGCGCCGCCGGCTAGCCGAACATCACGCGAACATGACCGCGACGTTGGCTGGCATCAAGCACCGTGCCGAAGGTTCCTAGGCGGGATGCGCAAGCCGCTCCTTAGCCGCGTGCGCCTCCTCAGCCGCGAAGGATGTATCGGCGCACGGCGTTGGCGAAGCCTTCTTCCTCGTTGGACGTGGTGACCCGTCGGGCGCAGCGCTTGACCTCGGGGCTGGCGTTGCCCATCGCGATGCTGAGCCCGGAGTGTGCGAACATCAGCACGTCATTCGCCTGATCGCCGATGGTTGCGACGTCGGCCTCGTCGAGGTTGTACCTGCTCCGCAGGTACTTCACCACGGCGCCCTTGTTGGCTAGCGGGTGCGTCACGTCGAGGTAATAAGGCTGCGACGCCGCCGCGGTGAGGTGCTCACCGAACTTGTCGTGCACGGCAGCGGTGGCCTTGGCTACCGCGCCGGTGTCGTCGCTCACTCCGACCAGCTTGGCGACATCGGTCGTGAGGGCGCGCACGCCCCCGTCCGGCATGATCGTCGGATCGAACATCACGGTCTCCGACTCACGCGCCACGTGTGGTCCGTCCGCCTTCGGCACGTACCAGTCGGCGCCCCGGTAAACCCACACGTCGAGCTTGCCCGACTCCATCTGGTCCGCGACGGGCATTACCAGGTCCTCTGGCAGCACCCGCTGCTCGATGACGGAGAGATGTCGGTCGACGATCAGGCCGCCGTTGAACGCCGCGATCGGGGTCTGGATATCTAGTGGTTCGATGAGCATCGTCATGCCGCGGGGGGGCCGGCCGCTCGTGATGGCGAAGATGACACCGGCCTCGTGCAGCTCGCGTACGGCTGCGATCGCCTGGTCAGTCAGGACCTTGGCCTGCGTGACCAGTGTGCCGTCGACGTCGGCGAGGAGAAGCTTGACCGTCGCGTTCGTCACTGCGACTCCCTTATCTCAGCGTGCGCGGCTGTCGTTGCATCGCGGTAGGCGTCGATGACGTCCCGGTAGCGCCGAGCGATCTCGTCGACTGTCCGCGCCCGCGACGCCTGACCGGCCAGGAAGTTCTTGAGCGCTTGCTCCCATATCGTCCGGCCGACTGCGAACCCGTCGAAGCCGTCGACCGATGCGCCGATCCGTACCCACTCAAGCACCTGCGGCTCGTCAGCACCGCGGCCGAGCACGACGCACCGCACGCCGTCCCGGCCTTCGGCGCGGGCTTGCGCCACCACTTCCTCGCAAGCGGCGCGGCTGTCGAGTCCCTCAATCTTCCAGATGTCGGGCTCCACGCCGCTGGCCTGCAACGCGGCGATGGTCGCGACCACGAGATCCGGCCGCAGGCCGCGGTCGTACGCACGCTGATCGCCGCCGAACCGATCTAGCTGCGCTGGCGTCGGCGGCACCAGGAGTTCGAACAGGAATCTGCGCTGGCGATCCCGCAGCCAGTGGCTGAGCCGCGCCAGGCGCTCGGCTTGGCGGCGATTCAGGTCTGGGTCGCCGTCGGGGTTGTAGCGGACCAGCACCTTGGCGAAAGTCGGATCGAACGACTCGATGTGCGCCCCGAAGTCATCGCCGTACTGAAACTCGAACTCCTCTTGACCTGAGCGCTCAACAGGCATCGCCAGAGGAACGCCCGTGGCTTTGGCGCGGCGCGCGACCCCGGCCCCAAACTCTTCGTCAACGAGGACTCCGCAGGCGTCCGCCGGCAGGCCCGCGGCCAGCGCCTGGACGTGGCCGTCATAGATGATCTCCTTGACCTTGACGATGCCGTCCCGCACCTCGGGAGTGACCGGCTCGGTCGCTCCGAACAAGTCGTGCTCGAACGAGCCGCGGTGATCGAACGCCATGAGGTACAGCGGCTTGTCGTAGCCGAGCGTCATGTGCACCTCCTCCTGGGTCAGCGACCTGACCGGGCAGTGACCTGATAACGCAACCTCAGCCGGTGTTCGGCAGGTGCCAGTGGTACGGCGCGATGAGTCTTTCCACCGAGGCTGGCCCCCACGAACCGCGCGCGTAGGGCTCGACTGGCGGTGGATTCTCGAGCAGCGGCTCCGAGATCTCCCAGAGCCGGTTGATACCGTCGGCGCTCGTGAACAGCGCCTGATCGCCGATCATCGCGTCAAGGATGAGCCGCTCGTAGCCCTCGAGTGCATTCGCGACGGCGAATGAGTCGGCATACTTGAAGATCATCTTTTCGCTCCCCAGCGACATCTCAGCGCCCGGCTCCTTGGCCAGGAACCGCGCCGTGATGGAGCCAGGATCGGCAAAGTCGATGACGATCTCATTCCGCCGTCCATCCGGGATGTCCTTGCGATGCGCCTTGAACATCCGCAGCGGTGGCTCGTGAAAGCCCAGCGTGATGACTTGTCGGCCGGCGCCGAGGCTCTTGCCGGAGCGCAGATAGAACGGCACGCCGTGCCAGCGCCAGTTGTCGACTTCGGCCTTGACCGCCACCAACGTCTCAGTCTGCGAGCCCGGAGCGACGCCCGGCTCATTGAGGTAACCGTCGTACTGGCCGCGTACGACGTGCCGCGGGTCTACGGGCCGGAGCGCTTCGAAAACCTTGAGCTTCTCGGCCCGAAGGTGCTGTGCGCTCAACGACGTCGGTGGCTCCATCGCGACGAAGCCCAGTACCTGGAACAGGTGGGTGACGATCATGTCGCGGTAGGCGCCAGTCTTGTCGTAGAAATCGGCGCGGCCGGTGATTGTCAGCGTTTCCGGCACGTCGATCTGCACGTAGGCGATGTGCGACCGGTTCCAGATCGGCTCGAACAGCCCGTTGGCGAACCGGAACGCCAGGATGTTGTCGACCGACTCTTTGCCGAGGAAGTGGTCGATCCGGAAGATCTGCGACTCGTCAAAGACGGCGTGGACAGCGCTGCCGAGGCTAATGGCCGACTCCAGGTCGGTGCCGAACGGCTTCTCGATGATTACCCGCGACCTGCCGCTTGCCAGGCCAGCCGCGCCGATCATGCCGACGACCGACGAGAACGCCGCCGGTGGCACCGCGAGGTGGTACAGACGCCGGACGTCGCCGCCGATCTCTTTCTCGGCGCGCACGACCTCGTCAGTTAGCGGCATAAAGTTGTCCGGATCGGCGATCGCGAACGACAGATGCCGCTGGAATTCAGCCCAGCAGTCGACCTCGTTATCCGGCTTGCTGATGCAGAAGTCTTGTGCCGCCTGTCTGGCGTGGGCACGGAACTCCTCCGAGCTGATCGCGAACCTGGCAGGCGACGACCCGATGATGCGGTACTTGCGCGGCAGCAGGCCAGCCGCGGCGAGATGGAAAAGACCGGGCAACAGTTTCCGCTTGGCCAAGTCGCCGGTGGCGCCGAACAGCACGATGACGTGGTCATCAGGGCGGTGAACGCCGCCGTGAACCGGTTTATGGCTAGTAGTGGTGATGACGTTCTTGCCGGTGGTGCCTGCTGTCATGACGTCCTCGAATCGGGGGGTGGAGCCCTCCGTTTGGGTGGGGTTGGTCGTCCTTGGGGAGCGTTAGAAGCCTTTCGGGGAGTGCACCGGGGGCGCGGCGGCGGTGTCGGCTAGCACTATCGATCGTGTGGCGACGACCCGGCCTGCGGGGATCGACTCATCGCCGGCGAGCAGCCTGGCCAGCGGATCCAGCTTGTCGCTGCCGGTGACCAGCCAGAGCAGTTGGTCACCGCGTGCCAGCGCTGGATAGGTCAACGTCATGCGCTGGTGGCCCTGATACGGCTGCGTGACGGCGACTAGCTCGTCTGTCACAGCCAGTACCGGATCGCCAGGAACGAGCGAGGCGGTGTGGCCATCGGGGCCGAGGCCAAGGTGCACCAGATCGAACCGCAGCGGCAGCACGGCGGCGTATTGCGCCGCGGCCTTGTGCAGGTCGGATTCGTTGACCGGCATCGGGTGCACGCGCGCGGGCGCGTCGCCGATGCTTTCGCGCACGTGCGTCAGGTTACGGTCCGGATCGCCGTCGGGCGCGACCCGCTCATCCACCTGGAACAGATCGACGTCGGCCCACGGCACGTCCTGCTTCGCTAGCTCGGCGAACATCGCCCACGGCGTACGCCCGCCGCTGACCGCGAACGTGAATCGCCCGTGATCCGACACCGCCGCACGCGCGCGCGCGGCGACGTACCCGGCCGCCCGCGCGGCGACGGCGGCCGGGTCAGGCGAAACCTCGAGAGCGTGCTTCACCCGCTCAGTCTGCCTTCTCTGCGTGCCCGCCGAACTCTGAGCGCATCGCGGAGAGGATCTTGTCGGTGAAGTCACCTTGCCCTCGCGATTCAAACCTCTCGAAGAGCGCGGCGGTGATCACCGACGCCGGCACGCCTTCCTCGACGGCGGCCAGCACTGTCCAGCGACCCTCGCCGGAATCGGATACCCGCCCGGCGAAGTGGCTAAGGTCGGGATCCTGGGCGAACGCCTCAGCCGTCAGGTCGATGAGCCACGAGCTGATGACCGACCCGCGGCGCCAGACCTCGGCGACCTCGCCGACGTTGATCTGATACTGGTAAGCCTCCGGGTTGCGTAGCGGCGCGGTCTCGGCGTCTGCATCCTGCTGGTACAGGCCCGCGTCGGCGTGCTTGATGATGGACAGGCCCTCGCCGATCGCCGCCATCATGCCGTACTCGATGCCGTTGTGGACCATCTTCACGAAGTGACCGGCTCCGTTCGGCCCGCAGTGCAGATAACCCTGCGGAGCGGTACTTCCCGGGAGGCGCCAGCCGGGCGTCGGCTTTGCGCTGCCCTCGCCGGGCGCGATGGTCATGAAGATCGGGTCGAGGTGCTGGACCGTCTCGGTCTCGCCGCCGATCATCAAGCAGAACCCGCGGTCGAGTCCGAACACGCCGCCGCTGGTGCCCACATCGACGTAGTGGATGCCGCTCGCGCTGAGCTGCTTCGCGCGGTCGATGTCGTCCAGGTAATAGGAGTTGCCGCCGTCAATCACGATGTCACCGTCGGCGAGCAACGGCTTGAGCTGGTCGATGGTCGACTGGACGACGGCGGCCGGGACCATGATCCAGATAGCGCGCGGCTGCGTTAGCTGCGCGACGAACTCGTCGAGGCTGTTAGCACCGTCCGCCCCTTCGGCGACCAGCCCCTTGACCACATCCGCGTTGCGATCGTAGGCGACGCAGCGGTGACCGTCGCGCATCAGGCGGCGCACCAGGTTCGAGCCCATCCGGCCGAGCCCGATCATGCCGAGCTGCATGGGCTTATCTGTAGGCATCGTGGTTAGCCTTCCAATCTGTATTGCGTCCTTGTTCCGGGAACTCTTTATTCCGGTAATGCTGCCGTCACGAGCTGGCCGCCATGGACCGGTAGCGGCGGATCAAGGCATTGGTGGACGAATCATGGCGCAGTGCTGGCTCGTCGGTGGCCTCTAGTTCGGGCGCGATCTGACTGGCCAGGACCTTGCCCAGCTCGACCCCCCACTGATCAAAGGAGTCGATCTGCCATATCGCCCCTTGGGTAAACACGCTGTGCTCGTACAGTGCGACAAGCGAGCCGAGCACGCGGGGCGTGAGCATGTCAGCGAGCAGGACGTTTGTCGGCCGGTTCCCGGGCATGACCCGGTGCGGGACGACATCTTCTGGCGTGCCCTCGGCGCGCACCTGTTCTTGGGTCTTGCCGAACGCCAGAGCCTGAGCCTGGGCGAAAACGTTCGCCGACAGCAGGTCGTGATGGTCGCGTAGCGGGTTGAGCGACCTCGCGAATCCGATGAGATCGACGGGGATCAAGCGCGTTCCCTGATGAATGAGCTGGTAAAAGCTGTGCTGGCCGTTCGTGCCGGGCTCGCCCCAGAAGACCTGTCCAGTCGAATAGTCGACAGGCCGACCGGCGATCGTGACGCTCTTGCCGTTCGACTCCATGGTGAGCTGCTGCAGGTAGGCCGGGAATCGCTTGAGGTACTGGTCGTACGGCATCACGCCGACAGTCTCGGCGTGGAAGAAGTTCGAGTACCAGACGCACAGCAGGCCCATGAGGACTGGCAGATTCTGCGCGAGCGGCGCTGTACGGAAGTGCTCGTCCATCGCGTGGAAGCCGGCCAGCATCTCCTCGAACCGGTCTGGCCCGATCGCGATCATGGTGCACAAGCCGATGGCGGAGTCCATGGAGTAGCGCCCGCCGACCCAGTCCCAGAAGCCGAACATGTTCTGCGTGTCGATGCCGAAGGCCGCAACCTTCTGGGCGTTCGTCGACACGGCCACGAAGTGCCTGGCGACCGCCTGCACGTCGCCGAGCTGCGCGACGATCCAGTCGCGCGCGGACGTGGCATTCGTCAGCGTCTCAAGCGTGCCGAACGTCTTGGACGAGACGATGAAGAGCGTTTCGTCGGCGCTCAGGTCCCTTGTCGCCTCGATGAAGTCGGTGGAGTCGACGTTCGACACGAAGCGGAACGTCATGCTGCGGTCGGAGTAGTACCGCAGCGCCTCGTATGCCATCACCGGGCCGAGGTCGGATCCGCCGATGCCGATATTCACGACGTTCCGGATTGGCTTGCCGGTGTAGCCGCGCCAATCGCCGGACCGGATCCGATCCGCGAACGTGCTCATCCGGCCGAGCACATCGTGTACCTCACGGACGACGTCCACGCCGTCGACCTTTAGGGACGCGGTCGCGGGCATGCGCAGCGCCACGTGCAGGACGGGCCGGTTCTCTGAGACGTTGATGTGCTCGCCCCGGAACATCGCGTCCCGCCGCACAGGTACGCCCGATTCCTCAGCCAGGTCAACGAGCAGCCGCATGGTCTCATCCGTCACGCGGTTCTTGGAGTAATCCAGGTAGATGCCTTCGGCCTCAGCTGTCAGCCGCTCGCCTCGGCCTGGGTCCTCCTGGAACATCGCGCGCAGATGACGATGGCCGATGTCGGCATAGTGAAGCTCGAGGGCCTGGAATGCCTTGCGGTCGCGCAGCGGCGGAACGTCCGTCATGTCGAGCCTCCTTTGCTCGCTGCCACGTCTAATCCCAGCACGGTCAGCCGGCTCGGCGCTGCCCGGCCCGTGGAATGGCCGGGTGAACCACGGGCATGATCTCGTCGTGGTTATGGGTATGAGCACAGAGCTAAAGTCGGCCGCAGGATTGCGGCTCCTGCTGCGGGTCATTGGGGCAGCACTGCTGATCGCCACCGCCGCCATCCACCTGGACCTGTACCTGACCGGATACCGCACAATTCCGACGATCGGTCCGCTGTTCCTTTTTCAGGTCATCGCGGCGTTTGCTCTCGGCGGGCTGATTCTGGTCACCCGGAGCAGGCTGGTCGCTGCCCTGGGCGCCGGGTTCGCGCTCAGCACGCTCGGTGGGTACCTGCTGACTGTGCAATTCGGGCTTTTCGGGTTCCGAGAGGTACGAACGACCGCCGGAATCGTGGCCGGGATCATTGAAGTGCTGGCGTTTGCCGCACTTGGCTACTACGCCGCGACGCCGGCCGCCGAGGCGGTGGCCTCAGGCTCTGGTTCGGCCAGGCTGGTGGCGCCGGAGGTCGCGGCGGCGGCTGCGGCACGCCGCGGTGGCGTCGGCGGCACGTCGGATGCCATTCCGGGCGGTGCCCGCACTGCGGCGGACCGCCGCCCGCGCAGCCTCCCCGGCTCCGACTGGCTGACAGCCGGGGTCAGCAAGCCGGTAGCGGCGCTCGGCGCCGCAGTGGTGTCCGTGGTGGCGCTTGGCCTGCTCGCTGGCGCGCTGGCCGCCGCGGGCGGGAACGGGAGCGGCGGGGCGAGTTCGGCCGCGTCCGGTGCGGGGTTGAAGACGGCCTCCATTGCCGGGACGACTGTGCTGGTCAACGGCACCGGGCGGACGCTGTACTGGTTCGCGCCGGACACCAGCGGTAAGTCTGTCTGCCTCGGATCGTGCGCTGTCTACTGGCCGCCCGTGACAGGGCCGCTCAAGGCCGGTCCGGGCGTGACGGGAGCGCTGGCAACCATCAAGCGGGCGGACGGATCGCTTCAGGAGACCTACAACGGGCATCCGCTCTACACCTACGTGGGCGACTCAGGACCAGGCCAGGCACATGGCAACAACCTGAACCTCAACGGCGGCCTGTGGCATGTCGTGCCGGTGAACGGCTAGCGGTCCACGTCGGTTGCGGGGTCCTGCGGAGTGCCACGGCGCTCCCTGCCGCCGCTGCGGCGACGGCCGTCCTGTCGCGAGTTGCCATGATGCTCAGCGGCGGACAAACAAGACCCCGGCTGGCTCGGCAGCACGGGCTTGCCACTGCGGGTCGTGCCGCAACCGCTGGGCTAGCCCGTAGCTGGGCGGGACTACGACACAGCCCGCGCCG
>Ga0126371_10003908_pt1 | contig 13092 bp, 8 predicted proteins | sample PanSoiMetaPlot_4_FD_110145 | JGI IMG/M metagenome (GOLD analysis project Ga0126371, IMG submission 110145) | Tropical forest soil microbial communities from Panama - MetaG Plot_4 | ecosystem: Environmental > Terrestrial > Soil > Tropical forest > Bulk soil | place: Panama | collected 2016-02-17
AGATCGTCAATGTCCACGCGCGGGTACCGGTCCTGGTGTTCGGCGTAGATGTTCGTGACACCCAGCCTGGCCAGCAGATCGCCGGCGAAGGTATCCCGGCCAAGGACCATCCATGGTCGGCGCCAGATCGGAACCACGGCGGCGAGGCTGTCGCTAGCGAGCGGCGCCTGCCAGGCTGACGCCGCAGCGTCAAGCCAGGCCGGGCTCTGCTGCCGGCACGCCAATGTGATCATCCGGCGGAGCGAACTGAGGGCTTCGGGCAGATCGCGGATCCGCGTGACCCAGACGGCAATCCCTGCTGACCGCAGCGCATCGAGGTCTACCTGCCGGTTCTCTTCCTCGTTGGCGAGCACGACATCGGGGCGAAGCGCCACCGTGCCGCCGATGTCTGGATTCTTCGTCCCGCCGATGCGAATGACCGGCAGGTCGGCCGGGTGCGTGCACCAGTTCGTGGCACCTACCAGCAGCCCCGGTGCGCAAGACGCCACGGTCTCGGTCAGCGACGGGACGAGCGACACCACGCGCTTGACGGCCGGGGGAACTGCGACCGGGGTTCCGAGGTCGTCAATGGGCGACGACCCGCCGGCCGGGCCGTTCGCCTCGCTCATCGCGCCCCCAAGACACGCGACCTGCCGATCGCCGTCGATCGCCCCCATTCTGGCCGGATTCAGCGGCCGACACCAGCCTCTGATTTGCTCGGCCTCCCGCATAGGCTGTGCGAATGACTGACGCCGTACCGCAAGCTGTCATTGCCGGGCTGGACGACCCATTCGCTCAGCTAACCGGCTCGCTAGCGGACACCACGAAGCTGCCTTTCGAGGTGGTCAGCAGCGTTCAGTTCACCCCGCACATGCAGCGGATCGAGCTTGCCGCCGCCGAGCTATCCGGGTTCAGCTACCGGCCCGGGCAAGATGTCATGCTGTTGGTCGCCGTCGACGGCCGCCGACCGGTGCGGCGCCGGTACACGATCCGGTACCTCGATCGAGCCAGGCAGGTGCTGACGATCGACGTCGTCTTGCACGGCGACGGGCCAGGTGAGCGTTGGGTGCGCTCGGCCCGGCCAGGCGACCGCGTCGAGGGCATCGGTCCGCGGGGCAAGGTATTCCCCAACATGTCGGCGGACTGGCACCTGTTCATGGGCGACGAGGCTGCGATGCCCGCGATCCTGGCCATGACCGAGTCGCTGCCTGGCGACGCCGACGCCACGCTAGCGCTGGAAATTCCCGCTGCCGACGACGAGCAGGACCTGTCGGCCGCGGCACGGACCAGGGTGAGCTGGTTGCACCGGCTGAGCCGCCCGGCCGGTGATGCGGCGTCGTCGCTGCTCGTCGCTGAGGCAGCCGAGGTCGAGTTGCCGCCCGGCAACGGGCACGCCTACCTGCTCGGCGAGGCGTCGGTCGTGCTGGCCATGCGCCAGTTGCTGACCGCCCGAGGGCTGCCGCTGGATCAGATGTCGCCGAAGGCGTACTGGGGCCGCGGCCGAGCTAACGCCGGGCACGGCGAACCAGCGCGCGTTCCCTGACCTGAGCCAACCGCCTGTTCTTTCTCAATCAGCATGAAGCTGCTTCATAATGATGGGAACTAGCCGTAGGCCAGCTCTGCCGGAAGGGAGCGCTTTCGGTGGCATCCGTAGTCGCGGCAGAGGTCTCAGCGGTCCTTTCTAATACCTCGACCCGAACCCTGATCCTCGGGATCGACAAGGCGGGACAGATTCGCCAGCACGACCGCGGGGCCGGCGATGTGCTGGCCACCGAACCGAGCGAGCTGATCGGCACCGACCTGGGAACCCTGCTCGCGGCGCCCGACGGACCGTCCGCCAAGGTTCTCCAGTCGCTGATCGACGGTGCGTGCTCTGATCGCGAAGGCACGACGGTGCTGTCGTTTCGCACGGCCAATGGCGCGACCGCCGACGCTGTGGTCACAATTCAGCCGATCCGATCGGCCGATCCCGAGCTCGTCGCGCAAGTCATCATGCGCATCGCACCGCCCGTGCAAGAACGCTTCCTGGACCCGGCGGTCATGCGTCAGGTCATGGTCGATGGCGCCGTGCGGAAGATCGGCGGCGCGCTCGACATCGACCAGATGGCGCCCGAGCTGATCAACATCATCGTTCCGCACTTCTGCAACGCCGCCGAGATCGTCGTGCTCGAGAGCCTGGTAGGTGAGGACGAGTTCCCGTCCGCGTCGCTGGACGGGACGGAACTCGTCCGCCGGCTCGCGGTCGCGCACGACGACGGCGACGCCGCGTGGGACGCCGCGTTCCCGACGGGGGAGATCCTGCGGTATCCGCCGGACACGCCGTATACCCGGTGTATGGCCTCCGGGCGGCCCGTGTGTGAGCAGCTGAGCCGGGGCAGCGCCGACTCGATGGCAGAAGCTTGGGCCCGGCGACCTGTCGCCGATCTGCTCTCGGGCGTGTCGATATTGCTGCTACCGCTCATCGCGCGCGACGTCATGCTGGGCTTCTTCGTCTGTGTCCGCCAGGTGGGTTACCGGCGGTTCGACCCGTACGACATCGAGATCGGAATGGAGTTCGCGTCCCGCGCGGCGATCTTCATGGACACCGCCCAGCGGTACAGCCGGGAACGCGCGACCGCGCTGACGCTCCAGCGCAGCATGCTGCCCACCGAACTGCCCGCGCCGTCGTCAGTCGAGGTCAACCGCCGCTACCTGCCGGGCAGCAAGCTGATCGAGGTCGGCGGCGACTGGTACGAGTCCATCAGGCTGCCTGGCGGGCGGGTCGCCCTGGTCGTGGGCGACGTCGCCGGCCACGGCGTGCGCGCCGCCGTGACCATGGGGCGGCTGCGCACAGCTATTCACACGCTGGCCATGCTCGAGCTGCCCCCAGCCGATACGCTCCAACAGCTCAACGAGCTGATGCAAGAACTGGGCGTCCGTGAGCCGCACTTCGCCACGTGCGTATACGCGATCTTCGACGCGGTGACCGGCACGTGCGAAGTCGCGTCCGCCGGTCACCTGCCGCCGCTCTTGGTCCGGCCGGACGGCACCAACGAATTGCTCGACGTCAATCCGGCACCGCCGCTTGGCGTCGGATCAGGCCCGATCCAGAGCCGTACCCTGACGATTCAGGATGGCAGCCTGCTCGTGCTCTACACCGACGGGCTGGTGGAAAAGCGCGGCCGCGATATCGACGAGGGTCTCGGCCGGCTCCGCGACATCTTCGGCCCGGGCTCGGCTGACGAACCCTTAGAGGACCTGTGCCGAGCGACACTGGCCGGCGTGTACGCCGACGAGCGCCGCGATGACATCGCTGTGCTCATGGCCAGGCTGCGCCGGATCCAGTCCGATCACGTGGTGAGCTGGCCACTGCCAGCCGAGCTAACCTCGGCGCGCCGGGCGAGGTCGCTGATCCGGCGGCCGCTGCGTAAATGGAACCTGCTCGAACTGCTCCCGACAGCCGAATTGCTGGTCTCCGAGCTGGTAACCAACGCGGTCCGGTATGCGCAGGGCAAGATCGAACTCCGGCTGATCCTGGAGCGCGGCCTCGTGTGCGAGGTTCTAGACGATTCCGCAGCCCTGCCCCGGCTGCGGCACCCCGACGAATCCGACGAACGTGGCCGCGGCCTGCAAGTCGTGAGCCAGCTAGCCCAGCGGTGGGGCGCTCGTCGCGCCGCTGCCGGAAAGGTCGTCTGGTGCGAGCTGCCGGTCCCGTCTGATGGCTAGCCGGCCGTTCTGCATAACGCCGAGGCGCTGAGCCCGGCGCGCCACCGTGCTGTCGTGCGTCACCAGCACCATCGTCAGCTCTTGCTGGCGCCACAGCCGCTCCAGCAGCCCGATGAGCTCGTCCCGGGTGTCTTCGTCGAGGTTCCCGGTCGGCTCGTCGGCGAGCAGCACTGGGGGCTGCTTGACCAGGGCCCGGGCTATCGCTACCCGCTGCTGCTGGCCACCGGACAACTCCGAGGGCAGGTGCCTGGCACGATCGGAAAGGCCAACAGAATCGAGGGCCTCGGCGGCGCGCTGCTGTCGTTCGTGCGCCGGGACCTTGAGCGGAACGAGCGCAGTCTCCACGTTCTCCTGAGCGCTCAGCGTTGGCACCAGGTTGAACGTCTGGAAGATGAATCCGATCGACTCAGCCCTGACCTTGGTCACCTGGCTTTCCCGCAGGTGGGCCAGGTCAGTGCCGCGGTGGTCGTCGCGGAACTCGATGCTGCCTGACGTCGGCCGGTCCAGGCCGCCAAGCATCTGCAACAGCGTCGACTTGCCGTGGCCGGTCGGACCCTGAATGGCGAGCCATTCGCCGTCCGCGATATCCAGGTCGACGCCCTGCAGGGCACGGACGACGACGTTTCCTTTGTAATAGTCCTTGGTGACCGCGGTCAGCTTGTACATGACGAATGCCCTTCAACTCGTGCCCGGCGGCTCATTCGACCCTCGCTAGCGCGGCGGCCGGTCGCAGCCGCGCCGCGCGCCAGCCGCCGAGCCCGCCGGCGATGAGGCCGCCGGCGATGGCCAGCACGACGGCGGCCACGATGGCGGCTGCCGTCACCGGCGCGCTCAGGTGAACCTGTGTGGTGTGCACCGCGCCCTGGCCGAGGGCGCGGAACCGGTTCCCGCCGGGACCGCCGGCGAACCCGGCACCCGGGAACCCGCCGGCCGGAAAGCCACCGCCGCCGAATATCCGCGCGCCGCCGGGTGTCGAAGTACCGGTGGTCGATCCGAGCGACGCCGTGAGCGGCGGCGCGAAGTGGCCGACCAGCGCCGAGCCGAGGAAACCGAGCCCGACCCCGATGAGGCCGCCGACGAGGCCAATGACGAGCGCCTCGCCGACCACTTGGCGGACGATACGGCGGCTGTTCCAGCCCAGCGCCTTCAGCGTGCCGAACTCGCGAACGCGTCGCGCCACCGCCGACATCGTGAGCAGGCTGGCGAGCAGGAACGCCGCGGCGAGCACCGCCACAGCGAGCCAGCGGCCGAGGTTGTTGGCGAGACTCGAGGCGCTGGCGACCGACCCGGTCAGCTGACTGGCCAGGCTTACGGAGTTCTGAACGGTGACGTGCGGCAGCGCCGCGGAGATCGAGTTCGAGACTGTCGTGATGCTTGCGGCGCTGTCGGCCGCCACGTAGATCGTGTTGACTTCGCCCTTCAGTCCCGACAGCGCCTGCGCCCGGCCAAGCGGAATGTAGTAGTCGTAAGAGCTAGCGCTGGCCGGGACGCTGACGATGCCGACCACCTTGAAGATGGTCTTGGCGATCGTGGCGGTGGCGCCGACCGAAATCTTGGCCGACTTGGCGAAGTTCGCATCCACCAGCGCGACGTCGGCAGTGTTATCCGAGGTGGCGAGCGTGCGCCCGGCAGTGAGCTTGCCGAGGCTCAGCGGACCGAGCCCCGCCGCGCTGCTCGCGAGGTCGACACCGTCGACGCTGGCCGAAGTCGGCGTGAACGAGCCGCGGAAGGTGCCGCCACCACCGCTTCCGCCAGCGGGTCCCCCGCTCCCGCTGCCGAAGTTGATGGCCGGGATCGTCCCCGTGATCTTGGTATCCGTCAGTGTCAGCCCGCCCGCAGCGGCTGCGACGTGCTGCAACATGGCGACCTTCGCCACGTTGGCGTCGGTCATCGTGCCAAGACCACCGCCGCGGAGCGTGTCAACATCGATCTTGGTTCCGGCGGCGGGCCGCTTGGCGGTACCGAACGCCCCGCCGAAACCGAACGAGCGGGGGCTGAACTCGCCCGCGGTCGGCTGCTTGGTCACGGTGATGTCGGTGTCCTGCCCGTAGAGCGAGTGGAGCACTTCGCCCTGCGCGTTCTTGACTCCGCTCGACAGCGCCGTCACGGTAATGACGAGCCCGATGCCGAGGGCGAGACCCAGGGCAATGATGCTCGCCTGCCGGGCACGCCGGCGTAGCTCGCGGGTCAGATAGGTAAGGAACATCCGCACTCCTGCCAAGCAGTGATTTGTCGCCAGATCGGAAGTTAAGATCATGGGCCCGGCGCCTGAATGCTCGCTGAGCGCGATCTGTGAGCTGGCAGGACGAATCAGGCGACGGGCAATCCAGCGGCCTGAACGTTGCCGGCGGGCGTTGCGGCGCTGTTGTCGCCGGCTGAACTGTCGTCGCCGGCTGCACTGTTGTCGCCGGCTGCACTGTCGTGGTCGGCCACTACATAGCGGCCAACCGCCGCGAGCGGCATAAGCAGGCCTGGCAAGAGCGGGCCGCGCCGCCGCCGCGCGCTCCGTCCCGCGCGGATCGTCTCGTCGCGCCAGCCGCCATCGGGTTGCTGCGCCCGCACCAGCCAGTCAGCCGCCCGGTCCACGGCGTCGCCTGCACCAACCGCGGCGCCGCCAGCCGCAAGGAGGGCCGTCAGCGCACAGGCTGTCGCCTGCGCCTGCGGCCTCGGCGCGTGTGCCACCCAGGCCCAGCCGCCGTCCTCGTTCTGACGGCCGAGCAGCCAGGCCACCGCCGATCTGACGGGCGCCTTCGCTGGCAGCACGCCCGCGGCAATCAGAGCATGCAGGACGGCTGCCGTCGCCATCAGGTCGCCATCGCCGTCCGGGCCAGGCCAGGATCCGGCCGGCTGCTGCTGGCGCAGCAACCAGACCACAGCGCGCCGAATCGTTCGCACGTCGGATGAGCGGTGTGTCACGAGCGCACGCACGACATGGGCGGTCACCACCGGCGAGCCGCTCCAGCTACCATCGCGGCCCTGCATGCTCAGCAGCCACCGGGTCGCGTTACGGGTCGCGGGTTCGGAAGTCAGGCCGGGCATGCTGACGCGGCTCAGCGCCAGGAGCACGCGGGCGGTGTCGGCCAGCACCGGGTACCCATCCTGGCCGAACGACCAGCCGGACGGCTCGACACCTGCCGCCACACCGGGACCGGCCGGGCCCTCAATCCGCTGCAGCAGCAGCCAGCGACCAGCCGTGACGAGCGCGGCGTGATCGGCCGCAGCGCCCGAGTCCGCCAACGCCTCGATCGCCAGGGTCGTCTCCAGTACCGGCGGCTGGCGCGTCGGCGCCGACCGTCGCGAACCTGGTGCTTGCCGCGGCTGAGACGTGGCCGCGGCCAGCCAGGACAGCCCCTTCGCCAGCACTGGATGGTCGAGCGGATACCCGAGCAGATGCAGCGCGACGAGCGAGCACGGCCACGTTGGCCGCCTGGCCGCTGGCAGCCCCGAGCGGAGCTGCCAGTCAATGAGCCAGTTGCCGCAACCGCGCAGCGCTGCGGCACGGGCTGCCGTTGGCGCCGGTACGCGTCGGCGCGGGCCGGCCCGCGTTGCGGCCTCGTGAGTATCACCGGCCCACAGTTCACCGAGGCGAATCGGGAGCGGCCGGATCGGCCGCAGCGTGCCGACGATGGCGAGCGCGACGGCAGCTGGCCGGCTCGCCGCATAGCGACCGGGCAGGTAGCACAGCTCAGGAGCGGGAACGGGGACGTCCGACCACGCGGTCAGCCCGAACATCGCGAGCCACGTCTGGGCCAGCACCCCGACGGCGCCGACGCCGCCCGCATCCCTGATCCAGCCGGCGGCGACAGCCATATGGTAGGAATCGGCCGAGTCGCCCGCGAGGCGCAAGGCGAGATACGCGAGGACCGACGCGGACAGGTCCCCGGCAGCGGCGGGCCCGTCACCCTCAGCAGCCGACTCGGCGTGGCCTGTCCAGCGGCCGTCAGCGTGCTGTAGCGACCTGATCTGCTGAGCGCCCGCGTTGGTGCCTTCCGCCGTCCTGATCCCGAGTACTTCGGCGACCAGGAGCGCCTCTGCCTCGAGCGTCACGTCGCTGGCGGAGCGCGCATACCAGGCGCCGTGGCTGTCTTGACGGGTCAGCAGGATCTGGCTGGCTCGAGCCGCGACGGCAGCAGCGGCAGCCCGCAACTCCAAAGCGTCGTGCCCCGAGGCAGTCACGATGAGCGTGTCATCTGGCGCTGTCGCGATGTCGCGGCGAGGTCGGCAGCCCGCACCGCGACATCGCGACCGCGGCCTGGCAGTTCGGCGATGACCTTCTGCGCTGCTGACCGGCCGCTGCGGACAGCGCCTTCCATCGTGTCCGGCCAGCCGGTGTCCGTCCAGGCGCCGGCGATCGCGAAACCAGGTAGCTGGCCGTCGGCCGGGACGCGCGCGTGCCGCGATCCGGGGACGTGCGCGATGGTTGCGCGGCGCTCCCTGGTGACGAAGAAGTCAGTCACGGCAGCCTTGCTCGCTGCGGGGAACAGTCGTTCCAGCGCGGGCAGCATTTCCGCCCGCAAATCAGCGACCGGAGTATCCACATGCGAGTTGGCGGAGCGCACCGACGCGGCGAGGTACTGGCCGGCATGCAGTCCGGCCGACGTCGTCTTGTCCACGACCCAGTGCACCGGCGAGTCGACGGCGGCGGCGAAGGGTAGCTTCGTCACGCGGCTGCCATAGATGACGTGAACGCTGACAACCGGCGATGGCGTGAGGCTGGCCCAGCGCGCTGCCTCCGCGGCGAGCGCGTCTGGCGCCAGCGCGGCTGCTTCCCACGCGGGGACGGCGAGCACGATCCCGGCCGCGTTGATCTGCGTCGGCCCGTGCTCGTAGACCGGCTCGCGCTCGGCGCTTGGCGGTACCGCGCTCGCGAGCCGGACCTCGTATCCCCCAGCCGGCCGGACACGCACCGCCTCCGCCCGCACCCCGAGCCGGACCGAAACCTTGAGCTGGCGTAGCAACGCTGCTGCTGGATTGCTGTGCAGCTGGCTGAGCGGTACCAGCGGAACGCCGAGATCCGCGTTGCCCCGGCCAGCTAGCAGCGCCGTGCTGATTGCGGCGGCCGCGAGCGGCAGATCGGCGCGGTCCGCGGCTACGTTCAGCGCCGACAGCGACAGCAGATCCCAGAATGCGCGGCGGCACCATTCGCCCTGGCCGTGCTGGGCGAGCCAGTCGCCGAGGCTGCGATCGTCGCGGTCGGCGTTCACGAACTGCAGGGCCATCGCGGCGCTGGCGGCCTTCCTGCGCTCGCTCGCGGACAACAACCGGTACCTGGCCATCGACCGGGCGAGGTGCAACGGCGCGGGCAGCCTCGAACTACGCACTCGCGCGGTGTCGTCTGACCCGAGCACAGTCAGGTCGAACCTGTCCTGCAGTGGGCTTGATGCGGCCACTCCGAGCCTGGCCAGCAGGTCTATGTACGCCACGCAGCAGCGCATGAACACGTGCTGACCGTTGTCGATTGTCAGGCCGCGTCTGCCAAAGGAGCACGTAGCGCCGCCAAGCCATTGCCTGGATTCGAGCAGCATCACGTCAAGACCGGCATCAGCAAGCCCAATGGCCGAACTGATTCCGGCTAACCCCCCGCCGATCACGACGACGCTCCGGCTGCTTCCAGTCAGCGTCGTGCCACTATCCCCCGCCACAACCGACCCCCATCGGTGATCCGCCAGCATCACTGCAGGCACGCGGATTCTAGCGAACCTCAGCGGCCGGCTCACCGGCAATGCCGACCGCGGCCGGGCCAGCTACGGGGCGGCGTGACACACCGTTCCGTGTCAGGGTGAATGGAATTTTCTGCTTGTACTTTGACGGACAGGGACATCGCGCCCGCGTAATTCGGACTGCTAATCCTGTTTCATATTGCTCCAGCGCATTCGGATGTTACGCTCCGATTCGTCTGCCAGGGGTTTTACCTTGTCAGCGAGGTCGGCGATTACCTCTCACACTGGGGCCTCAGCCATGGGATTGCGGCATAGATCCATCCGACTGAGGGTTGGCATCCTCATCGTCGTTCCGGTGCTCTGCCTGATCGGGCTGTACGGGTTCGCGGCGAGCATCACTCTCGGTACAGCGCTGAACCAGGCACACGCGAGGGTCCTGAGCAACGACCTCACCGCCCCGGTCAGCAACTTCCAGGGAATGCTGGCGCAGGAACGGCACCTGGCGCTGCTGAGCCTCGCGGACCCGAACAGCACACAGTTCGCATCCGAACTCGGTATGCAGGAGAACAACACCCGCAAGGCGCTCGACGCGCTGACCGCCGCGATCCAGTCCGCGGCCGTTGCCGACAACGCGTATTCCGGCGAACAGCAAGCCATCAGAAGCCTGCAGCGCGCCGAGGCGACGCTCCCGGCCTTGCGTAGCAACGTCGCCGCCGGTGCCATCAGCACGAGTGCTGCGCTTGCGGACTACGACGCCATCATCAATGCCCTCTACACCGTGCTCGACGAGTCACTCGGCGGACAGGCCGACGTCTCGATCGTCACCCAGGCGATGCACATCGTCGCGATGTCGCGTGGCCTGCAGGCGATGCTCGCTGAGAGCGACCTGCTGGCTGCGGACATGACGCAAGGCAGGTTCCCGGACAGCGACAGGCTCCTATTCGCCCAACTGGCGGCATTGCGGCAGCAACTAACTGGCAGCACGACTGCAGAGCTCCAGCCGGCCTACCGCGCGCTGATCGACAAGACCGTGAGCCCGGCCATGGCCAGCGCACTGACGGCCGCAGAGACGCAGGTCATCGAGACGAGTTGGCACAAGGGCCCGCCGCCGCCCATGCTCGTCGCGAGCACCGCGGCGTTCGGCCCGTACGCGAAGGCAATGGCCGCCGCCCTGCTCTTGGCGGGCAGCAAGCTCCAGACCCAGACATCCCACAAGGCGAACGTGGTATTTATCGAGCTGCTGCTCGCCGCCGGACTCGGCCTCCTCGGCACCATCGCCTCGATCGCGCTGTCGCTGGTCATCGGCCGTGGTCTGGTCCGCCAGCTGCACGAACTGCGTGAGTCGGCGCTGGGGCTAGCGCACGAGAGGCTGCCGTCAGTTATCGACCGGCTTCGGGCCGGCGAGCAGATCGACGCGAGTGAGTACGAGCCAGCCGACACCCCGGGCCGCGACGAGATCCAGCAGGTTCAGCACGCGTTCAGCGTTGTGCAGCAAACGGCAGTCCAGACCGCCATCGATGAGGCCCGGCTGCGGCGCGGCATCAGCGATGTGTTCCGCAACCTTGCCGGGCGCAGCCAGTCGCTGCTGCACCGGCAGCTGACCCTGCTGGACGGCATGGAGCGGCGGGCTACCGAGCCGGACGAGCTAGAGGACCTGTTCCGGATCGACCACCTCACCACGCGCATGCGTCGGCACGCTGAAGGCCTGATCATCCTGTCCGGCGAGACACCAGCGCGCGGCTGGCGGCAGCCGGTCCCGCTGGTCGACGTGCTGCGGGCCGCAGTCGCGGAAGTGGAGGACTACACCAGGATCCGGGTGCTGTGCCGCACCAACGCCGCAGTGGCCGGCCACGCTGTCGCCGACGTCATTCACCTGATCGCCGAGCTGGCCGAGAACGCGACCGTCTTCTCCCCGCCGAGCACACCCGTGCGCATACAGGGCGAAATCGTCGGCCGGGGCTTCGCCGTCGAGATCGAGGACCGCGGACTCGGCATCTCGCAGACGCGCATGGACGAGATCAACGCCAACCTCGCCAGCCCGCCGCAATTCGACCTGTCCGGTAGTGATCGGCTCGGCCTGTTCATCGCTGGCCAGCTCGCCCAGCGCCACAACATCAAGATCACCTTGCGCTCGTCGGTCTACGGCGGCACGACCGCGATTGTCTTGATTCCCACCGGCCTGGTGGTGGAAGCGGACACGTACGAGCGCGACCCGGCGCTTCCAGCGGGCCAAGGGACCGGCAGCGCGCTGCCTAACCGGATCGCCGGCCGTCACGCGGCGCTCACGCAAGCCGGCTCCGGACAGCCCGGCTCGCCGAACGGCGGCAACGGCTACCCCATCACGCAGGCCGGCATCGAACCTGGCACTGAGGCGAGCCGGCTGTGGTTGCCGGTCGACGCCGAGGGACCGGCGGCGCCTGTTGATTCGGTCGCTGCCGTCGAGCCTGAGCCAGTGCGGCTGACATGGTCCGGGGAGTCCGCAGGGGCGAGCGAGACCGGCGGCAGCGGCGAACGAGAGCCGGTCAAGCTGTCGTGGTCGGACGGTAGCTACCGCCAGACCGAGCGCGAGGCTGTCCGGATCGGATGGTCGGACGATGGGTCGAGCGGCAGCCAGCACGAGTCAGCCACCGGCTGGCCGAGCGCTCCATCCGGCGAGTCAGACGGATCGGTGACCAAAACGCAGGTGTCGGAGCTTGGCCTGCCTGTCAGGGTCCGGCAAGCCAACCTGGCTCCGCAGTTGCGTCGTACGGCTCCGCCTCCGGCCGCGGACACCAGCCTTGGGTCTGGCTTCTTCAGCGGAGCAACTACAGCGTCGGGTTCCCCCCGACGCCGGCCTGGGGATTCCGATATCGACCCCTTCGCGCCCCGGCGGTCGGCTTCGCAGGCACCGGCCGCTTCCGATTCAGGCGGCCACCTCGCGTCGCCCGAAGCCGCGCGCAGCACCATGAGCGCACTTCAGCGTGGCTGGCAGCTTGGCCGCTCGGCGGCCGAGCAGGGTGCCGGCCCGGCTGAGCCGTCGGACGGCTCGTGGCCGGGCGGCTTCACGCCAAGCGGGTACTCGCCGAGCGGGCACCCGCCAACAGCCGACAGCGCTCACCAGCACGAGAACGAGAACGAGAACGAGTAGTAACCGCCGTACTCCACGGCAAAGGGGAGGGGCCGACATGACCCGCACAAGCGCGCTCGACTGGCTGCTTGATGACCTGGTGACGCGCGTTGCTCAGATCGATAAAGCGGTTATTCTCTCGCGGGACGGACTCGCCATCGGCGCCTCCGCCGGCCTTAGCCGCGAGGATGCCGAGCATCTGTCCGCGGTCGCGGCCGGTTTCCAGAGCCTGGCCCGTGGGGTAGGCCATCATTTCGGTGGCGGGCTCCCGCGGCAGACGATCGTCGAGATGGAGACCGCGTTCCTGTTCGTTACGGCGGCAGGCGAAGGCAGCTGCCTCGCCGTTCTGGCTGCCGCCGACGCAGATGCCGCCGGGCATATCGCTTACGAGATGGCCTTGCTCGTGCGGCGCGTCGGCGAGCACTTGGCGGTGAACGCACGGCCGCCAGCACCGCCCCCCAGCGCCGCCGAAGCGGTGTGACCTCAGGTGCGAGACGATCAGTGGCTCGACCGAGACGCGGGTCCCGTCGTCCGGCCGTATGCGCTCACTGGCGGTCGCACCCGCCCGCAAGGAGAGATCATCGACTTGCTGGCAACCGTGCTAACGACCCACGCTGGCGTATACAGTGACCTGCAGCTCGA
>Ga0126371_10003909_pt1 | contig 13092 bp, 17 predicted proteins | sample PanSoiMetaPlot_4_FD_110145 | JGI IMG/M metagenome (GOLD analysis project Ga0126371, IMG submission 110145) | Tropical forest soil microbial communities from Panama - MetaG Plot_4 | ecosystem: Environmental > Terrestrial > Soil > Tropical forest > Bulk soil | place: Panama | collected 2016-02-17
GGGCCGAATGCCTCTGAAGACCAGAAGGCGGATTTGAAGCGACGCTTCAATGCATTCATTGATAGCGCGAAATTTGAGTTGGACCACGCGGGACCGGACAAAGGGATTTACGACAATTTGGCGGGGTTTGATCGCACGGACGCGCTGACCCGCATTGGTAATCAGGTGTTCGCGGTGGACATGCAGAACGCGACGAACTTTGCTCCCGCAAATGCTCCAGTGCGTTTTCCCCAAATTTGGGATGCTTCTTGGTTTAACTGGGTGCAGTACAACTCATCGATTTCCGATCCGCTGGTCCGCAATGTTGGCGAGGCACTCGGTGTCCGCGCGGCGGTCAAACTCGACGGCGCCGACGCCAAGAACTTCGACAACAGTGTTCATATTGAAGGGCAGAAAGAATTGGAATGGCTACTGTCAGGCCCCGCGCCCTTTCAAGGTCTGCGTCCACCGGCCTGGCCATCCGTTTTTCCCCTCCTAGATGAGAAGAAGGTTGCCCGAGGCGCGGAACTTTACAAGTCAATCTGTCAACGGTGTCACCTGCCTCCAGTCGAAGAGCTAGTAGCGGATCTGAATAGGCCCCAACTGACCTACTGGCGGGAGAACGGTCAAAAGAAGCGCTTCCTGATTGTGACGGATGTGAAGCAGAGCTTTGTGGGCACAGATCCACACGAGGCGAATGACTTTATGAACCGCACAGCCGATTCTGGCAACCTCGGCAAGGGACGCGTTTCGGCTGCACTTGGGTTGGAACTAGTCACACAAGGAATCGTCAACAACTTTTTCGACAAAATGAAGCTTACCCCCGAACAGCAGATTGAGTGGCGGGGAGGTCGTGATCCTAAGGATCCGGTTGTTCGCGCGAAATCGATCTACAAAGCGCGTCCGCTGACCGGCATTTGGGCGGTCTCTCCCTATCTACACAACGGGTCCATTCCGAATTTGTACGCGTTACTTTCCCCGCAGAATGAGAGGCCGGACACGTTTTGGACAGGAAGTAAAGAGTTCGATCCTGTCAAAGTGGGCCACGATACGTCCGAGATCAAGGGCGGCTACTTTTACAACGTCAAGAATCCGGGCAATGACAATCATGGCCATGAGTTTAAGGACGGGCCCTTAGGAAACGGTGTAGTCGGTCCGTTTCTCACTCCCAACGATCGCTTCGCCGTTATCGAATATCTGAAATCACTCAAGGCTCCCCACCTGCAAAAGTGAGGGGGTTTGTTATGCAACTTCGTCGTTCTCTGTCGGACAATACGGCGGTGTTTTGTTGAGCACCTTATGTTCCCGCCGGATTTTCTCTCAAGTCAAAAGCGTTCAAGACAGCCCGATGCTTGCCGGAAATCATGGGCGCCTTGAACGAATAATCAACCCTTGAGAGGGGATCATCAGGTCTTTAGGCAAGGATTGGCGCTTCGAATTCCAAGTGTAGAGAGGCGCAAACCATGCAAGGACACGACCCATATGTTTCACTGAACCTCAGAGGTAAATTGAGAAGGGCTACTTAGCATACGTCCCAGCCGTCGGCGGCACAGCGCTGCTGACTCTACCTGCCGATGCTTAGATCGGTTTTCAGTGGAACTTCCCTACGCCAGAGATCGTATTTTTAGAAGGTTTTGCCTGAACACCCGAATCACCTTTGGGGCATACCGGTGACCCGGGTCGAAGGCGGAAACGGGGTACACGTGTGCAAGTTCTTGAAGGTTGGCGGCGTCGCCTTGGGCGTCCTTCTGTTCATCATCGCAATTGCTGGTGGTTTGGTCTATGCAATGATCCGTCACTTTTACCCCTCGCCGCCACAAGCGAGTTACAGCAAGCCTAAAGATGATCCGCTCGAAGCACAGCGCCAGGATCTCGACTATTTTGCGAAGTTGCTCGCGATGGACCGTTCTTATTCGTTTGAGGCACGCGTTCAAGCGCAGCGCCGTCTAGCCGAGCTCACGGACCTGAAGACCGTCCTCCCGCGTCCTAATTTCCGCGTGGCGCTCATGGAGATTGCCGCGCTCGCTGACAATGGGCACACGCGCGTGGATAGCGATTCCGGTGCCGACCCGATGGAATTGCCAATCCGCGTGGCCGCCTTCTCGGACGGCATCTATGTAATGCATGCGGCCCAGGCCTATACCGCGCTTCTGGGCGGTAAGCTCGTCTCGATTGACGGCCACGCGATAGATGAGGTCATGGAACGACTCGAGCAGCTTCGCGGCGGCACTCCGCAGTGGCGCAAGACATATGCACAGGTGTACATCAGCTGGCAGGATGTACTGGTTGGCGCAGGCATCGCGCCTGGCATGGAGCACTCGACATGGACCGTAACCTCTCCCTCCGGTACGAGTGTCACTCGCACGCTGACGCCTTATAAGCCCAGCGAGGACGAACCGGACATATTCGTGAACCGCATCTACTCGAACGAGCGGCTAAAGGCCCTGGGTGCCGATTGGGTCGCATATCAGCCGGATCGTTCCTTACCGATCACGTTTTCCGACTTCGATACGACGTTCCGCCGTGTCCGGTTGCCAGACTCCTGCGTCATGTTGATCCAATTCAAGTCGAATGATGATGAGGGCAAGAACCGCATTATGCCTTTCGAAGCTGCGACCAAGGCTGATATGCAAGCGAACAGGCCCTGTCAACTCATCTTCGACAACCGCTTCAACGCCGGTGGCAACCTTACCAAGAGCATATTTTTTTCAAATGCCCTACCGGACCTCATCGCACCGGCCGGCCACATCTACCTGCTAACCTCCGGCATGACCTTCTCCGCAGGAATCACCACCACCGCGCTTATCAAGCACGCCGGCAGCGACCGCGTCACTATTTTGGGCGAGCCGGTAGGCGACAGGCTCGCTTTCTTTGCCGAAGGAGGACGGGGCTGCCTTCCGAACTATCCTTTGTGCCTGCATTATGAGGATGGCAAGCACGATTACGGGCGCTCCTGCACTGACCTGGATGATTGCTTTTGGTTGAACTGGTTGCTTCCCGTGCGGGTTAAGACGCTTCAGCCGGACGAGACCATCACAATGACCTTCGATGACTGGCGACAAGGTCGTGATCCGGTCTTCGAGCGCGCAATGGCATTGGCCAGCCGCAATTAAAAACCCTATCCCCGCAACAGTGTTGGCAGTTCATGGCAAAGGAACGCGATCTGCACGCCAGTCCGCTTGCTCACTTCCTTATCGAACGCGAGAGAGACGGGCTTTCCGTTGAGCGTGTATGAAATAATTCGCCGCGAAGGCTTGAGTTCTCTCCGGCCAGCCGTCAACCGTCGGTACACCGCGTTACAGAATGCGCCTGCACTTGGTGACGCAAGCATTCTACATTCGCCTTCAGCTGCTGACTGTTGTCAGCAGGCGCCAAAGAAAGAATTCAGGATGGCGCCCAACTGTGCATCCAAAGGGATTAGTCTTCCACCTTTGCGTTGACCAGGGTGGTTCTGGGCGCCTAACATTTTCGATCGGTGACCGCCTACCCCGGCGGACTGTTGAAAACATCGGTGACACTCGTCTTTGAACCTGATCCTGGAGGAAGTGGTCTTCATTCGAGGATACATAGCTTATGACGGATTGGTTCGCGTGCCCCGTCCTACATGTGACCGACGTTGAGGCCTCGCTCCGCTTTTGCGTTAACCGGCTCGGCTTCACGAACCCCTGGCGCTAGGAGTTTCGCGCCTTCAATACGGGGTTAGGAGCCAAAACGCCAAATGAAAACGGCACACTGGAAAATTCTTGTACGCAAGAGCTCTTGAAACCAAATGCTCGAGTGTCTGGAATTTGAGTAGCGCAACTGAGGAGGCGACCACCAGCAATGAAACCCTGACAAAGGGTCCCAACTGCTCCGTTGCTAGAGCGCAACGCTTGTTGCGGAAAGAGCTAGCTTGACGGCCGAGAATTCCTGTTCGAGCGCTTCACGTACCTCCGGTCTGAGTTCGAGCCCCTGCTCTAGCTTCTCTTCCACGAATGAACAAAACCTGTGGCACTCACGATAAAAATGCACGTTAGTGTTTGGATAACGAGTCGAGTACTCAGACAGCAGCGCGCCGAGATTGCTTCCCAACAAGCGGCACGATCTCGGGAGATTCAGGGCAAGGGGAGCGAGGCGATTGGCGCGATAGAGCATGCAGTTACACTGCATCCCGGGGTGATTCACCATCGCGATCAGGCGTTCGAACTCCTTATCGGAGAGGTCGTAGCGACCGCGGAGGCGGCTGGGTTCTGCGCGAACCTCACGACAGAGCTGAGGCGCCGAGACTAGGTCGGCCAAAGCTTGTTGGAATTCAACTAGCAATTCGCTCCTTCACTCCGTGCGCCAGGCTCTCGGCGAGGCCATGCATTCGTTCCAGCTCACCAATGATCCCATGCATGCCGAGCTTTTCGAAGTATGATTCGTGAAATTCGAAGACAATCGCCTTCAAATTTGTGAATCGCGGACCGAACTCAGAGGCCCACGACCAGACCTCACTTGGTGTTAGGCCCGAATGCGAGTCGGTGTAAAAGCCTGCGAGATGGTCTCCGCCGGCAACATGGATTTCGTGAACGCATAGGGGATTTAGTTGCTCAAGATACTTGGTGGGTGACAGAATGCCGTTCCGCCAACCCACGTAGAGATTGTGAAGATCGAGTAGAGTTGCGCAACCAGACTGTTCGTACAGTCGATTGAGAAATTCCGGTTCGGTCATCTCCGTGTCCGGTACAGGAGTGAAGACCGCGCCATTCTCCAAGAGAAGGCTACAGCCAAGCACCTGTTTTAAGACATCCAGCTTGGCGCTGATGATCTGGAAGCTAGCGTCGTCATAGACCACCGGAAGCCCTAAGCCTGCCTGGCTGTTCGGTACGCTACCGTGGGCTACGAGGAACATGCTGAGATGTTCACTGAACCATGCGAAGTTGAGTTCGCGAGCGAGACGAGCGACCTCATCCACCATTGCCATGTCGATCGGCATGGCACTCGGCAACGACAGGCCAATCCCATGGCCCCCAAGGACACGACCTTCTCCGCACTGCTTTAGCTCGTCGATCGCTCCCACAACGTGGTGAAAGCGTTCGCCATGCCCCGCTTCATCTTCAAAGTCGTACCAGAGCCGGTCGGGTATGACGTCGACGTACTCGACAAGCCCGGGAGCATACCGGATGATGGTCGGGACAACCGGATTATTCAGTAATCCAACGAGCGCTCTCACTACGTTTCTCGTTTCGGCAATCGCCTGGCGAACAGCTTAGAGTTCAACGCGGACGGCTTCTTGGAATACGCTTTCTATCAACACGTTGATTGTGCCTGACAAACAGGTGCAACCAGTGTGCCGGTTGATGATCTCGTCAACAATCCGTTTGTTGATCAGTACAGAAAGCTCGTCCCGAGTGATCTTGGTTGGAAGTGTAACCTTGACAACGGTTGGATGTTCTTTGTTGTTGAGTTGTAGCGTGGCGGTCCGTCCTTTTTCTTCTGCCATCGGAAAGCCTCCTTTGAGCGAGCGCAATAACGCCGCTGAAATCAAACATGACTCTCACGCGAGGATCGCGGGCCTGATAGGAAAGCGTAGAACGGCTCGGCCTGACGGGAATTGGCGAGAGACCAATGCTTCGTCTTTGGTTTCTACACACTTCTTTTCTTCTGACAGACCCGGAACACCGCAGATACCTATGCTCGACGACCAACACTTCGAAGGGGAACCTGGAAAAGTGACAGCTGCGAGGGAAGATGGCGAAAAGTATGGCACGATATTGTTGCTTGTCAAGAGGATTTTCTCAACAGAGGATTTTCTCCACATAAGACACAATAGTGTCCAAAGTATGGACAGGAAGCAAATGGCACGGCACAGTAGTGAAAATCTGCCCCAGGGCGTTTACACATTAGGACAGGTGGGCAGGTAGAACCCCAATCACCTTGTCAACCCGGTCTAGGTGATGCTTAGTGTTTCGTGGCCTCGTGAGCTCCCCACCGCATTCGTAGCGAGCGTACTGAAAAATCCGATCCCTCGAAAACCCCCATTAATCGAACAGTCGTTCAGATTCCTGCGCAGAGCCATTTTTTGTTTCCTCGGAAAGAGTTTCCACAATGAAAAAGAAAAGTGATATTCCGAAGTGATGCCGAAGCAACTGGATCCCAAGCAGCTCGAACCAAAGCATTTCGAGCCGAAAACACTCGATCCAAAGCAGCTTGAGCCTAAGCAGTTTGAACAAAGGGATTCGATCCAAAGGGTGATCCGGGTCCAATGCCGGCCGCGCTTGTCGAGCTGGGGCTGCGTGGCGTACCCGATCGGCGTTTGGTAAAAAGAACGATTCAACCCCGCCGAAGAGGCACTTTTCTTGATGTAGATCTCCGCGCCAGTTGCACCTCCGGTGGGGATCGGAAATGTGATCTCGTCACCGCTACGGATGTAGCTTGCAAGCAAGGGGGAGACGAGAAGATTGGTGCGGTTCGCCAAGATGCAGGTGGCGTGAGCATTCTGGCGATGGATGCTCGCCACCCGTTCGCGACAGACCGCAATGGGCGGCGGGGATAACGTGAGATCCATGATCCGGCGCCATTATAGGAGTGCTCGGCGGAAGCCCAAAGTGCGAGCCTTGAACAGAGTATTAGTCGGCCCCGTCCTGCCAGGCAGGTAACTAGTCGACTCTGAGGGTTGGAACAGGAAATTTCTCGCTCTAAGGCAGTGTAGAGCGACCTCTGGACAGCTTCGTGGCACCACGGCTTGTGTCGCTTGTTCCTCCATTAGTCGGAACAGAGGGCCACGTGGAGAGTGCTCTGGCAGGCCGAGACATAGAAATGGCGAGATCGCAATCAAAAGCTGTAAAGGGGGAGGTGCAAGATGCCTGCGATTCGGGTGAAATCTTGATCTAGGGTAAATAGTGTGGCGCCATGTTCTAAGGCAATTGCGGCAATAAGAGCATCGACCGTTGTGACCGCGACGCCTTTGGCGCGCGCGGTTCGGAAAATGACCGCCGCTTCCCGATAGGTCTGATACCCAACAGGTTCGAGCATGTCCCACTGCCAAAGGTAGTGTTCGATCCGGCTTGCATCCCGCCGGAGGCCTTGCAGAACTTCCGTCACCACAATTCCGGTCAGCGCGAAGGGCTCGGCGTCAGCGATCATGCGCCGCAATTCGGCCCCCACAGCCGAAGGGGCAGCACTGAGAAAATCGATCCAAACCGAACTGTCCACCAGGATCAAATCCGGTTTCTCCGCAACGCCTTCGCATCACCCTTCCAGATACCACTGCCGTAATACCGGAGAATGCCCTTGCGGCTTTCGGAACGAACCAGGAGTTCCAGGGCCCGATCCACAATTTGGCGTTTGCTCTTTAACCGCGTGAGCTTTCGTGCCTTGCGCACCAAATTCTCATCAATATCGATGTTGGTTCTCATACATCAAATTATACACCATTTTATGACATTTTTGTGTATGAGATTTGACGGAGCATCTCGCCGCGGCCGGCGTCATTGAGACTTCGGCAGCGTCGGGTGGGCAGAGAGAGAGCAAGCTCTATTTCCTTGTCCCCATGGCCTCCGCGCCGACCGCTTAATTAAGCTGTCACCGCTTGTTGGCCAATGCCCTCCGCTTGCTTTTGCACGGAGCGGCTTACAACCTACTGAACTTCCTTCCGCCAGCATTTGCCGTTGCGTTGGCGTTCGGCGCAGATCGAAACCTGCGCGCCTAGCTGTTCAAAATTGGTGCTCGGGTACGCCAGACCGCTCGCTGTATCCGCATTCATCTCGCCACCGGCTGGCCGTTCCAGAATCTATTCCGCTCCGTTACTTGCGCGGTCCGCGCCGGTTGCACCTCCGGTGGGGATCGGAAATGTGATCTCGTCACCAGTACGGATGTAGCTTGCCAGCAAGGGGGAGACGAGTAGATTGGTTCCGTTCGCTAGGATGCAGGTGGCGTGAGCATTTTGGCGATGGATGCTCACCACACGTTCGCGAGAGACCGCAATGGGTGGCGGGGATAACATGAGATCCATGATCCGGCGCCATTATAGGAGTGCCCGGCGGAAGCCCAAAATGCGAGCCGAGAACAGAGCATTCGTCGGCGCCATTCTGCGGACACCTGGTAAAGCAAAGAGCTTGAGTTGCAAATTCCGGTTGTGCTTGAATGATGGGAGCCTGGCAGTTTCGAAAGCGATTCGAGCCCCACACTGTCATGACAACAAACGGGCACGAGTACCATGCGACTTCCGGATGGACACAGCCTTCGAGTCGAAGGAAACAAACTCCTCCGCCCCGAGCCAGTCCCCTTCATGAGCGATTACGCCGTCGGCAAAGTCCCCACCGGCGTTGAGCGCAGTCAGCCCGGCCTCGATCCCTGGCCGGTTCATGACGACATTCGCGCTCTTCAAGAGCTTATGAATCGCATCGGAGACATCGGAAACGGATTTCTTGTACCCTCGACGGAGCACCCATACGAACTCGCAAAGGACCGGGATGGGCACGGCCACCAGCTCAGCCTCCTGCAGGATCTTCGCGGCCTGACGGGCTTGATGGGGTTCGTCTTGGACCGCAGCTCGAATGAGCACATTCGTGTCAGCCGTGATTTTCATTTTCCCTTGGCCCATCCCTGACTCGCGATCTTGTTCATTTCGTCAATCGCGAGCTTTTGCCCGCCACGTTCTGACAAGCAGCCAACGAAATCGGCGATGCTGCCATCCTGCCCGGCCGCTCGCACAACAATACGGCCATCGGGCAGCTTGTCCGCCTCGATTTGCTCGCCCGGACTGACGCCGAGATGCTTGAGCAGGTCTTGTTTCAAAGTGACCTGGCCTTTCGCGGTGACGGTGAGCGTAGTCATGCGCCTACCCTCCTCTTATTAATCAATTGTAAGGTATTCTTGCCTTACCGTCTAGGGCCTCCGATGGGTTTATGTGTTTCTCGGGCTTCCAGAAGTGCGACAGACCGTGATGGGTGGCGGGGATAACGGCGGGGATAACGTGAGATCCATGATCCGGCGCCATTGTAGGAGCGCTCGGCGGTTACAATTCGCGCCCGAGGGAGATCAATGGCAAATTTGGCGAGCGTAGTCCAGCAGTTGAAGGTGGAAAGGGATCAGGCCCAAAGACGGCTCAAACAACTCGAGCAAGCGCTGCAGGCTCTTGACGGTCTCGATGGATTGCGTCGAACCGGGAGCCGTGGCCGGGGATTTGTCAGGACACGGAGAACAATGTGGCCGGCTGCCCGCAGGAGAATCGCTGCCGCCCAGCGCGTCCGCTGGGCCAAGTGGAGGGCTGGTAAGCAAGCAAAGCGGAAGGCCTGAAACGGCCACATGAAGGCCAAGGCAAGACACCTTATCCGCATTTCGCGATCGCAGAAAACCTCCCGCCCTTTCTAACGGGCAAAGGCACGACTCGCCCGCTGGTCAGGTTGCAGAACCCGCCCCGATAGGTCAATGAACCATGGCGCAGCAGTTGTGTAAGCATGGCTAGCGCTTCATAGGCAAGGTTCTGATTGATAAACGGCTCAATCTGAGGGATTCATAACAGAGAGACGAAGGTCTGACAGATCGGGCCGTAAGCCCTGGAGAAGGCGGGTATGGCAATCTGCTGCGCCACGGGACACTGCCCACAAACACCCTGGGCCGTCAGACACGAAACCGTGCCTGGGTCTGTCTGTCCAACTTCTTAGAGGCATAAGACCAGGTTTTTGAGCAAGACTTAGAAAGACATTTTCTGCCCAAAGTGTGTGCAATTCACTGCACCTTGACAACTTAGCTCGAAACCACGAAATTATCCGCGCCGTTATCTCTCCGAAGCGAGAGGCCACAATGAGACTAAGTGCGCTGTCGGCTGCCTTGATTTTCCTTGCTGTTTCGACCCCCTCGTTTGCTTCCCTGCATCCGAATCGCTCCTCGGGAAAGGAATCGATGTCAAGGCCAGGCACCTCGCACGTCGACATGCCCATGGTCTTTGAATCGAGCCAGGGCTCACGGCCAGCTCCGGTCAAGTTCTTTGCCAGAGGTGTTGGATACTCCGTTTGGTTAGCACCGCAACAAATCACTTTGGCCGTTCGCCGAGGCAGACAGAATGGGGACACGGGTATCGCGGACCGTCGTAGTTATGCTGACGCGATCAAAGTCGATCTCCTGGGGAGCGATCCGAATTGTGAGGTCAGCGGACTGGAACCAGCGGCCGGAAAGGTCAATTATTTTATCGGAAACGACCCATCGCAGTGGCGGCCGGGTGTCCCCATTTTTGGAAAAGTAAAGTTCAAGAATGTTTATCCGGGTATCGACATCGTCTTTTACGGCACGGGAACGCAACTGGAATACGACTTTGTCGTGGCTTCAGGTGCCAATCCGAACCAGATTAAGCTCGGCATTGGTGGGGCGGTAACGAGCCTCGGCAAGGATGGGTCCTTGGTTCTTGGCACGACCGCGGGTGTGATCGCATTTGGCAAGCCCCATATTTACCAGCGAGCCGGGCGCGAAAAGCGATCGGTCGCTGGCAACTTTGTAATCGACCACTCAAGTTCTGGCCAGCAACAGAGCGAATCGACGGTGACGCTTGCTCTGGGCTCATACGACAAGACAAAACCGCTCATCATCGATCCCATACTTGATTACTCCACATATCTGGGAGGCAGCGACAACGATTACCTCTTGGCGTCCACAATCGACTCCGCTGGCAATTTGTACGTGACGGGCGGCACCTCATCCTTTGATTTTCCCGTCACAGCCGGAGCATTCCAGCCGTCCTGTGTACCTGGCCCGGGCGATTTATGCAACGATGCCGTTGTGGCGAAGATTAACAGCGCCGGCTCTAGTTTAGTCTACGCCACGTACTTAGGCGGAAACAGCTATGACTACGGGCTCGCGATTGCCGTGGACTCTTCGGGAAATGCGTATGTAACCGGAGGGACCAGTTCCACAAATTTCCCAACTACCGTCGGGGCATTTCAGACGACGTGTGGTGGCACGTGCTTTTACGATGATGTATTCGTTTCAAAACTGGATTCCGCCGGCTCAACGCTGCTTTATTCCACCTACCTCGGTGGCAGCAACCAGGAGTTTGCGAGCGGCATCGCCTTGAACCAGGGGAATGTTTACGTAAGCGGCTTTTCTGCTTCAACCGATTTTCCGGTTACCCCGGGAGTGTATCAGCCCAACGAACAGGGACAAGGCAGTTCGTTCGTGACGCAGTTTAATAGCAGCGGCACAGGCTTGGTGTACAGCACGTTTCTCGGAGAGGTCGACCTCCAAAACTACGGACCGACGATCGCTCTCGATAGCGCAGGAAACGCTTATCTGGCTGGCGTGACGTTGTCTTCAAATTATCCAGTCACGGCGGGGGCATTCGCGACCCCATTTTTGGGATTCCCGGAAAACAATCTGTATATTTCCAAACTTAACCCAACCGCTACTGCCTTGCTGTACTCTGCGTTTGTCGGGGGGGCATCGGCCACGAGCATTTCTGTGGATGGTTTGGGGCAGGCCTACCTGGTCGGCTTGGCCGGACCGTTATTCCCGGTGACTCCAGGCGCGCTAAATAGTACGTGCAGCAGCGATGGAATCATCATCCTGAAGTTAAGTGCGGACGGTTCATCGCTGCCATTTTCGGCACACCTTTGTGCCGATTTGTCCTACACCGCGGGCGCAACGATCGACCAGTCCGGGAATGTCTTGTTTACTGGAAACACATCCGCGGCCAACTTCCCAGTCACAGTTGGAGCATTCCAGACGGTGCTTCAGAACGCGTGCTGTTTCACCGATGGATTTCTCACGAAGTTGAAGTCAGACGGTAGCGCCCTGGTTTATTCGACGTACATCGGCGGCAACAGCTCGGACAATGGTTCGGGTCTTACTCTCGACACCGCAGGCAACGTATTCCTCTCCGGGGCTACGAACTCGACGAACTTCCCGGTCAAGAATCCACTGCAGCCTTTGAACGCAGGATTCAGCGACGGCTTCGCGGCCAAAATCACCCTACCCAGAGTGAAAATCAGCGTTTGGCCAGCCGCTCTCAACTTTGGAACTTTTGGGATTGGTACACCGAGCACACCCCTCGCCGTGACCATCGCAAACACCAGTTCCTCCTCAATTTCGATCGCCAGCATCGTGGCGAGCAGCGATTTCAGTGCAACCAACACTTGCGGCAAACAATTGGCCGCGGGCGCGCATTGTACGGCTGCGGTGCTCTTCACCGCCACAACGACCGGGAACAGTGCTGGAACCTTGACGATTACGGATAGCGTTGGTTCGCAGATGGTGAGCCTCACTGGCACCGGCGCAAGCGGCCCCGTCGTTGCTTTTTCGCCGGATTACCAGTTTTACAATCAGCCTCAGAACTTCACGAGCCCACCGCTCACGATTACGGCAACCAATTTTGGCAACGCCGATCTGAATGTCACATCTGTTCAGCTGACCAATGGTCCGATCTTTAACTTCGCCCGCCCTTCGGACTGCCTCCGTGGTCCCGTGGCGCCATTGGGGTCGTGCACGATCGAGGTTAATTTCACACCTTTTTCCTTTGGTCAGGCTTTCGCCACGCTGACGCTTATTGATAACGGCGGTCAACAGGCATTCGGGCTTCTAGGTAATGGTGTCGGTCCCGGCGTATATTTTTCGAACTTCGGACTGCGGTGGAATCAACAGCGCGTCGGCACTACCGGCGCAAGCCAAATTGTGGCGCTGGTCAATGGTTCCTCCGCACCGCTGGCGATCACCGGTGTCACTGCCTCAGGTGACTTTACTGAGAGCAACACTTGCGGAACGAGTCTGGCATCGGGCAAATTCTGTTACATCAAGGTTCGATTCAAACCATCGGCCGTGGGCATTCGTCAGGCTAGTGTAACTGTGAGTGACAACGCCGTAGGCGGGCCACAGGTTCTGCCGTTGATCGGCACCGGCGGGCCGTAGCCAGGGGCAACTGCAGCCTCTGCTTTACACTCACCTGCTCTCGTCTTTTTCTGCCGATGCCCGGTGGGCAGCTATGCCGCTGCCAACCGACACCCTGGAAAAGCTCTGGCTGGATCTCAGCAACAGTACAAGACTCGCGACTTCCGCACCCACTGATCGATCGCTCGTCGGGCCTTTCGTGTGTCGGGGGTGTTTCAGGAAATCCGGAGAAGTAAGTCCTTTAGAATCTTTGGCTGCCCCCCAGGGATTCGAACC
>Ga0126371_10003910_pt1 | contig 13091 bp, 13 predicted proteins | sample PanSoiMetaPlot_4_FD_110145 | JGI IMG/M metagenome (GOLD analysis project Ga0126371, IMG submission 110145) | Tropical forest soil microbial communities from Panama - MetaG Plot_4 | ecosystem: Environmental > Terrestrial > Soil > Tropical forest > Bulk soil | place: Panama | collected 2016-02-17
CGCCTTCGCCAGCAGCACGGCTTCCGGTAGCCCGCGATCCAGAGCAAGATGACAAGCCATCGCCGTCGCAAATGCGCAACCTGTTCCGTGCGTTGAATTCGAACGCTGCCGCTCCGACTTGAAGACTTCCTGCTCCACTCCACGCTTTGTCTGGAAACTCAGAACATCAACCGCCTTTTCCATGTCGCCGCCCGTCACCACCACGGATTGTGCGCCCATATCGTGCAGCTTGATGGCAGCGCCCCTCATATCATCGAGGTTCTTTACCGGCAGCTGAGTCAACGCCGCCGCCTCTTGCGCATTCGGAGTGACAACCGCCGCAAGCGGCAGCAGTTGTTCGACGATCACCTTCCGCCCGGCTGGATCGATCAAATCCGCGCCCGATGACGATCGCAGGATCGGGTCCAGCACGATGTTCGGCGCCTTCGCCCGTGCGAGAAATTCCGCCACTGCTTTGGCCACCTTCCCCGAACCCAGCATCCCGATGTGAACCGCGGCAATCTTCATGTCGGTCGACAGCTCCCGCAGAGTGTCCGACACAAGGTCCGGGCTGGACGACTCGACCCGCTTCACTCCTGCGGTCGACTGCACGGTCATCGCCGTAATGCAAGCGACTCCATAGCAGCCGTGGGCCGCAATGGTCTTGATATCCGCAGTGACTCCGGCTCCACAGGAGGGGTCGAAACCTGCCACGGTGAGAACGACAGTTGGCGCTTCGGGCATAGCCGAAACTCTACCTCAAGCCTCGCAACCCAGCGCCTGTGGATACTGGACCCATTACTTTTTTCCGATGGGGCGATTTCCCTGCTACTGCAAGTTGTTGCCAGTAAATAACTAAGCATAAATTCGCTTATAAGCTAAACAAAACAGGATACTTGTAAGATTTTCCAGTACTCAGGCTATGGCTCTATTTACTCTTTAATAAATACTTAAGTCTTTTGTTTGCAGGTTACTATCTCAGGTTACTGAACTTTTGCAATAGGTTACGTAAGCCAAGAATAACTAGCTGGTAATCTTGTTACCGCGAATTCACGATTGACACTCCCGCCAGCCCCCGCTAGGATTTGAAAACCTTTGGCCAAAATTGTGATCGACCTACGTAGGACCGAACCTTTTTCACGAGGTGAACTGAATGCGAAGACGTATTGCTCACGGACTGGCGGTGTTTCTTTGCGTCGCCAGCCTGGGAGCGGCTCAGGGCAACTCGGGCTCGGACCGCGATCGAAGTAGCCCGACGCAGCACCGGCCGATTCCAGCCACCAAGTCGAAAGTTTTGAAGAAAGCCAAGCCCTATCAGGTAGGCACCGCCTCCTGGTATGGAAGCTATTTTGAGGGCAAGGAAACCGCCAGCGGCGAGCCGTACAACATGTACGACCTCACCGCAGCCCATATGACCTTGCCTCTGGGCACTTTTGTGAAGGTGACCAACTTGCGCAACGGCAAAACCGTTGTGGTTCGTGTCAATGACCGCGGTCCTGTGGTCGACGGGAGAATCATCGACCTCTCCTACGGCGCCGCACAGGTGATCGGCATGAAGAGCCGCGGGATTCAGCGCGTCCGTCTGGACGTGGTACCCGAGCCTGAAACCGTGGCACTTCTGAATCCAGTAGCGCGTCCTGAGTAATTCCCCTTAAACTTCTCTGGATGCCTGATTCGCGCCAGCGACTCATCGTTGCTCTTGATGTTTCGTCCGCAGCCGCCGCCAGAAAGATTGTGGCGGCTGTGGGCGATTCTGCCCACATCTACAAAGTAGGCATGCAGCTTTTCACCGCCGAAGGACCTTCCATCGTGCGGGAACTCATCGCTTCCGGACGGCAGGTTTTTCTCGACCTGAAATTTCACGATATCCCGAACACCGTCGCTGCCGCCGTGAAAGAAGCTGCCAAGCTCGGCGTGAGGATGTTGACCGTGCACGCGTCGGGCGGAGGCGCCATGCTGCGCGCCGCCGTTGACGCCGCGCGTACGACGAATCCATCAACAATGATTCTTGCCGTGACCGTTCTCACCAGCCTTGACCAGCGCGATCTCGAACATGGCGGTGTACGCGGCAGCGTCGTCGATCATGTCTCCCGGCTCGCAGCACTTGCCATCACGAGCGGATGCCACGGCGTCGTCGCCTCCGCGCAGGAGGCCGCCACCCTGCGAACGGAGTTGGGCGACGACTTTCTGATCGTGACGCCGGGTGTCCGTCCGATCGGCGTCGGACACGGCGATCAGGCTCGCGTCGTAACCCCTTCAGAAGCCATCGCCGCTGGAGCCAGCTACATCGTCGTCGGCCGACCCATCACCGAAGCCGAAGACCCTGCCGCGGAAGCCCGCGAGATCCTCGCGCAAATGGCTTGAACCAGTTCTCGGCTCGCAGTTGTCGGCTCTCTGTGTCCCGTGAGTAATTCCTCGAAAGAAGCCACGCTCACTGTCATCTTGAGCGAGTGAAGCGAACGCCGAACGAGTCGAAAGACCCCTTGCTCCTCAACATTGGCCGTGGCCTCGCAGGGAATTCTCTCTTTGAACCCCACATCAGCCGGGGTGGGGGACCTATATTAGCGAGGAGGTTAGTACCACGACGCGTGGCACCAAACGATCGAGTCCCGTAGGGACGACACAAAACCCCATCGAGCGTCTCCACCCCGCACGTGCCCTTTCCACCCCCTAACCCGAATCGGGTAGGAGGCGGGATTACTCCCGCCGTCCTCCCACACCACCGGACTTGCGGTTCCGCATCCGGCGGTTCATGAAACCGGCGAGAGGCGCCCTGCCGGGCGCACAAAACGAAAGGCGCGACCATGTCGCGCCTCTCCTTCAACTGAGAACTGACAACTGACAACTGAGAACTGCTCTTCTACAACTTCTCGTAAAATTCGCACGCCGAGCACGAAATATAAATTCCGCCCGGAACACCACGCTCGCGATCCTTCGTCCTTTTTACGATTCGCGTATCCTTGCCGCACTTGGGGCAGGCTATCGATTTGGTGGTGTCCATGACCTTCTTACGGTCGGCTGTCTTTGCGATCTTTGGCATCTTCTTCTCCTGACAGGAATGTGCCGCCGGCCACAGGTGCCGCGGTTCTACCTGGTTTTTGGGAGTAGCGCCGGAGTGCTTCCCGGCAGGATGGGCACACTCTAAGAGCGTGCGTTGATACTCGCCGCATCAAGTGTACATGACGGCCCGAACCCTGTCTTGCGCCCACAATAAAATCCGGCAGCTTCAGAAGAACTCACCCATCTGCGGCGCCGAACTCGACTCTCCCGGCAGGTTTGAAACTCCCAGCCCCTGCAAGATGAGTCTCAGAGTGCTCTGGTGCTGATACATCGTCGTGGATTGAAATCCCGACTTCGACTTCGGGCTCACGATCACGGTAGCCACGTGTCCGCCGCCATTCTGCGTATCGGTGCCCAACGACTCATCAAAAGTGATGATCAGCAATCCGTCGTTGCGAAACGTGGCATTCGAAACCAGCGGCGCGATGTTCGTTTTTAGCCACGCGTCCGCCTGGGACAAAGGCGCGTCGTGCGCATCATCCTGGAGATTCGGCACAATGAAGGAGAAATTCGGCAACGCCTCGTTTGTCAGGTCGATGCTGAACTGAGAAAAGGACACCAAATTCTGCATCTGCGTGCTGCTGTCGACCACATCCGTAAAGAAAGAACAAGGGTCATGCCGCTGCACGTAAAGATTCGGATCTCCCCTGCTCTCGGCATAAGACTTCCACGTCTTGCCGGCCGCAAGAAGCTCACGCACGATGTTGTCGACGTTCACCGTGCCGGTGAGCCCGTCGTTCGTCGTCACTAGCTGGCCGGTTGTCAGCATGAAATAGTTGCCGATCGACGGATGAGTGTTCGCGTAATATTGCGTCGCCAGCCCGTATTGCGTCGCCAGGCTATTCAGATACGGCATCGCGGGATTGCCGATCACCTGCGAATAGCTGGCATTCTCCTCGACAACCAGCACTACGTGTCCGAACTGGGGGAACCCTCCGCTTGGGCTCGGCGCGGGCGAGCCAGTCATCGTATTCATCGACGAACCGCCGCCTCCGCATCCGACGCATGCCACCACCAGGAGTAGGATTGCGAGGAAACCACACCGCGCTGCGGGACCGTGAGAATCCAGGAATGTCGTCATCATCATCGTTCGCTGTCAGAGATGACAAGCGGAACTACGATGCTGTGGGAAAGACCAGAGGTTGGCACACATGCGGTGTGCGAAGTCGCACACAAGTGCATGAGAATTCGCTCAACCGTCCAAAGACTTTGAACGCTTCGCCCAAGCTGTCGCTAACGTGAAACCACTCCTTAGCACGCTTCTGTTTACGATCTTCGTGCCCGGCACGATCGCCGGTTATCTTCCTTGGCGGCTGCATGGTCAGAATCCGGCCACGTCGAACGTCGCCCTGAGAACGATTGCAATTCTTCTGATCGCTGTTGGCATCGCCATCTATCTGCACACGGCTTTTTGGGGATTCGCGATGCGCGGGCGCGGCACACCAGCGCCGATTGCTCCCACGAAGAAGCTTGTCGTGGAAGGACTCCATCGTTACGTTCGCAATCCGATGTACATCGGCGTGGCGACGATCGTCCTTGGACAGGCCGTGCTCTTTCGCTCCTGGCACATCATCGAATACCTGGCCGGCGTACTCGTGATCGTCAATTTCTTTGTGCTGTTTTACGAGGAGCCGACGCTGGCGCGCCAGTTTGGGCCGGAATATGAGGAATATCGGCGCACGGTACCACGCTGGATTCCAAAGATCCGCGTGTAACGTTTTCCTTCTGATTGCCATTTCCAGCAATCGAAGCGTTCGAGCCCCCAGGGGCGTTGAACATCAGAATGACCCTGCCCTGATCCGTACACAACGCTGGTGCAACCGCAGTCGTTTCCGCGCGCGCCGAACGTGGTGTCGAACTCCACGCCATTGGCGGCACGATCACTGGCCTGCGCAGCGCGATGTAAATGGGATGGTTCCACGCATAGCCCATCGTCCAGCACACGCCATTCAAAACCAGAGCCGACAAGACGGCTCCGTAAAGCAAAGTGGCTGCCCGCAGTTTTTCTTTCTCGAAGGTGTAGAAATGTGGCTCTCCCGCCACGGTCGAGGCCGCCGTCTCCTGCTGAAAATCCGGACCCAACGCCCATTGCCGGAGCAACGACACCACACCGTCCGCAAGCAAGCCAACGCGCGAAAGCTTTCCCTCACTCTGATCGAAGATCGAGAGCATCTCGTCCCCGAATCGCTGACGGAACGACGCGGGATGAGCACCAATAACGAAGCGGTATAGATGACGGAACATCACGCCCTCCTTGGCTTCGCCTGCAAGCGCAGCTTCCCTTCGCGTACGACGTCCTCCAGGCGCGCAATCTCCGCGGTCAGAACGCCGCGTCCCAAAGAACTGAGCTTGTAATAGCGGCGCCGCGGATCTTCGTCCTCCGGACGGCGGCCCAATTCCTCCACCAGCCCTCGATCCATCAGCTTTTGCAGGTTGTCGTACAACGTCCCTGGCCCGAGCTTGTATTTCCCTTCCGATTGCCGTTGCACCTCCTGCATGATGGCGTACCCGTGCATCTGTTCACCGGCAAGCGAAAGCAAAATGTGCAGTGTGGCTGCTGAGAGAGGAAGAAACGGACTGACTTCTTCTTTCATAATCGGATATTGATATATCGACATCCGTTATATCGTAAATCCGACTCAGTCTGTCAACTCCGGAATGTCCCGTAGAGGTTCGATGGTGCCCCAGGTTCGTACCCGTCCTGGGGGCACTAACCTGGGCAAAAGGCTGTCCCCGTTTGTGCGTTTCACTCGTAGTGGTACAGAACCGCCTTCTCGATCCTCACCGACTTCGGATCGAATCGCCAGTAATTGCCCTGATCGTTCTCGTCTCCGTTCAAGCGGCGTCCCGGAATCCAACGCCCGTCTTTAAAAGTGCCTTCATCGATCGACGCATACCCCAGCTTGAACGAACTCGGCGACCGCGGACTGATCAGCACACGAAATCCTTTGCCGACTCCCAGAAACTCATCCTGCCCCGTCGCGATGATCAATCCGTATCCACTCTCGGCGTGGTTCCCAAAGATCTCGTCGAGGCTCACGCGCACAACGTAGCCATTCATATAGAATTCCGCGAACGAGTGCTCCTTGCTGAGCGTGAATCCGTGCACGTTCCCCTTCGTTTGCTGCTCGAGCAGAATTGGCTTGATGGCATCGATCGCCGAGTAACTTTCGCCGAGGTCCGTCGTGCCTTCGTGGAACCCATCGATCGCAAATGGAGAAAATCCAATCGCGGCATGCTCTCCAACGGCCTCAAAAACATTCGCCGCGCCGTTCTTGCCCCCGTTGGTCTCGGGAATAAAAAGCAAATTGTCCGGCCGGTGATAGCGATTCGCCCACTTCGCAAAATCGGGATCGTAGACGTCAGGAGAGTAGATATCGATCGCCGAACCGGCCGCCTTCCAGATATCCATCACCTGCGGCAATGGCCCTCCGCTCGGATAGTTGCCCGGAATGTTGTCATCATTCGCCAGCCACGTGTTCACGTACATCGGGAGGTTGTAGGCGGCTTTTCCTTTGGCGGCCACCCCGTGCACGTATCGAGCGTAGTTCCAAGCCATGAAGATCTCGTCCGCGCGTGCCGTATCGCCAAAAACCTGCGCCCATGTTCCGGTAGTCTTGGCGCCGTTCTGCAGCCACAAGGCACGCAATCTCGGTTCAAGCGTTTCCCGGTGCGCCTTCAAATAATCGATGAGCTGCGCAGGCACGAGCGATGCGAACGCCTGATCGGCCTGCGGCGAATGGTCGCGCGTGTCGCCCAGCACGCCGACCTCGTTTTCCACCTGCATCATCAACACCGTGTGCTCCTGCCCATCGACCTCGCGAATATGCTGCATCACAGCTGCGAAGGCCCGCGCATCGGCGTCCCGTGTTGCATCTGAATATCCCCCAATGGTGCTCAAAATATTGGCAGGATTGTTGTGCAGCACGACTCGCGGGAAACGCTTCGTGTTCTGCTTCACCCACACCGGTGGATAACTCGACATCCCGTTCTTCCAAGCCGCGAGCCAAAGAAAAACAACACGGACATGCTGCTCGCGCGCCTGCGCCAACAGTCCGTCCATCAACGCAAAGTCGTATTTCCCTTCCGTCGGCTCGACGAGTTCCCAGGACAGCGGCGTGATCACGGTATTTAGCGGGATCGCCGCCAGCTTCGGCCACAACGGCTTCATGTACTCCAGGCTGGAGGAACTCGAGTTGTAGAGCTCGCCTGAGAGCATCAGAAACGGCTTGCCATCGACGATCAACTGCGTAACCGCGTCGCGCTTCTCGAGATGCGGAAGGTTGGCATCCTGCGCACTCGCGCTGACCGCGAAAAAGAAAGATCCAATCAATACCGCAGCGATAACAGACATTCTGGCTTTCATGGCGGTCGCATTCTGCCAAAGATGAAGCGGCCAATCAATCACGGAACCGCCGAACACCCCCTTTGAATTGTCATCCTGAACGAAGCGAGGCGCCCGCCGAACGAAGTGAAGGACCTGCTTTTGTTCACATCGCCAGCTGCGCGGGCGGTGATGTCGCTCCGCGGAAAGTATGGCTTGGCGCCCCAGTTTTGCGTCCGCTGTTTCGACGCTAACCTGCGCGATATGACCACCGTTTGCCCCTCCCCAACCCCTCTGCTACCCTAGGAAGTTTTCGTTAACACACGCGCCGCAGCCCGTATATTCGGAGGCGCACAGGTTCGTATTAGGGCGTGCCTTTAGGCGCTGCGGCTTGCCCATTCGCAAATCGCTCTGAGGTCAAACGTCATGCCTGCCATCAAATTCCGCGGTGTAGATTTTCTCGATTTCGACTCCCTGCTCTCCGACGACGAGCGTCTCGTCCGCGACACCGCGCGCAAGTTCATCGAAGACAACCTCATCCCCATTATCGAAGAATGCAACCGCGCCGGCCGCTTCCCACGCGAACTCGTCAAGCCCATGGGCGAACTCGGCTTCTTCGGCGCAAATTTGAAGGGTTACAACTGCGCAGGCATGTCGAACGTAGAATACGGCCTCGTCACCCAGGAACTCGAACGCGGCGACTCGGGCGTGCGCAGCTTCGTTAGCGTTCAATCGGCGCTCGTAATGTATCCCATCTACACCTTCGGCTCCGACGAACAGAAGAATACCTGGCTGCCCACCCTGCAAAGCGGAGAGAAGCTCGGCTGCTTCGGGCTGACCGAGCCCGACTTCGGCTCCAATCCCGGCGGCATGCGCACACGCGCCAGGAAAGTCGGGAAAGAGTACGTGCTTAATGGCGAGAAGATGTGGATCACCTCCGGCACCATCGCCGACGTCGCCGTGATCTGGGCCAAGGTCGAAGATGAAGACGACACAGTTCGCGGCTTTCTTGTCGAAACCGATCGCCCCGGCTTCAAGGCCGACGACATTCACGGCAAGTGGTCCCTGCGCGCTTCCGTCACTTCCGGCCTGTCGCTACAAGATGTCCACGTACCCGAGTGCAATCTGCTGCCGAAATCCGGCGGCCTGAAGTCTCCGCTGATGTGCCTCAACCAGGCACGCTACGGGATCGCGTGGGGCGCGATTGGCGCCGCCATGTCGTGTTACGACTGCGCGCTTCAATACTCCCTGCTCCGCAAACAATTCCGCGACCAGCCCATCGCCTCGCACCAACTCGTTCAACAAAAACTCACCTGGATGATCAACGAGATCACCAAGGCCCAGTTGCTCGTGCTCCAAGTGGGCCGCCTCAAAGACGCCGGCAAAGTCCAGCACCAGCACATCTCCATGGCGAAGCGGAACAACGTCTGGATGGCGCTCGAATGCGCCCGCCTCTCGCGCGACATCCTTGGCGCGAACGGCGTCGCCGACGACTATCCGATCATGCGCCACCTCATGAATCTTGAATCGGTGAAAACCTACGAGGGCACGCACGACATTCACACGCTGATCATCGGGCAGAGCGTAACTGGAATCGATGCGTTCTAGAAAGATTTCGAGTCATTTGTTGTGACTCGTTTAAAATCTCGCATCGTGCGCCGGCGACGCTCAGACCGCACTCGCTTTTATCTGCGTTCTGTTCTTTGCGTATCGATTGTTTCCCTGGCATCGGCGGTCGCGTCCGCACAAAGCTCGCCAGAAACCCCACCCGCGCCGGCGACCGCTCAGGAAGTCTCCTTCCCCAGCGGCGCACTCACCCTTCACGGCTTTCTCTTCAAGCCATCCGGCGATGGTCCCTTTCCAGCGGTTCTGTGGAACCATGGGAGCGAGCGTCTTCCGGGTCGTCTCCAACCGCTCGCCGATTTTTTCACGGGTCAAGGCTACGTATTTTTCATCCCTCACCGCCGTGGTCAGGGACGCTCCTCCGACGCAGGGCCCTACATCATGGACATCTTGCGAAACGAGGGCCAGCAGCGTGGACCTTCCGCGCGAAGCGCAAGGTTGGTCGACCTGATGGAACTGCACTTCCAGGATCAACTCGCCGCCCTTGCCTATCTGCGATCGCAGCCCTTCGTCGACAGCAAACGCATCGTGGTGATGGGCTGCTCTTTTGGTGGCATTCAAACGCTTCTGGCTGCTGAAAGCGCGCCCGACGTTCGAGCAGCAGTGGATTTCGCCGGAGGCGCTGAAAGCTGGCAAAGCTCTCCCGACTTGCGAACGCGAATGATAAAAGCGGCGCAACACGCGAGGGTGCCTGTGCTCTTCATCCAGGCAGAAGGAGACTACGACCTCACACCGAGCCACACGCTCTCCAAGGAAATGGAAAAGCACGGGAAACGCGCGCAAATGAAAATCTATCCCTCGGTAGGCCGCACGCAGCAGGAGAACCACGAATTCTGCGTGCACGGAGTCGCCAGTTGGGGGCGCGACGTCCTCACTTTCATCAACAACATCTCCAATCCGCCTCGATAGTCAGCATGCTCCTGCAAATCTTCCCGCCAGTAGTGTCTTTGATCAAACGCTCACATAAACACATACTCTTCTTAAGAATTGTCATTCTGAGCGAGGCGAAGAACCTGCTTTTTCGTTGACGGCGCTACTCGTTCCCGATCACCCCAATCGAACGCATCTTTCGGTTGTCGGAGCTCGCCGCCTTCTCCTTCCTCGTCCCCACGCCAATCTCCATCGCCGTGTTCTTCGGAAATACGACCTCGGTCCCCCGCGCGATGAAGTGCGTGTACACCGACATCCCCGCTCCGTACGCGCCCATCGTGTAGCCCAGAGCGCGTGATTTCACCGCGAGTCCCAACGCGAGACCCACAAGTTTGAACCCGTTCACGCCTCCCGCCGCGCGGCTCGCCGGATCTCCGGCCGCGCTCGACGCCGGACCGCCATGGTCGGCATCGTTATCCACGCGCATCGAAGCCGCCGCCAGCGCGAGCGACAACCCCGTCGCCAGGTAGCGCGTCTTCGACGTCGTCGCTTCCGCGCCGCCTTCCGAATCCAGCTTCACGTTCGCATTCTTCCCTGCCTGCACACCCTCCAAAGTCGCTTCTACCTTCTGCTCCACTCCATCAGGAGGAACCAATTCGCGGAACTCGATGCGCAGCTGCCCGTTTTTCTTCATCCGGCGCGCCGGCTGTACCTGCCGCACCGTGCCCTTCAGAAGACTGCCTTGCGGCAGAATCAAATACTTCTCCTTGTCCAGCAGCGGCTGCGAGAGTACCGCTTCCACATCGTCGCCCTTATGCGCGGTAGCTGACGTCAGCGGAGTGTTCAGCCACGCGTGTACGACACTTCCCTCTGGAATCGGGCCGCCGAACGCCTGCGCCATCTGTGGCGTCATCACTTCAGTTCCGAAGTCTAGCGGCGATTTCAACTCCGCGAAGTACAACGTGCCCGCAGGGATGAATTGCCGGTGCATCGGAAGTTGCGCTTCCATGTAGCGCTTCACCCGATGCACGCGCCCCGGTGTCTTGAGCTGCTTCATCGCGTTGTCCCATTGCTGCTGGGCCTGCTGCTTCGCCTGGCGTGTGCGTTCCGTCGCCTGGTCCTTCACGGTCTTCTTGTCTTTTGCTTCCGCGGCCGCCACAAACTGGACCACCTGGCCCGATCCCGGCGTCACGTTCGTATCGAGAGACATGCGCCGATCACCGAGCACCAACTCCCGAAAGGCCACTTCTATTTTTCGCGCCGGCGTGAAATCCGCATCCAGAGCCGCCTGCGTACGCTTCCCTGTTGAGAGTGGCGTGATCTTTGTGATCTCGCCCTTCACTTCCGCGCCTACAGGAATCACCACGTGATCGAACGCATACACCGGCTGCACGACGCGCCCATGGATCGGCTGCCCGACCTTCTTCACGCGCAGTTCTTCATCCAACGCAATCTGCAGGGGCGCTCCTTTGGGCACGGTTAGAGCCACCGATTGCGGCTGTGGAGGTTGACCTTCGGCAGGAGGCGCGGGCTTGCGCGCCGTACCCGGCGACAGGCGCGGCATCGGCGCGTCCTGCGCCGCTGCGCCAGCCACCAACACACACGTCGACAACGCCGCATAGCATTTCCATCGAAACGACATCGGTTCTCTCCCCACAGGATTGAGTCGGCCGCGAACACAACGTCTATCAGCAGCCATTTTCAGGAGAACGGGTATGAAGGGCGCGACCAGACCTGTGATCCTACCGATGCAGATCGGAAAAGGTGCGTTGTCTCCCAGAGCCCACATTCGTTGAGAGTTATTGTATGAGCTCTCGCAGCTACACATTTGTATAAAATTCAATACTGCGATTCTGTTTTTTAAACGACAAATTATTGTCCGCCTAATCGACCTCGCGCCGGTTTGACTGATCTCAAACTCGCCATGCGCATCGCAATAGTTTCCGACATTCACGGCAATCGAACCGCCTTCGAGGCGGTGCTGGCCGATCTCCAGCAAGCCGCGCCCGACCTGATCTTCCACGGAGGCGATATCGCCGATGGCGGATCGAGCCCCACCGAAATTGTCGACCGTATACGCGACCTTGGCTGGCCCGGCGTGATGGGCAACACCGACGAGATGCTCGTCCGGCCCGAATCCCTGACCGAATTCGCCAGCCAGTCGCCGAAGATGCAACCGCTCTTCAACGTCATTGCCGAAATGGCCGCGTGCACGCGCATGGCGCTGGGTGAAGAGCGACAGTCATGGCTCCGCGACCTGCCGCAAACACAAACCCACGCGCCTGTCGCCCTCATCCACGCAAGTCCAGAGAACCGCTGGCGCTGTCCCGCCCACAATGCCCCCAACGCCGAACTCGATTCCGTCTTCCGCCCTCTCGGCCAGCGGATCGCCGTTCACGGACATATCCATCGCCCCTACATTCGAAACATTAACCACCTCATCGTCGCCAACACCGGAAGCGTCAGCCTGCCCTACGACGGTGATCCTCGCGCCTCGTATCTGCTGATCGACGGCCAGACTCCCACCATTCGCCGCGTGGAGTACGATATCGACCGCGAAGTGGAGGCTTTGCGTGCCTCTGGAATACCTCACGCCGATTGGGTCGCGCGCATTCTCAAGACGGCTTCATTCACGATGCCCTGATCACTTCCTTGACCATGCCCTGAGCCCTCCATAACAAAACAACGGGGTGTTATCCTCGTCCGGTCGCACACGCGGCCAGATTCGCTTCCGATCATGAAAACGCTGCTAACCACGCTTCTTCTTTTCGTTGCGCTCGTCATTCCCGCGTCGGCCAAAACCGAGTTCGGCAAGCTCGGAGCCGCCGAGTTCCGCATCGACGTCCCCGCCAATTGGAACTACGGCCTCGTCCTCTACTGCCACGGCTATGATCCCCATCCCGTCGGTGTCGGCTACGATCCACAAAAACCGCTGCCGCCAGAGTTGGCCGTGTTCGTCAAACTCGGCTATGCCCTCGCGCAAACTGGCTACTCAACTGGGGGATGGGCGGTCGAGCAGGCGATGCCCGACATCGAGAACCTGCGCAAGCACTTCATCGACACCTACGGCCAGCCAAAAGAAACCTTTATCACCGGCCACTCCATGGGCGGGCTGCTCACCGTCGCCACGATCGAAAGCAATCCGCAGTCGTACGACGCCGGACTCGACATGTGCGGCGCCGTCCAGAGCGCTCCCGGACTGCTGAGCCGCGGTTTCGATTCGCGCGTCGTCTTC
>Ga0126371_10003911_pt1 | contig 13090 bp, 12 predicted proteins | sample PanSoiMetaPlot_4_FD_110145 | JGI IMG/M metagenome (GOLD analysis project Ga0126371, IMG submission 110145) | Tropical forest soil microbial communities from Panama - MetaG Plot_4 | ecosystem: Environmental > Terrestrial > Soil > Tropical forest > Bulk soil | place: Panama | collected 2016-02-17
AAATGAAGGCGACGGCGACCATGCTGTATAACCGGCCATCGGGTCCCGCCCAACCACCGCCCTCAGGCACCACGGCTCCGCCAGCAACAATCCCGGGCACCATTAATGCTCAGGGCGGTGTGCCCATCAAGGTTGGGAATGTCACCATCGGCGCGGTGGCAGTAAGCGGCGCGCCGGGCGGCGATAAAGACGCGGCATGCGCTAATGCCGCTCTTTCGAAAGTCGCCGAGAAGCTGCGGTAAGCGAACTAGCGGCCGATCGCCGGTGGCTTCTGAAAGGTGGAGAGTAGTAACGAGAAAACCACCAGAACTGCCAGACCGGCCGCGAGCATCACGCAGGATAGTGCGCCGAACGCGCGAAGCGTTTCAGGAGGACCGATGATTTTTCGATGGATCGTATGCCTCACGCTGGCGGGGATCGCGGCCGGCCAGACTTTATGGAAACCTCCGCGTACTCCTGACGGCCAACTCGATCTGCAGGGCATCTGGACGAATGCGACGGTCACGCCTCTTCAGCGGCCGGTGGAGCTCGGTAGCAAGCAGTTCTTCACCGAGGACGAAGCGGCCGCGTTCGAGAAACAGCGTGTCGAGCAAAGCGACGTCGACCGAGTGGAGGGCGCGCGCGGCGAGGCCGATCTCGCGCGGCGGGCGTACAACAACGTCTGGTTCGACCGTGGAAATCGCGTGGTCAAGAGCCGGCGGACCTCGCTCATAATTGACCCGCCGGATGGAAGAGTGCCGGCGTTTACGCCCGAGGCGCAGAAGCGGGCGGACGGCTTGCGCGCCCACTTGGCCCAGCATCCCGCCGATGGGCCGGAGGACCGGTATCTGACCGAGCGGTGCATTCTGTTCGGCGCCACCGGACCTCCGATGCTTCCCGAGCCCTACAACAACAATTACGAGATTGTGCAAGGGCCGGGTTACGTCGCGATTCTTTCGGAGATGAACCACGACGTGCGGCTGATCCCGTTGGACAGCCCTCCACACCTGGCTGCAGGGATGGCGCAGTGGAAGGGGAACTCGCGCGGGCGCTGGGACGGCGATACGCTTGTGGTCGATACCAGCGGCTTCCGGTTCAATGATCAGAGCCGGTTCGGAGTCGGGTATCTGAACGGGTTGACGGACCAGAATCTCAGAGTGGTCGAACGATTCCGGCGCGTGGATGCCAATACGATTCTGTATCAGGCGACTGTCGATGATCCGACGGTCTACACGAAGCCGTGGACAGTTGAGATCTCGATGAGCAAACGGAACGACCCTATTTTCGAGTACGCCTGCCACGAGGGGAACTATGGGATGTTTGGCATCCTATCGGGGGCGCGGGCGGAAGAGGCCAACAGAGAATAGCTTCGCCGCCGCTGGCGCCGGACCCAAGGGGCAGTCTCACGTCGCTACTCAGCGTTCGTGGACGTCTTCCAGGTACGTGTAGCCGTGCAGGCCTTCTTCGTAGAAGCGGAGCAGGGAGCCGCTTTCTTCGTAAGTCAGGCGCCCCTCGCGCAGCCCGCTTTCCACGTCGCGCCGGAGCTTGATCACGAGCGCGTCGGAATTGAACTGGACGTAGTTCAGGACTTCACGAACGGTATCGCCCTTGATCACCGAATCCAGAATCACCTCACCGGCCGAACCGAGCCGCACGTGCACCGTATTGGTATCGCCGAACAGGTTGTGCAAGTCGCCGAGGATCTCCTGGTAGGCGCCGAGCAGGAACGCTCCCAGGTAGTAGTCGCCACCGCTAAAGGGATGTAGCAAGAGCGTGCGTTTGACGTCGCGGCGGTCGATGAAAGCATCCACCTTGCCATCGGAGTCGCAGGTGATATCGCCTAAGACCGCGTGGCGAACCGGTTCCTCTTCCAGGCGGTGGATCGGCATCAGGGGAAACAGCTGCTTGATCGCCCAGCTATCGGGCATGCTCTGGAAGAGCGAGAAGTTGCAGAAATACGTGTCGGAGAGCATGGCCTCGATGCCCTCCAGTTCCTCGGGGAAATAATCCAACTCGCGCGCCTGCTTCTGAATGTTGCGGGATATCGACCAATACAGGTTCTCGGCGATGCAGCGCTGCTCAAGCGAGAGGTAGCCGAGGCTGAAAAGGTTGAGAGCCTGGTCGAGCGCCTGCTGGGCGTCGTGGTAGCTCTCCAGCATATTCTTGGAGCTCAGATTCTTGTTGGTCTCGACGAGGTCGATGAGCGGCTGCTCGGCATCGGGGGGCAATTCCGCCGGCACATCCGCTTCACCCATGCCAGCCACGCCCAGGACATTGAAGACCAGGACACTGTGATAGGCGGCGATGGCCCGGCCGCTCTCGGTGACGATGGTCGGATGCGCCACGTTTACTTCGTCGCAGACGTTCTGGACGTGATAAATGATGTCGTTGGCGTATTCCTGCAAGGTGTAATTGACGCTGGACTCGAAATCGGTTTGCGAGCCGTCGTAATCGATGCCGAGGCCGCCGCCGACGTCAAGGTAGCGGAGGCCGGCGCCGGCGCGGACCAGATCGACGTACACGCGCACAGACTCATTCACGGCCGCCTTAATCTGCCGGATATTGGTGATCTGGCTGCCCAGGTGGAAGTGCAGCAGGTTGAGGCAGTCAGCCATGCCGAGATCTTTCAGCTCCTGAAGCGCGCGCATGGCCTCGGTGGCGGACAGGCCGAACTTGGAGCGGTACCCTCCGGAAGACTTCCACTTACCCGAGCCACGGCTGGCAAGTTTGACGCGCAAACCGATGGACGGGCGCACGCCGACCCGGGCACTGTACTTGAGAATCAGGTGCAGCTCCGTATACTTCTCAACGACCGGGATGATCCGGCGGCCCATTTTCTGGGCCAGCATAGCCATCTCGATATATTCGTCGTCCTTGAAGCCGTTGCAGATGATGGGGGTTTCGTTGTCGGCCAACGCCATCACAGCCATCAATTCGGGTTTGGAACCGGCCTCAAGACCGAAATTGTAGGGCTTGCCGAATTCCAGGACCTCTTCGACCACCTGGCGCTGTTGGTTGACCTTGATCGGATAGACGCAAGTGTAGCCGCCCTGATATTTATGCTCGGCAATCGCTGTTTGAAACGCGCTGTGCAGTTCCTCGAGGCGGTGCTTGAGGATATCGGCGAAGCGCACCAGGATGGGCAAGCTGATGCCGCGCAGCACGAGCGTATCGACGAGTTCCTTAAGGTCGGTGGAGCGGGCGGCGTCCTTTTCCGGGTGGACACGGACGTGCCCGTTGTCTCCCACTGAGAAGTAGCCCTTGCCCCAACTCGCCACGTCGTAGAGGTCGCTGGCGCTTTGGGGAGTCCACCGTTCGGTCGGCTCCACGACCATGGAGCCCTTGCGGCCATTTCTCTCCAAGTTCTTGATTCTCCCTTTATCGACAGTGTCCTTCGAAAGTTGTGGAGAGGCAAGCAGAAATCGAAATTTTGGAAGCTAGGCCTGTTAGCGATCTGTCACAGCGGCGCCACACGCTACTCGCCGCCTGTCTGCACCCGTTCGACCGGCGGGTACATCCATTAAGCGAGCAATCTTGACTAATAAGTATAGATTCGCTAGCCTGATGATAGATCAACAGTTAGGAGCACGACGGTGAGCGGTTCGAATTCCATCGAAACCCTTGCGAATCAGGAATATAAGTGGGGTTTCGTTACCGAGATCGAAGCCGACGCGATCCCGCGCGGCCTCAATGAAGACGTCATCCGCCTGATTTCGTCCAAAAAGCACGAACCGGAGTGGATGCTCGACTGGCGCCTGAAAGCGTATCGCCACTGGCAGACGATGAAGGAGCCAACCTGGGCGAATGTGCACTACCCTGCTATCGATTACCAGGACATCATCTACTACGCTGCGCCAAAAACGAAAAAGGATGGGCCGAAGAACCTCGATGAAGTCGATCCGGAACTGTTGAAGACCTACGAGAAGCTGGGAATTCCGCTCAAGGAGCAGGAACTGCTGGCGGGCGTGGCGGTGGACGCCGTGTTCGACAGCGTGTCGGTGGCGACCACGTTCAAAGAGAAGCTGAAGGGGATGGGTGTGATCTTCTGCTCGTTCTCGGAAGCGGTACAGGAGCACCCGGACCTGGTGAGGAGGTATCTGGGTTCGGTAGTGCCGTCGTCGGACAACTTCTTTGCCGCGTTGAATTCGGCGGTTTTCAGCGATGGGTCCTTCTGCTACGTGCCGAAGGGCGTGCGGTGCCCGATGGAGCTCTCCACGTATTTCCGCATTAACGCGAAAGACACAGGACAGTTCGAGCGGACCCTGATCATCGCCGACGAAGGCGCCTACGTCAGCTACCTGGAAGGCTGCACGGCGCCGATGCGCGATACCAACCAATTGCACGCGGCGGTGGTGGAGCTGGTGGCGCTCGACAACTCGCAGATCAAGTACTCGACGGTACAGAACTGGTATCCGGGCGACAAAGAAGGTAAGGGCGGGATTTACAATTTTGTAACCAAGCGCGGTGCCTGCCGGGGCGTGAATTCGAAGATCTCGTGGACGCAGGTCGAGACGGGTTCGGCGATCACGTGGAAATATCCGTCCTGCCTGCTAATGGGCGACAACTCGGTTGGCGAGTTTTACTCGGTGGCGGTCACGAACAACTACCAACAGGCCGATACGGGCACGAAGATGATCCATATCGGGAAAAACACCACCAGCACGATCGTTTCGAAGGGCATTTCGGCCGGCCACGGGCAGAACACGTATCGCGGCGCGGTCAAGATTTTGAAATCGGCCACGGGGGCGCGGAATTATTCGCAGTGCGACTCGATGCTGATGGGCGATCAGTGCGGCGCGCATACGTTCCCGTATCTGGAAGTCAAAAATACGTCGTCGCAGGTGGAGCACGAGGCTTCGACCTCGAAGATCGGAGAGGACCAGATCTTCTACTGCCGGCAGCGCGGCATTTCCAGCGAAGATGCCGTGTCGATGATCGTGCACGGTTTCTGCAAGGAAGTGTTCCGCGAACTGCCCATGGAGTTCGCCGTGGAAGCGCAGAAGCTACTGGGAATCAGTTTGGAAGGAAGCGTTGGATAGATGGCATTGTTAGAGATCAAAAACCTGCACGCCACGGTGGGCGAGCGAGAAATTCTGAAAGGCATTGACCTCACGGTCAACGCAGGCGAAGTGCACGCGATCATGGGGCCGAATGGCTCAGGCAAGAGCACGCTGGCACAGGTGCTGGCGGGGCGCGAGTTGTACTACGTGACGGGCGGACATGTCTTGTACGACAGCAAAGATCTGCTTGCGATGGCGCCGGAAGACCGCGCGCGCGAAGGTATTTTCCTGGCGTTTCAGTATCCGGTGGAAATTCCGGGCGTCAGCAACATGTATTTTCTGAAGGCCGCGCTGAACACCATCCGAAAGAACAAGAACCTGCCGGAACTCGACGCCATGGATTTCCTGAACCTGATCCGGGAAAAGATGGCGCTGATGAAGATGGATCAGACACTGCTCAACCGACCCGTGAACACGGGCTTTTCCGGCGGCGAGAAGAAGCGCAACGAGATTTTTCAGATGGCGGTGTTGGAGCCGCGGCTGGCGATTCTGGACGAGACCGACTCTGGTCTGGATATCGACGCGCTGAAACTGGTGGCTTCGGGAGTGAATGCGATGCGCAGCCCGGAGCGGGCAATGGTGGTGGTGACGCACTATCAGCGGCTGTTAAACGAGATCGTGCCGGACGTGGTGCATGTGCTGTCCGAAGGGCGGATCGTGAAATCGGGCGGCAAGGAGCTGGCCTTGCAACTGGAAGCGGGGGGCTACGCCGCGCTCGGCATTTACGACGAAGCGGAGGCGGTCGGCAAGGCATGACGGGGGTTTCCGAACAGATCGCCGAGTGGCTGGTCGATTTCACGGCTCAGGAACCGGCTGCGCCGTGGCTCCAGGAGTTGCGCGATCGCGCGTTCCATCGCTTCGCAGAACTCGGATTTCCCACCGCGCGCAATGAGGAGTGGCGGTTTACGAACGTCGCGCCGATCGCGCGTACGAATTTCCGAGTGGTGAATTCGCAGCCCGGAGATCTGCCGCCGGCGGCGCAGGACCACGTGGGGAAGTACGCATCCGCCAGCAATCCATTTGTGGCACTGAACACGGCGTTTTTGGGGTGCGTGACCTTTCACCACGTTCGCGCGGGCACAGTGTTGGAAGCCCCGATCGAAATCGTCCACGACGTTGCCGAGCAGCCTGACCCGGTGGCGGTTCAGCCGCGCACGCTCATCATCGTCGGGGCTGACGCGCACTGCCGCATCGTTGAAACCTACCGGGGCCGCGGCCGCTACTTCACCAACGCGGTCACCGAGATCGTCGTCGCTGGGGGCGCGGTGGTGGACCACTATAAAGTTCAGGAAGAATCGCGTGAGGCATTCCATATCGGCACGATGCAGGCCTCGCTGGGGCGCAGCGCCAACTTCAGCTCGCATTCGATTGCGCTGGGCGGTGCGCTGGTGCGCAACGACGCCAATGTGACTCTCTCCGAAGGCGCCGAGGCTACGCTCAACGGCCTGTACATCGTCAACGGCAGGCAGCATATCGATAACCACACCGAGATCGATCACGCCAAGCCGCACGCCACCAGCCACGAGCTATACAAAGGCATTCTGGACGGCCAGGCGACCGCAGTCTTCAATGGCCGGATCATCGTGCGCAAGGACGCGCAGAAGACCGATTCCAAACAGACCAACAAGAACCTGGTGTTGTCGGATGAAGCGGTGATCAATACCAAGCCGGAGTTGCAGATTTTGGCCGATGATGTGCGCTGCACTCACGGCGCGACCATCGGACAACTGGACGAAGAATCGCTGTTTTATTTGCAGTCGCGCGGCATCGGGCGCAGCGACGCGCGCAGCTTGCTGACGTACGCGTTCGCGCAAGACATTCTGGACCGGATCAAAGTTCCGTCACTGAGGGACCAGTTGGAAAAGGTCCTGTTTGAGAAATTCCATGAGTACGGCAGGTAGCATGTTGGCGGCAGGTTTCGACGTGGAGAAGATCCGGGAGGATTTTCCCGTTTTGAAGCAGACGATCCACGGCAAGCCCCTGGTGTATTTCGATAGTGCGGCCACCGCGCAGAAGCCGTTCGCGGTGATCGACGCGATCCGGAAATTTCACGAGGTAGATTGCGCCAATATTCATCGCGGCGTTCACGAGCTCAGCCAGCGCTCCACGGCCGCTTATGAGGAAACACGGGCGAAGGCGAAACGGTTCCTCAACGCGCGCAATAAGAGCGAACTGGTGTTCGTGCGCGGTACCACCGAAGGCATCAACCTGGTGACGAGCACCTGGGGCCGGCAGAACGTCAAAGAAGGCGACGAGATCATCATCTCCGCGCTCGAACACCACTCGAATATCGTGCCCTGGCAGATGCTGTGCGAAGAGAAAGGCGCGGCGCTGCGCGTCATTCCGATGAATGATCGCGGCGAGCTGATTCTGGAAGAGTACGAAAAGCTCCTCGGCCCTCGCACCCGCATTGTGGCGGTGGCGCACGTCTCCAACGCGCTGGGCACGATCAATCCGGTCCGCCAGATTATCGAGATGGCGCACCGGGCCGGGTCCTTGACGCTGATCGACGGGGCGCAGGCGGCCCCGCACATGCCGGTCGACGTGCAGGCGTTGGACGCTGACTTTTACACGTTCTCGGGCCACAAGGTGTTTGGTCCTACCGGCATCGGGATTCTCTACGGCAAGATGAAGCTGCTCAACGCCATGCCGCCGTACCAGGGTGGTGGCGACATGATCCGCTCGGTGAGCTTTGAGAAGACAACCTACAACGAGGTGCCGTACAAATTCGAAGCCGGCACGCCGAATATCGCGGGCGGTATCGGGCTGGGCGCTGCGCTCGATTACGCGACGCATCTGGGCCTGGATAAGATCGCGGCCTACGAGCATGAGTTGCTGGTGTACGGCACCAACGCGCTGGCGCAGATTCCGGGGCTGCGCATGATCGGCACCGCGCGCGAAAAGGCGGCCGTGCTCTCATTCGTGATCGAAGGCATTCACCCGCACGATATCGGGACGGTGCTCGACCGGATGGGCATCGCCGTGCGCACCGGCCACCATTGCGCGCAGCCGGTAATGGACTGGTTCGGGGTTCCGGCTACCACGCGTGCTTCGCTTGCCTTCTATAATACGCGAGCGGAAATCGACTCTCTGGTGGAGGGTCTGCACAATGTTAAGGAGGTGTTCAGCTGATGGTCGACGACCTGTATCAGGAAACCATTCTCGATCACAGCAAGCGCCCGCGGAATTTCCACTTGATGGCGGATGCGAATCGCCGCGCGGAAGGCTATAACCCCCTGTGCGGCGATAAGCTGCGGCTCTATCTGAAGGTCGAAAACGACGTGGTGCAGGACGCCAGCTTCGAGGGCTCCGGCTGTGCCATATCCACGGCCTCGGCGTCGCTGATGACCGAGAGCCTGAAGGGCAAAACGCGCGAAGAAGCACTCAAGCTACTGGACAAATTCCACGATTTGCTGACTACGGATGCCGCAGCGGCCAACGATCTCGGCAAGCTGGTTGTCTTTTGCGGAGTGCGCGATTACCCCGCGCGCGTGAAGTGCGCCACGCTCTGCTGGCACACGCTGAAATCGGCTTTGAACGGCACGGACGAAATAGCGACCACCGAATGAGCTTGCAGGAAGAAATCATCGCGGCCTTGAAGACCGTGTACGACCCCGAGATGCCCGTGAACATCTATGAGCTCGGGCTGATATACACAGTCGCGGTGGACGTCGCCGGCCGCGCCGCGATCCGCATGACGCTGACGGCGCCGAATTGCCCAGTTGCTGGAACTCTGCCGGGCGACGTGGAGCGCGCCGCACGCGCCGTGCCAGGCGTCACGGACGTGAATGTGGAGTTGACCTTCGATCCGCCTTGGACCAAGGACCGTATGTCGGAAGCCGCGAAACTGGCGTTGGGGCTGGAAGATATTATCCCAATCGCGAGGTTGCGCCGATGAAGTTATCCGCCAACGAAGAGTACGGGCTGCGTTGCCTGGTCCGGCTCGGCTATGCCGGCGAAGGCGGCAGTCTGACGATTCCCGAGATCAGCCACGCCGAGGGTGTCTCGCCGGCCTATGCCGCCAAGATTCTGCGCGTGTTGCGGAAAGCCAGTTTCGTGAAAGCGGCGCGCGGCAAAGAAGGCGGCTATACACTAGCGCGGCCGGCCGAGGCGATCATAATCGGGGAAGTCATTGATGTGCTGGGCGGGAGACTGTTTGAAAGTAAGTTTTGCGAGAGCCATTCCGGCCAGGCGGCGATTTGCACGCGTTCGGTGGACTGCTCGGTGCGCTCGCTGTGGCGGGCCGTCCAGATGGCCGTGGATCACGTGCTAGCCAAGGCAACTCTTCGGGATCTCTTACAAAATGAGGCAGATATGAACTCGTGGGTACGTTCGATTCCGGGTCCGAGCGGGCTACGGCTGATTCAATAGTATAATGTAGGCAGATGGTAGTGATCCGCCCGCAGAAGCGGGTTGGCGCGAACTCGATACCTTCTAATTCTCCCAGTCAAAATTCTGTCCTGTTTTTTTATTTTCGGAGGCACCAAACACCCTATCAATGAAGACCAGTGTTCGTATTAGCCGAGGCGTCGAAAACCTCTTTGGCACGCGCGATGAGAACATCCGGTTGCTCGAAAGCGGTTTGGGCGTCCACACCCAACTTGTCGACAACAATCTGGAAATCGAAGGCACGGCGGAAAACGTATCCCGGGTGGAAAGCATCCTGGAAGACTACAACACGTTGATCCGCGAAGGCCACGTCTTCAACAACGGTGATCTGAATGGCTACCTGCGGGTGGTGACATTCGACCCGGAAGTGTCGCTGCGCGCGCTAGTACAGAGCGGGAGGCAGCGGAGCTTCGGCAAGAAAGTGTTGGCGCCGAAGTCGGTGAACCAGCGCCGGTATCTGGAAGCGATCGAACGCAACGACATGGTCTTCGGCGTGGGTCCGGCCGGAACCGGCAAGACTTACCTTGCGGTGGCCATGGGCGTCTCCGCCCTGGTAAACAAGCAGGTGGCGCGGATCATCCTGACGCGGCCGGCGGTGGAAGCTGGCGAGCGGCTTGGCTTTTTGCCTGGGACACTGCAGGAAAAAGTCGATCCCTACCTGCGCCCGCTGTACGACGCGCTTTACGATATGCTGGACAACGACCGCGTGGAGAAACTGCTGGAGCGGAATGTCATCGAGGTAGCGCCGATCGCTTTCATGCGCGGCCGGACGCTCAACGACAGCTTCATCATTCTCGACGAAGCCCAGAACAGCACACCCGAACAGATGAAGATGATCCTGACGCGCCAGGGGTTCAACTCGAAGATGGTGGTCAATGGCGACATTACGCAGATTGACCTTCCCAACGGCCGGCGTAGCGGACTGATCGATGCGCTCGACGTGCTGAAGGGAGTGCAGGGCATCAGCTTCGTGCAGTTCGACGAACGGGATGTGGTGCGGCATGCACTGGTGCAGCGCATCGTAAAAGCCTACGAGAAATATAACGAAACAGTGGGCGCCGGGCGCCAGTTGGCTCTGAGACTCGCCGAGCCGGGAGCCGAGAACGGCAACGGCTCGGCGAACGGCGAAGCCACACCGGGCGAAACGGCTCTGCAAGCCTGAGCGCCACGTTCATGTCTTCCGATGGCAGTACGGTGATTTTTCGGGGGATGCCGGCAAGTCTGCAGCTCCGATCGGTCGAGCGGTTTGCACGAAAGCTGAAAACCGGAGTGGCCAACGGGCGCGCCTTCGATTGCCTGATCACGACTGACTCGGAGCTGCGGCGGCTGAACCGGGAGTTTCGCGGCCAAGACGCGGTAACGGATGTGTTGTCGTTTCCCGCGGCGTCGCCCAACGGTCACCTGGGTGACGTTGCGATCTCGATCGGGCGGGCGCGCGCGCAGGCGCTTGCTTTCGGCCATACGGTCGAGCAAGAGGTCCGGATTCTCATGCTGCATGGAGTCCTGCACTTGCTGGGGATGGATCATGAAACCGACACGGGGCGCATGGCCCGCGCCGAAAAACGCTGGCGCGCGGCGCTTGGCCTGCCGAATGGCTTAATTGAGCGGGTGCGATCATGATGATCACGGCTATATTGCTGGTGGTCGCGGCCATTCCGCTGCTGGCCCTGGTGGCGTTTGTCCAAGTGCTGTATCTCGAAAGTATGCGCTTGCGTACTCGCGATCTGCCCTCCATCAAATTCTTCAAAGAAACCCTGGAAGACAAACTCGGTATGACCACCGAGCAAGGCTCGGGTGTCTTCTCGCTGATCAAGCATTCGCTCCTGCTTCTGCTGGCGATGGGATGTTTCGGCTGGTTTGCGGATGGTCAGCCGTGGAGCTGGAGCGCCTTTTGGAAGGCGGCAGTGGCGGCTTGGCTCATCATGGTGACGCTCACATACGCTTTTCCGCAACTGCTGTACCGGCGCACGCAGGCGACGTGGCTGCTGCCCCTGGTCCCACTGCTGCGCGCAATGGGTTGGGTCGCGCGGCCGTGCCAGACAGTGCTCTCGTTCTTCCAATCGCTGGTCGATCTCGGCGGCGATGCCGAAACCACCGAAGAACCACCGACTCCGGCCGAGAATATCGAAGCGTTGATTTCGGCGGGCACCGAAGAAGGGCTGATCGAGGAGGAAGACCGCGAACTGATCCAGTCGGTGGTCGAGTTCGGCGATAAAGTGGTTCGCGAGGTCATGACGCCCCGCCCCAACATCGTCGCCATTTCGGCCGATGCCTCGCTCGAACAACTGCGGCAGCTTGTGATCACGGAGCAGTACTCCCGCATTCCCGCATTCGAGCCGAACATCGATCAGATCGTTGGCTTTGTGCATGTCCGCGACATGTTCGAGCTCGAAGAAGAAGAGCGCGAAAACCGCACGGTCCGCGAGTTGGTACGGCCGATCCTGTTCGTACCGGAGACCAAACCGGTGAACGACCTGATGCGGCAGATGCAGCAGGAAAACACGCACATGGTCATCGTCGTGGACGAATACGGCAATACCGCCGGTCTGGCCACTATGGAAGATCTGCTCGAGGTCATCATAGGAGAGATTCGCGACGAGCACGAACCCGATAGCGATGTCTTCGAGGACGGCAATGGCGGTTACATCGTGTCGGGGAATTTCGATCTCGACCGAGTCGGGGATTTGTTCGATTCCTTTCACCGCGAGGAAGACATCGAGTCCACGACGGTCGGCGGCCTGGTGACCGAATGGCTGGGACACGTACCCAAGAAGGGCGAGTTTGTGGAACGCGACGGCATTCGCGTGGAAGTGCTGGCCAGTGACGAATTGCGTGTAGGCCAGGTGCGCATCAACCGGTCTCAGGCCGTCGCTCATGAGTAAATTCCGTTCGGGGTTCGTATCGCTGGTCGGACGTCCGAACGCCGGTAAATCCACTCTGCTGAACGCGGTGATTGGGCAGAAGGTGGCGATTGTCGCCGATAAGCCGCAGACCACGCGCACCTCCATCCAGGGCGTGCTCACGATTCCCGGCGAGGCACAGGTAGTCTTCGTCGATACGCCCGGCATTCACGAGCCCGATTCGGCGCTCAATAAGCGCATGATGGACACGGTTCACGCCGCGCTCGAAGAGCGCGATCTCCTGCTCTTCCTGGCGGATGCGACGCGGGCCTGCGGTGAAGCCGACCGCCGGGCGATCCAGGTGGTGAGCCGGACCAGCACGCCCGTGATCGCGGTCCTCACCAAAGTTGATCTGCTGAAGGACAAAAGTTTGCTGCTTCCGTTGATCGAACAGTACAAGACGGCGCACAACTTTGTCGAGTTCGTCCCCATTTCCGCAGTCAGAGGGACGGGGCTCGAGGACCTGCGCCAAGTCATCCTGGCGCGGCTTCCCGAAGGGCCCGCGTACTTTCCAGAGGATTACGTCACCGATCAGCCGGAGCGCTTCCTGGCGGCCGAACTGGTGCGAGAGAAAGTGCTGCTCGTGACGCGCCAGGAGGTGCCGCATTCGGTGACCGTCACGGTGGACGAGTGGAATGAAACACCCAGGCTCACGCGCGTTTTCGCCACAATCCGCGTGGAACGCCCGGGCCAAAAGGCAATTGTAATTGGCGTGCAGGGCGCGACCCTGAAGAAGATCGGCACGCTGGCGCGCCAGGAAAT
>Ga0126371_10003912_pt1 | contig 13089 bp, 14 predicted proteins | sample PanSoiMetaPlot_4_FD_110145 | JGI IMG/M metagenome (GOLD analysis project Ga0126371, IMG submission 110145) | Tropical forest soil microbial communities from Panama - MetaG Plot_4 | ecosystem: Environmental > Terrestrial > Soil > Tropical forest > Bulk soil | place: Panama | collected 2016-02-17
CTGACGATGCGCGAGCGCTCCGCGACGCCGTAGGCCGTTTTACGCCAAACGCTTTTCGAAGTGGAACTCGACGCTGTTACTGAGATCTCGCAGTTCGCGCGTGTCCGGCAGGCGCGTATAGCCAAGCTGTTCGTACAGCCGATGCGCGTCTAGAAAACGCGTGTCGCTCCACAGCTCGATGAAAGTCGCGCCGCGGCGTCGCGCTTCTTCCTCGATCATCTTGACGAATGCCGAGCCGATCCCCATGCGGCGAGCACTCTTCGCCACATACAGGTGCTTGAGCTCGACGCCAGGGCCTTCGTGCGCCGGCCCGAGTCCGCCGCACCCAATCAACACGCCGCCGCGATGCGCCGTCCAAAAGCGGCCGCCTTCGCTCGCCGACCACGTCGCGATGGTGCGCAGCTGCGGCATCTCGCCGTCGACGTCGAGCACGCAGCCCGGATACTCAGCGAAGGTAGTGCCGATAAGTTCGATGAGCCCCGCAGCGTCGTCGTCGCGTGCGTCACGGATGATCACTGACGCATCGAGGGGCCGCTCGATCACGGCGCCGCCAGATAGCGCCCGTACAAGAACGAATCGCCGTCGGACTCAAGCACCCACGTCGATCCTTTTTCCCAACGCAGATCGCCTTCGGTGGCCAACCCGTCGTTCACCAAGTTGGTCATGAGGTCGGCGATCACGTCGCCGTGACTGCACAAGACCGCGGGTTTTACGCCGAGCGTCTTGATAAATGCGAGCACGTCGTCGGCGTCCGTGTTTTCAGCCAACTGCTCCGCGTTCTCCACCGGCATGCGCCGTGCGCGCGCAAGCGGCTCGACGGTTTCCCGGCACCGCACGTGCGGGCTCGTGAGGATGCGGGCGAACGAGAACGGGCTCAACCGCTGCACGAGTTCTTCGGCTTGGCGCCGCCCGGCCTTATTTAGAGGCCTCTGCTCGTCGGGATCAGCCCACTCGCTGCGCGCAAGCGCCCTGGCGTGGCGCACGAGATAGATCGTCGAGCTCATCTGGTTGCGCAACGAGGCTCGCCCTTGGCGTTCGCCGCCAGCTGTGATCACGGCGCCATCGATATCGCCCAACCCGCGCAGCAGTGCACGGTCGTGATTGTAGCTGAGCAACGATGACGCTTGGCGGACCGAGACCCAGCGCAGGTCGTCGACTTCGCGGCTCGGCCTGAAGTGGCCGTCAAGCGCGCGCATGACCCAGTAGTGTACGATCTTGCGCCGGCCGCGATGGTCGTTGTACTTTGTACTGCCGAGCGCACGTTCCAGACGCACGCGCATGCCCGTCTCTTCTTCGACTTCGCGAATCGCTGTGTGTTCTTCGCGTTCGCCTGCCTGCAGCTTGCCTTTGGGAAACGTCCAGTCATCGTATGCGGGGCGATGGACGACGACAAGTTCTAACGATCCTTCAGGCTTTTGGCGGACGATGAGGCCGCCGGCGGCGCGGACGACGCCGTTCACATCCACGCGCGTAGCTTTTTCCGGTCGAACTTGCGCCAGCATTGCGGCCACTCCGTGCGCGCTTTGGTGGCAGCGGTGTGCTCGAGCGCACTGAAATGGCCCGCGACAAACGTTAGATTGCCGGTCGCCGCGTGATCACGCAGCCACTGCATCGCAACAACCGCATCGTGGTGCTCGCCGAGGACTTCCTGCAGCTGCGCCGCCGCTTTGGCGAAGCCTCGCGCGCTTTTGCCGATGATAGGCGCCACCGCTTCGGCTGCGTACCGGCAGCGCTTGGTGCGGATGCGCAGCTTGTGCAGCTGCGTGTCATCCGGCTCGGCACCGAAATCGTCGACCTTTGCCCGCACGTTGCGCCACAAGCTGGCGACCAAAGGCGGCAACGTGAGCGCGCCGGCCTCGGCCGCAATCGGAGCGAGCTGCGGGGTGCGCGCTGAGTCTACAAGTCGTTTGAGCAGATCGACATAACGCGTGGCATGAACGGTTTCCCGCAGACGGCCCATCGCAGCGTCGCGCTGCGCCGCTAGCAGTGCGAGGATCTTGGCGCCGGGGCTGCGATCGCGCGGCGGTAACCCATCCGCGTGTTTGCGCAGCCGTTCCATAAGCACGTCGGCATCTCGCACGCCGCCTAACTCGTCGGCGAGCCAGCCGAGCTCCTGCCGTAACGCCACCGCCCATTCGATGTCCATGAGCGGTAAGAACGTGCGCAGATGCGATCGTAGCCGGCGCACCGCGACGCGGGCCTGGTGAACGTCCTCGATGTCGTTGCCGAGACGGATGCCCGCGTCGTGGCGCAGCAGCCGGGTCGCAGACTGCACGAGCGCGCGACGCAACGCGGCGCCGGCCGTCGCTTCGGGAGCGAGCTCCTCGGCATCAAGTTCAGGTGCGCGTTGCGCGCGCGGGCCCAAGGCGCGCACCACCTTCGGAGTCGGATTCGGCGCGCCGGCACCGGCGACCGACAGCCGTTCGACTATCGCGGGCAACAGCGAATCTGACGCGGCGTCTTTGAGCTCGACTTCGATCTCGCGGAACTTGTCGGCGATCCTGCGACCTTCAAGCACCGCGACGTCGTCCTGCACCGTCTCGGCCAGCGGCGAACCATCACTGCCGCGCAGGGTGATCATGTGCCGCGTCGTCCGTAAGTGCGCGACCGGGTGCACCGCGCTGCGCCGCAGGTATGCGGTGAGCAGATCGAGCGCTGCGGTCGGCGGCGCATCCGGGTCGCCCTGGAAAACGTGCTCGCCGCGCACCAGCAAATCGCCATTAGATGAGTCGGGGCCGGGAAGCTTGACCGTCCAACCCTGTCCGATGCGGTAGCGTAAGCTGCAACCCCAGCGCGTCAAGCGCAAGTCGCGCGTGTCGAAATACGTCGTCTTGAGTTTTTCGGTCGTGGTGTCTGCGCTGGCGACGTCGGCCGTCACCTGACCGAGGTCAGGGAGCCGAAAGCCTGGCGGGGCTTCGAGTTTGAGTTCGCGCTCAAGCACTGACGTCGACTGGCGTGTGCGCCTGCAGCCGCGCGAGTGCGAGCTCTTGCAGGCGGCGGTGCGTGTTTATGTTGTGCACCGTAGGGACCTTGCGCCACACGCCGTCGGCGTCCAACGACCACGCGAGCGCGTCGTCCGCCAAGTTGACGTCGAGGATTTCTTGAAGGCGCGCCTGCAAAAGTGGATCGGTCACTGGTATTACTGCTTCGACACGCCGGTCGAGATTGCGCTGCATGACGTCGGCTGAGCCGATAAAGTAATCCGGACCGCGTTCGTCGCTGCCGAAGCGCATGATGCGCGAGTGCTCGAGATAACGACCGACGATCGAGCGCACGCGGATGTTCTCAGACAGGCCCGGCTCGCCCGGCTGCAAGCAACAGATGCCGCGCACGATCAGGTCGATCTCGGTACCGGCCGAGGACGCGTTGTACAGAGCCTGGATGATCGTCGGGTCGACGAGATTGTTGACCTTCATGACGATGCGGCCATCTGGTGCATCGGTCTCGCGCTTGATGAGCTCGAGAAGCGCCGGCCGCAACGTGCCCGGCGCGACGAGCAGCTTCGTGTATCGGCTCTGCTTGCTGTATCCTGTCAAATAGTTGAACAGCTCGGAGAGATCGGAGCCAAGGTCGGGGTCAGCGGACAAGATGCCGATGTCCTCGTACAGGCGCGCGGTCGTCGGATTATAGTTGCCCGTGCCGACGTGGCAGTAGCGTTTGATGCCCGAGCGTTCTTGGCGGACGACCAGCGTGATTTTCGCGTGCGTCTTCAAGCCGACGATACCGTAGACGACGTGCACGCCGGCCTCTTCAAGCGCGCGCGCAAAATTGATGTTCGTCGCTTCGTCGAAGCGCGCGGTCACTTCGACCAGCGCCACCACCTGTTTCCCGGCTTCAGCCGCGCGGATCAGCGATTTGATGATCGGACTGTCGACGCCGGTGCGATACAGCGTCTGCTTGATGGCCATGACGCTCGGATCGCGCGCGGCTTGATCGACGAACGCTTCTACCGAGGTCAAGAACGAATCGTACGGGTGATGTACGAGGATGTCGCCTTGGCGCAACACGCGGAACAGATGCGTCGCCTGGTCCGGACTGGCGGCGAACTGCGGCGGCGTCAGCGGCAGCCACGGCTCGTACTTGAGCGCGGGCTTTTCGAGATCGGCGATCTCCCACAGACCGCCCAGATCGAGCGGGCCGTCGACGACGTAGATATCGGAATCGTCAAGCTCGAGTTCGCGCGCGAGCAGGTTGCGCACGCTGTCGGACATCGCACGCTCGATCTCCAAGCGCACCGCGTCGGGCGACCGCCGGCGCATCCGCAGCACGGATTCGACCGCCTCCAGCAGGTCTTCGGCTTCATCTTCCTTGAGCGCGAAGTCGGCATTGCGCGTGATACGGAAGACGTAGCGCTCGAGGATCTCCATGCCCGGGAACAGGGCGGACAGATGTGCGCCGATGATCTGCTCGACCGGCACGAAGCGTTCGCCGTCGGGCATGCGCACGAAGCGCGGCAGCAGCGGCGGGACCTTGATGCGTGCGATGCGCGGTTCGGCCTGGGCGGGATCGGCGACGACGACCGCGAGGTTCAACGACAGATTCGAGATGTACGGGAACGGGTGACCGGGATCGACGGCGAGCGGCGTCAGCACCGGAAAGATCTGATCGTAGAACATCTTGTCGAGGTGCGCTCGATCGGCTGCGTCAAGCGCGTCCCAATCGGTGAACCGAATGCCCGCGTTGTCCAGCGCAGGCGCGAGCTGGCGCGCGAAAATGCGCGCGCTGCGTCCGATGAGCTCGTCTACGCGCGGCTTGATGATGTCGAGCTGCTCGAGAATGGTAAGGCCGTCAGAGCTTGTCGCGCCGACGCCTGCGCTCAGCTGTTCCTGGAGGCCCCCGATCCGGACTTGGAAGAACTCGTCGAGGTTGCGGCTGAAAATCGCTAAGAATCGGACGCGTTCAAGCAGCGGTACCGACTCATTTTCGGCAAGCGCCAGTACGCGATCGTCAAAATCAAGCCAGGAGAGGTCCCGATTGAGGTACTTCATCAAGTCCTAGACTACCAAGGGGTTGTTAAGGTTAACTAAACCCCGGGTCTAGTCCTCGGGTGCGTCCTCCAAGGCGAAGTTGACACGTAGCACGAGCGGGCCGAACCTCATCTCAAATTTCGTTCCGGCAAGTTGCATGGCTTCATGCCTCCATGCGGCGCCAGCGGGTAGCGGCGATCACGGCGCCAAGAATCGCGATCAGCGCGAGACAGACGATGTCCACTGTCACACCGAAGCCGAACGCGTAGCGGTGGGTGAATCGCTCGTCCATTTCCCAGAATGGAAAGTAGTTGATGGGATTCGCGAGATTAAGAACTCTCAAGGTCGCGAGCAACGGGGCTGCTAACGGCAGCAGCGTCAGTGCGAACAGTCCTTCGAGCGCCGGCCACATCGGACCGATGATCGCGCCGCACCGGCCGCCTCGATAACCGGCTGTCAACGCCTGCGTCAATCCGAACCAGGCGAGTGGAAACGCGAGCGCACGCGCGAGTATCAGCCATGACTGCGTATCGAACGCCACCGGAATCGGGCGTCCGCCGAGCAGGGATGCGATCGCCCAGCCCGCCACGCAGATGAGGATGAATACCGCGACGATCGCAAGCGCGTCGAGCGCCATCGTGCCCAATGCTTGCGCGCTGCGTCCGATCGGTTTGGTCCAGGTGATCGGCAGATGGTCGTCGTTCTCGTACGAAAGACTGCCGCCGTAAACAGAGGCGAAGATCGCTCCACCCAGCGCCGCCGCCCATGAGACCTCCGAGAGCACGAGCGCGGTATTGCTGGTGTCCACGGCGCACCTACACACGAGCGCGGCAACCGCTGTGCCTACCACCGCGAGCACGCACGCGGCGGCCGACCATGCCAAACCGATGCGGATGCGAAGAAGTTCGACATAGAACATGATCGCTATGCCTCCAGGCGGCGCCATTGGTAGGTCGCGGCAAACCAGCTCACGACGATGAATGCGATGAACGCGAGCGCGCCGACGCCTGCGCTGATCGCAAGCGTGTCTCCCGTATCGATCACGACGCCTGAACTGACGTTTCCCGAGTGATAGCTTGTGTACAGAATCGGGTTTACGAAATTGATAACTCCGAAGATCTGGCGCCACGGCGCAGGCAACGCGATAAGACCGCCCAGCCCGAGCGCGATCGGCCAGATCAAACCTTGGACGATGCCGGCACGGTTGCGCAACCGCGCTGAGAGCGCCACGATGACGGCGTACCACGCAAGCGGGAAGAGCGCGAAGCGCACGACGTTGAGCGCATCGTCAGGCCCGCCCGTGACGTGCACGTTCGCAGGACTGAGCACCTTGAACAGCGCGATGATGACGGCGAACGCGATCAGCTGCGTGATCAGGATCGCCGCACAGTCGATGAGCATCAACGACGTCGCGTACGCGGTGCGCGAACGCGGCTTCGTCCATGCCAGCGCGAGGTGCTCGTTCTCTTGAGAGAGAGTCGAGCCCAAGATCGTGGACATGATCGAAGCCACCCACGCCGCAAGCGCGAACCACATCACCCACGGCACCGCAAAGGTCTTGGGGATCTTGGTCGTCCCGTGGTCGAGCACAACCGAGACGTGAGCCGGGTGCGCCGCCGTGTTGATGATGACGATGCCGACCGCAGCGACCGCGATCGAGATCGCGAACCACATCAGCGCGTGACGGACGCGCAGGAGCTCTTTATACATCAGACGCCCTCCTGGTTCAGTGTCGCCATCGTCTCCTTGGCGTCGTCGCCGACCGCGGCCAGGAAGATGTCCTCCAGGTTCTGATTGAGCACGCGCAAGCTGGCCGGTTTCGACTGCCCGATCAGGTTCGCGACTCCGTTCCCGCCGTCTCGGATGTAGGCGCGCAGCACGCGGCCCTGTCGCATGACGCGGCGCACGTGAGGATCTCCATCGAGACCGCTGATCGAAGGCGCATCGCCGTCGAACGTCGCTTCGACGACCTTCTCGCCGGCGCGCAGCTCCTCGACGTCGCCCTGCAGCACGACTTTGCTCTTGTGCATGATCGCGACGTGATCGGCCGCTCGCTCGACCTGTCCGATCTGATGCGAACTGAAGAGAATCGCCGCACCACCCGCGGCCGCGTCGATCATGAGATCGAGAACATGTCGTTGGTGCACCGGATCGAGTCCGCTCGACGGCTCGTCGAGGACCAGGATCTCGGGGCGCATCGCAAACGCCATCGTCAGCGCGAGCGCGCTTTGCTGGCCTTTGGAGAGCTGTTTCACCTTCTTCTTCGGGTCGAAGGCGAACAGCTCGACCAGCTTACGCGCCCGCGCTGCATCATACCGACGGAACGACCGCTTGGTCAGCTCAAGGTGGTCGACGCCGGTCATCCATTCGTAGAGCGCGCTCGTCTCAGGTACGTAGGCGATGCGCTCGAAAAGTTCGGGCCGCAGCGGTTCGCCGTCGAAGCGCACGTCGCCCGAATTCGGGAACGCGAGGCCGAGCACGCATTTGAACGTCGTCGTCTTGCCGGCGCCGTTGGTGCCGAGCAAGCCGAAGATCGAGCCGCGTTCGACGCTGAGCGACAGGTCTTCGACCGCGACATTCGCGCCGTACCGTTTCGAGAGCGCGTGAACCGAGATCATGGGTGTGTGTCCAGTGGTCATGATGCTGCGTTCTCCTCTGACGCATCGGGTGGGTACCAGCGATCGAGCGCGTGCTCGAACAAAACTTTCATCTCTTCGCGCGCGAGGCCCATCGATTTGCCTTCGCGCACGGCTTGCATGATGGCTTGGTCGGCGACGTCAGCGACGGCGCGTTTGGCGCCGGCGACAGTCCCCGTGCCGGCGATGAATGAGCCCCGGCCGGCCATGGTTTCGATGACGCCGTCGCGCTCGAGTTCGCGATAGGCGCGAGCGACGGTGTTCGGATTGACGATGAGATCGGCTGCGAGCTGCTTGACGGTCGGAAGCTGCTCGCCTGGCGCGAGCACGCCGAGCGCAACAGAGCGCTTCACCTGCTCCATGATCTGGAGGTAGATGGGCACTCCGCTGCGCGGGTCGACCGTGAAGATTGCTGGCATCGGTGTTAGATCCTCGGCCCCCAACCTTGGAACACGGTGTTGGCGTTGCTATGGGGAAGGCGCACGAAGGGGTTCTTGACATCGTCGATGGTCTGCGCGCCGTTGGCCTGAGTGTGGGTCGTAAGCATGGTGGCTATCCTTTCTTTTACTGTTATACTAGTGAACTAGTACAATAGCAATATAGGATAACTTCTTGCGATTGTCAAGCACGAATCTGTCCCGCCCCTAGGGATTCTTGTCGATCGAAGCCAAATTCGCGCTCCAATGACGACCGAATACCATTACGGCTCGTTGACTTGGCCTCAGGTCAGAGAGGCCGCCGCCGCTCGTAAGGTGGCGGTCGTGCCCGTGGCGGTGCTCGAGGACCACGGACGCCATCTGCCGATCGACACCGATCTTTTGCTTTGCAACGCGGTGTGCGAGCGCGCGGTCGCTTCAGCCGCGGACCGTGCCGTTCTGGTCCCGGCTATCAACCACGGCTTCACGCCGCACCACATGGACTTTCCCGGTCCGATCACCATTGGCTGGCAAACGTTCATCGCCTATGGCCTCGATGTGTGCCGCAGTCTCGCCCAGCACGGCTTCAGACGCATTCTCATCGTCAACGGACACGGCAGCAACACGCCGTTCGTCGACATCATCGCGCGTCTCGCCGTCGTCGAAACCGGCACGCTCGCTGCCGCCGTCAACTATTGGAACGCACCTGGTGTGCATGAAGCAGCCGAGGCGCTGCGCGAATCGGACAAGATCGGCGGCATGAATCACGCGTGCGAATTCGAGACGTCGATCTATCTTGCGCTGCGCCCTGACCTCGTCGATATGAGCAAGGCTGTGCGCGAGCTGTCGCATCAGCCGACCAAGAATTATTGGACGGATCTTGTCGGCGGCGATGGGCCGCTCGCAATGATGGAGCACTGGAGCGCGCTCTCCGAATCCGGGGTGATGGGTGACCCGACCAAAGCGACGCCTGAAAAGGGCGAGCGCTTGCTCGCGGCAGCGGCGGCGGGAATCGTCGAGCTGATCGACGAGTTGCGCGCCCGGCGAGACGCCGTGCGCAAGGACCACCATTGAACGAGCGCAGGATCACGAACGCTCGCACGACCGGCCGCGCGGGATTGCGCGCCGGCATCGCGCTCGCCGTTTTGTGCGCAGCTGTGAGCTGCACGAAGGTTCAGATGGCGACCGGGCCGGCCGGAGCCGCGCACAATGCCTGGACGATTCCCGGCACGCTGCGCGTTGCCAGCCGCCAAGAGCCGGACAACCTCAACCCGATGCTCGGCACGGAGGTCGTCGACAAAGATCTCTCGATGTTCTGGGCCGGCTATCTCTTCAACTGGAGCGACAAGGACGAGCTCGTGCCCGAGCTGGCGACGCAAGCGCCGACCGTCGCCAACGGCGGCATCAGCCGCGACGGCTTGTCGATCACCTATCACCTGAGGCGCGGCGTGAAATGGCAAGACGGAGCGCCATTCGGCGCTGACGACGTGATCTTCACGTGGCGCCAGCAGCTCAATCCGGACAATCCGGTCGTCAGCCGCCTCGGCTTCGACGACATCGCACGCATCGATAAAAAAGACGACTATACGGTCGTCGTTCACCTCAAGCAGCGGTTTGCTCCCTTCGTGAACATGTTCTTCACGATGAGCAACAACCCGGTCGCGATCTTGCCCAAACACCTGCTGTCCGGATATCACGACTTGACGCGCGTGCCATTCAACATCAAACCGATCGGTACGGGACCATTCCGCGTCGTCGAGTTCACGCACGGCGCGCGAGTCGTGTTCGAAGCCAACCCGCTGTACTGGCGCGGGCCGCCCAAGCTTAAGCGCATCGAATGGCAGATCGTCGGCAACGACAACACGATCCTCACGCTGCTGCAATCCCACGGGATCGACTTCTATTACCGTGCCACCGAGGGACTCAAGCCCAGCCTCTCCGGAATCCCGGGGACGCGTATCGTCACGTATCCGTTCACGCAGTTCGCCGACATCGGCATCAACGCGTCGCACCCGCCGCTTGACGATGTGCGCGTGCGCCAGGCGCTTGCTTACGCGATCGATCGGAAAGAGCTGATCGACAAGGTCAGCCACGGCGTCAACGCGATCGGCGATACCGACCAGCCCGACTTCTTCTGGGCGCACGACGACGGTGCCGTGAAGTATCGTTACGATCCGAAGCGCGCCGGCGAGTTGCTTGACGCTGCCGGGTACACAATGGGGCCGGACGGCGTGCGCGTCAAGGACGGCAAGCCGCTGCAGTTCCAGTTCACCGGTTTCACCGGGTCGTCAACGGTGAGCGGCGCGCAGGCCGTTATCCAGCAGCAGTGGCGCCAGGTCGGCATCGACACGCAGATCAAGAATTGGCCGTCGAACGAGCTGTATGCGACGCTCGCGAACAACGGTGTCGAGCAATCCAGCAAGTTCGACGTCGCCTACGAGGAGTGGGCCAACGGCATCGACCCTGATGAGTCGATCCTCGTGACCTGCGGGATGGCGCCGCCCAACGGCTGGAACATCTATCATTTCTGCGACGCGCGGCTTGACGCGGCCGAGACCGACGCGCTGCAGACCTACGATCCGGCCAAACGCAAAGCCGACTATGCAATCGTCCAGCAAGAGATGGCGCGCAACCTACCCTTCATCATCATCTGGTACGTGCGCCGCATGGATGTCATCAACACCGACTTCACCGGCTACAAGCCCGCGCACGCGGTCACGCCGTTTTGGAACACGTGGGAGTGGTCGATCTGATCCAGCGCGGCCTGGAATTACGGGATGAGCAGCAGCTTGCCGGTCGTCTTGCGCGCTTCGAGTTCGCGATGCGCTTGCGCCGCATCGCGCAGCGCGTACACGTGCCCGATGCGCACGTGCAATTCGCCACGCTCGACCATGCCGAAGACGTCGTCGGCGCGTTCCCGTAGCTCCTTTGTAGACGCGATGTAGTCGGCAATCGTCGGGCGCGTGAGATACAGCGACCCTTTCACAAGACGCAGCGGGTCAATCGCCGGCGCGTTGCCGCTCGACTGTCCAAAGCTGACCATCATCCCGCGCCTCCGGATGACCTCGAGCCCTTTTTCGAACGTCGTCTTGCCGACGGAATCATAAACTGCGTTGACGCCGGCTCCGCCGGTCAGGCGCAGCGTCTCGGCCGCGAAGTCCTGCGTGGTATAAAGGATAACGTCGTCCGCACCGGCGTCGCGCGATAGCGCCGCTTTGTGGTCGGTGGAAACCGTGGTGATGACCCGCGCGCCGGCCAGATGAGCCATCTGGGTGAGCAGAAGACCGACGCCGCCGGCACCGGCGTGAACGAGGACGACGTCGCCGGATCTGATCTGATAAGTCGACCTCGACAGATAGTGCGCGGTGATCCCTTGCAGCATGACTGCTGCCGCGGTGCGGTCGTCGACGCCCGGCGGTACGCGCACGAGCCGTTCGGCCGGAGCGAGAACGTAATTCGCGTAGCCCCCTCGCACGTCGCAGAAAGCGACTCGGTCGCCAGGTTTGAGGGCCGCGACGTCCTGGCTGACCGCCTCGACGACGCCCGACCCCTCGGAGCCCGCGACGAACGGTAGCGTGCCGGCGTACTTGCCCATCCGTTGGTAAACGTCGACGAAGTTGACGCCGACGGCGGCGATGCGGACCAGGGCCCGGCCGCTCGGCCCGAGCTGAGGAATCGGCCGGTCTTCGAAGGCCAGGCACTCGGGGCCGCCGTGACACTTGACGACAATCGCGTTCATACTGTCTCCGGAAAGAGAAAGCGCCAGCGCACCTCGCTCGGCCGGCCGCCCAACTCCTGCCGTGCGCCCGCTCGTCCCGAAGGTCCGGCACCCGCGAGAGGCAAGAAAATGGAATGCAGATGCCGATAACCCAAGGGGCGAGCTGCTGTGTGTGTGCGTTAATGTAACACATGCCGCGCGGCGTTGGTCGTATCAGTGATGAGCGAAAAGGAGACGGACTCGATGAGGAATTTCGCGCTGTTCGTCGGGGCGGCGATCGTCCTGACCGCAGCGATCGCGCTCACGCCTGCGAAAGCACAGGCGAGCTTCAAGATCTGCAACAACTACAAGGACCACATCAGCACCGCGGTGGCGTACTACTCGAAGGAATATGATTATTTCATCTCCGAGGGTTGGTGGGCGCTCGATCCGGGCCAGTGCAAGACGGCTATCGGCGGTGATCTGGCCGACCGGTACATCTACGTCTATGCGATGAATGATGGCCAATCGTGGGAATGGTCCGGCGACTACAAGATGTGCGTGAATCCCGACGATCCATTCACGCTCTATAACGCGCAGAACAAGTGCCCGTTTGTCTACAAGAACTTCCGCGAGGTGGACACGGGCGATTACAAGACGTTCACGTACACGTTCAAATGAACGAAACCCGGTGCGCCGGGCAGGTTGTAAAAAGAAACTGGCGTCGCGAACCGGGGTCCTCCGCAGGGACCCTGGTTTCTTTTTGCAGAACGCGGCGCGCCGTGCGCACGCATCGCTTCGGACCCGTCAAACGCGACGTCCCGGTCATCGGCCAGGGAACGTGGCAAATCGCCGATCGCGGCACGGGCGCCGCGCGCTCGGCCGAGGTGCTGCGCTTGGGGATCAGCCTCGGTATGACGCACATCGATACCGCCGAGCTGTACGGTGAGGCCGAGATCGTCGTCGGCCGTGCGATCAAAGATGTGCCGCGAGATCAGGTCTTTATCGTCTCGAAAGTGCTGCCGCAGAACGCGAGCCGCAAGGGGACGATCGAGGCGTGCAAGCGCTCGCTGCGCCGCCTTGGCGTCGATTACTTAGACGTATTGTTGATCCACTGGCGCGGCCGCTATGCGCTTGCGGAAACGCTCGGCGCGCTCGAGCAGCTCGTCGATGATGGTCTCATTCGCGCGCTCGGCGTCAGCAATTTCGACGTCGAGGATCTCGAAGAATCGCTGGCTGCATTGCGCCGGCATGGGATCGCATGCAATCAAGTCCTCTACCATCTACAAGAGCGATCGATCGAGCACGCAGTGATGCCGTTCTGTGTTCAGCACGACATCGCCGTCGTCGCCTACAGTCCGTTCGGCCACGGC
>Ga0126371_10003913_pt1 | contig 13087 bp, 9 predicted proteins | sample PanSoiMetaPlot_4_FD_110145 | JGI IMG/M metagenome (GOLD analysis project Ga0126371, IMG submission 110145) | Tropical forest soil microbial communities from Panama - MetaG Plot_4 | ecosystem: Environmental > Terrestrial > Soil > Tropical forest > Bulk soil | place: Panama | collected 2016-02-17
CGCGTCAGTTGTTGTTAACACTATTTTTGTCAGCAGTTGTTACCACTCTGTGCGTACAGGCAAAGGCGGCCCAAGAATTCCAGCCGCAGGTCGGTCAGGAAGGCAAGGACGTAATTTGGGTGCCGACGCCGCAAGCGCTGGTGAATAAAATGCTCGACATGGGGAAGGTAACGGCGAAAGACTATGTGATCGACCTCGGCTCAGGCGATGGCCGCACCGTGATCACGGCGGCGAAGCGCGGCGCCAAGGCGCTGGGCATCGAGTACAACCCGGACATGGTGGAGCTGTCAAAGCGCAACGCCGCCAAGGAAGGCGTCAGCGACAAGGCGCAGTTCATGAAAGCGGATCTTTTCGAGAGCGATTTCTCACAGGCAACTGTGGTCACCATGTTTTTGCTGCCGGACATCAACATAAAGCTGCGACCGAAAATTCTCGATCTCAAGCCTGGCACTCGTATCGTGTCAAATTCCTTCACTATGGGGGATTGGACGGCTGACGAGACCACTACGGCTGGCGAGGGCTGCACCTCGTATTGCACCGCTTATCTTTGGATCGTGCCGGCAAAGGTTGAAGGGACGTGGAAACTTCCGCAAGGGGAACTGGCGCTCAAGCAGACTTACCAGATGATCTCTGGCGCATTAAAATCGGGCGCCAACAACACGCCCATCACGAACGGCAAGCTAACCGGCGATCAGATCAGTTTTACCGCGGGAGGCACGCAGTACACGGGGCACGTCAATGGGAACACAATTGACGGCGGAAATTTGAAAGCGACAAAGATAGGAAAATAGTTCCAATCGTTCCAGCCGTTCAAAGCGTTCAAACCCCCCTCTTCGTCCTCCCCGGCGGTCGCGGGGAAGGAAATAGAGCTTGCCCCGGACTCAATCCGGGGTGGGGGCTTGAACAATTGGAACCTTGGAGGGGTTTTCGGATACGCGGAGGTTATATTTTCAATAGCCGCTTCGCGTTACCTTCGAGCATCAAAAGCTGGTCCGCTTCCGGGATATCCAGCTGTTCGATCTTTTTCGCTGCGTCCCAATCACCTAAGTCGAAAGGGTAATCCGTACCGACCATGATATGGTCGACGCCTCCTAAACCGATCAGATATTTAATCGTGTCGAGGCGATAGACCATGTCGTCATAGTATATGTTTTTCAAGTAGGCGCTGGGCGCCATCTTGGCCTTGGCTGCGCGCAGGCCGGCGCGTACTTGCCACCCCCGGTCGAAACGCCCGAGGTGGTAGGGAAAGAAACCGCCGCCGTGAAGAATGCAAAGCTTCAGGTTAGGAAAGCGATCGAACAGGCCGCTATAGGTCATGAAGCCGAAGCAGAGGGCGCTATCGGCGGGATTGCCGCAAATTAATTTAAGGCCGTACGGATTCATCAACTCGCCTCCCGCAACGTCTTCCGGATGCATGACAACCAATACGTCAAGTTCCTGCGCTTTAGCCCAAAACGGGTCGAAGTCCGTAGTATTATAGTAAGTCCCGTTGACGTTCGTCCCTATATAGCCGCCGTGCAGCTTGAGATTGACCACCGCATGCTCCAACACCTTGGCAGCGCGGACCGGATCCTGCAGCGGAACCGACGCCATGCCTACGAAGCGATCCGGATAATGCTTGATTAGGTCTTTGATGCCCTCGTTATAAACGTTGCACCAGTTTTCGCCTTGCTCGCCGCTTAGGCGGTAGCCCAGGGTAGCGGTGTGCGCCTCTAACGCGCCCATAGCTAATTTCGAGTCTCCCATCATCTTGAGCCGTTCATCGATGGCCGGCAGATTGGGATGCAACACGAAGGGCGGGCCGCCAGCGAAGGAGAGTGATTTTTGACCGTCCTTTTCGACGAATTCGACGCCGAGGTGCCTGCCGTTCTTTTTGGCTTCCTCCAAGAGACTGTTAGGAACGTAATGGTGATGAATGTCGATGGCGCAGGGTCGCATAGTGGGTTTCCTCCCTCGAACGATTATCGCATTAACAACGGTCGGCTTTTGTTGGCGGCAATTTCGGTGGGTGCGTGCTGAATCCGACCTGACGTGAACGTGCGATGGCGTAACCCTACCTTCCTTCGATGGGACTCAGGACAGGCTTTCCTCCCCCGGTTTGCCGGGGGAGGATGAAGGAGGGGTCAAAGCCAGCAAATTTGACGATACGATTAAAGCGCGCTAATTCGCCCTACACAGTTGCTGGCGGCGCACCTTGCCGGGAAAAACATCGTTGCAATGCCCTTCTTCCACAACCGTAGCGCCGTTGACAACGACAGCTTTCATCCCCGGCGGGTGTCGTTTCACTTCCTGGGCGTCGATAATGTCGGGCAACTGCTTGCTGACCAGGTCGTCGATTTTGTCGGCGTCAAATACTGTAATGTCCGCGGGCATGCCTTCTTTCAGCAAGCCACGGTTGAGCCGAAGTTTTTCCGCCGGGAAACCGGTCAACTTGCGCACTGCTTCTTCGAGGCCAAAAAGATTCTTCTCGCGCCGCCAATGGCCCAGCACTTTTGTCGGCGCGCCATGCCAGAAGAAGCGATCGAGATGCGCACCAACGTCGGTGCCGATAAGACCGGTATCGGATTTGATCATTTCCCCAAGCAACTCTTGATGCGCGTTCGCCAAGCCATAATAAACACACTGGGAGCGAAGATCGTCTTCCAGCCAAGTATCGAAGAAAGCATCTACAGGGGCCTTCTCGGTGATGCGCGCGATTTCTTCGACGTTTCGTTGTTCCAGTTTTTTAAGCGCGGGTTTTTCAACGTGCTCGAAAACCACTCGACGCCAGCCATCCCATTCGGGAAATTCCGGCTTGCCGGCGGTGGCAATGCGCTCTTCTTCGAGTTTTCGCCGGATATCTTTGTTTTGCAACTGTTGGCGCAGGTCGGCAGAATTCTTGATCGCTTCCCAAGTTGGGAGGCCATTCAAGAAGAAGCAATCGTTGACCGTGAAACGACGGATATGAGTATAAGGAATCACCACGCCGTAAAGATTCTGCCCGCGCTTTTGCGCTTGCTCCATGAACGCGATGGCCTTGGAGGCATTGGCCTTCTCTCCGGGCCGCTGACGGAACTCGTTGCCGATCTGTGTGGCGCGGATCTTCTCGAGCATCGCCGGGACACCGGATTCGGGTTGGAGCATCATCTGAAAGCCGTTAAACTGGAAACAGCCTTTGAATTCGGCGGCAACGTTGGCCAATTGAATGATCTCATCGTGGGTGGCAAAGGTGCTTGGCGTGCCGGCGTGAATCGCAGGGCCGCCGCGCGGGCTGGTGGAGAAGCCGATGGCGCCCAGTTCCATTCCTTCACGCACCATTTTCTTCATTGCGTCAAGCTCTTCAGGGTTGGCCTCTCTTGCGTAGGCGGCTTCGCCCATTACCGTAAGCCGAACCGGCGAGTGGGGCATCAAAGGCGCTACGTTGATCGCAATTTTACCTTCAATGTAATTCAGGTAGTCGGCGTAGGTGTTCCATTTCCAGTCTTTGTCATCGACATATTTGTCTAGGACTCGTCGCAGATATTGAACCAACACCTGGCGCGGCTCGGCCTTTTGTGGCACCGGCGCGCAGGAGGCCCCGCAGTCGCCGATGATGATGGTTGTCACGCCGTGATTCACGACGGGATTGCCATGGGGATATTGTACGACGAAGGCGTCCATGTGGGTGTGGGAATCGATGAAGCCCGGAGCCACCACATGTCCCTTAGCGTCAATCTCTTTCTTCCCCGGTCCAATGTTTTTGCCGATGGCGGCAATCTTCTCTCCCTCCACCGCAACGTCGGCTTGAAAACCGGGACTGCCGGTTCCGTCGATTACCGTTCCGTTCCGTATCACCAAGTCATGAGCCATAACTGCAAGCCTCCTTCCTGACCTTAATTAATTGCTTATCCCACCTTAGTCGGTTAGCTGTCAACTGTTTCTGAAACAGTCTGGAGTTTTGCGTCTCAAGTCTAGAGTTTTTGACGTCAGACGTCAGAAGTAAGATGTTAAAAGGCGCGGAACTCTAGACCCTAGACCCAAAACTGCGTCTTCGCGGGCGCTTCACATGGCGTCTTCGGGCCGCTCGTATTTGGCCTTGCCCATACGCTCTTTGATGGTCGGGTAAGCGACGGTGAAAATCGTGATGGCGATCAGAAGAAGAACAGTCGGAAACAGTAGCCACTTGGCGCCGTAGGCAGCAGTGGAGATCCAGAGGTAGTTCTCGGCGATCTTCCCGAGCGTGAGCCCGAGGACTAGCGGCGGCCGTGGCCAGCCGAATTTAATCATGAAGTAACCGATGAAACCGAAGATCAGCGTTACAACGATATCGAGAAGATCATTGTTGGATGTGAAAGAGCCGATGTACACAAGGAACATGAGGAAGGGAATCAACAGCGAGCCGCGGACAAAGGTCAGGGCCGCAAGATGATTCAAGATTAGAAAACAGAGACCGGCCACGATGATATTGGAAATAATCAGCACCCACACCATCGAGAAGGTCACGTCGAGGCGCGATTTAAGCATTTCCGGCCCAGGGTTGAGTCCAACGATCAACATGGCGCCCAATAGCAGTGCCATGCTGCCGCTGCCTGGAATACCAAAAGCTATGGTGGGGATGAGATCTCCTCCGCGGGTCGAATTGTTGGCGCAGCCCGGACCGAGCACGCCTTCGACCGCACCCTTGCCGGCGCGGGATTTATCCTTAAGGCCCGAAACTGCGTGAGCATAAGAGATCCATTGCGCTACGTTGGCTCCCAAAACCGGGAGGATGCCAAAGTAGACGCCGATGAGACTGCAGCGCACCACGAGCCACCAGTGCCGGAATGTGTCCTTTACGCCTTCCAGGACGCCGGTGAGTCTTTCCTGTTTGCTACTGGCGATGCTTGTTCCTCTAACCGCTAGATCAACGATTTCAGGAATCGCGAACATTCCCACGACGACGGGGACCAAATCCAAGCGGTCCCACAAATAGAGGCTCCCAAAAGTGTAGCGCAAAGAACCGGTCTGAGGATCGACGCCGATAGCCGCGAGCATCAGGCCGATACCCCCCGAAAGCAGTCCTTTAATGAGCGATGGTCCAGCAAGCGTGCCGATGAACGTGATTCCCATGATTGCGATGATAAATAGTTCGGGAGAGCCGAAGAGCAGAACGAGGGGACGCACGATCGGGATCGAGACGGCAAGAGAAAGGGCGCCGATCACGGAGCCCACGAGGGAGCTCATAATCGCGGCGCCCAAAGCTCGGCCGGCCTCGCCGTTTTTCGACATGGGATAGCCGTCCAATATGAGAGCGGCGGAAGAACCTTCGCCGGGTATGCCAAACAGGATTGAGGTTAGATCTCCGGTTGTACCGGTGACGGCAAGCATCCCTAACAGAAACGCAAACGCTGCGACGGGCTCCTTGATCGAGTACGAGAAGGGAAGCATGAGCGCGAGGGTAGACAAACCGCCGATGCCTGGGAGCAAGCCTACCCAGAAGCCGATGGCGATACCCAAAAGCATGTAACCGAAGGCCGGCCATGCCAAGGTCTTCCAAAATCCGATTATCATTGCCTCAAGCATTCGTGTCTCCTGATCTGTCGGCTGGGAACATGCTCTTATCGCATCTCTCGATGGTGGTCAATTCCCCATCACCCACTTTATCCGCTCGATCACTTCGCGAGGTTGACCGACGACGTCTTTCGCCATCGACTGCAGCTCTTCGCCGGTCAGCGGCTCCACCTCCCATCCGCGTTTGGCGGCCTCCGCGAGCAGCTCGGGATCTTTGAGCGTCTTAGCGTAGGCGCCGCGAAGAATTTTCGTTCGTTCCGAGGGAAGGCCGGGCGGAGCCGAAATTGGACGGCCGACGGTAGCCGCGGTTAGTATGACTTTCGCCAGTCTTTTGGCCGAATCTGGGGTTTTATGTTGCTGCATCAGTTCGTTTAGCGTGGGCACGTCCCTCAAGCGCTCGTCGCGCTTTGCTCCTGTCTGCACAACCACGCGAACAAAACCTGATTTGTGCCATCTCTTGTATGGCTCGCGCCCAAAGTAGGTCGCGATTAACGGCGACCAGCAAACTATTTCATTTCTTTCAACAGCGAGATCGATCTCAGCGCCGCCTTGATAGCCGCTCACGATGGTCGTCTTGACGCCCAGGGTTTCATCGAGCAAGCGCGGAAGATAATGACCCGTGGTTCCCGTTCCCGTGCTGCCGCAGCGCGGTGGCTCTTTGGCATTGCGCAGATCCTCTATGGTCTTAAAAGGGGTGTCCGATCGGATGTAATGCAGGACATAGTTCTGTTCCGGAGAACCGATCCATGTGAACTTAGACCAATCGAACTTAACTTCAGGGCGACCGACGAGCTGGTCGAAATAAAGGCCGGGATTAAACGCGCCGAGGGTAAGACCATCGGGTTTGGCAACTGCATAGATGTAGTTGGCGGCGACCACGCCTCCCGCGCCCGGCATGTTTTGTACGACGATCGCGGGATTGCCCGGAATATATTTGCCCAGATGGAGCGCCATCAGTCGCGCCCAGAGATCGTATCCACCTCCGGTGGACGATCCAACCACAACCCTGACGCTCTGCCCTTGATAGAAGGAAGCCTGCGCGTGCAGCTCGGTGTTCCCGCCGAATGCAACCAGCCAAAAAAATAATATTGCAATGGTTGACGGTACTCTCATGAAGGACGAAACCTCTATGATTGCCGCGCTACATTCCGAGAATTTTTTTCATTCTTTCCACAACGTCGGGCGAAGCGACCATAACCTCCTTGGCCAACGACTCCAGCTCCGCGCCGCTTTCTGGGTCCATCTCCAGTTGCCGCTTTTCCGCTTCGGCCAATAGGGTGGGATCATTCACCGATTTGTCGAAGGCGTCTCGGAGGATTTTTATCCGGTCCGCTGGCACGCCCGGAGGGGCGACGATAGGACGCCCGAAATCGCCCGAGGCTAAGACGACTTTCGCTAGCCGCCTGATGTTTTCCGAAGTCTTGTACTTGTCCATCAGCTCATAAATCGTTGGAACATCTTTCAATCTGCCATCGCGTTTGGTTCCGGTTTGAAACAAGACACGAACGAAGTTTTTCTTGCGCCAGGATATAAACGGCTCCCTGGCAAAGTAAGCGGTGATCGTAAAGGCGCGGCACTGGATCTCACCGCGCTCCACCGCCAAGTCGATATCTTGACCAGCCTGATAACCCGAAACTATATCGAACTTCGTGCCGATGGCTTCGTCTAACAGCTTCGGCAAATAATAGCCGGTGGAAGTCACTCCGGTCGCGCCGCACTTGGGCGGCGTGGACGCCCTGTGGATGTCTTCGATGCTCTTGTAGGGCGTATCTGCGCGCATATACATCAGCTGGTTCGAGGTAACGGTGCTGCCGATCCAATTAAACTTGGTCCAGTCGAATTTGACTTCCGGTCGCTTTACCAGCTGCTCAAAATAAAGTGCGGGATAAATCGCGCCAAGGGTTAGACCGTCGGGTTTGGAGACGCTGTAAACTTGATTGGCCGCGATCAACGACGCCGCTCCAGCGACGTTCTGAATAATGACGTTGGGATTACCGGCGATATGCTTCGTCAGGTATGGAGCCAGCATTCGTGGATAAAGATAGTAAACGTCACCGGCCTTGGTGCCGACAACAATCGTAATTGTTTTCCCTTGGTAGAATGGAGTCTGAGCGTTGCTTCTGCTGCACCACAGGAAAACTAAGGCAAGGGCCGCCCATGGCATTCGCATACGATACAACCTCCCTAAATATGGACTCACGATATTCGTATCCCTTTCATAATCCGCTGAGAGGCAATTAACCGCCGAGTAATTTTTCACGAGCGATAATCCGCAGTGGTTGGTTTACGACGCGATTGGCCAGCTTTGCCAAATCTTCACCGTTCTGCGGATCGACATCCGTTTTGCCTTCTTCTTTCGCTAACAGTTCAGGATCTTTCAGTACCTGGTCGAAGGCGCATCATTGGCAAGGTCCGCGGGCACCCGGCGTGGTAAAGCTCGTCTCTTCCCAAATTCATTGCACGAAAACGCGCTCGACTAGGTCCAGCCGAGCCACGTTTGTATCATTCCGTCTGGAAACGGAAGATTGAGCAGTTTAACAAATAGTCCCCAGAAGCAAACCCACGCGACGATAGTGAGAACGATGGAAATTGTCCATTTTTCGTTTGACTGAATCTTTAAGTAACCAAAAACCATCAAAGCAATTGCGATGGAAAACCCGACCAACCATATGGCGGCGAAGAAGCCAAAGAACCAGGAGAATATATTGATCGCGCGCCGTCGCGCCACCTCCGGGTCGACGGTCTGGGTGATTTGAAAATCCACCGGCGCGGCATCGTCGGCCTTGTGCTCCACCCCCTTCAGGTCGAAAATCACTTGAATGATGGCGAGGATCACCATCGGAATCCCGATCACCCAAGGATAAAGTCGGGCTTGAAGCCGCCAGTCTTTGGCTTGATAAGCGAAGACGATGAAGAAAATCAGAAATATGAAGCTAAAAATCGCTTGTGGTCTGATCTTCAAGTGGCGATCCCTCCCCGGGGAGCCTCAGCACCGTTTCGAGTTTGGAGTTTCGAGTTGTGAGCGCGAAACCCGAAACGCGAAACTCTAACCAGGTTGTTAGTTGGCCCATCCGTAAAGCCTGATGGCATTGGTACGCATGATTTTGTCTTTCTGTTTTTCTGAAATATCTTTGCGCCCTTTGACTGTGGAGGTCATATAGGGAAAGTTTCCGTCCCAGTGCGGATAGTCCGAGGCAAATAGAATGACATCCTCGCCGACCTTCTCCAGGCAATATGGCAATGTGCTTTCTTCCGGCTCCGTGGCATAAAACCAGTTGCCGCTGGTCATGTACTCGCTCGGCTTTTTCTTGAGCAGAGGGGCTTCCGACTGCCGTTTTTCCCATTCCTCATCCATGCGATCCATCCAATACGGGACCCAGCCGCAGCCACATTCCAAAAATGCGATACGAAGCTTGGGAAATTTTTCCGGCACGCCGCCATACATCAAAGCGGCGCAATCCAGTAGAGTTTCAAACGGCCGGCCGATGGTGTGGCGGAAGAGAAACGTATCGAAGCGAATTTCTCCGGCCGGTCCGCGGCGCGAGTTGTGAATCAGCAAGGGCACATTCAGTTTCTGCAGTTCCTCATAAATCGGCCAAAACATCGGTTGGCCCAGATGCTCCTTCATACCGTAAGAGCCGACGGTGATACCCACGAGTCCAAGTTCGGTTATGGCCCGATGGCTCTCCTTAACGGCAGCATCGACGTCTTGAAACGGGACTAACCCTACGGCTTTCAAGCGCGGGCTTTCAGCACAAATGCTGGCCACCCAGTTGTTGTAACCACGACAGAAAGCCGCTGCGTAATCTTTTTCAGGCAGCTGTGTTACGCCGAAACCGCCGGTCGGAAAAAGAACCGAGATGTCGATCTGTTCTTTATCCATGTCCCGAAGCCGGGTCGGCACATCGGTAATGTCCATCCCAAGTTTCCCGTACATGCTCGCGTCCCAAACATCGCTGGGAAGCAGGGACCCCTGCCGTCGACAGTAAGGCTCTTCCATAAATTTCCGCACATCAGAGTCGCGGTCTCTGACGTGTCCGTCGGCGTCGATGATTTTAACGTTGGCTAGATTGGGGCTTTCCACGAGAACCTCCTTACCTCGAAATTTGACCGAGCACGGCGAATGGTTGGAATGCTGGACATTAGGGAATACGCATTACACTATGGTTCCGGAATTCCATTACTCCAATCCGCAACCGGATTACCATAGGGATGAACGAGAGGTCAATGGCCGGCAACTCCTTTTTTGCCTGACGGAGGTATGATAAGACAAGCCAACCAAGAATCTTTCATTATGGATTTTCGCCTTTCACAAGAAGAGGAGAGCCTGCGCAAACGCGTCGAGGAATTTGTTCGCGACGAACTGATTCCGTTGGAGCCCGAATTCGAAAATGCTCCGGACGTCTTCGAAGGCAGCCGCTGGAAAAGCCGGGCGCGGCTCAGCGGCGATCCCGAAATCAACCGTTACATCGAAATCATGGAGACCCTCGAGCGCAAGGCGGAAGCCGCCGGTCTCTGGCATCTCGACGTGCCAAAAGCATACGGCGGCCTCGAGGTCAGCAATGTTGCGATGATCGCGGTCACCGAAGAGCTGGAGAAAAGCAAAATTCCCTTTGAATTTGGGACCCACGTATCGAATATTCTTTATAACTGCAAAGGCGAGCAGATCGACAGATTCCTCTGGCCTTGCATTCGCGGCGAGAAAACTTCCGCCTTCGGGTTGAGCGAGCCAGCCTCTGGCGCTGATCCTTCGATGCTGCAAACGACCGCAACTCCCGACGGCGACGATTTCGTTATCAACGGGACGAAAATGTTTCCCACCTTTGCCGATGTGGCGGATTTCGTGCAGCTCTTTGCCCGTCTTCCCGGAACCAAGGGGCGCGAAGGCGTGACCTGTTTTCTGGTCGAGCGGGGCACGCCCGGTTACCGCGTTACGCGCAGCATCGCCACCATCGCGGGAACCGAGCCGTGCGAGCTCGTGTTCGAGAATTGCCGCGTGCCGAAGACACAAATGCTGGGGGAAGTTGGTAAAGGTTGGGAGCTTAACCAGGCGTGGTTGGGTGCGCGCCGCTTTCAGGTGGGAATTCGCTCCCATGGCATGTCGCAGAGCGTGCTGCGCGCCGTGGCAGATCTGCTGCGTCATGACGCGAAAGAAGCGGAACGCTGGACGAGCGCCATCGGATTTTTCTTGGGTGAGTTAGAAGCGCTGCGGTCGCTCACGTATTTGGGCGCGTGGAAGGCCGATCAGCAGGCGGACGTGCGAACCGAAGCGGCGCAGGTCAAGCTATTCGCTACGGAACTCCTGCATCGCGTCATTGATTTTGCTTTGGAAGTCGCTGGCCCTTCCGCGCTGCGCAAGCGCGGTGCCATTGCGCGGGTTTTTCGCCATGCGCGGTCGAGACGGATCGTCGAGGGTCCGTCGGAGATCCAGCGCCATATTATTCAGCGGTCGCTGTTTCGGGAAGGGGTCGGAATATTGGATCTGATCTGAGGGCACAAACATTTTGCACGAATGGAACTATTGGAACGATTGGAACAATAAATGCCGTCTGTTCCAGCCGTTCCAGCAGTTCAAGTCGTTCCAATCGTGAACAAAACATCAGACGTTATGGATCTTAGGTTAAGTGAAGAAGAAAACCTTATTCAAAGAACGGCGGCGCGGTTCGTTGACCAAGAACTGCTCACGCGGGAAGGAGCTTACCTCAAGCAGAAAGCGCTGTTCCTGCCGCCCGGTAGTCCGGAACGCCGGAATCTTGATCCTGAGACGAGAAAAACGCTTATACAATTGGCGAAAGAAGTCGGCTTATGGGCGCTGGAATTTCCCGATGACCCGGAAACTCCGGCGATGAGCGCAGTGGCCCGGGTGTTGATCCACCGTGAGTTTGGCCGGACGATTCTGCCCTTTGAGCCGGCATGTCTTCCGGCGCTAATGGGACAAAGCCCCTATGTCAAACCCCTGAATGACGGGCAGCTTTCGCTGTCGCTGGCTTTCGGTCAGCTCCATAAGACGGGAACGCTGCAAGGCATTGAAACCCATTTCCGTGAACTCCCCGACGGCTACGTGCTTAGCCACTCGCAGTTCGACGTATTTGAGCCTGAAGCCGATCTCTATCTTTTCCCGGCGCGGGAAGAAGGATCGGATCGAGCGGGGCTCTTCCTGTTGGAACGAAGCACGTCCGGATTGTCCATAAGCGAAAAAGAGGACTTGACTACGGACGCGGAGGTGGCGCGGATGACTCTCACCTACTGCAAGGTCCGCCGGGAGCAACTGCTCGGTTATGAATACGACGTGGCGGCGCTTACCGCTTTTGAGCAGCTACGGATCGCCGCGCGATCTTTGGGCATCGGCATGCGCTGTCTCGCGGACTCCATCGAGCACGCGCGCCAGCGCGTGACCTTTGGCCGGCCCCTGGCGTCGCGCCAAGCCATCCAGTGGATGCTGGCTGATCTCTCTGTGAATCTAAGGACTTCTACGTGGTTGGCTCTCGAAGCCGCATGGAGAGCGGACCACGAGCTGCCATTTTTCCGCGCAGCCGCATTGGCCAAGAAAAGAGCGGCAAAAATGGCTTTCGAGGCCGCTGACACGGCGATTCAAATTCATGGCGGCTACGGCGTCTGTAAGGAATTTCCGTTCGAGGGCTTCTATCGCGAAGCGCGGATGCTGCGGCTGCTTTACGGGCGGGAGGATGAATTAGATCGGGCGGCGGGGGAGCGATTCATTCAAGAAGGCAATAGGCATTAGGCAACGGGGAGGAAAAAGAACTGATGGCTCTCGTCTTTACTATTGCCTGCTGCCTATTGCCTAATGCCTGAGAGAGTCGAGGGAGGAGAAGAGATGCGACGCAAGAAAGTTTGTTTGGTCGGCTACGGCTCGACGGAATATTCGAGAAAATCCGAGGCATCGGTATTGTGGTATTACGCCGAGGCCATTCGCAATGCCCTGCGGCAGACGGGTCTGCACAAGAAAGACGTTCGCGGCCTTTCCATCACGACACAAGTGAGTACGGATTATTCTCCTCATGTGGCGGAGCAGTTAGGATTGGAAGTGGATTGGGTGTTGAATGGCGACTACGGTGGGGCCGGCGGGGTGATGAGTATACGCCGGGCGGCGGATGCGATTGAGTGCGGTCATCTGGATCTTATTGTTCTGGTCGGCGGCAACTCGTTCGATAGAAGCATTCCGCAGCAACGGCCGCTGGAATATCAACGCGCGAATTACGTCGACGTGTACGGTTACGGAGGTCCCAACACGCTAATGGCCTTGATTCAAAGGCTGCACATGGCCCAGTACGGTACGACGTTGGAACAAATCGGCAAGATCGCCATGGCGCAGCGTGAGAACGCGCTCAATAATCCCCAGGCATTGTTTCGCGAGCCGATGACTTATCAGGATTACCTTAATTCGCGGATGATCTCCGATCCGATTCGTCTCTTCGATTGCGTAATGCCCTGTTCAGGGGCCGAGTGCGTAATCCTGGCCTCTGAGGAGAAGGCGAGGCAAATCACCGACAAGCTCGTCTACCTCGTCACCGACGCGGAAATTTCCCACTATCAGGTGGCTAACATGTTGCCGGACAAA
>Ga0126371_10003914_pt1 | contig 13085 bp, 14 predicted proteins | sample PanSoiMetaPlot_4_FD_110145 | JGI IMG/M metagenome (GOLD analysis project Ga0126371, IMG submission 110145) | Tropical forest soil microbial communities from Panama - MetaG Plot_4 | ecosystem: Environmental > Terrestrial > Soil > Tropical forest > Bulk soil | place: Panama | collected 2016-02-17
AGGCGACCACGGCTGTCGCTTCTTCCCGGGTGAGCCGGTATTGCGGCATAGGCGGACGCGCAGGAAGATCGTTGTACGCGAGGCCCGTCATCAGGAACCTGATCGCGTCGTTGTCTTCCCATCCAGGCAGACCCGCGATTTTCGGGGTTTTGTCGGCCCAAGCGGGGATTGGTACCGCGGGCTTGAATGGTAACGGCGACCCATGGAGCCACTTTTCCTCGCGGCTTATGGCCATCGCCGCACATGGCCACGCTTTCTACCAAGTACTTGCCGCGTTGAATTTGCGCAGAAGGCTGCCCAGAACGAGCGCGCAACGTCCAGGCCAAGGCCATCCCAACAAGAGACACAAGGATCCCACGAGCTTTCATTCACTCCCCCAAGCATTTTTGATTGCGTGCGGGTTCTTATACTTCAACGTCGATACGACTACCATTTGTCGTTGAAACAGCTTGAGGCTTGGGCGGGTTGGGGCACCCGCTGTACACTACCGACGCGATGAATGCCTTCCCCGCACGAACCATCGCCAGAATGCTGCTTTGTGTGCTGTCCTGCGCATCGCTGGCGTCTCAGGCTGCCGCCTCGGCCTACAACGGTCATCCCAAGCTCGTCGTCATTATTGTGATCGATCAGTTCCGTGGGGATTACCTGGAGCGTTATCGCGATCAGTTTGTGGAAGGCGGCTTTCGTCTGTTTTTGGATCGCGGTGCATACTTCACTGACTGTGAGTACGACTACGCGAACACGCGCACAGCCCCAGGGCATGCCACGTTGCTGAGTGGAGCGTACAGTAGCGGCCACGGCATTATCGGCAACGAATGGTGGGACCCGCGCAAGAAACGGATGGTGACCTCGGTCGAGGACGAAACCACCAAGCTGATCGGTATTCCTGGCGGAAACAAGGGCGCGTCCCCCCGCAATCTGATGGCAAGCACGCTGGGCGACGAATTGAAGCTTGCCACCGGCGGCAAATCACGCGTGTTTGGAATTGCGCTCAAAGATCGCGCGGCCATTCTTCCGGCCGGATGGTCCGGCGATGCAGCCTACTGGATCGATCAGAAATCCGGTCAATGGGTGACCTCCACCTACTACCGCCCGGAACTGCCAAAGTGGGTCGCGGATTTCAATGCCAGCGATCGCGCCAGCAAGTACTGGGATCGCGATTGGCGTGATGCCGACGGAAGCGTCCTTCGCTCCACAGCTCACCGAAATAAGGACAACACCGAGGCAAGTTTCTACGAGGTCATCGGTTCTACTCCGTTCGCGAACGACTACGAGTTTGAGTTCGCCAAAGAGTTGATCCTCTACGAGCAACTGGGGACCGGAGCCGGCGACACTGACCTGTTAACGATCAGCCTCTCGGCAAATGACATACTCGGACATGGCGTGGGACCCGACGCTCCCGAGATGCGCGCCATGGCCCTGGCGCTCGACAAGGAACTTGCGGACTTCTTCAATTTCCTTGGACATCAAATCGGACTCGCGAATGTTTGGATCGCGCTCAGTGCAGATCACGGGATTGCGCCGCTTCCAAACGTAGCGAGCAGATTGCATGTGCCTGCGGAAGGTTTGAATACCGACGATCTTAAGAAGCAATTGAACAAAGCGTTAGCTACAAAATTTGCGGGCACCAGGACGTCTGACTTCATCAGGAACCTCGACTATCCCATGGTCTGGCTGAACGACGAAGCGTTCTCTGCCGCACATGTGAAAGAAGAAGATGCAGAGCGAACTCTGGGCGAGGCCATGAAGCAGGCAGGACTCCGAGGTTATTTCACGCGCTCGCAGCTCGCGGAAGGCGCCGTGCCTGACACAGAACTCGGCCATCGCTACCTGAACAGCTACTCGGCAACCGGAGGATGGTATGTGATGGGAGTTCCCGCTCCCTACACAATCGGTTCCCTGAAGGGCACGGACCACTCCAGTCCCTACGCATACGATACCCATGTTCCGCTCGCCTTTTACGGACTTCCCTTTCAGCTGGGGGCTTTTCGAACTCACGCCGAGCCGGTCGACCTTGCGCCAACACTCGCATCCCTCCTGGGAATTAACATGCCCACGCATGCCATCGGGCGCGTTCTGACAGAGGCTTTGACGCCGGCACATCATGCCGAGAACTCTGCACCAGCGGGGAAATCTCCCAAGTCATCGCCGAAACCTGCCAGCGAGTTCAAGCCAGCCGCGCTGGTGGCGGCACAGGAGGACGAGCGGTGACGCCATCGAACGCATCGAAGCACGCCTCTAACCTGAGCGTGAACATCGCTGGGATCCAGCTAAAAAATCCCGTGATCGCCGCAAGCGGTACGTTCGGCTACGGTCTCGAGTTCGAAGATATTGTTCACCTCGATCGGTTGGGTGGCTTCGTGGTGAAGGGACTTTCCCGCGAGCCCATGACGGGAAACCCGCCGCCGCGCTTGTACGAAACCACCGCCGGCATGCTCAACGCGATCGGCTTGCAGAATATCGGCGCGCGCGCATTCGTCGACGAAAAACTGCCGAAGCTGCGCGAGATAAAGAACACTGTCGTCTTCGCCAACATCTTTGGCTATACCCGAGAGGATTATGAGCGAACAATTCAGATCCTGAACGAGGGCGAAGGCATTACGGCTTATGAATTGAATGTTTCTTGTCCGAACACGCAGCATGGCGGCATTCAGTTCGGCAGCGATCCGAGGTCCCTCGATGAGGTAGTGAGAACGGCCAAGCGAGTGTCAGAGCGACCTCTCATCGTGAAGCTCTCGCCTAACGTCACCAGCATCGCGCAGATGGCGCACATCGCCCAGGAAGCCGGAGCGGACGCCCTCTCGCTCGTGAACACGTTCGTGGCAATGGCGATCGATCCCGAGACACGCAAGCCGCGCATCGCGAATTTGACGGCAGGTCTCTCGGGTCCCGCGATCAAACCCATTGCGGTTCGTATGGTCTATGACGCGGCACACTCGGTAAAAATCCCCGTCATCGGGATGGGGGGCATCTCGACTGCAACCGATATCATAGAGTTTATGCTGGCAGGCGCGACTGCCATTCAAATCGGAACTGCCAGCTATTGGGATCCTTGCGCGACCGAAAAGATTGTCGAGGAACTGCAGCGTTATTGCGTGGAGCATAACATTCAGGAGTTATCAGAACTCACGGGCGGTTTGATTCTCGAATGATCCGAGAAATCGCCCTCGCCTCAACACCCCACCCATTGCCCAAAATCGCCCCCATCGCCAGATAGCAAACCAGCTGGTAGCCGGTGTTGATTAAGAACAGGTTCCAGGGCCGGTTGCCGAACAGCTTGTCCGTCAGCTGGACGGTCATCACGAATCCAGCCCACCCCGCGAGTCCAGCTTTCATCCCGTAGAGAGAGGTCGCAATCGCCAAATGGAAGATGACCTTTCCCAGGACAAACGCGCTCAACAAGCTCGCAAGAAAAGAAATGCCGTACATCGGCCCGGCCTTCTTCTGCATTTCGGTATTCTGGCCTTGTCTTCGGGATCGTAGCCCATGGCGACCATCCAGGGCTTCGCAAACAAGAATGGGGAGTACCAGAGAAAGCCGATGACCATGCAGGCGACGCCCGCGCCCAGCACGGCCAACAATTAACGCACATCAGGAGCATTAGCCCTCCTTCAATCCGTCATGCACGCTTTGCGCAGACAGCTAAAGGAAGAAATGCCCTATCGACCGCTGCTGTACCAGATATTACCTGGCGACTCGTAGGTTAACCCCTCGCCCCAGACGACCTGGCTGTCGCCGCGATTATCGATGTCCATCTCAAAATAATCGCCGAAGGGAAACTTGAAACCCTGAGGATCGATGTAAGAGAAACCCGGCGTGTAGTTGGAGAGCTGAACTTCCGGCGTCCAGCTCGCGCCGCCATTGGTTGAGCTGCGATAGTACGTGTTCCACAAGGGACTGTGCCTCGTATCCATCCACGCGATGCGCACATCACCCGCGGTCCCTGCCACAATCGTTGGAAAAGCATGCGTCACGCCACGCTGCGCCGTCGACACTTCCGACTTTGCCGACCACGAAGCACCCGCAGTTGTCGATGAAGCGAAGTAGACCCGCTCGGCGCCCTTGCTCACCGGCCCCGCGTTCCACAGCGCATACAGAGTCCCTGACGCGTCAGACGTCAACCCGATCTGCGCTCCCAGATAGGCCCATCCACATTCATGGGTTGCGCATTCGGGAGGAGCACCAGAGACATCCAAAAGATATGTTGACCAATTCTTTCCGCCGTCTAGTGACCGGCTGACGTTGAGATCCACTGGTCCGGGCCCGTCACCATTTTTTCGATATGCAGCCCACGACAGAAACACATTTCCCGCTGGATCAATCGTCGCTCCACCGGCCTGGGCCCAGCCAATGCCGTCCGTGGGATTCACGTTGAGCGTAGCGAACGTATTTCCGCCGTCGTGCGAGGCTGCGACCCACACCTTCGTCGCGCGATTGTAGGTCACGTACACATCAAGGCCGCGCACCACGAGAACCGGCTTGTCCGCTTCAGTTTCTGTTCGCGTCGCAACCACGACGGTCCACGTCAGACCAAAGTCAATCGATCTGGCAACCGCAATGTCGCGTTTGTCGTTCTCGAGCCACGCGGCATAAACGGTGCGTCGGTCAACGGGATCCACCACTATTTGCGCGTCGAATTGCGCCGACCCTCGAGACGAGATCCTTCGTTCCGATTTCCAGGTCGCGCCATTATCCGCGCTTTCCACCAGGATCATCGTTGGCACGGGGCACGTTTCGCAGCCCGGCACCTGAATATATTGAGGATAAAAAATGTAGACGTGACCGTAGCCGTCAGCCGCGATTGCCGGTTCCCATTGATCGCCAGCTCGCAGGCCCACACGTGTCTGCGGAGAAAATCCAACGCCCAACGCAGGCGGGCACAATGCACCCAGAAAGAGGGCGATGGCGAAGATCCAAAACAGGTGAAAACGGTGGGACAACCTTACTCCCCGGGGGCAGCGCTACAGCTTCGAACTCTATAGGGAAGAAGAAGTTGCGTCAACGGATAGTCAAAAAAGATGGCCCCCTCGTGCCATCCGGAGTGTTCCGAAAAGCGGTACTGGGACCTTTGGCCCGATCACGCGGCCGTCAACAGCAGCGGCGCTCCCTTGGTGATCACCAGGGTGTGTTCGTAGTGTGCAGCGGGTCGCCGGTCCGCGGTTTTCATCGTCCAGCCGTCCTTGGCCAATAGGGCCCGGCCAGAGCCAGCCGCGATAATCGGCTCGACGGTAATCACCAAGCCCTCCGTAAGAATGTGGCGGGCTTCAGGATCCGCAAAGTTCGGAACACGCGGTTCCTCGTGGATGGTACGCCCAATACCATGGCCCCCAAGTTCGCGAATCACTGAGAAACCATCGCGGCGCACTTCCTTCTCGACGGCCCGGCCGATCTCCGAAACCCGAAATCCAGCCCGCGCCACCAGCATTGCCTTCTCAAACGCCCGACGGGCGCAGTGCATCAATCGTTCGGCCTCCTTCGAGATAGTTCCCACGGCGACCGTTTCGGCTGCGTCCGCCATAAACCCGTTCTTCTCGACGGTCACGTCGAGTTTCAGCAAGTCGCCGTTCTGCAATGCGCGATCGCTCGGAATTCCGTGCACCGCTTCCTCGTTCAGACTGATGCAATTGAAGCCCGGGAACCCGTACACCATGGCCGGCGCCGACCGTGCGCCACTGTCTTCAATCACCTTCGCGCCGATTTCATCAAGCTCCCGGGTCGTGACACCGGGCCGGACTTCCCGCTTCATCGCTTCCAGAACAGCCCGCACCACGGCGCCAGCTGCCCGTAAAGACTCGAGTTCCTCGGGGCCGTTGATCGACATTCTGTGCTCCTGGAATGATCCTACGGGAAAGCGTGGCCCAATGCCTAGGTGACTTCCCGAATGGGCCGCCGAGGTCCGAAGAATAGAAGAAGGATGAAGCCTGAAATATAGAAGTACGCGACCTGCGACAGCGAAAATCCCATGAGCCGCAATACAAGACCAAACACGGCGATTGCGTCCGAGAGCGCGTAGGTCATGATGTGACCCGCTCGCCAGCGATTTAGCGTTGGCAGATCGCTTGGTCGCGCGGCGAGAGATGCCTCGGATTGAATCACGAGCGTACGTCGGACCACCAGAATGACACCCACGATTGTCACGGTCGCGAGTGACAGGACATAAAACACGACGGGATTGTTAAGTTTTGGAATCGACCCAACTTTTTCGCCCACGACCACATAGAGGACGACGCTCACCAGTAGCGCGATCTGAACGATGCGTATGGCTTTAATCGCCGAATCCATATTTCAGTATATTCTGCCTCAACTTGAGATACGGCCCGTCAAAATTCCTGACGGGTGCCGTGTTCGCCAATGAGGACAAATGTACTGCTTGGTGACCGCATTGCATTCAGCTCAGTGGCCATGCTCCATCAGTCCGGGCCTGACCCGCAAGAAAATTTGAAAGGAGACCGGGTTGTTCCCATAGGGAATGTCCAATACCGTAGGCTTCGAATAAAAAGTCACGTCCGCCCCGAGCCCGAACTGCCAAGCATGGTTGTGGACCAAATCGCGCACGCCTCCAAATGTGTAAGCGCCGATCCGGTAAGCAGGATGCGTCGCGGCCGACGGAAACAGCTCGTCTTTGTCTACTAATTCGAGTCGCGTGAAGGCATAGTTTCGATGGCGGAAGTTAATTGTCGATTCAGCAAGGTAGCTGTTCAGGATTGTTGCAGTGTCCTCTTTGTATTTCCGGCCCCAGATCAGCGAACTCGCCCAACTCCCTCCGTCCCACGACCGTATGTGCTCGATCGACGCCGATTGCCGCATTTCGTTGCCGGGTTCCAGGGCTTCCGGATGAATGAGCTTTCCATAGCTGTACTCCGCAGTCCAGTTGCGCGATAGTGCCACGCTCCCGCGTGCCGACCAAGAGTTCAGAGAGGCAAGTTGAATGCTCCAACGCTCTTCATTTGGCTCTCGCCCGTTGAATATGCTTCCCTCAAGCTTGAACCGGCTGACAACCAATCCTGTGGTGACGACCCCGAAACTGGTGTGCGTTGAATCCTGCAAGTGATGGCTCAGCGGGGCCATCGGCAACTCCGAAGCGGAGCTGCGGTGAATATAAGTAACGGGCCCAAGCGCGGGCTCCGCCGCCGGACCGCCATACAAGTACCACGCAACACGCTCGTGAACAGGAACAGAGTAGTAAGCCGATAGCTCCGCAAACACGTTGTGCGGATGCTGATGATCGACCAGCGGCTCTCCGTGATAGGTCTCGCCCGTTTGATATAGTTCGGGGAAGCCGGGATGCGGCGACGTCAACGACTCGGCAGAAAACATTTGCCGGAACAGCAGCGTTCCTGTGCCGAGTTTGTGTTGCTCCATGGTCATCAGCCAGTTGACCGACTCTGCTTTACCCGCGCCGCGCGGCCCGCCCTGCTGGTTGTAGTCGAGAAAAACGACGCCATGCGCCATCAGGTCCCACCCACCGCGCGATGTCATCCACATATGCGCGGGCGCCGCGGCCGGCTCCCACGCGGTGCCTGATCCGGCATGCATCGATGGTATTGCGTCCGCGGTGGACATCGGCGTCTTCATGCCCGGCATTTCTTGAATATCATGCATGTCATGACCACAGTGAGTGTGATCACTCGCATCGTGTTGCTGTGCGCGCGCATTCCACGCCAGCAAGGCAGCGCCGAAAATACATACGGCCCAGAGTCGCAAGTCGTCCTCCGCTCCATGAAAACAGCAATGGCGTTGCTTCTACGAGGTGCTGAATACTGTTGAGCAGAGTTCTAGATTCGAAGCGCAGTATGGATGGGTGGGTCGCCAGAAGACTCGAATCGCTGACTGCTTTGGTCGAGACGAGTTTCTGAAATCACAAGATCGGGAGTGCGGCTCGATAAGAAACCCTCGCTGCCTGGAGCAACGATGGTCGAGGACTGCAGAAGTAACGAATCGTGCCCGCTCAGGCAACAAACGTAATCTTTCTGCTGTGGGAGCGGACTCTTCTGGCCGTGTTGATGGCACCCTGCGGAACGTGGGGCAGATGAAGCAGGCAGGAGGCCGGCGTGAGCCGTAACGCTGAATGCGAGAATCTGCAGTGCCATCAGCACCAAAATCAATTTATGAGCAATCTTCATTCGTACTATGGGATGCGGGGCTGTCCGCAAAAGTCGCATCGATGTGTTCTATTCCAAAAGCGCAGTCCTACGATCCGGTGATCTTTAGCCGCAAATCTTCCGGCAAGCGCTCCCGGATTTCTGCGGGAAGCCGATCATGAACCCGACGCGCTCCTATGCGGGCAACGTCCACCACGGTCGTTGGAGCAGGCGTTGCGACCGCCACCACAAGCCACAGCAGGGCTGAGAGTGTGAATCCCCCCAACGCAATCAGTTCTAACAGCAATGCATGCCGTGGCCCGAAATGCCGGATGACCCCAAAGGCAAGCAGAAACATTGCTGCTGAAACGGAAGCCAGCACAATCAGGGAGACGTCGATAATCCGATGGATCTTCTGCCGGCTACGGCAGTACTCGCACTCGGCGAAGTGACTCTCGTAGTCTTCGCGCATCTCGGGCGCGATGCCGGAGATGTCGTACCGCCAGCCAGCCAAAATCTTGCCAACGAGGGGATCAACACATTGGCTCATACAAAGTGGCTAGAGCCGGATGGGCTCCAAAGGTTCCGTCTGCGATGCAAGCATCACCCGGTTTCGAAGCAGCGTCTGGCGAGGCCCCAAAGCCTTCATCGCCGCTCTCCGGGCAATTTCGGGATGGTTGTTGTGCTCAGACAGGTGCGCCAGCACTACAAAAGCTGCCTCACCATCATAATCGTTGGTGAAGAATTGCGCGAGTGCGTCATTGGAGAGGTGGCCTACCCGGCTCATAACACGCTGCTTAACGGGCCATGGGTAGGGCCCCACCCGCAACATCTCCACGTCATGATTCGATTCGATGACCAGCACGTCGCAACCGCGCAAGTGGTCTCTCACGCTAGCCGGCACATAACCCAGATCCGTCGCGTAACCGATCTTCACTCCTTCCGCCCGAAACGTGAATCCCACCGGATCAGCGGCATCGTGTGGAATCGTGAACGGCATGACCTCGATGTCGCCAATCTGAAATCTTCTCCCCGACGCGAAAACTTCCAGCTTCTCGACCTGCGGCCGAACGCCGTTTTCATCGCGCATCGACCTTGCCCAGCACTGATGCGTGGCGCCCGTCATGAATACAGGGATTGGCAGCTTCTTCGAGAGCGTAAGCAGACCATAAATGTGATCGCAGTGCTCGTGTGTAATGAGCACTGCTGAGAGGGACCTCGGGTCCTCCGAAAGCGCATTCATGCGCTTGAAGGTTTCCCGGCACGAGATTCCGGCATCGACCAGAATCTTTGTTTTCGACGTTTGTATGACGGCGCTATTCCCGCGGCTTCCGCTGGCCAGCACCGACATTGACACACCCATATGCCCGCAGGATACTCGTTCTCACTGTGGAACCGCGAGTACTTTTATGGTTAGCCGGGACCTTCGTGCCTGGAAATATACGATGCACTTTAAGCTCGTAGAGCGATCGGATCGTCTTATTTATCCGCAAACATATTCCCAATAGCCTGGCGCATCATGGCGCCACCGTAAGCTCCGGCGATCCCAGGCAGAAATGCCAGAAACGATTCGTAGATTTGTGCGCGATAGGGCTTCTCGATCAGAACCAGATAACCGAACAACTCGGCAATGGGCACAAAAATGCCGACAATGAGAACCCAGCGCCAAGGCCGCCACGGCCGCCACACTCCAAGAATCATGCACGGCGCCAGAACCAACAATGCGGTGAACAGAAGATCGCCCACCTTGATATCCACCCACCCCGCAAGCATTCCCGCCAATGCCGCTGCCACGTAGAAACCCAGGTCCCGAATACCGCTCGGTCCCTCTTCTGGAAGCACGCGGCCCCATGCCGTCGTCATCGTACGTCGAGCCCCTGTTTGTTAGTACTGATAGAAACCGCGCCCACTTTTTCGCCCCAGCCATCCGGCATCAACCATCTTGATCAGCAAGGGACACGGACGGTATTTCGGATCGCCGAACCCCGCATGCAGCACCCGCATTATGTCGAGACACACATCCAGCCCGATGAAATCGGCCAGCGTCAGTGGTCCCATCGGATGTGCCATCCCAAGTTTGAACACTTCATCCACCGACTCTGGCGTCGCGACCCCTTCCATCACCGCGAACATCGCTTCGTTCAACAGCGGCATCAACACGCGATTCGAGACGAACCCCGGCGCGTCATTCACCTCAACTGGCGTCTTGTCGAGTGCGACTGCAAGATCACGAATAGTTTCGAAAGTCGCTTGCGAGGTTGCGAGCCCGCGGATGACCTCGACCAACTTCATTACGGGAACGGGATTGAAGAAATGCATCCCAATCACGCGGCCGGGACGATTCGTGATTGCCGCGAGTTTCGTGATTGAGATAGACGAAGTGTTCGACGCGAGAATGATCTCAGGCCGTGCGATGCGATCAAGGTCGCGAAATATCTCTGCCTTGATTTCAAATTTCTCGGTCGCCGCTTCGACGATCAGATCGCTCTCAGCAAGCTTTGTGCGTTCGAGAACCGGTTTGATTCTCTCGAGCGCTGTTTTTTCCTGCTCAGGAGTGATTTTCCCTTTAGACGTCTCTCGCCCCAGATTCTTCGCGATGGTGTCCAGCGCGCGATCGAGGAACCTCTGTTCGACGTCGCACAACAGCACCGTGTAGCCACTGCGTGCAAACACGTGGGCGATGCCGTTCCCCATCGTGCCCGCACCAACGACTCCGACCTGCCTGATTTGCATGAAGACCATTCCAATTTTGTGTGCGAACTCAAAAGTCTAGCAGAACAGGATTGTGCGGGTGGCTTGCAGATCTTCCTGATTGCTGCAGCTACAGTTGCAAACATGCTTGTGTTACGAGGTGAGGGTAACTTATGAAAATCGCCTTTGCGTGTCGCGTCGATTTTCTCCGCGGCTTCTGCGGATCTTCTCTGCGCTCTCTGCGGTTAAAAGCTTTTCTTAGTCGAGTATGGTGATCACCGACGCGCCAATCATCTTTGTATCGGATTCTGTGTTTCACTGTGCCCTCTGTGGTTGTCTTGTCTTCGTCGTCCGTTTTAGCGTCGCGGTAAAAAATCGTAATTCGCCTTCAACTAACCCACGCGTTTCGCCGTTAAACCCACCTCCTCGCAAAAAGTTGCGCACCCGCATAAACATTGAGGTTTACGCGTCTTCTGAATTTTTGCTGTCGTCATTTTCAACACTCACCCGAGGCATCGTCCGCTCGCACGCCCGCATCCCACGTGATCAGATGCCGGATGCAGCAACCGGATCGGAGGCAACTATGCGGCGACAACTTAGGACGGTGGCAATGGCAGTATCTCTTTTCCTTGCGCTTGGCACGTTAGCCGTGGCGCAGGATCACGACGAGCACTATCGCGGTGGTGGCAACCAGGCGCGCCAGTATGGATACGAAAACGGGTTTCGTGATGGCCAGCGCCGCGGCCAGCACGAAGGCCGCGAAAATGATCCCAACGACTACCACACACCCGACTGGCGTCAGGCCACTCACGGATACAAGAATTGGATGGGACCGATCGGCGCCTTCCAGAACGGCTATCAACAGGGCTACGCTGAGGGCTTCCGCGCCGGATTCAACAGCGAACGCCCGGTCTACCGTGGCGACGTCTACCGCGACGACTTCTACCGAGGCAATCGTTTTTACGGCTCCGACAATCGCGTGGCCTTCGGCACGGGCTACCAGGATGGAGCGTCTGTGGCGCAAGAAGACATGTACCGGAACAAGCCGTTCAATCCAGAACCGCGCGGGAAGTATGACGACCGCGATCACGGCTATCGCCGAGAGTACGGCGATAAGAACTTCTACCGTTCCCAATACACCGAAGGCTACCGCGCCGGCTACCAGTCAGCCTTCGGCCGCAGGTACTGAGGGAAGGTAACTGACGACACGCGAAACCTGATCGGCGCGCGAATCGCGCTAATAGCAAAGCCGCCGGATCCACTCCGGCGGCTCTTTTGTGTTTGTTGAACTCGTTTGTAGCGCCGCCGTCTCGGCACATGTCCGGCGGGTTTTTGTAGCGCCGCCGTCCCGGCGGCTGTCCGGCGGGCGTCTCGGGCGCCGAGTAAGCAAACTTCTCTTAATGCGCGGTCGTCTGGCCTTCCTTTGCCGATGCCTCCAGCCTGTTGTTCGCCTTCGCTAGCGAGTTCTGGGCGCGCTCGACGTCCACCTCCGGGTCGCCACTCGCCAGGCGCTTCTCGGCACGATCCTTCGCCTTCTGCGCTCGTTCGCAATCGACATCCTCACCACGCTCGGCCGTCTCCGCAAGGATCGTAACCTTGTCCGGCAGCACCTCGGCAAATCCCCACGCGACGCACAGATAGTGTGTCTCGTTGCCGTTCCGGTAGCTGATCTGCCCAACCCCAAGTTCAGAGATGAGCGGCGCGTGTCCCGGCAAGATGCCCATATACCCGTTTTTCCCGGGAATCTGCATCTCCTCCGCCGAATCCTTCACCACCATCTTGTCCGGAGTAACAACTTCGAGTTGGAATGTGTCTGCCATCAGTCATCAGGCGCCCGTCGTCAGCCAAGCTCGCCACTCCCGGGGTTGCCGGTGACTGACGACTGGAGACTGACGACTGCTGTTACGCTGCCGCCTTCATCTTCTCCGCAGCCTGGAGCACTTCATCAATCGTGCCCTTCATATAAAACGCCTGTTCCGGAATGTCGTCATACTTGCCCGACACGATATCGCCGAAACCCTTCACCGTATCAGCGACCTTAACGTAGCGTCCCGGCGAACCCGTAAACTGCTCTGCGACGTGGAACGGCTGTGACAGGAAGCGCTGGATCTTGCGTGCTCGAGCCACGGTCAACTTCTGATCTTCGCTCAACTCGTCGATGCCGAGAATCGCGATGATGTCCTGCAGCGATTTGTAAGTCTGTAGTACTTTCTGCACATCACGCGCGCACTTGTAGTGCTCCTGACCGATGATCTGCGGATCAAGCATGCGTGAGGTAGAGTCAAGCGGGTCTACTGCAGGATAGATACCAAG
>Ga0126371_10003915_pt1 | contig 13085 bp, 12 predicted proteins | sample PanSoiMetaPlot_4_FD_110145 | JGI IMG/M metagenome (GOLD analysis project Ga0126371, IMG submission 110145) | Tropical forest soil microbial communities from Panama - MetaG Plot_4 | ecosystem: Environmental > Terrestrial > Soil > Tropical forest > Bulk soil | place: Panama | collected 2016-02-17
AGTCGGAGATAGACCGGACCTCGTCGCGGACATCGCGAAAACCACGCTCATGACCCCTAACCGGACCTCGCGGATCATTCTGCCTTAAGCCCGTGAATTTGAACGACCAGACTTCCCAGTTTGCCGTCAACACCACTTCAAATCGGTGAGCGATCCCCCGACTGGAGTCGCACTCAACCCCGGTTCGGCCGCACCATGGTCTTTGGATCGAAGGCTCACGTGGATGTCGATCATGGTCGGTGGCCGGCTTTCAACAACCGATGATGGGACCTAAGGGACATACGTTTCAAACCAAAGGTCAATTGTACCTAGCCACCCTGTTCTTATTATGGTTGTCCCGCTTTTACCGGAAAAATCTGTTTTTGAGGTCATACCGGGAGGGGCAACATGACATGCGAGAAGGGCCACGCAAATCTGGGCAACCGCGCGCGGCGGGTACTTGCGACTGCTACCGCGTTTACATTTCTTTGCCAGAACTTCGCCTGGGCCGTATGTGCGGATGGCTCGACCTTCCCAGCCAACGGTTTCGTCTTCGGCCAGCCGCCAACGTCCATTTGGTCGCCCGGTGTCTTTTTTAACGTTGCCGGCTCGACCTTCATTCCCGATAACTCGGTCTTCGAGCACAACGATCCGGCTCAGCCGTCGACCGGTGGCGGACACAACTGGGTGTTCGATCAGGGCTCGGGACTCTGCAAGCAAACCGATATCGGACCTGCAGGCGGAGCGCCGACCGCATGGACATTGTCGACGAATTGCATCTTCCTGCAGCCCCTCGCGGGGTCTTCGGGCAATCCGCCGATTCCTATTTTCGCAGAGGGAATAAATGTTCCCTATCAGGGCGATGCCGTCACGCCGACCTGCGATCCGACTCAATATGTCGGCGGTAATCCGCGCGTCGGTCCGGCCCTGCCAACCAACACTTATTTCAACCACCTCGGCTGCTCGATCTCGCATGGGGCTGCCACCGCGCCGCAGACCGCCATCACATATTTATTTGTGGCCGGCAACGGCAGCGGCCTGTGGGTCGTACCATTGAGCAATGTCACAAACCCGGTGGTCGGCGGTTCGGCCGGAAAGGTCGTCGGAGCGCTCGATTGGTTTGGCAATATTCCATTAGGACAGCAGCTCGTCAGCGCCACCGTCAGCCCCGACGGACAGTTTGCCTTGGCCACGACGTTCCTCAAATAAGTTGCCGACGGTATTTGGTTGCTTGAACCCGCTGGGGGATCCGACCAGAACTAATCCGGTGACGGGCGCGCAATCGTTCCCGATTACCGGACCGATTGATCCTAATTTCACCGTTCCGCCCGCCAACACTGTCCCGTGCATGCAGGTCGGCCAAAACGGTTTGACCGCTGACGTGGCCACGAGTTTTGGTCCGGACAGCCAGCCCTATTTCGGTGGGAACCCCAGCGTGACCACCTTCAATATGACTCCCGGCGGTTCGATAGCGACGGCGTGGCCGCAGTGCATTTTCAACGGTTTTGGCTTTAAGAATCCAGCGCCGATCACCCTGATGGGCAAGCTGGCGCTGGTGTTCAACGCACGTAGCGCCAACCATTGCGGTGCTGCCCAATTCAACGGCGGTTTTTTAGCGGCTGCAATTACCCAGCCGGGAGCCGTCATCAGGCACGGACAGTACATGTACGCCACGACGTCCAACACGTTCGTCGGCCAGCCGCCGGGCACTACATTGGTCCAATTCAAGGTGACCGTCGATTCCGTCTCCGGATTATCGCAATACAGGATCCGAGGTTACGCCGCAGGGCTCCCGGGTTTTCCTACCGGGCTCGGCGTCGCCGATGACGTCAAGTCGCTCATCGTCTACGGCGGCGTGACAACCGGTCTTGATTTCGTTGTCGTCAAGTTGCCGCTTTGCGAGGATCTATAGGCTGAAATTTTCCGCGTGGAAATCTCTCCGCCCGACGGGTTTGCTCTGCGTGGCCCGCGGCCGGCGCAGCAGCGGCAAAGTTTCAGGACCGCAGTACGTTCTATACGAAGTATCGTCAAACTGCCGAGTGCCAAGACACATAAGCGCAGGTCTACTGTGCGGGACATCCGTGCCGCGCTGGCGGTCTTATGTCTTGGCCACGGATATCGATCCCCGCTTCCTCGTGACTCTTAGGTTGTCCAACGTAGAAGCTTCGGCATAACGCCAGAATCTGCACGGCGTTCGAATAAGCGACCCGTCGCGCATCAGGGCTGTGATCCTCACCAGCGGTGCACCCGCTGACCACGGGTGCACTTTTCTGGCAACGTAGAAGCGTCGGCGACACAACGCGTGGTAGGGAGCACTTGCGGCGCACGGCCGGACCATACATTGGGTCAAAGGCGGCCAATGCAAAGGTCGGCGCGGCCTACCGATCGTCCTCGGCTAGGAATGTCTCCAATTCGTTCACGAATTTTGCCCAGGCGGGCTCGTCGGAAAGCAACGCATGGTTCTCGCTGTCGAGTGCCACAAATCTGCACACATGTGGTGGACGCCGCAATCTACACGCTGCACTACGACGTTGTGAAGGATTTCGAGCCGATCGCTTTGCTTGCCAAAAACCCGGTTCTGTTTCTCGCGAAGAATGCCGTGCCAGCGAACGACCTAACCGGGCTTATCGCATGGCTAAAGGTCAGCCCGGACAAAGCGTTGTTCGGAACAGCCTCAGTGGGCAGTCCACCGCATATCGCCGGGGTTCTTTTTCAACAGATCGCCGGTACTCGATTTCAGTTCGTGCACTATCGCGGCGGCGCCCCAATGCTCCAGGATTTGGTCGCCGGGCACATCGACATTGACGCCGATGCACCGGTTACTGCCTTGCCACACGTGCGAGCCGGCAGCATCAAGGCCTTTGCGGTCACAGCGAGGAGCCGCCTCCCGTCGGCGCCCGACATCCCGACAGTGGACGAAGCAGGACTGCCTGGGTTCTACTTCACCTCTTGGTTCGCATTTTTTGCACCGAAGGGCACGCCGAAGCCGATCATCGACAAGCTGAATGCCGCAACTGTGGGGGCCTTGGCAGCGCCTGAGGTACGCGCTCGTTTCGGCGATCTTGGGCTGGACCTTTACCCGCGCGAGGAGCAGACGCCCGAGGCGCTCACTGCCGTACAGAAGGCCGATATCGAGAAGTGGTGGCCGATCATCAAAGCTGCCGGCATCAAGGCGGAGTGACACGGTGCGTTTGATCGGATCCCTTCGGTATCGTTGCCGCGACCGGAAGCGCGAACGCAACCTATGATCACCCAAGCCAGGAGGCGCAGCATGAGTCCCATTATCACGCCGCTTCATCCGCTCTTTGTTGCGAAGATTATGGGCGCCGACTTGGGGCACCCGATCGACGAAATCACGCCGAGGGCGATCGAAGGCGCGATGGACGTGTACGCGGTGTGCGTGCTACCCGGTCAGCATCTGGAGGATGAGGAGCTGATTGCCTTTTCGCGGCTCTACGGTCCACTAGAGGTCGAGCCAGGGATTGGACGCAAGGCCGGCGCCGCCGGTCGGGGGAGGCGGATTGCGTACAGAGAGATATTCGATATCTCCAATCTTGATGAAAACGGCGGCATTCGCGGCGAACAGGACGCGCGCCAATCGCTCCTGCAGATCACCCAGCTCTGGCATACAGACCTCTCCTTCCGGCAAGGATCGGCAAAGTGGTCGATGCTGCACGCCAAGGTGATTCCGCCTGCTGGCGGCGATACCGAGTATGCCGACACGCGCGCCGCCTACGATGCGTTGCCGGACGCGATGAAGAGGAGGCTTGAGGGTCTCGTGGCCGAGCATTCCGCGTGGCACTCGACGGCCAAGCGCGGCGGCTATGTGCCGACCGAGGAGGAACGAAGGTCGTACCCGCCGGCGCGACATAAACTGGTGCGGCGGCATCCCGGCTCCGGGCGCAACGCGCTCTACATCGGGTCGCACGCATCGCACATCGTCGGCATGCCGGTCGAGGAGGGGCAGGAGCTGCTCGCCGAGCTGATCGAATTTGCGACGCGGCCTCAGTTCGTCTACTCTCATCAATGGCAGGTTGGCGACCTCGTGATCTGGGACAACCGCTGCACCATGCACCGCGCCACACCTTACGCGGCAGCGGACCATGTGCGCGACATGCGCCGCACCACGATCATCGACAAAGCCCAGGAAGCGTTTATCCGTTAGCGACGGGCGAGCCAGACGAGGCCGCTCGGCTCGCAGAACGGGCTCGAATTGTTGATAGCACCGGTCAGCTGATCGATCGAATTGATGACTGAATGCATGATGTCGACGCCCAATGGCACGGCATCCTTTTCGCACGGCGCTTTGGCGCTGACAGCCTCCACTTTGTTCAGCGTTCCGCATAAACGCCAGAAGAGGCTATCCTCGCGGCCCGTGTAGATGCCAAGGTCGGGAAGACGAAAATAGTCCTGATAGGTCGCTGTTTCAGACTTAGAATCTGGAGGGTCTGGAGTTCGAATCTCTCCGAGCGCACGAGACGTCAAATGAGAATGGCATTCCTTGGACAGCCGCAGCCATTGCAGCAACACTTTCGCATTAGGGTACACGTGGCCAACCGAACCGATGCGGGCGATTGTGCCGTTTACCGCCGGGAGCGCTTCCGACATTGTCCCACACACGGTATTTGAGCAGCTGTCAGGCAAGCTCGGCCAATCGATTATGATCGAAAATCGATCGGGCGCGGGTGGGACGATCGGGGGCTGCCCGGGGCTGCCGCCGTCGCCAGGTCCGAGCCCGACGGGTACGCAATTCTTGCCAACTCCTCCTCGCACACGGTCACCCCAGCTCCAGTCTAACCACCATGTCTCGCCCACCAGTCTCGCCCATCTGGGCCTCAAGCGCCTTGATCGCCGCATCGATGCAGAGCGGCTTTAGCTCTTCGTGAGATTGCCACCGTATTTCGTCCTCCGATGCGTCAAACCTTGCTCTTCCCTACTCCAGAGCAAACAGGTCTTCGATGTCTGCCTCGGTCAGGTCAAGCGTTGAACCAGCATCCGGATTGAATAGGCCGGCGGCGAGGTCGCGCTTGCGCGTTTTAAGCACCTCGATTTTCTCCTCGATCGAGGAAAGCACTACCATCTTGTGCACGAACACCGGCTTGTCCTGCCCGATTCGGTGGGCGCGGTCCGTGGCCTGATCTTCCACCGCCGGGTTCCACCATGGGTCATAGTGGATGACCGTGTCGGCGGCCGTCAGGTTCAGCCCGAGCCCGCCGGCCTTGAGGCTGATCAGGAACAGCGGCACCTCGCTGGCCTGGAAGCGCCGGATCGGCGTCTCGCGATCGCGGGTGTTGCCGGTGAGCAGCGCATAGCCGATGCCGGCTGCTCGCAGGGCCTCCTCGATCAGCGCCAGCATGCTGGTGAACTGGGAGAACAATAGCACCCGTCGCCCCTCCTCGATGAGTTCAGGCAGCATTTCCATCAGGCGGTCGAGCTTGGCCGACCGCACCTTGGCGCCGCTACGCTGAAGCTTGAGGAGCCGCGGGTCGCAACATGCCTGGCGCAACTTGAGCAACGCGTCGAGCACGACGATGCGGCTGCGCGCGAGCCCCTTGGCGGCAATCGCGGCCCGTACCTTGGTATGCGTCGACAAGCGGATGCTTTCGTAAATATCGCGCTGGGCCGCACCCATCTCAATCGATTCGACGATCTCCGTCTTGGGCGGCAGCTCGGTGGCGACCTCCGTCTTGGTCCGGCGCAGCAGGAACGGCCGGACCCGGCGCGCAAGCAGGCGGCGGCGTTCGGAGTCGCCGCGCTTCTCGATCGGAGTGCGCCAATGTCGCTTGAAGCTCTGGCGGTCACTTAGAAAGCCAGGAGACAAGAACGCGAACAACGACCACACCTCGCCAAGGTGGTTCTCAAGCGGGGTGCCGGTGAGGCACAATCGGTGGCAAGCTTCGAGCTCGAAGACCAGCTTCGTTGTGGCGGCGTCCGGATTTTTGATGATCTGCGCCTCGTCCAGAACAATGGCGTGCCAGAGCTGTGCCTTCAAGATAGCGTGGTCGCGTGCCAGCAATGGATACGTCGTCAGCACCAGATCATGGCCGGCGACCTCCCCAAAACGCGACTTCCGGTCGAGGCCATGCAAGGCCAACAGCTTCAGATCGGGCGTAAACCGCTCGGCCTCCCGCCGCCAGTTGGGAAGCACGCTGGTCGGCACCACCACCAGGGCGGGGCGATCCATCCGGCCGCTCGCCTTCTCGATCGCGAGATAGGCCAGCGTCTGTACGGTCTTGCCGAGACCCATCTCGTCGGCGAGCACGCCACCGAGACCGGCCGCGCGCAAAAACTGCAGCCAGTCGACGCCGCGGGCTTGATAGGGACGCAGCGTCGCGGCAAAGCTTGGCGGCAATTCGGCCCGCGGAATCGAGCCGGTTTCGCGCAGCAGGCGACCGAGTCCACGGAGCCGCTCGCCGCCGCGCCACACAATTCCCGCATTACTGGTCGTCGACTCCAATTCCGTGACGCAAGCCGCATCGCGCGACGAGAAACCGATCCGCTTGGCCTTGGCATCGATAGCGCCGCTGGTGAACAACTCATGCAGAGTAGTGATGATTGGCCGCATTCGGGCGGCCGAAACGGCCAGAGTGCGACCGTCGCCGAGCGGAAGATAAAACGGGAGATCGTCAAAGGAGGGGTCCGAAACCGCAAGCGTGTTGAAGGTTGGGGTTGCCAGTGCGGCCAGGATCGCGGGCACCAGATCAATCCGTTCGCCATCGACCATCACGCCGAGATCGAGGTCAAACCAGTCGATGCCGGAGTTTTCACGAAGCTCCGCCGCGATCTCGCCATCCGCCAGGACAAGGTGGACCGGAAAATCCCCGGCAATCTCGATCTCCCAGCCGGCCGCGCGGAGGTTCGGCACCGCGTGATAGAGCACATCGATCCATTGGAGGTCGGCGCCGTCCGCGAGCATAAAATCGTTACGACGGGCGTCAGATAGTCCGTAGTGATGCCGGTGCGACAGCGGCTCAAATCCGAGATCAGCCAGCAGGGCCGATGCCGTGCCTTCGGCGCTCCTGTCGCGCGCTATTTCGATAATGCGGCCATCCCGGGCAAATGTCGGACGGTCGCGTGTGTCGTCGGCGCCGACCTCGACGCCACCGTAGCGATAGAACAAACGGGCGATCGGCAATGGCCCGGGTTCGATCAACGACATGATCGCGAAGCCAAAATCGCGCGACGGCCTCGGATGGAGCACTCTTAACCGCAGGCTCGGAACAGGCAGCCCCCCGACCGGCAGCGGCGGTTGAAGCACCGGCGGCTCGATGGCGGCCAGAGCTGGCAGCCGACGCGCGATCGCCGCGCGCAGCAGGTTGCCCTGGCGAACCGGCACCGGGGGAGCAGACAGGATCCCGGCAGCAATCCGCGCCCCGAAGCCAGTTTCCACCGGCCCCATGACGGCGCCGGCGGCTTCGACATACCAAGGTGGCGCGAGGCGCAAAACGCGGACCTCCGGCGCCCCGTCGATCGCAAAATCCGGAAATTGCGAGCCATTGTCGGCAAGTCGCCAGATGAGCTGTCCCCGGCGCGCCGGTCCTCGCGTGATAACGGGCCCCTGCACCGAGCCCCAGTGCGCACGACCGGTGGTAATCATCGCCTCGATAACACTTGGACCCTCCTCGCCGATAAGCACAATGCCCGCATGCTCCGGCGCGGCATATTGCATCTCACGGAGACGTCTGAGGATGTCGCGATCGGAAGGCCTTATGAATTTCGCCAGATTCGGCTGCAGCACGTTTTTGGGATTGAAGACGGTCGTCGTGCCAGAGAAATGGCCGTCCTTGAGCAGCCGTACGGATGTCGGCATGACCGCGGCATAGGGCACGCCGACATGCTGCTGCCCGACGTCGAGCACGTAGATGAGCCGCTGACGGATGTCGGATGGATAATCCTCCGTCTCCGTCTGTTCGAGCCGCGCCAGCGCGTCGATCCAGCCGGAGAGGCTCGGATCGAGTACCTCCGGGACTGGAACAGGTGGCGCCCGCGAGGGCTTGAGGTCTGGAAACATTTCGAGCGATCCGCCGGCGTGTCCGCTTCTCCCGGACACCGCAGGGACGATCTTCAGTGCTCCCCGGTTTGCTTCAGATTGTTGTGCGATGGCGGCAAACAGGACGGCTGCCACATGCTTGCAGTTGAAGCCGACCGGACACGAGCATTCCCCCTCGATATCCAAGAACACTCCGTTTATGTCGGCGACTTCGATGGTCTGAGCATAAGGCTGCCGCCTGCTGCCCTGTACGCGTGCCTTGATTTGCACGCCTTTCTCATTTTCGTTGGAATTGAGGGACAAGACCCGCCCTTGACGCCAATAGCGGTCGCCATTGTTGGCTGCGGTGCGCGACGTGTTATCTTCAACGTCCTCTCGCGACATCCGGTCGAGAAGCGCTCCGCCAGCTGGTGGTTCTTCGATTCGTTGCGGGCGTGGACGCATTGATTAGCCCCTGCCAGTTCAGCCGATTCGACATCATGGGCGGGTTGCCGGCGATCGCGCAACGCCCGCCCACCGATCTCAACAGCGTAAATTGCTGTCTGCTGCCCGAAAACCATCCGGATTTAAATATCGCGAGCAGAATCCGCTGCCAGCGCGGTCATGCAGCTCCGGTCGCGCAGCTCCGGAATTCTATGCCGCCGTCGACATAGGTTCAGATTGTCTTCTGCCACCGGTTTGACTGATCGCGCGTTGGCGATGTCCTGTCTCCAGCACGATAACTGCACGTTCATTGGCAGCAGCGTCGCATGACAATGTCTGTTCGCGCGCATATAGCCTGGGCGGAGGCCGGAATGACCGGTTTGAGCTTGGTTCGCAGGATTTCGGATGGTGTCGTGCGTTGGCAGTGAGGCAGGGAGCGGCGGCCGACCGACCGAGGGGAGGGCAAGATAGAAGAGGCGCTCCCGCACGAGAGCCGAGCCATTGAATGGCTTGGCTCCTTGCGGGTGCTTCGGTCGGCGCGAGTGCCACTCGCAAAAGAACGATCCTGTTTTTCAGGTCTTATTCCGGCACTCCCCATTTCAGACACTCGCGGGGATGCAGCCGTGAACCAGCGCGGACAAAGGCTTGCAATCCGGCTGGACGTGTCCCCGGCCGCGGGGATGGCGGGCGCTGCTGTCGCTCTTTCCGCCACAGCCGGGTTGACGGTCCTGATGTGGATCGCCGCGTGGCAAAGCAACCGCCTTCGGCAGCGTTGCGAGGTATGGAAGGAGGTGCGACGCCCGTTGATTAGTCGATCAGCTGCCAGTGAGCAGCGGCTGAAGCCGCGCACGGACTGCGGCAGCATCGACAGCCTTTGCATAGGCCGTAAGGCCGGCTTGCCGACACTGTTGGTCGGCTCGACGTCGCAACGCGTCAGGAAGACGAGCAGCTTGTCGCTAGCATCGACGAAGATGGCGTCTGGAAGGTAGCGGCCTTCGGCGTTGGTGCTTAAGAAGGCGGTCGAGTTCGCGGGTCGAGTGTGCGCGCATACGCCCTGATGGTGGCATCCGCGAGATCGGGCGACGGCGGCCGAGGTCGCAGGCGCCCTGCAGGAACGGTACTGCGATCTCGATCTCTCCGTCACCCGTCGAATTGTCTTCGAACTCGTGTCGTTACGGTAAACCGGGTCTGCCCCTTGGCAATCAGATGCGGCTCGAAAACTGCCAGCACGATCGCGCGGCTTCGACGACAAGATTTCGAGCCTCTATGCGCGTGGCATGACGGGTGCGGGAGATCCAAGGTCGCCTGGCCAAACTCTACGCGACCGATGTTTAAACGCGCGATGCTGTCGTGCAGCTAATTCGCGAGCCCCATGATGCGATCGCTCCATCCTGTGGATCCAGGCCGGCGATCCGGATCAGGACCGGTCCATAGATCCAGATCATACGATCCAGCAGCGATCGTGGGCCGTCGTTAGATCCTCGCGGCCGATATCGCGACAAGGCGCCGGCATGCGACAGTCGCGAGCATGGCGGCGCAGGACTAGCGGAGCAAACGGCAGCGTGTCGCGCATTCGAATCCTGCTGGCCGGAGTGCCGCAAATGCTGAACGAGATCGTCCGCGCCGTCATTGTCGCTGAGCCGATATGACGATTGTTGAGGATGCGGATCCGCCGTAATGAAGAACCTCGGCGCCTATACGCGCCGGCAGCGCATCGACGTCGTCATCTTCGCGGCCGGCAACGAAAAATTTGCGGATGACAAGATCGTCGAAATATTGCGCAGCCATCCGCGCCTCAGTCTGCTGTCGATGGACGGCCGGCGCGGGACCTCGAATTATGGCCGCTTCAGGAGGTCGTTCGGGGTGGCATTCCAAAACCAGTCCGGCACGCGCCAGCGATCAGGCAGATGCGCTTCTCCCCACGCCGCGATCGCCTGCAGGATCGGCAGCAGGTCAGCTCCTGCCGTCGTGAGCTGGTAGCGCCCGCGCGCCCTCCCGCCGGGTGGGGCTGGCGCGGATTCAACTAACCCCCAGGACTCCAGGCGATTCAGGCGATCAGCCAGGATGTTCGTCGCGATGCGCTCCGGCGCCCCGAGCAAGTCGCTGTAGCTCGTCGCACCTAACATGAGAGAGCGGATCACCACGAGGGTCCACTTGTCGCCGATGATCTCCAGCGCAGAGGCGATCGCGCATCGCGACCTGAACTGATCCGCCATATCCCGTCGCTCCGACTTGCATTTTGCAAGTTAGCACAGTAATCTCTGGCCGCAACTTTCTTGGGGGGAGACTTGAGTGGTCGTGCTACCAATCACCACTGCACTCGGTGCGTTCAGCGCGGCGATGCTGGTGGCCTTGAGCGTTCCCGTGTCGCGTCGCCGTTTCATCGCGCGCGTGTCGCTCGGTGATGGACGCGACAAAGTCCTGCATGCGCGTCTCCGGGCTCAGGCCAATTTCTGCGAATACATGCCGATCGGGCTGCTGGCCATCGGTTTATGCGAGGCCAACGGGATCTCGTCCGGGCTAGTGGTCGCGAGCGCCGTCGCCTTGGCGCTGGGCCGGATGATTCATGCTATAGGGATGTGGTCCGGCCCTTCAATGAAGCTCAGGGCCACAGGGATGCTGCTCACCTGGACCGTGCTAGGGATCGATGCGCTGACGCTGAGCTATCGTTTGTTCAGGCCCTGATCGGTGCGTCGACTCGGGTTCGCGGGATCGAGCGCACCTCCCGAACGCGGATCTTCACCGCCCGCGACGCGCTTCCTCATAATTGACCATGGAAAGGGTTGCGCCAGTCGTGCGCAGTCACATCCACAGTTTCACAATCTACCGCGCTCCAGGAACCCTCGTCCTTCGAAGATCGCAGGCATCGCCCTCTCGATCCGCGCGGTCCGCGTCCCAGAGTGCTTCGCGCTGGCGAAGTGGAACAGGTATCCCCTTTGCCGACCCGGCGTCAGCGCCTCGAAGGCGCGCTTGAACCGCGGATCGTTGCGGAACTTCTCTTTCAGCTCCTCGGGCAAGGGAAACTCTGGGCGCTTCGTCTCGACCTTCATTCCCGCCTTCTCGGCCGCCACGGCCTCGCGCAAGTAGGCCTTGATGGTGGCCGCCTTCGTCGCAATCTCCTTGGCGGTCGTGAACTTCATCACCCGCGCTGCCTGAACCTGCCCGAGCTGCACCAGTAGCTTCTTCGGGTCCTTCAGCAGCGCGCCCTGAAAGAAGCCCAACGCGCAATATTCTTTGAAGCCCTGAATGATGACGACGTTTTTTCCATCCATCGTGTAGCAGGGCTTTCCCCACTTGCACTCCTCTCTTAAGTCAAACCCAGACAAGATCCTTTGCAACTCGGCAATCTCAGCCTGCCACCGCTGTCGATACGCCATCTCCATGCCAGCACCATAAAGCAGCCCACGGTCTTATATGCGCCCACCACTCGGCAGGAGTCAAAATGCGCAGGGGCACCTGCCGCAACTGACCGCGTTTGCGCACGATCGTCGTCTTGTCGCACGTGCAACGCTTATCCCGCCCTTATCGTCGGACGCAACAGCGGATGTCGTATCGACCAACCCCTCGCGGCGCGGCCAGGCGAAGATGGTCCAAATCCTCGAGGTCGGCGATCCTCGTCATTTGCCGTGACGCGCTCCGCAGGCCTGGTTTCGACATTGTCGATGCGCATTGCGTTTCGGACCGGATGAACATCAGTCGACCCCAGAACAGTTTGCCATTCCAGGCGCCGCCGTATGACCGACGCGGAAAACGAAGGCCCAACCCCTGGAAGCGCTGGACTACGGCGTACGCACTGCTCTCTCGTTCGAACAGTTCGAACACCGTTCTAACGGCGCCTTGTATTTCCTGGTCAGGATCAAGCGCAATCTTGTCGTCGTCAAAAACCAGACCCACCGGCAGCGGGAAGTGCAGTTCACCCTTGTGCGCCTTCGCTGCCAAGCGAGCCCAACTCTGTTGAGGTGGGGTGGTTTGACCGCTTACGTCCGGAAGAGTACGCGCATAAACGAGGTCACAAGAGCGCCAGGGCAAGCCGCAGACCAGTTCAGTAAATGAGATCCGTCAAGTGAACGCCCGAGGTGTGATTGGCCCCGAACCACACGGCAAACTCGCTTGGTTTTATATAGCGGTTGGGGTGGTTTGGCTGGGCGCTCCGAAAGCCATTGTCGGCAATTTGCATTCCGATGATCGCCTTATCCGTATCCGCATCCGCATCCGCATCCGAGTGGACGTAGTTCAGGAAGATGAATGAGTGTCCGTAGTGTACGTGGGGGTCACCGACAACCGGATCGCCGTTCATTACTCTGAAGTAGTCTTCCGCGACGTTCCAGCCCTGCATGACGGCGCCCGGCTGCAACTTGCCCGTCCAGATCCCCGTGGCATCAACAAAACTTGCCAGGCCGATAGATGCCATCGCCCCGGCTGCGCCCGTGCCCCGATACATCCACGGCAGGTTCAGCCAGGTTCCCTTGGGTTCGATGTGCGAATACCACAGACGACCGAAATTGCTCGCTTTGTCAGGCAACGCTACCCCGACTTGGGCCCCCGCAATCATGACACGTTCCCAAGTCACATCGACGCACGAGCAGCCGAAATATTGGCTCATGCTGGATAAGTCGTAATTGGTCACGATCTGCCATCCCAGGCTGTTCAGACGCCTTTCGGCATCTAGAATGGCTCTTTGCCTCTCCATCGC
>Ga0126371_10003916_pt1 | contig 13084 bp, 5 predicted proteins | sample PanSoiMetaPlot_4_FD_110145 | JGI IMG/M metagenome (GOLD analysis project Ga0126371, IMG submission 110145) | Tropical forest soil microbial communities from Panama - MetaG Plot_4 | ecosystem: Environmental > Terrestrial > Soil > Tropical forest > Bulk soil | place: Panama | collected 2016-02-17
GCCCGCACGTCATCGGGCCGCAGCGGTTCGATCGCGTAACGATTGCCAATGCCGATGCCGGCGGCGCCGCTTTCACCAATCAGGCCATCGATGAAGCCCATCGCGCTGTCGAGGAGCTCTTTGTGTTAGACGGTCTTACGTAAGACCCGCCGGTTCCGAACTGCACACGCATGCTCGTGGCGTGTTTGCCCAAACGTTTGGGGTAAGCTTCCGGCCCGCACGCACTACACTGGCGATCCGCCGAATGTCTTCTTCAGTTCAGTTGATCGTAGTCGGTGGGACAGGGAGCTCGTTCCGCGGGTCCGCTTGCGGTCATTCTGACCTGGCATCAACCCCGCGATGGCACGCATCGGGACAGCGGCCCTTACGCTTCGGGAGGTTCCTCGGCGGATGATCAAGATCCTACAAGATTACAGGTTTCACAGATGGATGTGCGAATAAGACGTTCGCCTCGCATCATAGCCTTATCGAATTACGGAATGCAGGGCATCAAAATCTTCGATGGGGCGGTTTTCTATCTTTGCCTTGACAACCACGGCAAGATACGCGATGCTTTCTAACATTACAGGATTACTGTAACCTTGTGGGGATCTGAGCGTCGCGGGCCTGTGAGGGCTAAATGAGGGGGCCGTATGTTGTCGATTCCATTCCGTAGCTTGCTCACTCCCAGGTTGTTGCTTTTTGGGGTGTGCGTCGTTTTGGCGGTTGGTCAAACAGCCACTAGCACGATTTCCGGCCGCGTGACGGACAGCGGGGGAGCGGTCGTCGTTGGCGTCGCTGTGCAGCTCATTAACATTGAGCGCGGGACTACAACGAGCGCGGCGACGAACGAAGCCGGCATTTACGTATTTCCGAGCGTCCTGCCAGGCAACTACCGGATTACGGCGCAAAGCCAGGGCTTCAAGCAGGGTGAGGTGCAGAATCTGCCTGTGGAGGTGGGGAGCCGGATCGAGCAAAACTTTCAGCTCGAGGTAGGGTCCGTGCGAGAGTCAGTGACTGTGGAGACCGCGGAACCGCTGGTCAACACGGTATCGGCCACGGTCAGTTCTGTCGTGGAGGGAGCGCCGATCCAGGATCTGCCGCTGAACGGCCGTGACACGCTCCAATTGGCGCTTACGCAACCTGGCGTCACCCCTATGACCATCACCAGCACTGGCTTCGCCGGCAACGGCTTTTCCATCGCCGGTGGCCGGGCTAACTCCGTCACCTACATGCTGGACGGCGGAGTCAATAACTCGGTCGCGAACAACACCGCCGTCGTCGATCCGAATCCCGACACCATCGGCGAGTTCCGAATTCTAACCAACAACTACTCAGCGGAATACGGACGCAGCAACGGCGGCATCGTCAACGTGGTCACCAAATCCGGAACGAATGAAATCCATGGAACTCTTTACGACTATTTGCGGAACAAGGACCTCAATGCAAACAATTTCTTCAACCAATCGACGACCGGAAACTATACGCCCCGTCCGACGTTGATCCGCAACCAGTTCGGCATAACAATGGGTGGTCCCATAACCATTCCAAAAGTGGTGCGTGGCAAGGACCGCTTCTTTTGGTTCTTTGGATACCAAGGGCAGCGCCAAAATTCGACGACCGTAAACCCCCAAATTGGCACGTTCACCCCGGCTGAACTCGCGGGCGATTTCTCGAATGCGGTGAAGGGCGGCCCCGATCCGAACGTTGCGGCCTTTCTGATATCTCATCCCTACTTCCAGCCGAATTCGAGTCTCGCGTCTCAAGCGATCATCGATCCCACCAAAATCGATTCCGTCGCAAAGGCGTTCATTGCGGGAGCGCCGATCCCCACAAGTCCGACGGGGATTCTTACGCCCAATGGTACGGCCCAGGACAACAGGGACGAGTTTCTCGGAAAGACCGACTTCCAAATTACTCAGAGCCAAAGATTCTCGATTACGCTGGTGCGGAATCACAACCCTACTCTGAATCCGTTCCCCGGCGGCTCCGCCCCTGGCTACGCGACCCGGGGCGTGGCGGACCAATACTTTGGCAGTCTTAATCTAGCCTCGATCATCACCCCAAGGCTAATTAACGAAGCACATTTTACGGCGCAGCGGCTCAATTCCGGCACAACCGGGTTTGCGAACACGCTGCCCAGTGCGCCATCGCTTGGTATGCAGATTACGCCAGACCTGAACACCGCGCCCCCCATCGTCACGTTCGGCGTCGAAGGGCTGACGTTGGGGTTTGGCGGAAGCGTGCCCGGCGTTTACGCAGACACTTCTTATTTCTGGACCGATAATTTGACTTGGACCAAAGGACGTCACAATTTCAAGTTCGGCGGTTCGTTTGCGATCGTTCAAAACAACGGCCAGTTCGCGTATGAAACGAACGGCACTCTCACGTTCAGCGGTCCTCTATCGTCGGGCGGAATTGGCTCCGGCAACGACTTGGCCGATTTCCTGTTCGGACTTCCCAACGCGTTCTCTCAATGGCCCAACGCGTTTAGTTCAGCCCATGGTCATCAGTACACGGTCTTTGCCCAGGACGAGTGGAAGGTTCGCCCGAACTTCACGCTGACGCTTGGTCTCCGTTACGAGTACAACACTCCCAAGTTCGATCCCCAGCAGCGAAACTATATGATCATTCCCGGCCAGCAGTCCACGAAGTTTCCGTTGGCGCCGCTCGGGTTGAACTTCCCATGCGATCCTCATGCGCCATGCCCGGGCGTGTATTTCCCGGACAAGAATAATTTCGGGCCGCGTTTCGGGTTTGCGTGGGATCCGTTTAATAAAGGAAAAACCAGTATTCGCGGTGGTTTCGGCGTATTCTACGACGTGCTAAACGCGCAGGACATCCAGTGGCAGAACGGAACCGTGCCGTTCTACTCCTCGGCCGTAGTGACTTTTAACCGAAACATGGTCCCTGGCAGCGGTCCGTCCACTATCATGGCCAATCCTTATGGAACTGCCGGCATCATTAATCCATTTCCGTCTCAGTCGCTGAGTCCAAGTGTGAACTTCCAAAAAGCAGGCTTCCTTCCTTTTGGTCCGAACAGCGTTTTGATCGACCCGAATCAACGAAATCCGTACACCTACGGCTGGAATTTCACGGTTCAGCAGGCGCTGGCGGGGGGCACTGCCCTGCAAGTTGCATACGTGGGCAGTTCCTCGCACAAACAGATTGTGAACGTCGACGGGAACTCCTTCATCCTCGGCACCACCCTTCGTCCGCTAAATCTCCAGCCAGGATTGCAGTACCCCAACGCCTTCGCCTACATGGGAGTCGATAAATCCTTGGGCAGCTCTAATTACGAGGGATTGTTGACCAGCATCACCAAACGCGTCGGAGGCTCGCCGGTCGGGGACACATTTTTCACACTGGCATACACTTTCTCGAAGACATTGAGCGACCAAGACGCCTACCTACAAAACATCTCGGCTTATAACCAGCATCAGTTTTATGCTCCCGCCGCATATGACGTCAGTCACCGCTTCGTGCTCAGCGGAGGCTGGGAGCTTCCTTTTGCACGTACCTGGTCCAAAGGGCCTAAACGATTGACCAGCGGGTGGAGTTTGTACCCGATCCTTACAACCCAGACGGGCTTCCCCGTCGATTTCAATTCGGGCATCGCGCGGAATCCCTCCGTACCGGGTCCCGGCGGTGACGGCGCTCCGGGCTTGGTGCGTCCATACTGGACCGGCGCCAGCCAGCAGATGCTGGATCCGCGTGGCGTAGAGACGTTCACCGTCAACGGAGTTCAGCGCACGGGTCACTTCTTCTTCGATCCCAGTGCGTTCCTGATTCCCGCTTGTTACGCTAGCACCGCGCCGCCGGGCGCTCCCGGTGGTTGTCCCGCGGCGACGTATGGCAACTTACAAAGGAACACGTTTCGCGGGCCGGGCCTGACGAACTTCGATTTGTCGCTGGAGAAAAAAACCAATATCACAGAGCGCGTTCAGTTACTGTTCCGCGCTGAATTCTTTAATGTAGTGAACCATGCGGAATTCCTCGCTCCCACTGGGCAGGTGTCCGTACGCTCCGCGCTAATCGGTCAGGTGACGTCGACGAATCCGCCGCGCATCGGCCAACTTGCATTGAAGTTAGTGTTTTAGGCTCAAGAAAAGGACAAACGGGTCATGTGCCCTCGACACTTTTCAAGAATCGCGGCTTTCGTGGCCGTAATCGGAACAGCCCATGTCTCCGCTCAGCAACCGAACAAGGCCCCAACCCAGATGGCTCCTGGTGAATGGCAGACCTATGGAGGCGATAAGGCGTTCACGCGCTATTCACCGCTGGCTCAGATTAATCGTGAGAACGTGAAGAATCTGCGAGTGGCCTGGACGCGGCCCGCCGTCGACCCCCTGATCAAGGACAAGTTCCCGGATCTCAGCCCGGCGAACTATTTTCGCGGAACCCCGATCATGATCGAAGGCGTTCTCTATGCGCCCAATGGAGTCGGCCTTCTGGAGGCTTTTGATGCCGCGACTGGCAAGACCAAATGGGTGCAGCAGCCCGTCGAGCCGACCTTGAAGGAGGCCGCCGGGCAGAGCGCCAGAGGCGTGGCTTATTGGCGCAAGGACAAAGAGGAGCGCGTCATCTCGATACGAGGCGAATATCTCTACTCCATCGATCTCAAGACTGGCATGCCGGACCGCGGGTTCGGAGAGAACGGCAGGGCCTGGTTGAATCGGCATACTCCGGATGAGGCGGTCTACTTCGGCTTTCCTGGACCATTTGTTGTGAACGATGTAGTAGTGGTGGGCGGCAACGGTGGAGGAAAAGCCGGCGCAGGTTACGGTGACGGCGGATTCGATCCGAAAGCTAGGCCGGAGGACATCCGGGGCTTCGATATCATTACCGGAAAGCTGCTTTGGACCTTTCATATTTTGCCGCAAAAGGGTGAGCCGGGATTTGAGACGTGGGGCAAGGGTTCTGCGGAGTATGTCGGCAATATGGCGGCTTGGGCCTCGCTGACCGCGGATGAGCAGCTTGGCTACGTCTACATTCCCCTAACGGCGCCAACCGCCTCGCACTACGGCGGCCACCGGCCAGGCATCAATCTGTATTCCGACAGTCTGGTTTGCTTGGATGTGAAGACCGGGAAGCTGGTGTGGCATTACCAACTCATTCATCACGATCTTTGGGAATACGATGCCGCTACGCCGCCCCTTCTCGCCGATCTAACCGTGGATGGCAAGCGAATTAAGGCCGTCATCGCTTCGAACAAAACGGGATTCCTGTACGTTTTCGACCGCGTCACCGGTAAGCCCATCTGGCCGAGCGAGGAACGCCCGGCGCCTAAGTCGACTGTACCGGGGGAAGAGGCTTGGCCGACTCAACCCTTCCCAACTAAGCCGCCGCCTTACGACCGCCAGGGTGTTACGGAAGCCGACCTGATCGATTTCACGCCGGAACTACACAAACAAGCGCTTGAAATCGTAAGTCACTACATCATGGGTCCACTATTCACGCCGCCGTCGTTAAGAAGCCAAGAACAGGATGGAAATAGAGGGACGTTGGTTCTGCCCGGGGGGTGGGGAGCGGGGAACTGGAACACCGGCGCCTTAGACCCTGAAACGGGAATGTACTTCGCGGTTTCCATGACCCAAATGGGCTCTTACGGCATCGTCAGAAATCCAGACGCGAACAACCCAATGCTTTATGGTCAACCTGGCGGAGGCAGAAATGCGCAAGGAGGCCAGATTCAGGCGGACGCAAGCCAAAGTCAGGCGCAGGCGCAGACGCAGACCGAGCAGCCTCGAGTGAGTCCCCTGAGCATCGACGGCCTCCCGATCGTGAAACCGCCCTATGGGCGCATCACGGCGTTCGACATGAATAAGGGGACCATCGTATGGATGGCGGCCAATGGTGATGGACCGCGAAATCATCCGCTGCTCAAAAATCTCAATCTGCCGCCGCTCGGCAATATCGGCCGCCCCGCGGCTCTGGTGACGAAAACGCTGTTAATCGTCGGCGACAGCAGCGATGCGGTGATGGGGCAGGCCGGCATCTCCGGGCCGGCCAAGCTCCGCGCGTTCGATAAGGCGAACGGCAAAGTCATCGCCGAAGTGGATCTACCTGTGGGCGCGACGGGGGGACCAATGACCTACATGGCGGATGATAAGCAATATATCGTGGTTCCCGTCGGCGGACGAGGCTACGGTGCGGGATGGGTCGCGTTCGCCCTTCCCTAGTTAAGAAAGCAGGCAATTCCGTGAAGCCCAAGTCTGTGAAGCGTCTGAGAAATCTGAACCTGAGCACGCCTCCCGCAGTGGCGTTGATCGTGATGTGCGCCTGCTCAATTGCTCAGGGCCAAGCTGCCGGAAGCAGGGCAGATCTGCTCATAGTCAATGGAACTGTTTACACCGCCGACGGCTCCGGGAAGTTTTACCAGGCGATCGCCGTTCGCGGCAATCGCATTCTGCGGGCCGGCAGCAACGATGATATTGAGAAGCTGCGTGGGCCCAAAACTCAGGTCATCGACGCACATGGTGCTGCCGTAGTTCCGGGCTTCAACGATATTCACGTGCACTTCCTATCGGGAGGGCTGGCGCTTGAAAACGTTGCCCTACAGGGCGCTCGCACCCTCGATGAAATACAGAGCCGCATCAGGAGCTTCGCGCAATCGCATCCGGATCAAGCATGGATTCAGGGAAACGGCTGGGGGTACGGCCCTTTCCCCGGCAACATGCCGACTCGCGAACAATTGGACGTCGCAATCCCCGATCGCCCCGCGGTCATGCGCTGTTTCGACGGCCACAGCGTGTGGGTTAATTCAAAGGCGCTGGCTGCGGCCGGAATCACCAAAAATACGCCAGACCCGCCGAACGGCTTTATCGTGCGGGACCCCAAAACAGGTGAACCGTCCGGCCTACTCAAGGAGACCCCCGCGATGGCCCTGGTCTTCAACGTTGTGCCGAAACCCGCGCGTGAAGAGCAAAGACGGGCGCTGCGGGCGGCGTCGGAGGAAGCCCTACGGTACGGCGTTACGAGCATTACGGAAGCGGCAGGTAGTCCGGACGACTTGGACGTTTTCGAGGACGCGCGCCGGTCCGGCAATCTTCTCCCGCGAGTCTATTACTCGCTTTTAGTCACGCCGGGATTTTCGTCGCAAGATGCCGATCGCTTCGATAAGGTTTGGCGTGCGCATCCCGAAGGTCCGTTCCTAAAAACCGGAATTGTCAAGATGTTCGCGGATGGCGTAATTGAAACCAATACAGCATTTCTCCTGGAGAATTATGCCAACATTCCCTCCCGAGGAAAGCCGAATTACAGCGTCGAAGATTTCCAACGGATCATCCAGATGATGGACAAACGCGGCTGGCAATTCATGATCCACGGCTTGGGAGACGGAGCAGTCCGTATGGCGCTCGACGCCTACGAGAAGTTGCCCAAGGTAAATCCCACGCCCGCCCGAGGACGGCGGAACCGTATAGAACATATCGAGACGATCGATCCCTCTGACACTCCGCGTTTTGGAAAACTTGGCGTGATCGCGTCAATGCATCCCGGCGGTGGTTTGTTCCTCGTCAACCCTGCGCAGACAACTTCGCTGCCAGCCGGAGCACAAGGCGTGTGGGCTACAAATCTCGGACCGGAGCGCGCCGCTCGAGGAGGCATGTGGAAGAGCATCTCGGACGAAGGCGGCAAGGTAGTGTTTGGAAGCGACTGGCCAGTAGCTTCTCTGGACGCCATGGGCCGAATTTTCAGCATTACCCACAGACCGCCGCGGCCTGGCGGGACCGATCAGCGTTTGACGGTTGCAACGGCCATCAACGACTATACGCGGGAGTGCGCCTATGCGACATTTGACGAAAAGCAGAAGGGCACGCTCGCTCCCGGCATGCTTGCCGATATTGTCGTGCTCGCTTCGGATGTGTTCTCGCAACCGCCAACCAAGAAGGAAGACATTGCGGTGAAGGTAACTGTTCTCGATGGCAAGGTCGTTTATCGAGCGCAGTAAAAGGGCAACTCGAACGGCCCCCAACGGGAACTGTGCTGAACAAAACGGGTTCAGAGCTTGTTATCGGCGGCAATCGCGCCCCCCGGTGCGCACGGCTAGGTTACTGCGCCTGAGCAAAGGGTCCTCGACCGGACTTTGCGTATTCTGACTCGATATCGCGGGCCCATCCGTCGTCCATGGCATCCTTGAGAAAAGATTCGTATTGCGTCAGGCGACTGGAACGCGCTGCAGCGGAGCCGCGCTTCGCAGTCCTTTTGCCTCATCTCGGTGGACTTCATTTCATCTGGCCTCGTGTCGTAAACTTGAGCGCAACGCAGCGGGAGTAGCCTCACTGGCGCCACCGGGCGCCGATCGTCGAAGCGGCAGCCGCTAGCATTGCGATCATCGCAGGCCCGAAGGAAGGCGAGCGGGCGCTCCAACGCGTCGACCAAACGAAGCCGCTCAGCAATAAAACGCCATAGATGGAGGGCAGGTACGAGTACGGCGCCTCGGGGACCGGATAGACATTGCCCAGCAGCGCTACACCCATCGCGAGAATGGCCAATACTGAAATGCCGATCGCCTGTGGCGTCAGCCGTTCCTGCGACCGCAAGTACAGCGGCGCGGCCGCGGAGACGAGAATATATACCGTCACGAAGCCGAACGTTGAGAGAGTTCCGATGAGACCAAAAATATCCAAGAGATTCATCCCACGCAGAATCATAACCACAGCTGGAACGAAGGCTGCGAAGGAGGTTAGCAGCACGGCGCGATGCGGAGTTTGATTTTCTTCATGCGCTTCACCCAACTCGGCGTGCAGCGCGCCATGGCGCCCCATGAGAAACAACACGCGAGCGGCCGCGGTGATGCAAGCCAGAAAGCAGGAAAAGAAGCTCACCACGGCGCCGAGATCGGTAAGCGTGCCCACGATCGGCGGCAGGCCAGCCTGCTTTGCCAGAACGTGCAGAGGCGCCAGGCTCTTGTCCAATGGTTGGCTCTCGCCTCGAAAAGCCAGCACTTCCGCATAGGCGCACAGGAAGAAAAACAGGCCGGCCAGAACTGCGCTCCATTGCACTGCGCGAGGGATGCTCGTCAGCGGATCCCGGGCCTCCGATCCGAGCGACGTGGCGCTTTCGAATCCTACGGAGCTGAAAATCGCGAGCACCAATCCCAGCCGCAGCTTCTGCGGGGTGACGCCTTGCAGCGTGATCTGTCCCAGGTCCACTCGCCACCCGTGCTTGGCGATTACGCTGACGGCGATGAGGGAGATGAGAGCCACAGACAAGGCCTCCAGCCAAAGCATGAGACGTGTGGAGATTTGGACGTCACGATAAGCCAAATAGCAGGAGCCTACCATGACGATCGCGACCAACAGCAACGGGAACGCCTCAACGCCGAAGCGGTCTCGCAGAATCACATTGGCATAGTTGGTGACGCCGAGGCTTACCGCCGCCGCCGTTCCGATATAGGCGATCAACAAAGCCCAGCCCGCCAGCACGCCCCACCGCGGATGCATGTGGTTGGTGATATAGGTGTACAGCGAACCGGGCGAAGCCGAGATCCTGGCGAACTGATTCACGTTGAGCGCCACCAGCAGAATGCCGACGGTGGAGATGAGAAACGCCATGGCGCAGCCCTGACCCGCCAATCCGAAAACCAGCGGAACGGTCATGACAGGAGCGCCCGTGGGCGCGATAAGTGCTACGGATTGGGCCAAGGTCTCGCTGGGCGACAAGGAAGCGGACTTTAGGCCGTAAGAACCAGATATTGGAGACTGTGGCGCGGACGAGGCGGCTGTTTTTACCAACCTTACCGAGGTATTGCCAAGTTCCATCTGCTTATACTAGCATCGACTTAAGCAAACCGTTCCGGCGAGACAGCTCGGAGTTCGAGCGTGTGTCCCACCGCGCGTCAGCTCAGTTGCTGAGGAACCGCGACTCATTTCACCGGCGGCAGAGAGGCGGCGAATGGCAACACCTACTGAGGCCAACCACGAGATTCCGAAGCACGAAACCGCTCCAGTCGCGCGGACTTCCGCTGTCCCCCTTCATCCGCTCGATCCATTAACTGAGGTCGAACTGGAAGAGGCGGTTCGAATCCTGCGGGAGGGAGATCATCTCGGTGACATGGTGCGAGTCGTTTCCTTGAATCTAATCGAACCCGCCAGGGACGTAATCGAGAAACCCAAGCTCGGTGATTCGTTTGAGCGGAAGGCACTGGCTGTATTACTCGACCGCGGCGAGCACTCGGCCTATGAGGTCGCGTTGGATCTGCTGAGCAAAGCGGTCGCTTCGGTGAAACAGCTTCCTCCAGGCATCCAACCCTCGATCATGCTCGACGAGTTCATTGAGTGCGAGCTGGCCGTTCGGCGCTCGCTGTTGTTCCAGGCAGCCTTGGAGAAGCGCGGCGTGACCGATGCGGATCTCGTGATGGTGGAACCCTGGTCCGCTGGGAGTTACGGCACGGAATTGGCGGAAGATAAAGGATTGCGAAGAATGCGGGCGCTCTGCTTCGTACGATCGGAGCCCAGAGACAACGGATACGCGCGGCCCGTGGACAGCATGGTGGTCGTTGTGGATCTCTACAAGATGGAAGTGATCCGCATTGAAGAATACGAGATCGCGCCGCTGCCGCCCGAGCCCGGAAACTGGGCCCGTGAGTACATTACCCACGTACGGAAAGATCTGAAGCCGGTGGACATCACGCAACCCGAAGGCCCCAGCTTCACAGTTGAAGGCAACCTGGTGGAGTGGCAGAAATGGAAGTTTCGAGTTGGCTTTACCTCGCGCGAAGGCCTGGTGCTGCACACGATCATCTACAACGACCAGGGAGTGGAACGTCCAGTGTTGTATCGCGCGTCGATCTGCGAAATGGTGGTTCCCTACGCCGATCCGCGCGAGCAGTACTATCGCAAGAACGCTTTTGACATCGGTGAATACGGCCTCGGGATGCTGGCGAATTCGCTTGCGCTGGGGTGCGATTGCCTGGGCGTAATTCATTACTTCGATTTTCCTTTGGTAGACAGCCGTGGCGCCGTCACGCCGCTGAAGAACGCGGTATGTCTGCATGAAGAAGACTACGGGATCCTGTGGAAACACACGGATTGGCGCACAGGCCAGTCGGAAGTGCGAAGGTCACGCCGCCTGTCGATTTCTTTCATCGCCACCGTAGGCAACTACGAATACGGCTATTATTGGTATTTTTACCAGGATGGATCCATTCAGTGCGAAGTCAAGCTGACCGGCATCATGAACACCACGGCGCTCGCGCCCGGCGAGACTTCGCGGTATGGAACGCAGGTCGCCTCGCAGTTGAATGCACCGTATCACCAGCACATTTTCGCGGCGCGACTGCTGCCGAGCATTGATGGTCCGAACAATTCGGTGGTTGAAGTGAATACCGTTAGCCTGCCCACCAGCCCCGAAAATCCGCACGGCAACGCCTTCGTCGCAGAGGAGACGCTGCTCGCTACTGAGAAGCAGGCCCAGCGGCGCGTGAATTCGGCGACGGCGCGCTTCTGGCGCGTGATCAACCCGAACAAGAAGAACCGGCTGGGACAGCCCGTGGGATACCGGCTGGTTCCGGGTGAAAACTGCCCCCCGTTCATGCAGCCGGACGCAACTATCATGCGCCGCGCGGGGTTCACGGCGAATCACCTATGGGTAACTCCCTATAGTCCGCAGGAACGCTTCGCGGCCGGGGATTATCCGAATCAGCATCCTACCGGTGACGGTCTACCGTTTTGGACCCAGAAGAATCGCAAGGTGGAGAACACCGAGATTGCGCTGTGGTACGTCTTTGCGCATAATCACGTGCCGCGTCCTGAAGACTGGCCTGTGATGCCCGTTGCGATGCTGGGATTCCAGTTGCGGCCGGATGGATTTTTCGAGCGCAACGCAGCCATGGACGTGCCTCCGCCGGCCGCGAAGACGGCGTGCTGCCATTAGCAAACGAGTCCAAAACTATCCGCCTATCTCTTTCATTTGTTTGGCCGACGCTTCCGCTCCTCGCATTGTTCGCGGCGTCGGCCCTCGCGGGTATGCCTTCCCGCCTACCTGGGCCGCGGTGTTGATCTTCGATGAAGCCGAAGGCCAGATCGTCGGCCGCATTCTGCTGACAACGGGCACTCCGATGTCGATACGTCTGGCGCCGGATCGTAAGAAAATTTACGTCGCCACCATTGATCACAACCGGATGGAGGTGATCGGCGTACCCACGCGCAAAGTGATCAAGCATTTCGTACTCAATACCGCGACCACGCAGTATCGGTTTCGAGGCGGCGCGGTGGACCCGGGCGGCGATCTTTCTACACCATTGCCCGGGAGATCGATATGCTGCCCGATCGCTTCGAAACAAAGCCCGCCAAGTACACCCTGATCGACTTGGAGTAACAGAAGATTGTCAAGACTGCAGACATTCCGATCGAGGACGAGCGGACCAACCGTCTCTCTTACGAAGTCTCACCCGACGGACACCGCCGAACCAGGGTTCGGCCTTCGCTGATATACTTGGAGAAACAAACAGTCCGCCCAACAAGGGCCGCGTCGAGACTTCTTTGTCCAAAGCTTCTTCGAATTCCCATTTTCAAAGCAGATCACGCAAAGCAAGCACAGGGCCGGCGCGGCCTCTGGGACAGTCGATGAACTTGATCGGAACAGCCGCGTCAGACTCCGTTGTGCCTGCGAGTTCACTAGGCGAACGCGGTCTCTTCGGCAAGAGAGCAGGGGAAACCTTAAAGGTGGGCGCGGTGGCGCGGCGTCTGGGCGTATCTGCCTCTATGGTACGCTCCTGGGAAAGGCTAGGGCTCACGCAGCCCGCGCGGAGCCGCAGCAAATACCGGCTGTATTCCAACGACGATCTGCGTGTTTTGCGGCGCGCCCTGTATTTGCGCCGCGTGCAAGGGTTAAACGCGCCCGCGATTCGAAATCAGCTCAGGCAAGAAGGGCTGCTTAACCGCCGTGCGACAAGCCCTGCCGCGGAGCAGTCCTCCATCGGACCTCGCATCCGCAGGCTGCGCCTGCAACGCGGAGAGTCGCTGGCCATAGTGGCCGAAGCAGTGGGGGTGTCGATCGGTTTCCTCAGCAACCTGGAGCGTTCTCAGAGCGGGGCATCCATCGGCGTCATGCGGAAACTGGCGCAATATTACGGACTTAATATTCTCGATCTCTTCAATCC
>Ga0126371_10003917_pt1 | contig 13081 bp, 12 predicted proteins | sample PanSoiMetaPlot_4_FD_110145 | JGI IMG/M metagenome (GOLD analysis project Ga0126371, IMG submission 110145) | Tropical forest soil microbial communities from Panama - MetaG Plot_4 | ecosystem: Environmental > Terrestrial > Soil > Tropical forest > Bulk soil | place: Panama | collected 2016-02-17
CGTCAATGTGCCGTTTGCGGTTCTCGATCACGCTGCCGAGCTGCGGCAGCGCCCATCGTGCCATCAAGACGTACAGCACGAGCATGATCACCGCCATCCAGACCACCTGCGCGAGGGTGAGCGGATCGGTGAAATCCATCTGCGGCATCGCGCTTTCGGCCATGGCGCCGCCCGAGAGCGCAACCGACAACGCGACCGCGAGTCCGATTACCGTGGCTGGTCGTGCGAAGAGCATGGTCGTCCGCCAGATGATCGGCAATGACGACAATCAAGCGAACAGGATGATCAGCGCGATCACCAGGGCGTACAGCGCAACGGCTTCGGTCAGCGCGAACCCCAGCAACACGTCGCGGAACACGCGGTCGCGGACCGCGGGATTGCGGCCGACGGCGCTCACGAAGGAGCCAAAAAGATTGCCGATGCCGACGCCAGCGCCGGCGACGCCGATCGTGGCAAGGCCGGCACCGAGGTCGCGGGCAAGAAGGGCAGAGTCGATATCCATGTCAGAGATCCTTTCCAATTTGGCGAACTTATGGACGAAGTGGTTTGATGGTGCAATGCCCGGCTGATGGTCAGTGCATATGGATTGCGTCGTGCAGATAGAGACAGGTGAGCACGGCAAAAACATAGGCCTGCAACACGGCGACCAAGAATTCGAGGGCCGCCAGTGCGACATTCAGCCCGAGCGGGATGATCGACGCCACGGCGCCGACCGCACCCATGCTGGCGACCAGGAGCAGCATAAAGCCGGCGAACACCTCCCACATCACGTGGCCGGCGGTCATGTTGGCGAAAAGTCGGACTGACAGGGAGATCGGCCGGGAGGCGTACGACACGACCTCGATCGGGATTAGCAGCGGCAGCAGCCAAACGGGAACGCCGGGCGGCGAGAAGAACTTCAGGAAGCCGATGCCGTGATACCAGAAGCCGACGGCAGTCGAGAGCAAGAAGACGAAGACGGCGAGCGCGCCAGTGATCGCGATGTGGCTCGTGAAGGCGAAGAAATACGGAAACAGACCGAGTACGTTGCCGAGCAGGATGAACGCGAACAGCGTGAATACGAAGGGAAAGAAGCGCACGCCTTCCGGCCCGATCGTGTCGAGCACCATCTGATGGACGAATTCATAGGTCAGCTCGGCAAGCCCCTGTAATCGGCCGGGCACGAGCGCGCGCCGCCGGAGCGCGACGACGAAAAGCGCCACCACGATGACCGCGGCGAGCAGCATCATCTCGTTCGAATTGGTGAATTCGGATACGCGGCCCAGTCCGCCGAGTCCGGTGGTCAACTTGAATTGGCCGAGCGCGTCGATCGCTTGTTCCTGCGCCATAACGTATCTCGCTTCAATCCTTCATCTTTCCCGTGGCCCGGATCAGGTTGAGAACACCGGCCGCCGCGCCGATCGGGACGAAGCCGACCATGAACCACGGCGAGGTGTGGAATAGCTTGTCCAACCCGTAACCGATCGCGACGGCGACGACGACCGCCGCAACCATTTCGGCACCCAACTGCATCGCGAGGCTGAGCGCGTTGTCCCCCGTCGCACGCGAAGCGGCCTCGTTATCGTCCAATCCGGCATCACGCCGGGCGGCTTTGAGGCGTTGATCGAACGACCCGCGGTCGCCATGCATTTTGCCTGAATCCTGACCCATGATTGGCCCAACCATCGGGAATAATTGGGAAATTCTTCCGCGGCGCGGGCCCATGCGGCCGCCGATTCCGCGCCCGAAAGGCGCGCAACTTCTAAAAGGCGTCACTGGGCGAGTCAAGCGCGGGAAGGCGCCGAATCAGGCGGTGCGACGAAGCTGCTCGACACCCTGGAGATCGACCGAAACCAGCTGCGAAACGCCCTTTTCGCCCATGGTCACGCCGTAAAGCCGGTCGACGCGCGCCATGGTCAGGCGGTGGTGCGTGATGATCAGGAACCGCGTCTCGGCGCTTTCCGCAATTTCGGCGACGAGGCGGCAGAACCGGTCCACATTCGCGTCGTCGAGCGGTGCGTCCACCTCGTCCAGCACGCAGATCGGCGCTGGGTTGGTGAGGAACACGGCGAAGAGAAGTGCCAATGCGGTCAGCGCCTGCTCGCCGCCCGATAGCAGTGTCAGGTTCTGCAATTTCTTGCCCGGCGGACTCGCCATGATCTCGAGGCCGGCTTGCAGCGGATCGTCGTCCTCGCCGGGATCGAGCCGCAGATGCGCGCCGCCGCCGCCGAAGAGCCGCGCGAACAGTTTGCCGAAATGATCGTTTACCTGCGTGAAGGCGGCGAGCAGCCGTTCGCGGCCTTCGCGGTTGAGCGCCGTGATGCCCTGACGCAGCTTGGCGATGGCGCCGACCAGATCCTCGCGCTCGCGGTTGAGGCCGTTCAGCCGTTCCTCGATCTCGCGCGATTCCGCCTCGGCGACCAGATTCACCGGCCCCATGTTCTCGCGCTCGCGCAGCAAACGGTCGAGGCGCGTGGTGGCAGCGCCGATCTCGGGCAATTCCTCGTCGGGTTCGATGCCGGCGGCCGCCAAAACACCTTCGGGCTTTGCTTGCAGTTTCTCGGCGATGGCATCGGCGATGGTTGTGCGCGCCAGCACCGCCTGATCGCGTACGCCTTCGGCGCGTACGCGTTCCTCGCGCGCTTCGCCGGCCGACGCCTCGGCTGCGCGCGCAGCCTTGTCCGCTTCGGCCAATTTGCCTTCGCCTGCTGCCAGCGCATCGGCCGCTTGATTGCGGCGTGCGGTCGATGCGGTGATGGTCTCCGCCAGTTTGTCGCGTTCGACGGCGATTTCCTGCGGCCGCTGCGCCAGCGACTCGATTTCGGCGTGCAGCTCGCCGCGGCGGCTCTCGAGCGTTTGCCGCTGGCGGGCGGCGGCGTCGGCGCGTTGCTCCCACGATTTCAGCTCGACGCCGATCGCGGCCAGTCGTTCGCTGCGCGCCGCCGCTTCGCGTACCAGCCGGTCGTGCTCGCCCTGATGCGCCTGCTGTAACGCGCGGTGTTCGGCGAGCGTGGACCGCGTCGCCTGTATTTCGTCGCGACCGATGGCCGGGTCGGGCAGGGCGGCAAGCGCGCTGCGCGCGGCCTCGGTCTCCGCTTCGGCTTCGCTGCGATCGAGCGTCAACCGCTGCGCCGCTTCCTCCAGCGCGGCACGGCGTGAGACGATCGCGGCGGCGGCACGTGCCAATTCGGCCTCGTGATTGCGGATATCGGCAAGGGCGTCGAGCGCTTCGCGCGCGCGTTGCCGCGCTTGACGGTCCGCTTCGGCGCGTTCGCGATTGTGGCGCTGTGCCGTCTCGAGCGTGTCGCGTTGCCGCGTCACCTCGGCCTCGGCCGCTTGCAGTTCGTGCGCCAATTCGGTCAGGCGATGGCGCTGTTCGAGCCGTTGCGTCGCGGCCGCCGGCGCACCGGGAAGCCGGCGGAACCCGTCCCAGCGCCACAGGCCACCATCACGGCTGACCAGCCGCTGGCCCGGACGCAATTCTGTTTGCAGCCGCTCGCCATCGGCGACGGTGTCGACAATGCCGATCTGGGTAAGGCGGCGGGACAACGAGGCCGGCGCGGTGACGTGGTCCGACAAGCGGGCCACGCCGGCCGGTAGCAACGGCGCATCGGCATAAGCGGGCAAGCCGAACCAATGCGCCGGCGCGCCAACGTCGGTGGGCGCCGTCAGATCGTCGCCGACCGCGGCGCCAAGCGCCGCCTCGAAGCCGTGCGCCACGTGGATCGCGTCGAGCACCGGCGGCCATTTGTCTTGATCGGGTTTGACCAGCAACTGCTGCAGCGCCTCGCTTTCGGCTTTCAGCTTGGCGCGGCTCATCTCGGCGGCTGCCAGTGGGCCGCGTGCTTCGGTCTCGGCGGCTTGCGCTTCAGCCAGCGCCTTTTCAGCGGTCGCCAGCGCCGCACGACTTTCCTCGGCGGCGGTTTCCGCCGCTTTGAGCGCTGCCAAGGTTTCGGGGCCGACGCCGCTGGCGCCGGCTTCGGCCTCAAGCGCGGCGCGTTGGCGCGCGATTTCCTCGGCCCGATCCTTGAGACGGGCCTGACGTTCGCCGGCCTCGCTGATCCGCGTCCCCAGCGCGGCGCGGCGCGCTTCTTCGGCGGCGACGCGCTCGGTCAGCGCGATCAGCCGGGCATCGAGCGCGGCGACGGCCTCGGCGACGCGAGCCAATTCCTCGGCCGCCTTTGCCTGCACCTGTTGTTCCTCTTGTTGGGCGGCGACCAACGATTGGCGCTCCTCGCCGAGTCGCGCCAGCGCCGCGCGCGCGTCGGTGGCCAGTTCGTTCTCGCGCTTCAGATCGGCGGCGAGCTGCTCGAGCCGCGCTTCAGCCGATTGCCGCGCCGCCATGATGCGGCGTTCCTCGTCGTCGAGCGCCTGACGCGCCAGCGTCAGGCGCTGGAGTTCGGCCGAGGCTACCGCCTCGTTCTGCCGCAATGCCGGCAGCTCGGCGGACGCCGCTTCGCGCAGCCGATTGGCGGCGGCGGCGGCGGTCATTCGCTCGGCGACGACGCGCTCGGCCGCGCGCAAGCGTTCTTCCGCCGCCGTCAATTCGCCGGTGGCGGCGGCATAGCGCAGATGCAACACGGTCGCCTCGGCGCGGCGGATCCAATCGGACAGCCGTCGATAGCGTTGCGCCTGACGCGCCTGCTTCTTCAGGCTTTCAAGTTGCGTCTCGAGGGTGCGCAGCACGTCGTCGAGCCGCGCCAGATTGGTTTCGGCGGCTTTGAGACGCAGCTCTGCTTCATGCCGCCGCGAATGCAGGCCGGCGATGCCGGCGGCCTCTTCGAGCAGCATCCGTCGGTCGGCCGGCTTGGCGCTGATGATGGCGCCGATGCGGCCTTGACTCAGGATGGCGCTCGAATTGGCGCCCGTGGCGACGTCGGCAAACAGCAGTTGCACGTCGCGGGCGCGAACATCGCGGCCGTTGATGCGGTAATCCGAGCCGATGCCGCGTTCGATGCGGCGATGGATCTGGATCTCGTTGTGCGCGTCGTAAGGCTGCGGCGCATCGTGCGCGGCGTTGTCGAGGTGCAACATCACCTCGGCGACGTTGCGCGCCGGCCGCGCGCTGGTGCCTGAGAAGATCACGTCGTCCATTTCGCTGCCGCGCAGGCGCTTGGCCGATGTCTCGCCCATCACCCAGCGCATGGCATCGAGGATATTCGACTTGCCGCAACCGTTGGGTCCGACGATTCCGGTCATGCCGGATTCGATCACGAGCTCGGTCGGGTCGACGAAGGATTTGAAGCCGGAAAGCCGGAGTTTGGCGAAATGCACGATCGGGCTGGGGGTTTAAGTACGCGACATGAGCGAGGCAAGCCAGTTCCGGACCGTCGCGATCACGCTATCCTGGCGGTCGTTTGCCGCCGTCGCCGGGCCATTCCGGCTCGGCGCTGCGGCGCCGGACTTGGCTTCGAGATATTTGACAAACTCGTCGTAAGGCACGTCGCCGATCACCTTCGTTCCGTTGACGAAGAAGGTCGGCGTTGAATCGATACCATATTGGTTCTGGGCAACGAGACGTGAATTCAACACCGCGTCGGAGAGTTTCTGATTGTTTGCGCAGGCATCGAACTGCGCCTGGCTCATGCCGCCGAGCCTGGCGATGTTCGCCAGCGCCTTCTTGGTCGCGGCCTCGCTCCCCTGCGCCCATTCGCGCTGTGACTGGAACAGCGTCTCGATGAACGGAAAATAACGGTCGGGCGGGAAGCACGACGCGACAGTGGCGGCGACAACGGCCGATTGATCGAGCGGGAAATCGCGATACACCAGCTTGGCTTTGCCGGTGTCGATCCAATCTTTCTGGAGCTTGGGCAGCGTGTCGCTCGCGAACGCGGCGCAATGCGGACAGGTGAGCGACGCGTATTCAAAGATCGTGATCGGCGCGTTCTTGTTGCCCAGGACATGATCGTTGGCCTGCAATGTCGGCGCATCGGCAGCGCGCGTCGGCAATGCGGTGGCTTGCAGTAAGGCCATCGCAATCGCGGCGGCGCCGATCAGCCGATAGAAGCGCATGAGCAACTCCACACCCTAAAAACGGCCCGATGCTAGGGCTTGCGGGGCGGCAGTTCAAGCAATGCGCCGCTTTCGAGTCGGAAAATCCGCTCAGCGGATTTTATCGTCGCCGGTTCCAATCACCGCTTCACCGAGTCGCGTCAGTGCGTCACGCAGCTCGGTATCGGCGATGCCGGCGACTCGCTGTGTCAATGCGGCGCGCTCGCTTGGCGCGAGGTCACGGCGACGACGCGGTGCTGTCGCCGGCTCCGTCGGCAGCGGGCCTTGTACCAAGGCCAGCCGCGCCAAAGCACGATAGCCGAAGAATGCGTTGAGCCGCTCGAGGATCTGGGGTTCGCGATGCTGCGCTTCGAGCGCAAATCCCGGCGCGACGCGCAACCGCAGCGTGCCGTCGCGGCGCTCGCCGGGTGGAAATGTCAGCTTTTCCGGCATCATCCGGCGCGCAAGGTCGGCGCCGACGATCGCCGCCCATTGCGACACCAGCTGGCCTTCGGAAAAGCCGCGCTTGCCGAGTGCTGGCTTGACGACCCGTGGCACGTCCGCCGCCAGCGCCCGCATTGCGCCGCGCCGACGGTCGGCCTCGTTCGATGTGCCGGTCAACTCGTAACCTCCTTGCGCCCGTGGCAGGATAAAGCATGACGCGCGCTCGGTCGATGTTCCCTCCCGCTGCCGATTTATCGGCCACGTTACTCGCTTGGTACGACCGGCATCGCCGCGTGCTGCCGTGGCGGGCGCTGCCCGGCGAAGCCATCGACCCGTATCGCGTCTGGCTCAGCGAAATTATGCTGCAGCAAACCACGGTCGCGGCGGTCGGGCCTTATTACGCGCGCTTCCTGGCGCGTTGGCCGAACGTCGAGACGCTGGCGCGTGCCGAACTCGATGATGTGCTGCACGCCTGGCAAGGCCTCGGCTATTACGCGCGGGCGCGCAATCTGCACGCCTGCGCCCGGGCGGTGGTCGCACACGGCGGCTTTCCCGACACCGAAGCCGGCTTGCGCACGTTGCCGGGCATTGGCGCCTATACCGCGGCGGCGATTGGGGCGATCGCCTTCGGTTGCCGGGCGGCGGCTGTCGATGGCAATGCCGAGCGGGTGCTGGCGCGCCTTTACGCCGTGCGCACGCCGCTACCGGCGGCGAAGCCACGCTTGCGGGCCGATGCCTTGGCGTTGGTGCCCGCCGACCGGCCCGGCGATTTCGCGCAGGCGTTGATGGATCTCGGCGCGACGGTTTGCACGCCGAAACAACCGCGCTGCGGCATTTGTCCGTGGCAAACCTGCTGCCGCGCCGCCGCGCAGGGCATCGCCGAGAAGTTGCCGCGGCGCACGGCCAAACCGATCAAGCCGCGGCGGCACGGTGTCGCATTCTGGGCGGTCAACGAAGCCGGCGCCGTGCTGTTACGCCGCCGGCCGCCGAACGGCCTGCTCGGCGGCATGATGGAAGTGCCGTCGACCGATTGGCGCGTCACGCCGTGGGACGATCGCGAAGCGACCAAAGCCGCGCCGCTCAAGGCCCGTTGGCGGCGGCTTCCTGGCACGGTGGCGCACGGGTTCACCCATTTCGACCTCGAGCTTGTGATCCTGACCGCGACCGCGACGGATGCCGCCGCGCGCGATGGCATCTGGGTCGCGCCCGCCCGGTTTAAGGACCACGCGCTGCCGAGCGTCATGAAGAAAGTGATCGAGCGGGCGCGCCGCGCCGCGGCGTCGGCTTAGGCGGCGGGGCCCATTTCGGCGCGGAATTTCTGCCGCAGCACGTCGATCGACACGGCGTGTCCCTTGACGTCGACGTGCCAGAACGCCCAGCCGTTGCAGGCGGCGGCGCCTTGGACTTCGGCCGCCACTTTGTGGATCGAGCCCTTGGTTTCGGCGGAGATCACCGTGCCATCGGCCCGCACCTTGGCGGTCCAGCGGCGCGAGGCGTCGAACAGCACGTCGCCCGGCTTGAGAAAGCCGTTCTCGACCAGGGCGCCGAACGGCACGCGCGGCTCGCTGCGCTTCTCGGCGGTTGCGATATCCTCGGCCGCTGCCGGCGTGACGGTGGCGACGCGCTCGCGCGCCAGCCGCACGTATTCCTTCTCGCGGTCGATGCCGATGAACCGGCGGTTGAGCCGCCTGGCGACGACACCGGTCGTGCCGCTGCCGAAAAACGGGTCGAGTACCAGATCGCCGGGCTTGGTCGCCGCCAGCAGCACGCGGTGCAGCAGGGCCTCGGGCTTCTGGGTCGGGTGCGCCTTTTTGCCGTCGCGCTTCAGGCGTTCGCTGCCGCCGCAGATCGGCAGCAGCCAATCGCTGCGCATCTGCACGTCGTCGTTGAGCGCCTTCATCGCCTGATAGTTGAAGGTGTACTTGCTGTCGCGCGACTTGCCGCACCACAGCAGCGTTTCATGCGCGTTGGTGAAGCGCCGGCCGCGGAAATTCGGCATCGGATTGGTCTTGCGCCAGACGATGTCGTTGAGGATCCAAAAGCCCATATCCTGCAACAACGCGCCGACGCGATAGATGTTGTGGTACGAGCCGATCACCCACAGCGTGCCGTCGGGCTTCAAGAGACGTCGCGCTGCCTCGAGCCAGGCGCGGCTGAAACGATCGTAGGACGCGAAATCGGCGAACTTGTCCCAGGCCTCGTTGACGGCGTCGACGTGGCTGTTGTCGGGCCGATGGAGCTCGCGGTTGAGTTGCAGGTTGTAGGGCGGGTCGGCGAAGACGAGGTCGACCGATTCCGCCGGCAGCCGCGCCATGACCTCGACGCAGTCGCCGATCAAAACCTCGCCCAGATCGTCGCCCGTTTCCCCCGATTGGCGCATCCGGCTCCCCGCCCGGATTTCGGCCGTCGGCACGAGTCGCGCCGCCGGAGCCGAATCGGCGCATCCTGCTCTGTCGCGACTCGGGTGTCAACGATATGTACGGAGAGTCAATGGCTTAGTCGGATTCGTTCGAGTTTGACTCGAATGCAAGGCATAGCTGGACGGGTGCAAATGACCGGCGATGGTGTGGCGTCGGTCCAAGCGTCCGCAATCCATTGCGGTGCTCGGCGGTGGCATAGCCGACATTGGTTTCCCAGCCGTAACCGGGATAACGCAGCGCCAGCGCCCGCATGAGGCGGTCGCGCGTGACCTTGGCGACAATCGACGCGGCAGCGATCGACAGCGACAAGGCATCGCCGCCGACAACGGTGCGCGTACGGCAAGGCAGTTGCGGGTCGACATTGCCGTCGACCAACGCCCAATGCGGCACCGCCGGCAAGGCTTCGAGTGCGCGCCGCATGGCGAGCAACGACGCCTGCAGGATGTTGATGCGGTCGATTTCCTCGACCGACGCGGCACCGACGCCGACGCGGGCGCACGACCACAAGCGGGCCGCGTAATCCTCGCGCGCGGCGCGATCGAGCTTTTTCGAATCGTCGATCTGGTCGCGCAGATCGCGCGGCAGGCGGGCGGTATCGATGATCACGGCTGCCGCCACGACCGGGCCGGCCAACGGTCCGCGGCCGGCTTCGTCGATGCCGCAGACGATACCGTCGCATTCCCGCTCGAGCGCGAGATCGGGCATGTCGCTAACTGACACCCGCCGCGCCCGCAGCGCAAGCGCGACTCCGGCCGTGCAGATGGCCGAGACTACAGCAGTTTGAGCTGGGCGCTCGGCAGCGGTGGTGGCGTGAACTTCGTCGTGTCAAGCCGCCGCAAGCGGCCGCGACTGAGGTTGAGCTTCAGCCGCCGGCAGGCGGTCTCGAAGCGGATGCGCAACAGCTCGGCGTAAGGACCGGTGCCGGTCATGCGCTTGCCCCATTGCGGATCGTAGTCCTTGCCGTCGTGGCCTTCGCGCACCAGCGACATGACGTGCCTGGCCTTGGCGGGGAAATGGTCGTTGAGCCATTCGATGAACAGCGGCGCCACCTCCAACGGCAGGCGCAGCATGGTATAGCCGGCGCCGCGCACGCCGACCGCGGCGGTGCGCTCCAGGATCGCTTCGAGCTCGGCATCGTTAAGCGCCGGAATCATCGGCGCCGCCATCACGGCGGTCGGAATGCCGGCGCCGGCCAGGGCTGCGAGTGTTTCGATACGTCGCTCGGGTGTGGCGGCGCGGGGCTCCATCGTTCGCGCCAGCTTGCGGTCGAGCGTCGTCACCGAGACTGCGCAGGCGGCGAGGTTGTCCTTCGCCATATCGGCCAAGATGTCGATGTCGCGCTGAATCAGCGCCGACTTGGTGACGATTGTGACCGGGTGCCGAAAATCGCGCAGCACTTCGAGGATGCCGCGCATGATCCGGTAGGAACGCTCGGCCGGTTGATAGGGATCGGTGTTGGTGCCGAGCGCGATCGGCCGGCAGCGATAGGACGGTTTGCGCAGCTCGGCGGCGAGCAACGCTGGCGCCTGTTCCTTGACCAGGATGCGGCTTTCGAAATCGAGCCCCGGCGAAAAGCCGAGATAGGCGTGCGTCGGCCGGGCGAAGCAATAGATGCAGCCATGCTCACAGCCGCGATACGGATTGATCGAGCGGTCGAACGGGATGTCGGGTGAATCGTTGCGCGCGATGATGGTGCGCGTGCTGTCGCGCAGAAATTGCGTCGCGAGGCGCGGCGCCGACTCGTCGGCCGTGCCCCAGCCGTCGTCGAACGCTTCGCGCTTTTCCTGCTCGTAGCGCCCGGTTGCGTTGCTGCCGGCGCCGCGGCCCTTTTGCAGCGGCACCCTGGCGGTGTCGTCCATGCCGGAAGCATGCGCCCAGTCATGGAACAAATCAAGAACTACGGCCAGAGGCGGCCGAGGCGGCGTCAGCTGGCAATGTGCTCTTTCAGCCGCGGCATGAGCTCGACCAGGTTACAGGGCCGATGCCGGTTGTCGAGCTGCGGCCCGATCACGTCCCAACCATCGCGGCACGCGCCGGGCGAACCCGGCAGCGCAAACAGATACGTGCCGCCGGCGACGCCGGCGGTGGCGCGGCTCTGGATCGTCGACGTGCCGACCTTCTGGTAGCTGAGCCAGCGGAACAGCTCACCGAAGCCGAGGATCTCTTTCTCGTAGACCGATTGGAACGCTTCCGGCGTGACGTCGCGGCCGGTGACACCGGTGCCGCCGGTCGCGATCACGACGTCGACGGCCGGATCGGCGATCCACGTCTTGAGCGCGGCGACGATCGCGCTCTGTTCGTCCTTGACGATGCGTTTAGCGGCGATGCGATGGCCGGCGGCGGTGGCCAGCTCGACCAGGGTGCGGCCCGATTTGTCGGAAGCTTCGTCGCGCGTGTCGGAAACCGTCAGGATCGCGATATTGACGGCAATAAACGGACGCTTCTCATCGATTGTCGGCGACACGGCGTTCACCGCTATCGTGAATGTCGAAAGCGGTATAGATCGGCCAATGGCCCTCGGCAAGCGCGTCCAGGTCGGGTGTCGGTTGGCCGAGACGCATGCGATAGATCCAGTAGTTCGCCATCACGCGTTCGGTGAAAGCGCGCGATTCCGGCACCGGGAAGGTCTCGAGGAACAGCAGCGGATCGGCGCGATAGTCGGTCATGGCGATCTTCCGCCGCTCGACCGCGCCCGGCCCGCCGTTATAAGCCAGCGCGAAGAACAGCAGATTGCCGCGGATGTGATCGTCCTGTAGCAGCGTCCGGATATATTCCTGCGCCAGCGTCATATTGGTTTCGGGATCGGCCAGCTCCACGCGCTCGCCACGGCGAGCGCTGACGTCCTGGCCGAGTTGCGTCGCCATTGAGCGCGCGGTGGCCGGCATCAGTTGCATCAGGCCGCGGGCGCCGGCATTGCTCACGACCTGCGGCGCGAATCTCGATTCCTGGCGCATCACGCCGTAGAGCAGGGCGCGGTCGACCGTGAAGCCACCGTGCGGCGTCCAGCGCGGGATCGGATAAAGCGCCCGGTCGTAGTCTTGGCCGTTACGGCGCGCGACGATCGCGCCCAGTTGCAGGCTCAGTGCCGGCAGATTGGCATGATCGGCCAGCACGATCGCTGCTTGCATGGCGCCGGTCGAGCCGCGCGCCGCCATCAGGCGCAACTCCGCGGCCGCGCCGTTCGGGTCGCCGATTTGCAACTCGGCCAACGCGCGCTGACCAGCCGGTTCACTGGTCATAATGCTGGCGTCGAGGCCACTGAAGGGGGCGTCGGCGAAATTGAAGCTGGCATCGACGCCGAGGAGCCGGCCGGCCAGCAATCCGTAGAAGGTGTGCGGGTGGTTGGCGGCGATGCCGAGCCAGCGCGCGACATTGGCCGGATGATGCGACCGCAGCTCGACACGCGCAGTCCAGAATGCCGCGGCGGCAATCATCGACGGCGATTGCGCCGGCGCGGTGGCGAGGGTCGAGAATGCTTTGCGTGCTTCGTCGAGGCGGCCTTCGCGCCAAGCCGTCAGCCCCGCCTGCCATTGGCCGTTGGGCGCGGGTGCAGGTTCGGTATCGGCCTGGACGGGGCGCGGATCAAGATCGCCGCCAGCCAGCGACAACGCCGCCATGACGGTTGCCGCCGGCTTGGGCGGCTTGATCCCATCCGGTGCCCGTTTGACCGCCAGGCCATAGAGACGGCCGGCTTCCGGCTGGTCGCCGTAGGACTCGAGCCAGGCGGCGAGCTCGGCGTAGGTCGTGTGGTACCGCGGGAGGATGTAGCGCTCGGCCAGAATATGGCCGAGTAACAGCCGGTTCTTGAGCAAGCCGATCTCGCGGTCGGCCGCCTGCCATTGACCGAGGCGCTGCTGCAGCTCGATCAACCTATAGCGTTCCGCGTCCGCCCCACTCAATACGTAGGGCAGGTCGGTATCGCTCCGGAGTTCGGTCGGAGGTGTCAGTGCGGCGGACTTGAACTCACCGCCGAAATCACCTGCAGCCGCGTTATGGAAGGCGAACAATGCTGCTGAAAAAATCGCAATAACAAACAGCGCAGCGTAAGTCTTGCTCGACCGTCCCCCACGTTCCCAGCCGTTCATGTGGACGGCCTTAAACTATCTTGTAGGCAAAAGGCAAGTCAAAATTTTATAAAGTTTCGTGATACCGCGACTGCATTTATACCACGGTTAAAAATTCTACAAAACGGACAGTTATTACTTTGAAGAATTCATCCTATTCTGTATCGCCAAGAGATCGCGCCA
>Ga0126371_10003918_pt1 | contig 13076 bp, 13 predicted proteins | sample PanSoiMetaPlot_4_FD_110145 | JGI IMG/M metagenome (GOLD analysis project Ga0126371, IMG submission 110145) | Tropical forest soil microbial communities from Panama - MetaG Plot_4 | ecosystem: Environmental > Terrestrial > Soil > Tropical forest > Bulk soil | place: Panama | collected 2016-02-17
GATGCTGACCCGCGAGCTCATCCCGATGTGCCAGCGCCGCGGCCTGGGCGCCGCGCCGCACCGGATTGGCGTGATGGGCATCTCGATGGGCGGCTACGGCGCCCTGCTGCTCGCCGAGAAGCATCCACGGCTGATCGCGGCCGCGGCCGCGATCAGCCCGGCGATCTGGACCAGTTATGACCAGGCGCGGGCGGCGAACGCCGGCGCTTACGCGTCGGCCGCCGACTTCGCGGCCGACGACGCGGTAACGCACACCGCTGCCCTCGCGCACGTGCCGGTCCGCGTTGCCGCGGGCAACTCCGACCCGTTCTACACCGGAGTGCGGGCGCTCGCTCGCGCGCTGCCCAAGAGCGCCGTCGTGGAGTTCAGCAACGGCTGTCACGACGACTCCTTCTTCACCGCGCAAGAACCCCCGTCGCTGGCGTTCCTCGCCCGGCACCTGACGAACTCAGTGCGGCCTGCCTAGTCCGTCAGTGTCGCTGCGTTCGCGGCCGGTGCGGACGGGCCGACTACCAGGACCTTGCCGTTGGCGTGCCGCATGAGTTCGGCGCTGGCGCTTTCGTCCATCAGCGCGGCGAGACCGTGGTGAGCGGCCGCGCCGACGACGATCGTTGTGGCGCCCACCGCGTTGGCGTACTCGGCGACAAGTTTCCCCGCCGTCCCGTGATCCGTAGCATGCACCAGCACCTGCCCCTCGGCCGGGATGTGGTCGGCGGCGAGCCGGTCCAGGTGGTCGCGGACCACCGCCCTGGCCTGGTCGAGTGCCTCGACGTCGGTCCCGCCGTCACGGCCGGTCGCGCCCTCTTGCGCGTGCACCACGTGCACGACACGGGTGCCGTCGGCGGCGAGCCTGGCGGCCGTGTCGGTCACGAGTCTGGCGACAGGCGAGCCGTCAATGGCTGCCACGATCACGCCCGCCTCATGCCTGCCGTGCCCGCTGACCGTGGCCCCGTTCACCGCGCCCGCGACGGCGGTGGCCTGGACGGCCTCGGCCTGCACCCGCTCAGCCTCGCCGAGCAGCTGGTGCCCGGTGGCGAGGATGCCGATCCCGAGCACGATGGCGCCGGTGGCGATGTAGAAAGGCACGTGGATGTTGAGGTCGACCACGAGTCGCCCGGCCGCGTAGGGGGCTAGGCCGCCGCCGATGAACCGGACGAAACTGTAGGCCGCGGAGGCCACCGGCCGCTCAACCGGGGAGACGGTCATCACGGCCTGGGTGGTGATCGTGTTGTTCACGCCGATGACGATCCCGGACAGGATGGTGGCGACGATCAGCACTGGGCGGTTGAGCGTCCAGATCCCGATGACGAGCACAAGAACGGCGAACGCGGCCAGGTTGACGTACATGGTCTTGGCGATGCCGTACCGCTCTTGCAGCCGCGGCGCGCCGAAGACAGAAAACAGAGCCACCAGGATGCCCCAGCCGAAGAACACGAAGCCCAGCTTGATCGGGCTCAGGTCCATCGGGAAGGGCGCGTAACCAAGGACGGTGAAAAAACCCCAGTTGTAACAGAGCGCGGTCAGGGCCATGGTCAGCAGGCCGCGGTGCCGCAATGCCTTGAATGGCTCCGACAGCCCGGTCCTGCGGGCAGGTCTCGGTGTCGGCTCGACAAGCACCACAGTGGCGATCAGCGCGATCGCCATCAGCACCCCTACCCCGTAGAACGGTCCGCGCCAGCTGATCTCGCCGAGCGTACCGCCGAGCAGCGGCCCGACGGCGATGCCAAGACCTAGCGCGGTCTCGTATAGCACGATGGCGCCGGCGAAGCCGCCGCTTGCCGAGGCGACGATGACCGCCAGCGACGTCGCGATGAACAGTGCGTTCCCGACGCCCCAGCCCGCGCGGAACCCGATGATGTCGCCGATCGAGTGCGAGGCGCCGGCCAGCCCGGCGAAGACCACGATCAGCACCAGCCCGCTGATCAGCGTCCGCTTGGCGCCGATCCGGCTGGAAACCCAGTTGGTGATCAGCATCGCAACCGCGGTGACCACGAGGTAGCTGGTGAACAGTAGCGTGACCTGGCTGGGCGAGGCGTGCAGCTGGCTGGAGATCGCCGGCAGGATCGGGTCGACCAGGCCGATGCCCATGAACGACACGACGCACGCGAACGCGACGGCGAAAACTGCCTTCGGCTGCTTGAACGGGCTCACTGCCGACCGCGTGTGGGCGCCACTCATCTGAATTGTGCTCCGTTCTGGAACTCACGAGGTGCCGGGCGTACCTGGCGGCACTACTGTCTGGCGGGTAAAGCAGTCGCGATCGCTTAGACCGGAATCGGTTCGTCGTCGCGGCGTGCGCTGGCCAGGGCGTCAAACGCCGGCAGCGCTGCGGCCAGGGCGGCCCGCTGGTCCGGGCCGAGCTGAGCCAGTATGCCCGCGAGCCGCTCGACCCGCCTGGCCCGGCGGCGCGCCATCGTCGCCCGCCCCTCGTCGGTGATGGTCACCTGGACGACCCGGCCGTCCGCGGGATCCGGCTCCCGAGACACCAGCCCGGCGTCCTGCAGGCGGGTGATCAGCTGCGTCATCGCCGGCTGGGTAACCCCCTCGCGGGCTGCCAGGGCGGTGAGCCGGCTTGGTCCCGCCCGCTCGAGCCACGCCAGCGTCGCCGCGGCGGTGGTGGACAGCGTGCTCGGCTGAACGAGTGACCTCAGCAGGCCGACGACCTGCTCAAGCTCGGTCGAAAGCTGGAGGGCAAGCTCCTCAACGGCGATGGCTCCGCCATGACTTTCCATAAGGCATTTATATCACATACTTATGGAACGGCCGATGTGAGCCCCGCCACAGCCCAAACTTGTCCCACCCGACCCCGGCGCAGCGAAAGCGGGCGGCACACCCCCCGAGCGCCGTGAGGCGGCTAGCGCGAAGCAGCGGCAGCGGGTGGTGGGCCGGCTGGCCAGGTCGGGCCGGGTCGGCTGCGCCGAAGACTTGCGGGCTGGTGTGGTCACGGCGGCGGCGCGGGGGTGGCCAGGCCTGCGGGCGCGTGCCGGGCCAGGCGGGAGTGTCGGGTCGCTAGTGCGGCGGCACGGGAGTGGCCAGGCCTGCGGGCGCGTGCCGGGCCAGGCCGGAACGGAGTGTCGGGTGGCTAGCGCGCGGGGGTGGTGGAGGCCAGGTCGGCTGGCGTAAGGCCGTCGGGGAGCGTCACGTCTGCCGGCTCGGGCAGGGCCAAGTCCGCTGACACGGGCCGGACAGGGAGGCTGAGGCGGATCAGCGTGCCGCCGCCGGGGGCGCGTTCGGCCGCTATCGTCCCGCTATAGCCGTGCGCGACGTCGCGGGCTACGGCGAGCCCCAGCCCGGAACCCGGCACCGCGCGGGCCGACAGCGAGCGGTAGAAGCGGTCGAAGACGTACGGCAGGTCGTTCTGGTCGATACCCGGGCCGTGGTCGCGCACGGTGAGCTCACCGTCGGCCAGGCGCACCTCGACCGGGCCGGCGGGCGGGCCGAACTTCGCGGCGTTGTCGAGTAGGTTCCTGATGGCGATGCGCAGCCGGTCGGCGTTGCCTTCGACCACGCCGCTGCCCAGGTCGGCGATGAACGTCATATGCGGCCAGTCACGCCGGGCGGCGTCCACCGCGGCGGACGTCACCTCGTCGAGCCGTACCTCGTCCTGGCTCCGCTTGGGCGGCTCGCCGCGGGCAAGCTCGGTCACGCTGGCGACGAGCCGGCTGAGCTCGGCCACCTGGTCGACCACCCGGGCAAGAACCTCCGCGCGCTCCGCATCGGACATGCCGGGGTCGTCGGCGAGCAGGTCGACATTGACCGTCAGGCTCGCCAGCGGGGTCCGTAGTTCGTGGCTCGCGTCGCTGACAAGCTGCCGCTGCGCGGCCAGCGACCGCTGCAGCGCGCTCAGCATGCTGTTGAACGAGGTAGCGAGCCGGCCAAGCTCGTCAGAACGGGCAACCTCAACCCGCCTGCCCGCGTCGCCGGTCGCGGTCACCTGCTCGGCGACGCTAGCCAGCCGGGCGACCGGTGCGAGCCCGGCTCTGGCAACGGCCCAGCCCAGGACGGTGGCGATCATGATTCCGATGACGCTGAGCGCGGCTAGCGTCGCGCCTACGCTGGCCACCTGCACATCGGTAGCGTCCAGCGGCGCGGCAAGCATCACCGCCAGGCCGGGGGCGAGCGGTGTGGTGTACACCACAGCCGGCACGCCGCCGACCCGCGAGTCGTCGTAGAACGACGCGTGCCGTCCGGCTGCCACGCCGATGTCCTCCGGGTCCGGTGTCAGCAGGCTGACGTCGCCCTGCGGTGCCCAGACTTCGCCGGTCGCGGTGATCACCTGGGTGTAGGGCGTGGAGACGCCGAAACGGTTCGAGTGCGGCGGGACCCAGCCCGCCGGCAGGTGCCCGCGGTACTCCCGCGCAAGGTGCTGCACCGTGGTCGCGCGCTCCGCCAGCTGCTGGCGCAGCTGCCCCTCCAGGTCGGTCCGGATCGCGAAGAACGCCACCGCGGTAATCGCCAGAGCGGTCGCGGCCACCGCGCCGGCCGCGACGAGCGTGAACCGGGTCTGCAGTGTGAAGCGCGGGAGGCGCAGCCTCACGGCTGGGCTCGCAGCACGTACCCGATGCCGCGGACGTTGTGTACCAGGCGCCGCCGCCCGTTCTCCTCGAGCTTGCGACGCAGGAAGCCGACGAAAACCTGCAACGCATTCGACGCGGGCGCCTCGCCGTAGCCCCAGACCCGGTCCAGGATCACGTCGTAGCTGAGCACCTGCTCGGCGTTGCGCAGGAGCAGCTCGAGCAGCGCGAACTCGATGCGGGTCAGGCTCAGCGGCTCGCCGTCGCGGGTCGCGGTGCGGCTGGTGAGGTCGAGGGTCAGGTCAGCGTAGCCGAGCACGTCGCGGGGCGGCTGGGTACGCCGGAGCAGCGCGTTCACCCGGGCGACCAGCTCGCGCAGCGCGAATGGCTTTACCAGATAGTCGTCGGCGCCTGCCTCGAGGCCGGTCACCCGGTCGTCCACCGCGTCGCGCGCGGTGAGCACCAGGACCGGGGTGCTGTTCCCGCGCTCACGCAACGCGCGGCAGGTATCGAACCCGTCGAGCATCGGCATCAGCACGTCGAGGATGATCAGGTCCACCGGCGATTTGGTGACCGAGCCAAGCGCATCGGCGCCGTTCACAGCCGTGGCCACGGAGTAGCCGGCGTAGCCCAGGGCGCGGCGTAGCGAGTCGCGCAAATCCGGGTCGTCGTCCACCACCAGAAGCCGTGGTTGCATGCCAAAAGTGAAGCATGTGACGCTGGGAAGATTCTGAGAGATGCCCGAAGGTGTTGACATTTTCACTATTTCTTAACTTTTGGTCGCAACGCTGCCTCGCATGCTCCCCCGCAGTACCCCCACTTTGAGTTCCGTGCCGACGGCGTCCGCGCCTGCCCTGTGGCTGGTCCGGCACGGCGAGAGCACCTGGAACACCCAGGGCCTGTGCCAGGGGCACCGGGATGATGCTGAGCTGACCGCACGCGGCATCGCGCAGGCGGCCGCGGTGGCGGAGCAGCTCAGCAGCCTCTCGGTCAGCGCCGTCTACTCCAGTGACCTGCGCCGCGCGATGCAGACCGCCGTCGTCGTCGCTGAGGTGCTCGGCCGGCGGGTGATCCGGGACGCGCGGCTGCGCGAGCGGAGCCTGGGCGTGCTCGAGGGTACCGTGCTCGCGGAGGCCAGCCCGACCGTGACCGGGATCGAGGGCGGCCTGGTCCGCGACCCAGACGCCCGGCCATATGGCGGGGAGTCGGTGCGCGACCTGTACCAGCGTGCCGCCGCGTTCTACGACGAACTGGCGCGCCGGCCAAACGAGCGGGCAGGAGATGTGATCCTCGTCGCACACGGCGGGACGCTGCGGGTGCTGCGCGCCTATCTCAGCGGGATCCCAGTCGATGGGATGCACTGGGAGGCCCTGGAGAACGCCCGCGTGCTGCGGATTGACGGAGTTGGCACGAACCCCCTAGGAGGAACCGAATGAACCCGACAGCGCTGCGACTGCCCAAGCGAGCGGTGAAGCCTCGGGAGAGCGGTCTCACCATGGTGATCGACGGCGGTGTTCCGCTCGGCCTGTTCAGCGATCTGATGTCGCTTGGCGCCGAGTACATCGACTACGTCAAGTTCGGCTGGGGCACGGCGGTGGTCACCGGCGTCTTGCAGGACAAGATCAGCGTCCTGCGCGGGCACGACATCGGGTTCTACTTTGGCGGCACGCTGTTCGAGAAGTTCGTGCTTCAGGACCGCTTCGAAGATTTCCGTAAGTTCTGCGTGGCGCACGGCGCCAGCCACGTTGAGGTGTCCAACGGCACGATCGACATGTCGAACCCGGAGAAGGCGGGCTACGTTCGCAAGCTGGCCGCGGACTTCACCGTGGTGTCCGAGGTGGGATTCAAGGACCCGGACCGCTCACAGCAGCTGCCGCCGAGCGCCTGGGTCGAGTACATCCACCAGGACCTGGACGCCGGAGCATCGCTTGTCACGCTCGAGGCCAGGGAGAGCGGACGATCCGGCATTTGCCGGCCGGACGGCGCGCTCAGGTATGGCCTGGTGGAGGACGTGCTGTCGTCGGGTATCAGCCAGGACAGCCTCATGTTCGAGGCACCCAACACCGCCCTGCAGTCACACATGATCGCCCGGATCGGTCCGGACGCGAACCTCGGCAACGTGCCCGCGGACGGTGTCATCGGCCTCGAGACGCTCCGCCTCGGGCTGCGCGCTGACACCCTGATGACGTTCGAGGGGCGCGACTGATGCGCACCACGTTCGACGTCTTTCACCTGGCCATCCCGGCTCACGACCTGGAGGAGGCGCAGGACTTCTACGTCACCAAGCTCGGCTGCAAGCTCGCGCGCCGCTATGACGACCGAATTACCCTCGATTTCTTCGGCGATCAGGTAGTGTGCCATCTCAGTCCGGGTGGTCCGGTAAAGCCGGAAAGCCTGTATCCGCGTCATTTCGGCGTCACGTTCCGCGAGGCGGCCGATTTCGACGCGCTGTACGCCTGCGCGACCCTTCGCAAGATCCCCTTCTACCAGGAGGTAACGACCAGGTTCGGCGGGCTGGTGGAGGAGCACCGGACTTTCGTCCTGGTGGACCCGTCGGGGAACCTGCTCGAGTTCAAGCACTACAACGACCCGCGGATGATGTACTGAACGGACGGACCGTAACGTTGATACGCGATTTGATCGAGCGGGCGGCAGCGTTCCGTGGCGATGACGTCTACCTTGAAGACGCTCGCGGCAACGAAACCCTGACATACGCCGCCCTGCGGCGTGCGGTGCTGGCCATGGAGCGCTGCCTTGACAGCGCCGGACTGCCGCCAGGCGCCAGGGTCGCCGTCCGCCTCTCCGAACCGCTTGAATACGCCACGGCGCTGTTGGCACTGCTCGGCGCGGGCCGCGTCGCGGTGCCGCTCGATCCGGGAGCACCCGCCTCGGACCTGGCCCGTGTGCTGGCGACGGCACGTCCGGCGGCCGCAGTAGCCGACCCTTCGTTCGGACTGCCATGTGACATGCCGGTGCTACGGCCGGACACCCTGGTCGCGAACGGAACCGGTGCGGGCCCGGGCGCGGGCGGAAGCGGTGCGGGCGGGATCTTCCTTTGCACCAGCGGAACCACGGGCACGCCTAAGGGAATCTTGCTGCGCGACGAGCAGCTTGCGCACGTGGCCGGCAGCGTGGTCGCCCATCACCGGCTTACCGCTGCGGATCGCGGCTACTGTTCGCTCCCGCTGTTCCATGTGAACGCTGAGGTGGTCGGCCTGCTCGCCACCCTCCACGCGGGGGCGAGGCTGGCGCTCGACCGCAAGTTCAGCCGCCGAGGGTTCTGGGAGATGATCGCACTCCGGCAGATCACCTGGATAAACGCGGTCCCGGCGATCATTTCGATCCTCGCGATCGACCCGCCTGCGACACGGCCCGCCGGTGTCCGCTTCGTGCGGTCGGCCTCCGCGCCGCTGCCGCTGGCCGCGCTCGAGCGCTTTGAGGACGCGTTCGGCATCCCGATCGTCGAGACATACGGGATGACCGAGGCGGCCAGCATGATCACCGCCAACCCGGTAGACGGCCCGCGCAAGCCCGGTTCCGTGGGGCTCCCGGCGGGCGCCGAGGTCAGGGTGCTGCCACCGGACGCCGGCGCGCACGCCGGCCAGGTGGGTCGCGTACAGATCCGCGGCAACGGCGTCATCACGCGGTATGCAGAAGGCGGCCGTCCCGGTGCGATTGACCCGGCAGGCTGGCTGGACACCGGCGACCTCGGGTACCTGGACGCCGACGGCTATCTGTTCCTGGTCGGCCGGTCCGACGACGTGATCAACCGCGGCGGGGAGAAGATCTACCCCAGGGAGATCGAGGAGATCCTGCTGGCCCAGCCGGGGGTACGCTCCGTCGCGGTGATCGGGGTCGCCGACGACGTGCTCGGCGAGTGCCCGGTCGCCTACGTCATTCCTGAGGACGGCTGGCCGGAGGAGAAGGTCGAGACGGCGCTGCGCGAAGCCTGCCGGGCCGAGCTGCCGCGGCACAAGCAGCCGAGCGTATTCTGCCTGGTCGGGGAGTTCCCGCTCGGGCCCACCGGGAAGATATCGCGCCGCCAGCTTAAGGATCTGGTGACGGCACAACGGTGAGCGCGACCCTCTCTGACACCGGTCCGACACCGGCCCTCGTCGAGGCGCCGGCCGGATCGGCCTTGCCCGCCGGACCCGCCGCACCGACAACACCAGCGGCACCTGCTGCCCCGGCAGCGCCGGCCAGGAAGTCGCGGCCGAAGGTCATCGCCCTGGATCCAATCCGGCTGACGATCATGGTCTTCGTAGTGAGCGTGCACACGCTCGCCTTCGGCGGCGGGCATGTCACCGTGGTCCTCGGCGCGTTCACCACCGTCTTCCACACGAGCCGCGAGCTGTTCTTCCTGCTGACCGCGCTGGTGCTGGCCTACAACTACGGGCATCGCAGCCACGTTCAGTGGCTGAGGTTCTGGCGGCGCCGGTACTGGCTCGTCGTCCCGGCGTACGTCGTGTGGAGCCTGATCTACTACGCGGCAGACGGGCACTGGCCTGGGTCTGTCCTGGCTGCCGCGGCGGCCTTCTGGCACGACCTGCTTACCGCAGGCGCCCGTTACCACATGTACTTCCTGCTGGTCACGATGCAGATGTACCTGCTGTTCCCGGCGCTGCGCTGGGTGCTGCGCAAGACCGCTGGACACCATCTCGCGCTGTTCCTCGCCGCCTGCGCATATCAGCTCGCGCTCACCGCCGAGTTGCACTACCACCTGGTGCGGAGCGGCCCGCTTACCGGATGGCTGAACGAAGCCGGGGTGGGGATCTGGCTGGAGAGCTACGTGCTGTACATCGTCGGCGGAGCGATCGCCGGCTGGCATTTCGATCAGCTCTGCGCGTTCACCCGGCGGCACGCGCGGCCGGCCACGGTGGCCGTGGTGGCCGGGTTCGGGGCGGCGACGGGGCTGGCGGTGTACTTCGCCGAGATTTACGCCGGCGGTGCCACGCCGGCCGCGGCCAGCGGTGTCTTCCAGCCCGTCGTGGTGGTCGAGGCGCTCGCCTTCGGGTGGGCTCTGCTGGCGACCGGGTTGCTGTGGAGCGACAGGGGAGCGCGGCACAGGAAGTTCTTCGCCGCCGGGTCGGCGAGTTCGTTCGGAATCTACCTCGCCCACCCGCTGGTCCTGCAGGGCCTGCTGGCGCTCGGGTCAGCCACCGGCGTGCTCGCCGCGGTCCAGGGCGCGCCCGCCGGGTTGGAAGTGCTGGCGCTACTGTGTGTAGCTGTCCCGGCGATTTATGGCGTTTCCTGGATAGTTGCGTCCGCGGCACGCCAGACTCCCCTTAGCCTTGTGCTGACCGGGCGCGAGTACACGTCTGGCAGACATCGGACGCGCACCATACGTGGCCGGGAGGAGCGGCAAGCAGGGTAATGAAGCGGAAGCTGATCCTAGCTGTCGCGTTTGTGTGCACCGTAGCGATCGCACTTGTCGCGGGCACGAGAATCATTAACGCGCTGGAGCGGAAGTCGTACACCGCTACCTACTCGATGCAGGCTGGCGGCCTGACGAGAAGCTATGAGGTGATCGCGCCGGTCGCCGCGCTGCCGAAGCAGGCGCCCATCATTGTTGTGCTTTCCGGGATCACCGCGCCCATCGACGACGAGGTGCAGCGGGACAGGTTCGTCCCCTACGTCGACGCGGGCCGGGCCGAACTCGTCTACCCGGTTGGCATCGGGCTGTCGTGGAACGCGGGCGGCTGCTGCGGCAAGGCGGCCGCGGACAAGGTGGATGACGTCGCTTTCCTCAAGGCACTGGTCGCCCAGGTTGACCCAGGGCACCAGCACCCCATCTACCTCGTCGGCTACAGCAACGGCGGCCGGCTCGCCTACCGGATGGCGTGCAGCGGCGCTGGCTTCTATGACGGGACAGCGGTCGTGAAGGCGATGCCCATGCCAGGCTGCGTCGTCACGCGCCCGCTGACGATCATGCAGGTCGAGTCGCTCGACGATCCGTCGGTCCCCTTTAAGCCAGGCGATCGCGGCCGGGAGTCGCCGCCTGCCACCGTTGAGATCGCGCGGCTGCGAGCGACCGACGGATGCTCGGGCCACCTGGTCACCACGAGCTACCCCTCCGCGAAGATTGTGACGTGGAGTAAGTGCACCTCCGGCCGTGTCGGGTTCGCGGTGTACGACACAGGCGGCCACAACTTCCCGCCGCCCAAGGGCAAGAGGCAGCCCGCGGCCTCGTCGGTCATCTGGGCTTTCTTCACCAAGACCGCCATCGCGCCGCTGCCGAAGTAAGCCGCCGCCAGCGGGTGGTCGCGAAAACATGTTTTACCGCGTACATAAATCGCGCTATTACGCTCTCATTAGCTTCGCGATCATGCTGTGGCCCATGTGAAACTCCGGCAATTACCGCAAGAAGGGCACGAGAGCGGCGCCGCTTGCCGCTCCGCACGGCGCTGCGCCGCGCCGCTTGCCGCACCCTGCGGCGTGGCGCCGCTTGCCGCGCTACGTTCGAGGTCAGGCGGCATTCCGGTCGTGACTCGCCGCCCGGTAGGAGATCAGCGACGCGAATACGACGGTGGCACTGAGGTAATGGCCAGAGGCGGGATCGAAAGAGCCGCCGCAGGTTATCAGCCGGAGCGCGGCGTAATGGGTCGCACCGTAAATCATTGCGGCCGGGAACTTTGCCTTGGTGTACTCGCGGACGCCCGTTACCCGGAAAATAGCGGTGACTCCGTCGGCGAGGGTCACGTCAATAATGTCTCCCGGGCGCAGCGCGCCAAGTCGGTAAAAAATGGCGGGGCCGTCGTAACTGTCCACGTGCCCCTCGATGACGGACGCCCCGATCTGGCCTGGCGTCGCCGAGTACTTGTACCACGCCGCCTCGTCGGCGCTCGTCGTCAGGGACGGCACTTGCATGGTGCCGTCCGCGTTCACGCCAAGGTGCAGAAGTTTCGAGCGCACGCCAATCGCCGGAATGTCAACGGCGATCGGCATCGACCGGCGCAACGACGGGCCCCTCGCACCGAATACGCCCGGCCCGACGCGGCCTGCCGCGCCCGCCGCCGGCCGCGGCGCGTGCTGCTGTGCGACTGCGGCGACAGCTATGGTGACGGCGCCGCCGAGCAGCAGCAGGGCACCCGCGATGCCAGCGAGGCGGGCACGTGCCATGCCGGGCGACGGCGGCTCGGGCGCGGTCGAACCGGTGCTGTCCGGCCAGGACATTACAACTCGCAAGCCCGCTATGCGGCGCCACTTCACGTCGCCCAACGACGCCGTTCCTTCCGCGTCTTCCACAAAGGGTCCTACTCGCGTAGCCTAATGTTCAAATGGAAAATACGCCATTGCACACCCGAGCCGTCCGCCGGCTTACCTATTTGACCGCCGCCCCGGCAAATAAGGAGGCGTCATGAAGGTGCGCATTATCAGCACGGCAACGGCGGCCAGTGCTAGGTCGGCCGCCGTAAGCTGGGCAATCCTGGCAGTTCTTGTTTCGGCAACGGTGTGCGCATGCACGACTTCCCCGGGTTCGACGGTTCCCGATATCTCGCCGTCGGTTATAACGACGGGAGTACATAGCCCGAGCGTGAAGTCGTCGGCGTCGGCGCGTGCTAGCCATTCCGCCAACACGCGGGTGACCACGGGGTCATCGCAGGGCGCGAGCCAAACCGCGAGCGCCTCGTCGACGGCGGGACGCCAGTCGGCGGCGACCCCGGCTAAGGCGTCCAGTCACGCCGCGCACACGCCATCGTCGCACCTGCCCGCCGGTGCACCGGCAACCGGCGGCGGCGGGACCGCGGGCCTGCGGGATGGCATGCTGTTCGGGCTCGGCGGGGCGGCGATACTGGCCGGCCTCGCCAGCCTCGCCTACCGCAGAAGGCTCACGCGTACGCGCTGATCCCGGCCCGGACTGACCGGCCGGCCCAGACAACTTCCAGGCGCACCGATATACCATGCGGGGGTATGGTATCTTGAAGTCATGCGGTCACAGCAGGAGGCAGTCATGCACGGATACACGCCGGACAAGGACAACTACCTCAAGCGGCTGCGACGGATCGAGGGCCAGGTCCGCGGCCTGCAGAAGATGATCGAGGACGACAAGTACTGCATCGACATCCTGACCCAGGTGTCGGCCGTGACCAGCGCGCTGCAGTCGGTCGCCCTTGGCTTGCTTGAGGACCACCTGGGGCACTGCGTCGCGCAAGCGACAGCCGAAGGCGGCGACGTCGCCGCGGCCAAGGTGCGCGAGGCCTCCGAGGCCATCGCCCGCCTGGTGAAGTCCTGACCACCCGTGAGGCGAGCGGAGAGCGAGCATCATGACCTCGACGACTTACCAGGTGACCGGGCTGACTTGCGAGCACTGCGCGCGCGCCGTGACCAGTGAGCTGTCGGGTGTGAGCGGTGTCAGCACGGTGAGCGTCGACCTGGTGCCCGGCGGCCAGTCCGCTGTGACGGTCACCAGCCACGCGCCGCTGCCCGACGCTGCTGTCGCGGCGGCGCTGGACGAGGCAGGCGACTACCGGCTGGTCCGATGAGCGCCACCGAGCTCGCCATCACCGGGATGACGTGCGCGTCGTGCGCGGCGCGCATCGAGAAGAAGCTGAACAAGCTCGA
>Ga0126371_10003919_pt1 | contig 13074 bp, 17 predicted proteins | sample PanSoiMetaPlot_4_FD_110145 | JGI IMG/M metagenome (GOLD analysis project Ga0126371, IMG submission 110145) | Tropical forest soil microbial communities from Panama - MetaG Plot_4 | ecosystem: Environmental > Terrestrial > Soil > Tropical forest > Bulk soil | place: Panama | collected 2016-02-17
CGCTATTCGGATTAGTCGCGGTTTGCTTCGGCATTTCTTATATCATCTTCATGCGCGCTGAAATCCGGGCGTAATTCTTAAGTCGATCCATCTAATATTTTCGTTACCTTGGGCCACCGACCGGTCGCCCCTATAGGACCTTATTTATGCCTTTCAGGAATTTTAGACCGCGATTGTTGATATATAAAGCATTTGTGACTAGTATGGGGACGGTTCTCTACCCCTATCAATAGCTCAGGAGGATTCATGGCTTATCGGGATCTACGGGAATATGTAGCTACCCTCGAGAAACATGGAAAGCTCAAGCGGGTAACCAAGGAAGTAGACAAGGACTGGGAAATCGCCGCGGTTTGCCGTCAGGTGTTCAAAAAAATTCCGCCGTCAAAACGCCCCGCAGTGATGTTTGAAAACGTCAAGGGATTCAAAATCCCCGTGGTCGCCGGCGTGCTCGGCGCTTCGCGGGAAATTTACGCGCTGGGGCTGCAAACCGAAACAGTCGAAGGCATCAACCGCAAGTGGGACCATGCGTTGGGTAATCCGATTCCGCCGCGGATGGTCAAAGACGCTCCATGCAAGGAAAATATTTTGCACGGCAAGGACGTCGATATCACCAAACTCCCGGTCCCGACCTGGACGGTGGGTGAAGATCCTGCGCCCTTTTTCACTTCGCCCTACCTGATCACCAAAGACCCCGAAACCGGCGTGCGCAATGTCGGTACTTATCGGATGCAGGTCAAGGGCCCCAATAAGACCGGGCTGTTGATCGGCATTCGCCAAGACGCCGCGCTGCATATTCGCAAGAACAACGCGCAGAACAAGCCCACACCGATGGCCGTGGTGATCGGCGCCGATCCGTCAATTGGCTATGTGTCCGTATCAAAGATGTCGGAGTCGCTGGACGAATTCGCCGTTGCCGGCGCGCTGCGCGGCGAACCGGTCGATCTCGTGCCGTGCGAAACCGTGCCGTTGGAAGTGCCGGCGACCGCGGAAATCGTTCTCGAAGGGGAAATTCCACCCAACGCCGTCGAACCCGAAGGCCCCTTCGGCGAATACACTGGCTATATGGGTCCCGCCGGCAAGGAGCCGTTTTTCAACATCAATTGCATGACTTTTCGCAACAAGCCTCTCTACCAAGCGTTCATCAGCCAGATGCCGCCGTCGGAATCGAGTTGTATCCGTGGCATCGGCCGTGAATGGCCACTGTTCAAACATTTGCGAGACACGTTGCATATCCCAATCAAGGATCTTCGCCTGAAGGAAGCTGGCGGCAGCGGCGCGTTTCTCGTTATCTCTCTAAAAAAACAGTTCGTTGGTCAGGTGCGCCAGCTCATGTACGGCGCCTGGTCGCTACGCACGGGTTTTGGCAAGATTACCGTCGTGGTCGATGACGATATCGATGTGTGGGATGACTTCGCGGTGGATTGGGCGCTCAGTTGGCGCGTCCGCCCCGACAAAGATATCTATATCGAACATGACGTCCAGGCCGTCGGCCTTGATCCGTCCCAGGCGCCGGCCGGTGTGCTGCAGCACGATCCGAGCCGCAACGTCGGCTCCCGCATCGGGATCGACGCCACCAGAAAGCACGAGTACCCGGCGGTCTCTTTGCCGCCCAAAGAACACTTGGATCTCGTCGCCAGCAGATGGAAAGAATACGGGATCGAAGATTAAGTCATCAAAGCTGTTCCAAACGTTCAAATCGTTTCAGTCGTTCAACCCCCTCCTTCATCCCCCGCGGACGCGGGGGAGGACCTAGCTAGGTAGGGGCTGGAACTGTTTGAACAGCTTGAACGTTTGGAAGCGCTTGTTTTAGCTGGCGCCGCGCATCTTTTTCGCCGCGGCCATAATCGACTCGATGATCTTTTTGTAGCCCGTGCAGCGGCAGATGTTGCCGTGCATGAAGTGTTTGAGTTCTTCTTCGGTAGGGTTAGGGTTTTCGTCCAGCAACGCTTTCGCCGCTAGAATCATCCCTGGGGTGCAAAAACCGCACTGGAATCCGCCATATTCGATGAAGGCATCCTGTAAGGGATGTAGCTTCCCGTTGGTCGCGAGTCCTTCGATGGTCAAAACCGATCTCCCGCGAACCTCGAACGCCAGAGTCGTGCAAGCGCTCACGGGGCGCCCGTCCACGAGCAACGTGCACGCTCCGCAGACCTCAACGTCACAAGACCGTTTCACTCCGGTAAGGCCCAGGCGCTCACGCACGACATCGAGCAAAAGCTCGTGGGGTTCTACGTCTATTTCTTGCAAACGTCCGTTCAGTGTAAACGAAACGGGAATGGTTTGAGCATCTTGGTGTCTGGACATCGCTTTGGACATGAATTTCCCCCAATCTTCCAAACCGGCTAGCACTGGCTCAAGGCGCTCTGGAAAGCGCGCTTCAGCAATACTCCGACGATGTGTTCTTTGTATTCCTGGGATCCGTGAAGATCGCTAATCGCCTGCGCCGCAGCACCCGCCACACTACCGGCCTTGGGAAGATTTTGCGTTGCTTCATCGGTGCTCTTACCCTTCAGCAGCGCTTCCGCTTCCTCCACTCTCTTGGGCGCTGGACCCGCGCAGCCGACAGCAATCTTGATATCACCGACGGACTTCCCCCCGCCATTGAGTGTCAGGGCCACCGCCACCCCCACGCTGGGCCGCTCCAGATAGCCAAATTTCAGATAAGCCACTCCCGATCTGGGCGCCGGCACCGGCACCTTGATCCCAGTCAATACCTCGTCCGCTTCCAAGCACGTCTCATAAGCGTCTACGAAAAATCTCTCCGCCGCGATCTCGCGCTTCGAAGCTGATTTTTCCGCTATTAAGGTCGCGCCCACCGCCATGAGGAACGTTCCCGGATCGGCGTGAGGCTCGGCAAAACAGAGATTTCCGCCGAGAGTTCCCACTTGGCGCACGCGAACATTGGCGACGTTTTCTTCGAGCTTCACGAGAGCCGGCAAATTTTGTCGCAGCACGGGAGATAGCTCCAGCTGATGATGCGTACACAGGGCACCGATCTTAATGGCGCCGTTTTCTAGCTTGACTTCGTCCAACCCACTTACGCGTTTAATGTTGATCAGGCGTTCGTACTGAACCAATCCTTCTTTCATCGCGAGGAGCAATTCCGTGCCGCCGGCGTAGACTTTTGCCGATTCTCCAAATCGTCCCAACAATTCGGATACCTCTCTTACGCTTTCCGGTTCCTCCAGTCGAAATCGACGCAGCATCTTAGGAATCTCCTTCCAACCGCTTCTTCACGGATTGGGCGAACTCATCGAGCACCTGATCGGCTTTTCTCTTGATGATGCCGTGTCCCAGCGCCGCGAGTTTGCCTAAAATATCCACGCTCGCTACAAAACTGAGCATCGTCTTGTTGTCTTGTTCTCGGAGGTGAACGTCCAACCCGATTTTCATGCGGCTGCCGACTTTATTGTCAGCGCCCGACGCCTGAGCCTTGATACGCGTGAGATCTTCCCGCTCGAGAACTTCGATGGTGGTCGGAAACTCCACGCGAAAAGGCCCGACTTTCTCCACCATCGTCGCCGAGTAGCGCTTTCCTTCTTCCAAAGTTTTTGCCTCTTTGCATCCCGGCACGCAGGCGATAAACTGATCCACGTCCCAGATGAAATTCCAAACTTTTTCTTTGGGCGCATGAATTTCTATTTCTTTTTGAAATTCCAAGGACTTCGCTCCTGGGTTGTGATCTTTTTTTGCTATCAGAAGTTTTCCGAACAGGCAAGTGAAATTGCCAGCGAAAATTATGGGAACGCCGTTGAGCCGCCATCGGGCAGAGATTGTCAACAGCGTAGGGAAACGCTAGCGGAAATTGAACTGACTTCGCCGCCGAGGGACCTAACCTACCCCCACAACGTCCTTCACATCCTTGAGTTCACGGCTAAGGTAGGTCTTAAGTTTCTTTTTGACCCGCTCTTCGATCTGGCGCACACGCTCGCGGCTAATGCCGTATTTCTCGCCGATTTCCCTGAGCGTGAGCGGTTCTTCATTGAGCAATCTTTCGCGATAGATCACCAACTCTTTGTCTTTGAGAGTCTTGGCAAACGTTTCCATCTTTGCATGGAGCAAGTCTCGGGATTGCGTCTCGGCAATTTGCTCCTCGGGCCCTTGGCTTTGATCTGGAAGGAAGTGAAGCAAGGTAGCTTCATCGTCGTCGCTGACCGGCACGTCCACCGACAGATCCCGGCTGCCCAGTCTTTGCTCCATCTCCACGACTTCATCTTCCTTGACGTTAAGTCGTTGGGCAAGAAGCTTCGGCCCTGGCCTTATCCCTTCGGCTTCCAGCTTTTCCTTTTCCTTTTGGAGATTGAAAAAAAGTTTTCGCTGCGCTTGTGTGGTGCCAATCTTCACCATGCGCCAGTCGCTCATGATGTAACGAATCATGTAGGCGCGAATCCACCAGACTGCGTAGGATGGGAACCGGACGCCTCGGTAAGGGTCGAAGTTTTTGACCGCCTCCATAAGGCCCATGTTACCTTCTTGAATCAGATCTAAGAGACTCTTAAACGCTTTTTGATATTCTCGCGCGATCATAACCACCAAACGAAGATTGCCCGTGACAAGCTTGTAGGCTGCTTCGAGATTACCGTATTCTTTGTATTCAACCGCAAGCCTGTGCTCTTCCTCACGGCTTAAAAGGGGGAATTTGCGGATCTCGGTCAGATAACGCTGCAGGGGATCGAACGGAACCAGAGCTTTGCCGTTCGCGCCTGCACCATCTTCGCGGAGTATATCTTGGGTCAGATCCGGAAATGAAAAAGAAGGGTCGTTCGGCTTGAATTTTTCTTTTTCCGCCATGAGCAGTCTCTGGAACCGAGAAAAAATCTACCGGCTCCAGCCGAGATTTTCAAGTAAACGGCGACTAAAGGTCCTAAACAATCGGCGAGTCGAAGCTAGAAAACTCTAGAGGGAATCACTTACACGTGGCTGGCCGTCTTGCGAACCTTTCCTTCGGCAATTTCCCTGAGCGCGACGACCACCTCTCGATTATCCGAATCAATCAAGGGTTTTGCCCCTTTAAACAGCTGCCGCGCCCTCTTTGAGGCAAGCATTACAAGTTCGAAGCGGTTATTAACTTTTTGCAGGCAATCTTCAACCGTAATCCGGGACATCAGTCACTCCTTCAAATTTACCGCTATTCAAACAAATTTCTGCCGGGCAGTCAATCGTAGAAACGACAGTCAGGAGACGGATCAAGAAAGGAAATGGCACTAAGTTTCAATGCGCCCGGATCGCAACAATTGTGGGGATGGAGAGAAACTAATTGAACTGGTCTTAATGCTCGATTTGTTTGGTTGTTTTGGTTTTGGCAAAGGCCATATCGAGGGCTATTCCGGTGACAATCGCCTGCCAGGCCTCGTCCTCTGATAACCCTTTGCCTTTAATTGATCGCCACAAATAGATGATTTCTTCTTCGGAAACAGTTTCGAAAAAATCCTGTTCGCGTTCCTGGTCTAAATCCACGATGGAATTATATCGCATAATGGAGTTCACTATCCCCTTCGAGTCATTTTAATCGGCGGGCCGACCTGAGTATGATGCAATTCGAGTGCCACCTCCGCCTCTGAAATAGTACATTCATAAATATCAGCTACTTACGAAGGCCGACGGCTTTTTTTTCGATTGATAATTGTCAATAACCGCTCAAAAGTATGACAGTCATAGAGGAAAAATTCCCTCAACCATCAGCCGCCGCGCTAATCCAGGACTGCAATACCGGATATCTCGATCATGCAGTCCGGATTGTAAAGGCGTTTTACTTCTACCAGTGTGATCGCCGGAAAATATTTTCCGAATATTTGACGATACGAGTTTCCCAGCGGCTTCTTGTTGTCCCAATAAGCTTGCAGATCGGTAATATAGATCGTCAGAACCGCATACTGATTTGGATGTCCCCCGGCTCCTTCGACGGCTGTCTTAAGATTTCGCATCACCTGCGTAAACTGCGCAACAAAATCGCCTTTGCCAACCACCTGGCCGTTGGCATCGAATGGCGCCTGCCCGGCGACGTGGACGATCTTGCCGTTGGTGATTTTAGCGATGTGAGCGTAGCCGACAGGTTTCTCCAAACCTTCTGGGTTCAGCAATTCAAAAGCCATCGCAGCTCCCTTTTCTCTGTAATCAATTGGCGCGTCCGGTCATCGCCGGGTTCCAATAGTTAACAAAACTCTTCATTTCACCCACAACGTCATCCGAAGCCGCGACATACGGAAGAATAATCCGCGTCGCACCGGCTTCCTTGTAAGGTTGCATCTGCTCGACAACCTCCGCAGCGGAAGTCGCCGCAACCAGTGGCAAGCCTTCAAATAGACGGTCGCTGACTAGTTTGCGCGCGCTGTGAAAACCGCCGGACTTCCACGCCGCGCGCATCGCTTCAACTTCCGCAGCAAATCCCATCCGTCCCAAGAGCTCTCGGTAATAGTCCGCCAGCGCATAGTAAGTGAGCGCATGGCTCAACGATTCGCGGGCCGCCGCGTAGGTTGGAGCGATGGAACAGCGGATCTTGCAAATGATTTCCATGGCCGCCGGATCTTTTCCGCTTTCCTCGGCACCTTTTCGCACTTCGTCGGCAATTCTGCGGATCTCCGTCGGATTGGCCATATTGATCAAGACGCCATCGGTGATTCTTCCGGCGAGTCGCGTCATCTGCGGGCCGAAAGCTGCCAGATAAATTGGAATCGGCTTCGGTCCCGGTTTGAATGCCATCTTGAAGGCGTGCGCAGTAAAATACTTTCCGTCGAAGTCGAGTTTCTCACCACGCATCGCCCGGCGAACGATCTCAAGGTATTCCTGGGCCCGCGCCAGCGGGTGATCCATAGTGAGCCCGTGCCATCGGGCGATGGTCGGGTTAGACACGCCGACACCCAGGAGAAATCGGCCGCCGGACAATTCATCGAGTCCCACCGCCTGAAGCGCCAGCGTCGCTGGTGTTCTGCCGAGGATGTGATAAACCGCCGAGCCGATTTTCATCCGATGCGTGACCGTAGCAATGGCGCTCAACATCACTGTAGGATCTTTATTGTTGGCTTCACCACCCCAAGCACAGTCGAAGCCATGCGCTTCGGCCATTTGCGCTAGTTCCGGAATCGCATCCATCGGCAGCTGGGCTCCCGAGTTAAATTCAATGTCGATTTTCATGTCCTAGAAATTCCAGTCGTTCCAAACATTCAAAAAGTTCAAGCCATTAAACGTTTCCTTCCGCATCTCCAATACTCAAGGCCGCTGCAACACAATTTGAACGACTTGAACGGCTAGAACGGTTTTAACACAGCGCTCCGCGCCGTTTCAGCTGTAGCTAGCGGGCAAGTTGGTCTTCAAGATCTCGATCTTTTCTGTGGCTTCAATATGCCGAATAAAGCGGTATTTGTTTTCGACCTCGTCCATCGGATACGGCGGCACTGATGTTCGCGCTATCTCCGTTTTTACGCCAATGAATGTGAGTTCATTCCCCTTGAGTGCTTCAGCGATGAGTTGGGCGAACGATTCAGTTGAAGCAGCCCAAGAGGCCCTTCTTATTCCCGCCGCTACCGCAAGTCCAACCAGATCGGCGCCGGTCGCGGTGGCCGTTTCTCCACAACCAGAGGCCTCGTACACCTGATTATCAAACACCACGTGGATGAGATTCCGCGGACTCATTCGCGCAACCGTAGGTAGAGAGCAAAGATTCATCAGTAATGACCCATCGCCGTCCAGGGCGATGACTTTGCGCCGCGGAAGCCCCAAGGCCATACCCAAAGCGATGGACGAGCAAAGCCCTAAAGTTCGCACGCGAAAGTTAGCATCACTTGGCCTCAAAGCATGCCACTCCAGCGTCGTCGCGCCGGCGGAACTTACGACCAATGCATCTCCCGCTAGAGCCGCCAGCGCCTTTAAGCAATCAAAGCGTTTCATTCGTTTCTATTTTAGTTTTCCAGGAATTTACGATTCTCCTCGCAACGGCCACCAGCCGATCGCCCTTGCACTCCCCGCTCCATGCTCCCTGCTCCCCTCTCCGCGCTCTTCATAGCATTCCCACCGGAGATCTGCGGCCCAAAACTTCCTTCGTCAGCAGCAATGCTACCGGTCGTTTCGAGTCTTCGGTCAGAACTTGCGCCCGCTTGATGATCTCCTTAGCCTGGTTAGGTTCTCGCAAGATGTAAAAGCGGATGCCTAAGGCATTGAGCACCGGCTCGGTCATGCCGCCACTCGTGCTGAACGTTCGATCGCCGATATCGCCGGCGTAATAAATAAGCATCAACAGCGGAATCTGATATTGCAGTAATGTGCTCACGATAGCGTTGTTGCTGTTGAAAAACCCCCCATTTTGCATCACCACCGCGCACTTCTTGCCCACCAAGTAGGCGCCAGCACAGATCCCGATACCCTCCTCTTCCCGGCAGAGCGGCACGTGAACGACCTCATGGTCTTCTCGAATGACTCGGAGGAGCTGCGTCAGATTGATATCCGGCAGACTGGCAACGAGATTAATTCCGGCTTCTTTTAATCCGCCGAGAATGACGTCTGCCGCTTCCTCGGCTGTCATTTACATTCTCCTTGCCGATGAGTTGAGTAAATCGCTTAACATCAATCCCTGGTTGGATCAAGCCATCAAGCAGCGAAAGTTTAGCTTGACTTCGGCGGGTCCTCTCTCTTAAGTAGCGGAAGGCAAATGAAAGTAATGAAATCTTCCCACTTTTTGCGCTTTGGGCTATTTTTTCTCGCCCTATTCGCGGCGACTTCTCTGGGCGCTGAAGAGCGGCGCTATACTATCCATACTTCCGGCTTAAACAGCAGCGTTTATGTCAACATGCTCTACTTCGCGAATTTAGTGAACCAGTATGCGGCGGATTTCACTCTCATCACGTTGCCGTCCGATGGCGGACCGGCAAATATGATCTCGGTCAACGAAGGCAAGGCTTCTTTTGGAACTAGCACCGCCGAATCGGTGAAAGCAGCCTATGACGGCAGCGGTGGATTCCAGGGAAAACCTCAGAGCCGGATACGGCATGTGGCGAGTTTTGGCTTTAGCTTGATGTTCATCTACGTCCGTCCGGACTCTGCGATTCAATCCATTTCCGACCTCAAAGGAAAGAAGGTTATATACGGCGGCGGGACCGGGTCGGAGCTAATCGGGAAACAGATTCTCGATCTCTATGGGATCACCAACGCGGTCATGGCACAGAGGGGAGATACGGAGAAGGCGCGCATAGCTCTCGACAAGAAAGAAATTGATGCCATATTCACCGTGGCGCGGCTTCCGGTTCCTGCCTACACCGACCTCATCAATCGCAACGCCGTGAAGCTGCTCCCGGTCGAGCCAGCCCAAATGAAAGCGTTACGCGGCCTCTCACCCCTATACGTGGAGGTGGATATCAAAGATTATTATCCTTCCTATGCAAATTCTGCCAAAGCAATTGGCCTACCCGGCCCTTTGGTGACCCGCGATGACGCCCCTTCGCAAGTCGTCTACGCAATGTTAAAAATCGTTTACTCTCATATGGCCGATCTGCAAAAAATGAACGACGGCTTCAGAAACGATTCGCCCAGCACTGGCCTGAGAGGACTGGCAATCCCTATCCATCCTGGAGCAGAAAAATATTTTAAAGAAGTCGGTGCCTTGAAATAGCGGCTAGTCTTACGATGAAGACGGTGGTCAGAGGATTTCTCAGCTTCTTATTTCTGGCGCTGATCTTTCCCGCTGCAGTAGGCCAGGCCCAGGAACTGAAGCCCGTGCGAATTTCAACCAGTCTCGGCGCCGGACAACTTGGTCTTTGGGTAACTCGCGACGCCGGCCTTTTTTCCAAGTACGGCCTCAACGTGGAGATTATCGGTATTCAATCGGCGTCGCGGCAAGTTCAACTTTTATTCTCCGGCGACACCCTGTTATCAAGTTCATCCGGCACAACACCGGTAAGAGCCCGTATCGAAGGCGGCGACACCATCATCATCATGGGCCTCCTCAACTCTTTTACACTTTCCATCATGGCCGTGCCGGAAGTCAAAGAGCCAAGGGATCTTAAAGGCAAAGTTATTGGCGTGGGTAGCATCGGTGGGTCGCCCACGCTTCTTAGCCAGCGAGTACTTAAGAAATGGGGCTTGGAACAAGACGTGAAATTCATTCCCACGGGCGGTTATGTTGAAAGCGTCGCCGCCATGGAAAACCGTCGCGTCTACGCCGCCGTGCTCGATCCGCCCCGCGCCTATATTGGAAGGAAAAAATTCGGCTTCCATGAACTGGCCAACCTGGGAAAGGAATTCAAATACGCCACCACCGTTTTGGCCACACGGGAAAGTTTGCTGCGCAAGGAGCGCGAGACATTGATCCAATTCGCGAAGGCTATCGTCGAGGGAATTCAGCGTGTCAAGGCGGACAAAGAGTTTTCCATCAAGGTGTTGGGAAAAAATCTTAGATCGAGCGATAGAGAAATTCTAGAGGAAACCTATCGGGTTTTTTCGGGTCTATACGAAACGGTGCCGTATGCAGCAGCCGAAGGAATTCAACCCATTCTAGACGAGATCAGCGCGCAAATTCCTAAAGCAAAAAACTTCAAGCCCGACGAATTCATCGACGCCAGCATCGTGCGGCAGCTAGAACAGAGCGGATTCTTTAAGAACCTACATCGCTGAACGATCGAAACTCTTGGTAGCGCAAGGAGGAAACGCTATGCCGGAAGAGGTCAAAAAGCTTATTCGTGACTATCGCAGCGGAAGGATAACGCGGCGGGAGTTCATGCGCCGAGCCGTCATTTTGACCAGCAGCCTAGCCGTCACCGACGCACTCATCGACAGCGCATCGCCTGGGAGTGCGGCGGCGCAAGTCGATCCGAGTGATCCGGCGATTCTTTGGCATAATGTCGAATACAACGGAAAGGCTGGGCCGATCTCCGGCTACCTCGCTCGACCCGCGCCTGCCGGCAGATATCCGGCGTTGGTTTTAATTCACGCAAACCAAGGGCTGAATAATCACATCAAGGATGTGGCGCGCCGTTTGGCCAAGCAGGGGTATGTGACACTCGCTCCGGACTATCTTTCCCGCAAGGGAGGAACATCCAAGGTGAATCCGAAAAGTGAAGGATTGAGCAATATCCGCGAGCTTGCTCCCTGGCGCGAAGTGGCTGAAGACACCGATGCTGGTTTTGTCTACCTTGGGACGCTGGCGGATGTCAGGGGGGACCGGCGCGGACTCATCGGATTTTGCTGGGGCGGGGAAATGACCTTCTCTTCCGCAACCCAAGTGCGCGGGCTCAGGGCGGTTGTCGTTTTTTACGGCCGCAGCCCAAACCCTATCGATCTCGTGAAGCAAATCGAGGCGCCGGTTCTCGCCCATTACGGTGAGAAAGACCCCGGGGTGAACCAGGACATACCCACCACCGTAGAAGCGATGAGAAAATACAACCGTCCTTACGATCATAAGGTCTACCCCGGAGCATTCCATGGCTTCTACAACGAAGGTACCGACCGCTACAATCCGGAGGCTGCCACGGAGGCATGGAACAGGACATTGGACTTGTTCGCCAAGAATCTCAAAGGTTTGAGTTCGTGAGAAACCGTACCGAGGGCAAAGGAGGAGACCTAAAGCCGCATATGTGTCTATGCCGGTCCTTTGAGAGAAAGTCGGGCCATCGAACCAAACCTCGCCGACAATTTTTGGGCCGCTAAACCGTTCATGTGAACTTTTCGCCTCGCCCATCGTCTAACATTGCAGAATCGGTTTTTTAAACTATAAGGGGGTATTATGAATCAGAGGTTTCAAACGTTTCTGTTAGGCAGCGCTGTCCTGGCTTTATCAGCAACTTCGCTGGTTTTCTCGCCATTGATAGCCACTGTAGATGCCCAAACAACCGGGCAAGGGACCTTCACTCGCAGACAGGGAATGCATCGGGGGTTCGGTGAGGGAGCGCCGTTGATCAGCATCGCTCTAAGACACAAAACTGAGCTTAACTTGTCAGCCGACCAGGTATCCAATCTTGAAAAGATACGAGCTAACTACCAGGCTCAACTTACGCCGCTAGTGCAGCAGGTGCGCGCCCTTGATAAGGAGATCGCCACTCTACGCCAGCAAACTCCGGCGAACTTAATCCAGATCAAGGCCAAGATCCAACAGGTTGAACCGCTGCGCTCTGAAATCCGCTATCTGCGACTCGAGGCGCTGGAAAATGGCAAATCCATTCTGAGTGCGCAGCAACAGGATCAGTTGAAGAACATTATTGTCTCCATGCACCAGAACTTTAAGAAACCTCAACAGGGGCAAGCCTCCTGACTCCGCACGCACCCATCCCAACACAAAAGGCCCGACTCGGAATGAGTTCGGGCCTTTCTGCATCGAGGAACTGGATTATTGGAATACGGGAGGACTGGAGAATTGGGTTTGGATCATCGCTCCATTACTCAATTATTTCAGCACTCCAGTCCTATTGAAACTTGATCATAGAGAGGCGCGTAAATTGAAATAATTTGTTCGCCTCGGAGGGAAGCACGGTGAATTGATGCAAGGAATACTCATGCTCGTATTGCATCGCTGCGTTTACGCCGTCCATGGGAATAACAACCGTTGTAGCGGTGCATGCGCGCCGCACTGGTTGCCGTATAGAGCACGGCCGCGTTGGTTGACGAACCCGTTATGACTAGTGTCTTGGCTCCCCTGTCCTTCAACCAAGCCTGAAGCTCTCCGCCGACGAATTTATCAAAGGCGTCAGGATAAATGACAACCTCTCCCTCCTTTTTCTTCAAAGGAACCGCCAGCTCTCCAAGTGATTTTCCCTTGGCAGAGGCCGAGACAGTATAAATAATTGGTGCGCCGGCAGTCCTGGCTTTGTCCAAGAAATCCCCTATAGCGGCCGCGATCTTTGAGCAGACTTGCTTGGGATCATCACAGCGAGCGTTCATATCCAGAACCAATATCGCGGTCATCTTGCTGTCCAAAGTGAGAGGCTTCGCCTCCGGTCAGTTCGGTCCCTCCTGCGCCCAAACCCCAGACACCAGAGACGTGATAAAAAGACAAGCAACGACGAATTTAAACATCATGTTCGTTTCTCCACGTCATGCGATGAAATTAACATCAAACCCCGATCAGCAATAGACGTTACTGCCTGCACTAGGCGA
>Ga0126371_10003922_pt1 | contig 13069 bp, 9 predicted proteins | sample PanSoiMetaPlot_4_FD_110145 | JGI IMG/M metagenome (GOLD analysis project Ga0126371, IMG submission 110145) | Tropical forest soil microbial communities from Panama - MetaG Plot_4 | ecosystem: Environmental > Terrestrial > Soil > Tropical forest > Bulk soil | place: Panama | collected 2016-02-17
CGCTTGATCCGAATGCGAATCAGGAGAAGAAACAGAAGAATTTGGATAAGGCGATGCAGAAGTTACTGAAGAATTTCCCGCCGAAATAACGGCTAGCCACAACGGGGCGGGACAAGACCCAGAAAAGTAACAAGGCGGCGGCAAGCCGCCGCACTCCATATCAACAGGCTAAAGCCTCTCCGATTCCGCGCGTCCGTTAATCCGCATAGTGTGAAACCGGGCGGGGCAAGCCCGCCCTATTAAAAGCTCTCGCACTCCAAATTTGCTAGACGTGGCGGAAAGGTTCCTCGATTTTTTCGCCGGAGACTTTTTGGGCGTCGCGCTCCAGCGATTTGGTGATTAAATCCTTCGAACCCAGGCCTACCGCCAGCGCCAACGCAAAGACGATCCCTCCGAAAAGAATGCCAAAGGCCAGTTCGACGATGCCCGTGGCGATGCGCAGATGCTCGAGGGCCATTGCCACGGCAAGGACAAGAACCAGCCATCGCACTCCTACGCTGAGCAGACGAGCGTAGTTGAGGTTCAGATTTACTGCGCCGATCAGTACGCTTCGCGAAAGATAGCGGGCGATGACGCTGCCTACCACGAGGACCAGCACAGCTCCGAGCATATTGGGGATGTAGGCGAAGATGCTGCGCGCGAGCAGGGACGTCCACTCGGCATCGAACGCGGCGATTCCGATGAGAAACCCGGCAACGATGATCAGCGCGGCGATCGTTCGGGATATCAGGAGGGTGGGGCTCTTCAGCAGAGGCCACTCCGAGGCGGAGTGAAAGCCCCACTGGGTGAGGCGCTGGTCAAACTGCATGCTGGTGAGCACGCGGCGAACGATCACGGCAAGAAGAAAGCCCAACGCGATTGAGATCAGCACCGCTACGAGAAGCGCTGCGGTACCTGGCAAGAGGTCTGCAAACCGAGTAAGGAACCGCTCGGTGGATTGGGCTAATGCTCGCTTGATTTCTCCCCACATAAGTACCTCCATCGCGACTTCTTCTCCGCCGACATTCACGGAGGCGCTAAGGGTTGAATCGATCCGGCCAACGCCACCGGGATACGAGATAGGGCTTGGCGGATTCGTACGCGACGGCCAGGCGCTCGAGTATCTGTTCCACTCCGGAAGCATCGGCCGCTTCCGCATCACGGGCAAAACCAGCAACCCATGCGAGGTAGAGCGGCGTCATCGATTTGAGCAGGTGGTCGCGATTGATGGTGCGAAGACGATGAGCCAACGCGAAATCGAAGACGATGCGCACCCACAAATCGTTGGGCATACGAAATTGTTCGAGCGGCAAGCGAGCGAGCTTTCTGAGCTCGAGGAGCGTGGAGGGCGGCAAAACCAGATCCCAGATCTCCTGCAGATTGCGGTTGCCCAATTGAAAAGATTCGACCATGCGGCTGACGTCCACGGTGCCGGTGTCCTGAGACAGAAGAACAGGCTTGCCGAAGGAAGGCAGAGGAGTCGATGAGCGCGTTCTCTGCCAGCAGGCTGCGCGTTTTTCCATGTCGGCAAAAATGGGGCTCAGTATCTGCGCGACCAGGGAACTGATGTTGGTCCAATCCGGCGGGGGGTAGGTGCGCGGCCCGACGAGAACCTGGCAAACTTTGAGATTGTCGCAGAGGGCGGCGGGAGCGATGGAAGCCAGCGGGTGCACACCCGTCTTTTCAGTGCCGAGCATTTTGGTGAACAGGCGGCGGGAAATGCCGAGGTCGGGTCCCATGGGATTGCGGATTCTTTTTCCGTAGAGGCAACGAGTGAGCGGGGAGATGACACTGCTGTTCAGCAAGCCTTCGAATTTCCGCAGGGCGTATTGCGGCGAGACGAGATCGAAATCTTCTTCGAGGAGCGGCTGCACCAATTCGCGAATCCACTCCGGCTTTGCATCCTCGATGGTGGAGGCGACAATGCAGCAGGCGCGGGCGTTGAGCTGTTCGCTTACGGCAAAAGCGGATTGGTATGCGGTGGCGATGTTGACGACCGGGGTGCCGGGATCGTCCGTTTTCGACGAGGGCCAGGGAACAAAATAGGGAGAGTGCATTTTTTCGGAAGCTTCTGAAGTCGCGCCGGCCTGAACGCTGGCGTGATCATTTCTCAGGGCTGCAATGATGGGAGAACCGGGGAGCGTTCGCAGAGAATCGCAGAGGGCGATGAGGCTTTCGTCATCGATCTCTGCGACGACGCCGAGGACCAAATCGGCGCTCTTCACCGGTTCGACTTTCGGCGCCGGCGGCTGCGAGATGGGTTCGACTTCCAAAGTTACGTCCTCCACTCCTGAGCCGGGTAAAACGCAGCGGGGCGGCTGCTATAGCGATTGTTACACCGTTAAGGCGAATCCTGGTGGCCTAACAGCGAGAATAATTTATAGCGAGAGCGACATAATTCCCAGCAACGGAATGCGTACCCAGTCGGGACGGGCATTGAGCTCGTAGAGCACTTCGTAGAGCGCTTTATCCAACAAAAACAAATCGAGGAGCTTTTGAAATTCCGCGATATCGGAGGGCAGAAATGCGGTGCCCCGGGCTGTTTCCCGGTAGGCGCGCAAAAATGCCGCGGATGCGGATCGCTCCCAGAGCTGGGCCCACGGCTCGAGGCGGGCCACATCCTCGGTGTGGCGCTCGGTGTAGTTGATGAGGCTGGCGTAGGCGGCATAGCTGAAAGAGCGCAGCATGCCGGCGACGTCCTTCAGAGGGCACTGTTTTGCACGGCGATAGGCGAGCGGGCGGGCTGGTTCCCCTTCAAAATCGAGGGTCACGAAATCGGTCTTCACTCGCAGCACCTGGCCCAAGTGATAGTCACCGTGAATTCGAATGCGCTGCGTGCGAAAGCTGGCCGATTTTAGTATTGCGAAATGATCGAGAATGCGGCGGCGCCGGCTGAGCACCGTGGCTGAAATTTCGACCACTTCGTCGGGCAAGTAGGATACGCGCTCTTTCAGGACGTCCAGAACCTGCGAAGCGTGCTGCTGAAAATCGGCGAGGACGGCTTGCAGATCGTCGGACGTCCAAGGCTCCGGCTTGAACGCCGGATCATCGGTGGGAGAAGCGAGGGCAAGATGCAGTTCGGCGGTGCGGCGGCCGAGCGTGGTGGCGGCGTCGAAGTAGATGCCGAGATGGTCGCGAGCCAGCTGAGAGACTGGACGCTCCGACATTTCGAGGGGATCCCCAATCTCCGCGCCGGCATTTTCGGGAAACTTCAGGGGCGCGGAGGTTTCGAAGTAGCGATCGAGCTCTTCGATTGTCCATTTCCAGCCGTCGCCTTCGTTCTGCACGAGACCTTGCAGCATGGCGAGGGCGGTTGATTCGGAGCCGTTGTTGGCCGGCTCCAGTTCGATCGAACCGGCGAAGGGAGGAATATGATCAAACCTTGTTTTTTCGGTGAGGTAGCGCCCGATTTCAACATCGGGATTGATTCCGGGCTCCAAGCGGCGGAAGAGCTTCAGTATGAAGCGGTCGCCGAACAGAATGGATGTATTGCTCTGCTCGGCTGAACCTCGTTTCACGGACAGCGGTTCTTTGGCTGTTCCAAGGATTTTCTGAAAGGCCTTCGCGGGGGTTCCTTGAATGCGCCCTCCGCGCGAGTGCAATTCCCGTCCACTTTTAATGAGCGTGAGCAATTCGCTGCAAAGGGTATCGTCGTTCACTCCGTCGCAGAGAAGACCGGCTATTTTTGCGGATGCAATCGAGGTAACGATGGCGTTGGGCGCGGTGTGGCGCAATTCGTTTGCGGCGTCGCCCAGAATCATTGCCAGCGGGACGAGATACAAGTCGGGATCGCCATTATCGAATTGAACTTCAACGAGAGCCAAGGCAAATCGCTGATCGCTTAGGGGGCTCCAGTTGATGATGCGAGTTGATTTGAGATGGCGAGACTTTCCCGCGAACCAGCGCTGCTTCACCAGGAATTCCGGGAGGTTGAAGGTTTCGAGGCGCTGAAGGCTCGGGCCGTCAAAAATGCTTTCCCAGCCGCCCGCAACGTTCAACGGCGATTGTTCAGCAACATCCGCGGCGGACTCCGTGGATTCCGCCCTCTGTTGAAGTTCGAGCCACAGGAAACTGTAGGGAGCCAGCGTGAAGCGGTACGGCTGGCGCTCGATGGGGGGAAATTCCACGTAGCCGAGCATCTCGACCGGCACCAGGCCCTCCTGCTTGGAGAGATCGAGATCGACGGGCTGAGCGAAGCGCGAGAGGTTGGCGAGGCAAAGGACCTGTTCGTCTTCGTACGTCCTGAGATATGCGAGGATTTTGCGGTTGGACGGGTTAAGGAACTCGATGCCACCACGCCCGAAGACGCTGAAGAGTTTTCGCAGGGCGATCATGTTGCGCACCCAGTTCAAGAGCGAAGAGGGATCGCCCTGCTGCGCTTCGACGTTGATCGCTTCGTATCCCCAGACCGGATCCATGATTACAGGACTATAGAGGCGGGCGGGCACGGCGGTCGAAAATCCGGCATTGCGGTCGCCGTTCCATTGCATCGGAGTCCGAACGCCGTTGCGATAGCCGAGATAGAGGTTGTCGCCCATTCCGAGTTCGTCGCCGTAGTAAAGAATGGGCGTGCCGGGAAAGGAGAGCAGCAAGCTGTTCAATAATTCGATTCGCCGGCGATTGTTGTCAACGAGCGGAGCGAGGCGCCGGCGGATGCCGAGATTGATGCGCATCCTTGGATCGGCGCTATAGGCGAGATACATATAGTCGCGTTCGTCATTGGTGACCATCTCGAGGGTGAGTTCGTCGTGATTGCGGAGGAAGAGGGCCCACTGGCACGTGTCGGGAATGGGCGGAGTTTGGGCGATGATGTCGGTGATTGGCAGGCGGTCTTCCTGGCGCAGAGCCATGTAGATGCGGGGCATCAGCGGGAAATGGAATGCCATGTGGCATTCGTCGCCATCACCGAAGTAGGGGCGAACGTCAGGCGGCCACTGGTTGGCTTCCGCCAGAACCATGCGGTTGGAATAATCGGCGTCAATCTCGCGCCGGAGAGTCTTAATGACGGCGTGAGTTTCCGGAAGATTCTCGCAGCTGGTTCCGTCACGCTCGACCAAATAGGGAATGGCGTCGACACGCAGGGCGTCTACTCCCATGTCGAGCCAGAAATTCATCACTTTCAGAACCTCGGCGACGACTCTGGGATTGTCATAGTTGAGATCGGGCTGGTGAGAGAAAAAGCGGTGCCAGAAGAATTGCTTGGCGACCGGATCCCATGTCCAATTCGATCTTTCGGTATCGGAAAAAATAATTCGAGCGTCTTTGTACTTCCCTTCGGTATCGCTCCAAACGTAAAAATCTCGTTCGGGCGAACCAATCGGAGCCTGACGGGCAGCCTGAAACCAGGGATGCTGGTCGGAGGTGTGATTCACGACCAGCTCGATCATCACTTGCAGACCGCGCTCGTGAGCTGCGCCCAAGACAGCTTTAAAGTCGTCAAGCGTGCCGTACATGGGATGGACATTCATGTAGTCGGAGATGTCGTAGCCATCGTCCTTGAGAGGCGACGGGAAAAAAGGCAGAAGCCAGATGCAGGTGATGCCGAGATCCTGCAGGTAGTCCATTTTCTGAAGCAAGCCGGGAAAATCGCCGATACCGTCAGCGTTGCTGTCTTTGAAAGCGCGCACGTGCAGCTCGTAGACCAGTGCGTCTTTGTACCAGAGAGGATCCGATGCGCTGCCGGGCAGCTTTGCCATATCGCTTTTCCCCAACTGTCAGGTGGTGATTGGAGATTCTGGCCGGAAAATCAGGATTCCAAGAGGCGGAAGCGTCATATTCAACGAAAAAGGGCGGCCGTGAATCGGGAGGGGCACGGTTGACAGGCCGCCGAAATTTCCCTGCCCGGAGCCGCCGTATAAAGGCGCATCACTATTCAGAATTTCCTTCCAGTAGCCTTCCAACGGAACGCCGACTCGATAATTTTGGCGCACGACCGGCGTGAAATTGCAGACGAAGAGAAGCTGATCGTTTGGATTCTGACCGCGCCGGAGAAAACTGATGATGCTTCGCTGAAAATCCTTGCAATCAACCCATTCGAAGCCGGCTGCATTGAAGTCCGTGGCATGCAGCGAAGGCTGGCCGCGATAGAGCGTGTTGAGATCGCGCACCCAACGCGCCAGCCCTGCGTGGGAAGGGTGTTCCAGCAGATTCCACTCGAGGCTGGCATCGTGGTTCCACTCCGACCACTGGCCGAATTCGTCGCCCATGAATAGCAGCTTCTTCCCCGGATGACCGAACATGAAACCGTAGAGAAGGCGCAAATTCGCAAACTTCTGCCAGTCGTCACCCGGCATCTTGCGAATCATGGAGCTCTTGCCATAGACGACTTCGTCATGCGAGAAGGGCAGCACGAAATTCTCAGCGAAGCCATAGACGAGGCTGAAGGTGATCTCGTTTTGATGGTAGGTGCGAAACACAGGATCCTGCAAGATGTAGTTCAACACATCATGCATCCAGCCCATATTCCACTTGAGACCGAAGCCAAGTCCGCCGAGGTAGATGGGGCGCGACACTTGAGGCCAGGAAGTGGATTCCTCCGCGATCATCATCGCATCCGGGTAGCTGCCATAGACGTGTTCGTTCAGGGTACGGAGAAAATGGATTGCGTCGAGATTTTCTTTTCCTCCAAAACGGTTGGGTATCCACTGGCCTTCGCGGCGGCCATAATCTAGATACAACATCGAGGCGACGGCATCGACTCGAAGGCCGTCAACGTGATATTTGTCCATCCAAAATAGCGCATTGCTGATCAGAAAATTCTGGACTTCGTTGCGGCCATAGTTGAAGACGAATGTGTTCCAGTCCGGATGTTCGCCCTGGCGAGGATCCTCGTGCTCGTAGAGATGGGATCCATCGAAGTAACCGAGGCCTGCTTCATCTTTCGGAAAATGGGCCGGGACCCAATCGAGAACTACGCCGATTCCTCGCTGATGGAGATAGTCGACCAAATGCATGAAGTCGTCGGGGGTTCCGAAGCGGCTGGTCGGGGCGAAATAGCCGAGAGTCTCGTAGCCCCAGGAACCATCGAAGGGATGCTCCATCACGGGCAGAAATTCGATGTGGGTAAAACCAGCGTCGTGGACGTAGTCGGCGAGGAGTGGGGCGAGCTCGCGATAGGTGAGCCAGCGGTTTCCGTCCTCCGGCGCTCGTTTCCAGGAACCGAGATGGAATTCGTAGAAAGACAGTGGCGAGCTAAGGGAATTCGCGTTTGCGCGATTCTTCATCCAGGATTCGTCATGCCAGGAATAGGTTTCAAGATTCCAAACGCGCGAAGCCGTCTTCGGACGAACCTCCGAGGCGAAACCGTAGGGATCCGCCTTGTCCACCTTGTAATCGCGATAGCGCGATTCGATGTGATATTTGTAGCTGGCGCCTTGACCGATACCAGGAACAAATCCTTCCCAAATACCAGCGGTGGAGGGGCGCATGATTGCGGCGTTTGGGTTCCAGCTGTTGAAATCGCCGATGATTGAGACACGCCTGGCATTGGGCGCCCAGACGGCAAATTGCACGCCGCGCTCGCCATCTTTCTCGGTGATGTGAGCCCCCAGCTTTTCGTAGGCGCGGTAGTGGGTGCCTTCTGCAAGCAAGTACAAATCGAATTCGCTTATGGCTGATTGCAAACTTCGCGCTCCTTATTTCTTATTCAAAAAACTGAGCCTCATGACCTCGTTTTTCGGCTTAGAGGTAGTAGTCAAAATCACGCTCCGTGCGAGCTAGACGGCGAACGCGCAAAATGTGAGCTGGGAGGCTTTCCGGCGTAAGCTCCACATAATTTCGTGAACCGCGCCACATGTACTGACCTTCACCGAGCAAATCATGGACCTGAAATTCGTGGTCAGCATCCACGCCAATGGCCGCTAGATCGAGGTTAACCCAGCAAGATTGCGGGTGGAAACAGTCCAGATTTACCACGACCACGATTACGTCAGAGAAATCCCTGCTGACCTTGCTGTAGCAGAGGAGCGAAGGATTGTCGGTTACATGGAAGCGTAGAGTGCTATTGGTTTGCAAAGCCGGATTTTCTTTGCGGATCCGATTCACCCGGGCAATCAACTCGCTGAGGCTGACGGCAGCGCGCAGGTCCCAGTGCCGGAGCTCATATTTCTCGGAATTCAGATATTCCTCGCTGCCTGGTTGGAGCGGGACATTCTCGCAAAGCTCGAATGCGGGGCCATAGATCCCGTAGTTTGCTCCGAGCGTGGCCGCCAGGATCAGACGGATCATGAACGCGGGGCGTCCGCCGGTCTGAAGGATTTGCGAGAGGATGTCCGGCGTGTTTGGCCAGAGATTAGGGCGAAAGAACTCTCGTACATCTGTTTGAGTGAGCTCGGTGAAATAGCTGGTGAGCTCCTCTTTCGTGTTGCGCCAGGTGAAGTACGTGTAGGACTGCGAGAAACCCAGTTTGGCGAGCCGGTACATTACATGGGGCCTCGTGAATGCTTCCGCAAGAAAAAGAACATCAGGATGCTGAGCTTTGATTTCGCCAATCACCCATTCCCAGAAGGCGAAAGGCTTCGTATGGGGATTGTCGACGCGAAAGATTCGAATGCCCTGATCAATCCAGAAATCGAAAACGCTTTTTAGTTCGTCCCACAAAGTTCGCCACTGCGAGGTTTCAAAATCGAGCGGGAAAATATCCTGATATTTCTTCGGCGGATTTTCGGCGTACTGTATGGTGCCATCCGGACGCTTGCGGAACCATTCCGGATGTTCGCGGACGTAAGGATGATCCGGCGAACATTGAAACGCGATATCGAGGGCGACTTCGAGTCCCTGCTTTTCTGCAGCCGAGCGGAAATTCTTGAAATCTTCGAGTGTACCGAGTTGAGTGAGAATCGATTTGTGGCTGCCCTCGCTGGATCCGATTGCCCAGGGACTGCCGGTATCGGTGGGCAGCGGCTCCGTGGAATTATTCTTGCCCTTGCGAAACGAGCGCCCGATGGGATGGATGGGCGGAAAATATACGACGTCGAAACCCATCGAAGCGATGTACGGCAGAACCTTTTCGCAATCGCGGAATGTTCCGTGACGCCCCGATTGAGGCGAGCACGAGCGGGGGAATACTTCGTACCAGGTGGAGAAACGCGCCTTCTCGCGATCGACTATGACACCAAGGTCTTTTTCGTAGCGGGTATAGAAATTGCGGACCCGATATTGGTGGAGAATGCCGAGCAGTTCGTCTTCGAGGGCTATGGTTGCGCCTTCCAGCTTGTCTTTGGCCTCTCGTAGCCGCTTCGCCCATTGGCGGAGAAGTTCGGCGTTCCTGGCGGGCGCCTGCGCCGCAGCTTCCTCAATCAGGTCGGCTCCCATTAGTAATTCCACGTGAACGTCCTGCTGAGCCGCGACCCTCTTTTCAAGCGCGTTGCGCCAGGTTTGAAAATGATCGATCCAACCTTCGATCGTGTACTGATAGCGACCTAGCTTCGCGACGAAGAACTCGCCACGCCAACGATCGTTGGGTAGCGGCACCATCGGAGATGTAAGCAAGTTCTTCGGATCTTGCCAGTAGAGCAAGCGGCAGGCGACCTGGTCGTGGCCATCTGCAAAAACATTGGCTTCAACACGCACCGAGTCACCGACAACGCGCTTGATTGGAAATCGGCCGCAATCGATTTCGGGCGATACACCCTCGATCACAACACGGCCTCGTTCTTCTAATTGCCCTTGCGCTTGGCGGTCTGGCACGAGTTTTTCGGCTCCTGATTGGAGGGCATCTTTAGCATCGTTCTCCCATCTTTAATATAAACATCCCAATGGGTTTGCTATCCACCTAAGATTGTTCTGAAATCGCCGGATCAGCACTGCGATCAACATTAAATATTCTCCTGCGGAGGAGGAACCACGCAATCAGGTGAATTCCCCCTCTTTCTTAAGGACGCTAGAACCTGATTGTGGCTGGTAACATGTTCTTCTGAGTGCGTTAGCAAAAAAATTGCAGACACAGGGGCAACTGACGTGACTGCTCGTCATGAAACTCTTGGCGGCGTTCTTGTAGGCCAGGACGCATGCAGCTTTCTCGTGTGGGCGCCGCGCGCTCGAAAAGTCGAGGTGTGCATTGTGGGGCCGCGGGAGCGTGCGGTTGTCATGAAGGATGTCGGATACGGCTATTTTCACGCTGTGGTCGAAGGCGTTCCGGCTGGAGGGCTCTACCGATATCGTCTCGATGGGGAAAAGGAAAGACCCGATCCCGCTTCGCGATATCAGCCACAAGGCGTTCATGGGCCGTCACAAATCGTCGATAGCGTCTTTCATTGGAACGATTCCCGATGGCGAGGCATTCCTCTCGAAAAATATGTGCTGTACGAACTTCACGTGGGCACATTCACGCCAGAGGGAACCTTCGACGCGATCATTCCGCGGCTAACCATGCTGAAAGATCTCGGAGTGACCGCCATCGAATTGATGCCTGTGGCGCAATTTCCGGGAGATCGAAACTGGGGCTATGACGGAGTTTATCCATACGCAGTGCAAACATCGTATGGAGGCGCTCTAGGGCTAAAGCGACTTGTGGATGCCTGCCATCAACATGGAATCGCGGTGACGCTCGATGTGGTTTACAACCACTTGGGCCCGGAAGGAAATTACCTGGCCGATTTCGGTCCTTATTTCACGAATCTTTACAAGACGCCCTGGGGAGAAGCGCTTAATTTCGCCGACGCAGATAGTGACGAAGTGCGGCGCTATTTCATTGACAACGCGCTCGAATGGGTGAGGGATTATCACATCGATGCGCTTCGGCTGGATGCCATTCACGCGATTGTGGATCCCTCTGCGCAAACATTTCTCGAGGAGCTGAGTGCAACTGTTCATGCGAAGACAGCGGAGTTCGGGCGGGACGTTTACCTGATCCCCGAGGACAACCGCAACGACGCTCGAGTGGTGAAATCTCCTGAAGCAGGCGGATGGGGATTCGACTCGATTTGGAATGACGATTTCCATCATTCCTTGCATGTGCTCTTGACCGGGGAGCGGGACGGTTATTATGCGGATTTTGCCCGACTGGATGATCTAGCGGGAGCTTATCGAAATGGGTTTTTGTATTCCGGCCGGTATTCCAAATTTCGCCGAAAACGTTATGGGAGTTCGTCGAAGGGGATTCCGGCTAAACGATTCGTGGTTTTTTCGCAGAATCACGATCAGGTTGGGAATCGACGCGATGGTGACAGGCTGTCGCAATCGCTCTCCTTCGAACAATTGAAGCTTGCCGCGGGGACCGTACTTCTCTCGCCGTACCTTCCGATGCTGTTTATGGGTGAAGAGTATGGTGAAGCCGCGCCCTTCCAGTACTTCGTCAGCCATGGAGATCCCGCGCTGATTGAGGCGGTGCGCGAAGGACGGAAGAAGGAATTTGCGGAATTTGGCTGGACTGGTGAGATTCCCGATCCTCAGAGTGAAGCTACCTTTCTCGGCTGCAAACTGAACTGGAACTTACATGCGGAGGGGCAGCATCGTGTTCTTTGGAATTTCTATCAGGAGCTGCTTCGCTTGCGGCGTGACATATCGGTGCTGGCGAATCTTGATAGGGACGCGATAGAGATCACGCCATTTACCGATCAGAAAGTGCTGTTGGTCAGGCGGTGGGATGAATTCGGCCAGGTTCTTATTGTGCATAACTTCGATCGAACCCGAGTGCGCGTCAACCTACCGATTCCCGCGGGGAAGTGGCATATGGTACTCGATTCGAACGAGGAACGCTCGCAGGGCGGTAGAGACGCTACAACCGACGAGCTTCAATCACATGGTGAAATTCAGCTTTGCTTAAACCCATGGGCATTTCGCGTTCTCTGGCAAGACGCACCACAAACGCACCCCCCTAAAGATTGAGTGGCGGAGGAGCCAGTCACGTGCGAACTCTTCTCCGACCAATTCCCTGCCAACAGGGGGTAAATACAGGGAATAACAAGAATCGCGCGCAGGACGAGCGCGATTAAGCTCTTTCGACCAGAGAGTTTAGCCCCCTAAATCCAGAATCTCGAAGTCAATCGGAACACGGAACGAACCGGGAATTCGACTTCACGGCGACTGTGCGCCTTCAGTGTCGACGTAGACGGCGTAGAGAGACTGGCTCGCTGCCATGAAGAGACGATTTTTCTTGGTACCGCCGAAGCACAGATTGGCGCAAGTCTCCAGGAGATGGATCCTGCCGATTAGCTTGCCGTCGGGTGCGAAGACGTGCACTCCGTTGAAGCCTTCGCCCGCCCATCCGGCAGCAGACCACACGTTGCCGTCAACATCGCAACGGATTCCGTCGGATAATCCCGGCGACACATGTCCGCATTCCGGAGTGGGCGGGAGCGAAAACGGTTTTGGCGGTGAATGGCACGCGGGTGATTGCGGATGTAGGATGGGTCTTTCCTCGCGCCTTGCCATCGAAGCATTAGTGACAACTACTCCTGCGCTCCAGCAGGCGCTGGGTGTCCTCTTTCAAACAGCGACCAATTCGTAGGATGACGTGAGCTGAATCGCTTTGTGCAGGGTGCGATAGAGCGGGCAGTTCATTGCGTAGATTCCGTGGACGCGTTCGATAGTGACGCGCTTGTCTTCCGGAGCTGCGATACGCATCGTGACGTGTATGCGTCTGATTACGAGGACATTGTCTTCCAGTTCGACTTCGCCTCTTACCTGGGCTGTGAGTTTGTCGTTGCTTGCATCGATTTGACGCGCTTCCAGCGCGCCTCCGAAGGTGCCCATCATTCAACCGGCGGTTCCGGCGATGACGTAGTCGATGGTAGCGGCGTGCGATTCCGTAATTTTGTCTGGAGGGACTTTGTAGTGCTCAGCGATTGCGCCGTGCACGCTGAAGATGACCGGTTGCGGTTCGCCGGGCAGATGCGCGATGCGGAGCGGGCCGCCTTTACGTTCGATTTGGACGTTTGAAACGTAGACGACATCGGACATGGATTCCTCCGTCGAGATTGGATGCCTTTGCCGGTATGGTGAACCACGCAGGGCTTGAGTTTAGATCAAATGCTCGTTTGGGGCGACTCCGTTATAATGCTTAGGCTAGGTAGTTCCCTCCCTTCAGCCTTCACGTTGGCTGTTGTTTCGTCACAGCGGCGTTACAAATGGATGGTGTCGTCGAAAGTTA
>Ga0126371_10003923_pt1 | contig 13069 bp, 18 predicted proteins | sample PanSoiMetaPlot_4_FD_110145 | JGI IMG/M metagenome (GOLD analysis project Ga0126371, IMG submission 110145) | Tropical forest soil microbial communities from Panama - MetaG Plot_4 | ecosystem: Environmental > Terrestrial > Soil > Tropical forest > Bulk soil | place: Panama | collected 2016-02-17
ACGCGGAGCGGCCCATTTCCTGTAGCTTTTTGTGCAAACTTTTTGAAGATTTTTTATAACGTAAGTTGTTGATTATGAAGTATTTACGCAAATACGAACACAAAGGTAAAATTCGTTATGTTTATCCAAGTTGTTACAAACGGAAAACGGAAAGAAAGGTAGATTATCTTTTTGATGAGGATGCTTTTGAAGTGTTAACTTTGATTGTTAGGTATTGGTTAGGTTTTTTATATGCTGATGGTTGTATTTGTGGATACGATATTCAATTAAAGTTAGCAATTATAGATAGAGAACACGTAGAGGCTTTTGCTTATTTTTTAAATTATGATGGTCCTATATTAGAAGAAAGAAAGAAGAATGGTAATAAGCAGGTAACAATTAAGATCTGTTCATGGAAATTAGCTAGTAGGTTGATGGAGTTAGGAGTAGTACCTAACAAAACTTTTAAGGTATTTGCTCATCCTTTGTTAACTATGTGTGTTCATTTTTGGAGAGGAGTATTTGATGGAGATGGTTCTATTTGGTTTGTTAATGGTAGACCTAGAAGTCAGTTAAGCAGCGCTTCTTATAAGTTTATTAAGCAGTTTGAAGTGTTCGCTGATTCGTTAGGTGCATATGGTAGTTTAAGTTGCGACAGAGGTTGTTGGCGATACTGCCTACGGGCAGCTTCTACTGTTACTTTGTTGTATTATCTTTATCCAACAGATGAAGAGATAATAGCATTTGTCTCGTAAAAGGAAGTTGGCAGAATCAATTTTAGATGAGTATAAATACTTTGTAAACAAACACATAAAAAAGGAATGTTATGATTAAAATATGCTTGGATGCAGGACATGGTGGAAGTGATCCGGGTGCTGATGGTCCTACGGGATTGAATGAAGCACCTGTAGTGTTAGAGATAGCTACTATGGTTGCTAACGATTTGGTAGGTAGTAGCTTTTCTGTTATGTTAACTAGGATAACAGATGAGTATGTATCCTTACAACATAGGTGTGATATAGCTAATGAGTGGGCAGCTAACTATTTTGTTAGTATACACCTAAACTCTAATGGTCCTAGTGCTGTTGGTGTGGAGACACTATACAAAACGGAAACTGGCAAGAAGTTAGCTGCTAAGATACAGGAACAAATGCTAGCTGCTACCAAAGATGTAGACAGAGGACTAAAACAAAGATCAGATTTGTATGTATTAAATGGAACGTTCATGCCTGCATGCTTGGCAGAGGCAGGTTTTATAAGTCACCCGGAGACAGAAGCAAAGTTTAAGATGCTGGAATACAAGCAGTTGGTTGCACTGGCAATTGCGGAGGGTATTCGAAAGTTTTGTAATGTTACAAAAACCTGAGATGAGACTGAAAGAATTAGGTCCGGGTTTATATGCTGCTATCTCTCCTCCACCTTTGCAGTACAGAGGAGAGATAGAAGTCAATCTGTATTGGATAGCTTTGAAGACAAGGGCAGTGTTAACACCCGGAATGCTTAAAGAGAAACCAAAGAAGACAGTAACAAGGAGGAAAAGAGAAAAGAAAACCTTTTAAACCTTTTCATTTTCTTACACCTACAGAATTCTATGCAGCTAAAAAAGATACAGCTAGCAGTAACGATGGGACTAACACTAGAGAAGATGGATCTATACATCAGCAAGGGAGTACTCAAACCTGATGAGAATGATTCATTTTCTGTTAAAGATTCCATTAAGGCATATTTAGCCTACAAGGAACGTCTGCTAAGGCAGCAGATAATAGATGCACCTGCTAAGCTGATGGCAGAGAGAATAGGTTTTACTAAGGTTAGGAGACAACAGAATGAAATTGTGTTAGCAAAACAAAGAGAGGAGGTGATTGAAACAGATCTAGTGATTAAGCAGGCAAGCTTTCTGTTTGTAGCGTGCAAGCAGAAGCTGTTAAGCATGCCTCCTGCCATTGCTAGGAAGCTGTTGCATCAAACAGATATTAAAAAGATTGTGGATATCCTTAATATTGAGATTCACAAAGCTTTGAAAGAGATGGCTAACTTTGAAAAGAAGGTTGTAGATCCAGATTTTAGTCCAGAGGAATAATAATGACATATGTGTGTGGTAGGTGTGGAACGTTTGATAGTAAGGATGTATCACTTGCTACCTGTCCTTACTGTGGAGATGAAGTAGTGGTAGCAGAAATTAGAGAAGGATGCCTATTTGTAATAGTTTTATCTGTTGTTTTTTGGATAACAGTAATTTGGGGAGTTATACAATTATGGCATTTGATGATATGAATGAAAGCAATTTACCTGAACCTGTACAGAGGATGTTAGAGTTTTTGCAGAGGCATCCTGAGATGTTAACACCTGATGCTAAGGTGTTTACTAACAACCCGGAGGAACAAAAGATACTCGCAAAGGCAATCGAGGAAGCGAAGATAAGATTAACAGCAGGATGGAATAACTAATATGGGTGGTTTAATAAGGATAGCACCTGCAGGAACCCGTGAAGCTAACCATGACATATATAATAGACGTAGGATCAAGAAAGGTAGAGGATATTATAGGAAGTCCATCGAAAGGATCAACAAGGTTAGAACTTGTGATGATATCATAGCTGACTGGCCTATTGATCCTACGTCTTTAGAATGGTGGTGGAAAGCATTAGCAACATGGAACCCTCCACCTGCAATGACAATCGATGGATGGGCGGATGCCAGTAGAAGAATAGCAGGAGACTTTGCAGCAGAACCTGGAGACTGGCACACGGACAAGTGTGGATTTATGAGAGAAGTGATGCGTGCATGTTCTCCTAATGATCCATGCAGCAGGGTGGTGTTAGTTAAATCTTCACAGACATCGGGTACTGAATCAGCTATCCTTAACACTATAGGGTTTCACATCGATGTTAATCCTAGAAGTATGCTGGTTATCTTTCCTACCTTAGATCTAGCACAGTCTTTCAGCAGGGAAAGACTAGAACCTATGATAGAAATTTGTCCTACTCTGAAAGATAAGGTAGGAGAAGTTAAGATGAGTAACTCTAATAAAAGCAACTGTACCATTATGAAGAAGAGATATCCAGGTGGATTTCTCAATGTGGCAGGTGCTAACTCTACATCAGGGTTGTCTTCTAGACCCGTACCTATAGTGATGATGGATGAAGTAGATAGATGTATCCAGAATTCAGGTAGAGAAGGTAACCCTACTGCATTGCTGGCAGTAAGAGCATCTACGTTCATCGATAGGAAGGAGATCTACATTTCCAGTCCTGCTAATCCTAAAGGGACATCAGGCATTATCCAGATGTACGAAGATGGTTCGATGGAGGAATGGTATGTTAGATGTCCTAAGTGTGGATTTGAGCAGGTGATAGAATGGGAGCAGCTAGACATCTTTACTGCTACGTTAGCTTGCTTGCACCCGGATTGTATGATGAAGTTTTCACAATGGGAGTGGGAACCTTGGAGTGAAGACAATGGCAGATGGGTAGCAGGACAGACACATCCTAACACTAGAAGCTTCAAGGTTAATGGTTTGAATAGTCCTTGGTTATCTTGGAGTGATCTAGTGTTAGAGTGGAAGGAAGCTAATCGGGTATTAGCATTCGGCGATAACTCATTGATGAGAGTGTTTGTCAATACCAGATTAGCACGCAACTTTGAAGCTGTAGGTAAGAAGGTAGAAGTAGATTTGTATGGTTTGCGAAGGGAGGTTTATGAATGCCACAAGGTTCATGCAGATATACCTGATGGAGTAGTGATACTAACAGCAGCAATCGATGTGCAGGATAGCTACCTAGCATACGAGGTAGTAGGTTGGGGAAGAGGTAAAGAATCATGGGGAATCGAATATGGAGAGTTTCAGGGTGATCCTGCTGCACCTGATCAAAGGGTGTGGCAATTAGCAGATGAATTTATCTATAAACGAATTTTTCATTATGCTAACGGAGACAGAGCAAGGGTTAAGCTTTGTTTTGTAGACAGCAGCGGACACAAGACAAATAGTGTATACGCATATACCAAGTTGCGACATCCTAGGGTTATATCAATTAGGGGAGTGGGTGGAATTGGACATGGAATGATTATAGGAGGAAAGCGTAGAGAAGCAGGAGAGGGTGTCTGGATAGTTAGATTAGGTGTGGATACACTGAAGGATGAACTATTTGCTAGGCTAGAGGTTAAAAATCAAGGTCCGGGTTACTGTCATTATCCTATGTTGGAGAATGGGATGGATTGTAATGGGTATTCTAAGGATTACTTTGAGCAACTAACAGCAGAGCAAAGGGTATTGAAGTACTCGAAAGGAGGGTTTGCGAAATACGAATGGCAGAAGAATAGAACAGATGCTAATGAAGCACTAGATATACGAAACTATAATCGGGCAGCTTTAGAATACCTGATGGTAAAGTTAGAGCAGATGCCAAGGGAGATACTATCAGAAAGGCAGATAGCACAGATGAAGTTTGAACAAGTGGAGATTAGTGGAAGGAAAATGACTATTGATAACAGAGAAATACAACAACAAAGAAGAGGCAACATAAAAGGTGGACATTATGGAACAACAACCATCGATGGAGCAGATGTATTTGACACTAGTGAATCTAGACAAGCAGCACCCTCCTCAACTAATAGGAGACAGGGTAAATCTCAATATGGTTCAGTTGGAGTTTCCTTTTGATGAATACTACAGACAGAAAACGGTTTTGGCTGGGTATTGTCTTCCTATTAGCAGGTTCAATACTATACAATAGTAGTGGTAACAAAGGACATCATGGTAAACCAGCACCATCACCATCACCAACTGCAACACCATCACCAACTGCAACACCACCACAAGTAACGCTAGCGTGGGATGCAGATGTAGATACTAGTACCTTAGGGTATAACTTTAAATTAGGGTTTACTCCGGGTGGAGAGAATCAGGTAATCAATGTAGGCAATGTGCTAATGTATACGGTACAACTAACTAGTGGGACCACCTACTATTTTGTTGTAACAGCATACAATGCTAATGGTGAAAGTTTGCCGTCAAATGAAGTACAATACTTAGCACCATGAATGAAGAAAGTCCTATCTGGAAAGGGTTAGAAGGAAGAGAGTTTGAAAACTTAGAAATTAAGAAAGGAATTCCTATTCCTTCACAAATCATGTTTGGCAAGAGAAGTCCATTAACTACTACTCTTGGTAAATTGGAAGTAGGAGATTGCATAGATCTACCAAACAAAGGGCAGAAGTTTAAATCTGATCTGTACATTAGAGCTAAGACCGTGAAGATCAAGATTACACTACGTACAATAATAGAGAATGAACATACTATTGTTAGGCTGTGGAGGGTGAGTTAAGCAATTTTGTAGTGTTACAAAAACTTGAAAACTTGGTAAAGGTAGTCTATGAGAATTGTATACAAGCTTCTTTAGCTGTATACATATATCATAACAAAAATAAAAAAAGTTTTATTTGACATAACATTTCCGCATAGCGTATTGTAGTATAGTAGGTTGATATGTCGGCAATGCGAACGAATGCGATAGGTGACAGCAAGTCCGGGTTGGGAGATCAGAAATCCCCTAGGACACCCTCACAATCGCTCGCATTTGGCTGTAGGGACGTTTTGATTACGCCTGAGGGTAAGGATAGCCGACACACCACCTTAATTATTCCTAGCGTGTTCAGGAGGGTTGCCTATGTAAGATAAAGATTGTCTCCCATAGTGTGGGTTAAAGTCCCATGCCTCCTAACACGCAATACAAAGGGTTGCATCATCTGTTGTGGAGCAGGTGATTGCAACCCTTTTGTATTTTGTTCGGAATGGGAAGATTTATGCGGAGGTAGCTTTGCACATATTCCTATCCTAGGATTTGGAAACGGGTGCATGATAGGGTAACCTATCCCTCCGCGCCATTTTTGTAACACTACAAAACACAAAACCATGAAACTACTAGCAACCCTGTTATTATTGGCTACAGCTACGGTATTATTTGCACAGTCTCCCCATTTTGTGAAGGGACCAACAGCAACCATCGATTCACAGACGGGTGATTATACCGTATCTTTTAAGGAGGCAGGTTTAGGTAATACGCCTATAACTTATTCTTTGACAGTATCAACAGAGCATTTCACGTTTCAATGTTTTACGAAGAGTCATAATACTCCAAATGGTGCTCCTAATGGAGTTAGTTTTTCAAACGAGAGTACTTTTGTGACGCTGCAACCACGTAATGGGCAGATAACAGGTTCAATTAGTCTGGTTCCACAAAAGGATGGTGCAGATTGTCAAGGTAACGGATTGCTTTTGTTTCTGATAGCAGCTAGTTATCAGGGTGTAACATTTTGTGATGTTACAAACAACTTGTGTCAGCAGACACCTGACTTGCAGGTTTCTAATGTTCAGATAGGACCATTCTAGAAATGCCTGCTGCTAATATTGTCTACGCTGTGCCAAAGAGTGGTAGTGGTACAGGATTTCCTATTCCTCCTGATATGCCTACAGGAGATTGGACATATGATTGGTGCATCTATGCTCGCAACTGTGCAACACAGGCATTGTTGGCAGCAATCAATTCAGGTGTTCTAGAGTATCACGTAGGTAGCAGAGGGTTGAAACGTTATTCTCTCAGGGAATTACAGGACATTATACAGTTCTGGTCTAATGCAGCAGCAGATGCAGCTTTAGGTACTTACTCTGCTATTCAGTGCAGACGTGCAGTACCTTGTGACGTGTAAGCTAACGATGATAAGGAGGACCATCGATGGCAAAACTAACTCATAGAGGAAGGAAGAGATTACCTAGAGGTAGCTTCGCGTTACCACCTAGGAGATCAGGAAAAAATAAGACAGCTAAAGGAGTGAAGGGTAGGTACCCTATTCATGATAAAGCACATGCTAGGAATGCTTTAGCTAGAGTAGCACAACATGGAACACCTTCAGAGAAAGCTAGAGTTAGAGCAGCAGTAAGAAGACGCTATCCATCGATAGGAAAGAGAAAGAGGAAATGATGATAACCCTAATCGTTCACATTCTGATAGCTGCCATTCTAGTAGCTTTGCTGTTATGGGTGTTATCGATGATTCCGGGTTTGCCTCCTAACGTACATCAAATTGTTCGGGTTGTGGTAGTGGTGTTGTTTGTTATTTGGGTAATCTTAACCTTGTTGCCATTAACAGGGGTGAAATTATGAGTCCTGATGAAGCTATACTTTTGACAGTTCTAGTCCTAGAAATTTGTAGCATTACAAAATGGTTAACCTAATACAACCTAAAGTTAAGGTTCAGGTTAATGGTAACGGTAAGGGAACACCTGCCAAGATAGGACCACATCGAGTTAAGGTTAGGAGTGCTAAGAACTATAAGCAGTCCTTCATGCCATATACTTCGAATAGATCGGGATATGGTAACTATGGTGCTTCACGTAGGAAGATAGGACTAGAAGCATGGCATGCTGTTAGTGGTGATTCAGATGAGGATATTGTCTATAACCTGCCTCTGCTACGAGTTAGAAGCAGAGATTTGTTTATGGGTTCACCTGTTGCTGCAGCAGCAATACTTACACTTCGTACAAACACAATCGGCAATGGATTAGTAGCACTACCACAGATAGATCATGAAGTGTTAGGATTATCAAAGGGAGATGCAGCTAAAACGAACAAGCTGATATCAGATGAATTTGATTTGTTTGCTGACAGTGTAGAAGCCGATTGGAATCGAAGGTCTACCTTTTATCAATTACAGGATCTAGTATTTGTTAACGAGAATATATCGGGTGATATCTTAGCTCTGCTGCCTATGAAGCAGAGAAGGAATTCTGTTTATGATACTCGGATCAGATTGATAGAGGCAGATAGGATCATGAATCCTATGCTGCTTCCTGTAGATGCTCCACGTACAATCGATGGGCAACCACAGGTGTTTGGTGGTGTAGAGTTAACTAATGATGGTGAAGTTAGTGCTTATTGGGTTAGTCCTGTGCATCCTTTTGGGATGGGTTTTATCTCACTACCACCACCTGAGATGTTCAAAAGGATTCCTGTGTATGGTGAAGAGACAGGTAGACCTACTGCATTGTTGTGTGCAGAGATGGAAAGACCAGAGCAGCGGAGGGGAGTACCTATCTTAGCTAAATGTCTGATGGAGATGAAGAATCTTCAGAGGTATATAGAGAGTACGACTGTTCAGAATGTTATCAAGAGTTACTTCACTTCCTTTGTTACTAGTGCCATGCCTAGTACAGATATGTTTCAAGGGATAGTGGATGATGAGACTATACAAGATTTGTTGATCAATAGAGACCCTTATCTAGTGAAGTTAGGTCCGGGTATTGTTAACTGGATGCGTCCGGGTGATAGTATCCATTTCCCTGTAGGTGCAGGACCAGAGAAAGAGTTCGATGCTTATGTTACAGCTTTGTGTAAATTTGTGGGTGCTAGCATGGGTATTCCTTACGAAGTCTTGCTTAAGCAATTCAATGCTAGTTATTCGGCAAGTAGAGCATCACTACTACAGTTTTGGAGCAGAGTGAAGGTGTTAAGGCAGCAGGTAGTAGACCAGTTTTGTCAACCTGTTTATGTAGCGTGGATGATGGAGGCAATATCGAAGGGTGTATGGAGAGCACCCGGATTTTTTGAAAGTCCTAGGATTCAAAGAGCATGGACTAAATGTGCATGGAGTGGGAGTAGTCCGGGTTCGATTGATCCTTTGAAAGAGATTCTAGCTAGTGAGAGGAAAGTGAAGATAGGTGTTAGCACCCTTGAAAGAGAATGCTTGGAGATTAATGGTAGTGATTGGAGAGCAAATTCTGTTCAACAGGGACTAGAATTGAAATTCAGAGCAGCTAACGGGTTGCCATACACTACTGCACAGGATGCTAAGAATATTCCTATTCCTGAGGAGATGATAGAAGGTTCTGTAATACCAGGTGAAGAAGAATTAGGTGGTGGTGGTGGACAACTGCCTAACATAGACAAAGAATCCGAAGGAGAAATGGTGCATGATTAAGAAACAATTTTACTTGAAGGGGATTGTTAGAAATCAGGGTAAAGGTAGGGTAGGGTTAGGAGTAGAGCTATATCGTCTTGATAGCAAGAAGGACGATGAAGATGACGACCCCATCGAGTTAGATGATGAGATGGATGATGGGGATGATGAAGACGATAAGAAAAAGAAAGATGATAAGGAGGATGATGATGGTTATGATAGCTCACAGGTTGCTGTGATGCGTGTTTATGAAACTATCGGAGAAGACTTCTTCACAGGTTCAGGTATCACAGCAGGAGGGTTTGCAGAAGAGTTAGATAAGTTAGGAGACATCAAGAAATTAAAGATTCATATTAACTGTCTAGGTGGTGACACTCACACTGCACAAGCGATTCATAGCATCATCTCAGATCATAGTGCCAAGAAAACTGTCTATATCGATGGTATTGCTGCTAGTGCTGCTACACTGGTTGCCTGTGCAGGTGATGAAGTAATAGCTAGATATAACTCCAACTACATGATTCATAACCCTTGGACAATAGCAATGGGTAATGCTCATGATTTACGGGAAGCTGCAGATGTCCTAGATAAAATCACTGATCCGATAGTAGCTGTTTATCAAAAGAAGGTAAACGGTAAGATCCATGAGAAGACTATCAGAAGCTTAATGGATGCCGAAACATGGATGACAGCAGAGGAAGCTAAAGAAAATGGATTTGTAGATAAGGTTAGAGGCAGGATTAAAGCTGTTGCCAGTATAGGGAATGGTAAGATTGTTAGTGCAGGTAAAATCTTCAATTTAGGAAAGTATCAGTATAAAAATGTACCTAAGTATCCTAAAACGAAGATGAAAATAGAAGAACCTGAGAAAGCAAAGATAATTACAACTGTTACCTATTTGGATAGGAAAGAAGAGGAAGAGAAACTCAAAAAGGAAGAGAGTATGACAATAGACGAGATCAGGAAACAATATCCTGATTTGTATGATTCGATTAGAACGGAGGCAGAAGTAGCAGAAAGAGGTAGGTTGTCTGCACTTGATGCTATGGATGCACCCGGATTAGAGCAGTTGATTGCTGCAGCTAAAGCTGATGGTAGGAAACCAGAACAAATAGCTGTAGAAGCTTGTGGAATCCTGAAGGCTAGTACCACACAGCTAGCACAGGCAAACGCATTGCAGAGGGATGCTAGTGCAGCTAGTGTTACAGCAGGTGAAGCACCTACAGGTAAGGTGAGGAGTGGTGACAAGAAAGATAGGGTGGTTAATCTGCTAAGTGCTGCTCATGCTAATCTAGCTGCTGAAAGAAATAAGAAGCTGTTATTGCAGCAAGTACCTGGCAGAAACTAAGGGGAATTAAGAAAGGAAAAAGAAAAGATCATGTTACAAGTTACTGTTACTAATGTTACTGCTCCGCTAACTATTATCGGTAAGGATCTAGAGGCAGGTGCAACATTTAATGCAGATGTTACACTAGGTACAGGTGTTGTGAAAGCAGGTAGGTTCATGTCTTACAATACCGGCACACAAACAATGACACCTTGGGATTCTGTTGCAGATGCTCCGGGTGCTACTATTAGAGGAGTACTAGCAGACGATTTTGATGATACGGGTGCTCCTACTGCACAACCTGCTATGGTGTATAAGTCGGGTGTGTTTCTTAGGCAGGAGATTGAATCTGCTAACAATTTTGCTATTACTCCGGGTAGTGCTGTAGAGATAGCTGTTAGAGATATTGGTATCTTCTTAGAGCAGAGCTACGAAGCATATGTTGGTCTATCACCTGTACCTGCAGGAGTACAACCATTAGCACAAGCTGCAACTGAACCCGGAGAGGAAGCAACAGTAGCAGCGCCATAGTTTTGTAGTATTACAAATTGTTAGAAAGGAAAATATTACATGCCTGAAGTTCAACCACTAGCACCTGTTACTTCTACTATTAACTATGGTGCATTTAATACTATTGCAATTATCGAGTCCTATAAGACTCGTTATGCAGTACCTGCTTTAATTCGAGACACCTTCTTTTCTGCTAGGGAGTTTAGTGATGCAGAGGTTGTCAGAATTGATAGCAAGTTAGGTGGAAGAGGATTAGCACCCTTTGTTTTGCCTTTGGAAAATCAAGTAGTTGGTAGACGTAGGCCATTCAAGGAAACGTTTATCCCTGCACCTATTATAGCACCTGCTAGGGTAATTACTCCGAGGGAATTAAGAGGACCGACTATGGGTGAATCTCCCTACAATTACAAATCTCCTGAAGAGAGGTTTGCAATGATTGTAGCAGAAGATGGAGAGGACATGGATGATGAGATCAGCAGGACAGAGGAATGGATGTGCTGCCAGTGTATGTTCAACGGTACTATACCTATTAAGTATCGGAACAAGACAGCAGTAACCATCGATTACGGTTTTACTAATAAGACTGTCTTAGCTAACAAGTGGAGTGTTACAACTACTGATCCTCTTGCTGATTTGAGAGCAGCACAAGGTGCATTGAATGCTAACGGTTATTCAGGAAACGTAGCTATCTTTTCACCTGATTCTTGGAATGCTCTGTGGGCAAATCCTAATGTACAAAATGCGATGAAGAATGTTTTTCCGCAATTTGTACCATTTGCTGGTCTTCCGGGTACTTCACAGATTACACCTGCAGGAGTGCAGAGAGGACCATCTTTTAGCTCACCCTCGATGGAAAACTGGATCTACTATGGAACCTATACGGGTTCTGATCCAGGTAATTTGGGAACACCTAAATCCTATAACATGGTTCCTGCAGGTACTGTGTTGATAGGTAGTTCTGATGTTAAAAACAGAATTGTTTACGGTGTAGTTATCCAGATTGAGCAGGAAGATGGAGACTTCCACTACTACAGTGCAGATAGAGTGCCTAAGGTAGAGTGCAATGTTAACAAGAATTTTTGGATGCAGACTATTACTAGTCGGCCTGTTCCTGTCCCTATTGACTTACTTAGTTGGTCTGTACTTAGTAACTGTGCATAGGAGGTTAGTTTGGATTGCACATTAAAAGTTAATATGATCTTAGAAGATGGGAAGCATTATGATAGAGGAACAGTGCTTCCACTTGAAAAGCTTCCCATCCATTTAAGAAGAGATGAATACATAGTAAAGGGTGCAGTCTCGATTAATAGGGTGATGCCTATCGATATGATAGAAGTTAGTGATAAGATTGAAGAAGCAGATGAGCAGGTATCTCCTATGAAGGAGTTAACTCTATCGGAATTACAACCTGCTATAACAAAAAGGAAACCAGTTAGAAGGAGATAGAAAATGGCAGACTATCCGGGTACTCCGATAGCTTCACCTGATTCTGGTATCGGGTTACAGGCAGCATTTGAACCTGATATGGATAATACATTTACAAACGTATCGGAGTTTGGAAGCACCCGAGAATTTGCTATATCTGATGGCAGAGGAAAAGAGATAGTTTTTACAGCTAATGTTGTGTGGGATGAGGAAGAGTTAAAGAAGAGAGTGATTGTACAGCAACAGGGAATCTATTTAGGGGAAGTGTTATGCTTTATCAAGAAATCTTACTTTCCTAATCCTCCGAGACCAGATGAGATTCTCTACCATCCTGTTACTCCATTTAGGAGAGGATGGAGAATTGTTATGGTAGAAGATTCAGAACACGTCTATCAATTGTATTTAGACAAGTTGATAGGGTAAAGGAATTTTGTAATACTACAAAACATTTAACAAGAAAGGAGGTTACTAACATGGCAATGGTGCTAACCGTACACCCGGAGGGATTTAAAGAGGCAGAGAGAAAATTGATGAATGTTAAGAATGGAGCACCACGTGCCATATCGGAAGCTATCAATAGGGGATTGAAAGCTGGACAGACCTATGCAGTTAAGAGAATCAGAGAAAGATATAACGCAACTGCTGCAGGGTTGAAGGGTGGATTTAGGATTAAGAGTGCTAGTTGGACGGCATTAGGCGGAGAGTTAGCAGCTAGAGGACCAATGTTAAAGGTAGATATATTTTCGCCTAGTGTCAGAGGAGGTAGGGTATCGAAACGGAAGGGATACATAGCACAAACAGTTAGTGTTATGATCATCAGAGGCAATCGAAAAATTCTCAATCCAGACGGTAGAGGCAGAGGAGGGTTTATGACTTCG
>Ga0126371_10003925_pt1 | contig 13067 bp, 9 predicted proteins | sample PanSoiMetaPlot_4_FD_110145 | JGI IMG/M metagenome (GOLD analysis project Ga0126371, IMG submission 110145) | Tropical forest soil microbial communities from Panama - MetaG Plot_4 | ecosystem: Environmental > Terrestrial > Soil > Tropical forest > Bulk soil | place: Panama | collected 2016-02-17
CATCGGCACCAGGGTCAATGACACCACCGCCGAGATCAGGATGGTGATCGCGAGCGTGATGGCGAATTCGCGGAACAGGCGGCCCACCACGTCGCCCATGAACAGAAGCGGAATAAGGACGGCGATCAGCGAGATGGTCAACGAGATGATGGTGAAACCGATCTGCTCGGAGCCTTTCAGTGCGGCCTCCAGCGGGGAATCGCCCTCCTCAATGTAGCGGGAGATGTTCTCGATCACCACGATCGCGTCGTCGACCACGAAGCCCGACGAAATCGTCAGGGCCATCAGTGTCAAATTATTGAGGCTGAAGCCGAGGAGGTACATGGCGCCGAACGTTCCGATCAGCGACAGCGGTACCGACAGGCTCGGGATGATGGTGGCGCGCGCACTGCGCAGGAATACGAAGATCACCAGCACCACCAGCACGACGGCGAGCATCAGCTCGAACTCCACGTCCACCACGGAGGCTCGGATCGTCACGGTGCGATCGGTCAACACCGATACGTCGATCGCGGCAGGCAGCGCGGCCTGCAACTGCGGAAGCAGCGCCTTGATGTTGTCGACCACCTCGATGACGTTGGCGGCAGGCTGCCGCTGAACGTTGAGGATGACGGCCGGCGTCACGTTCATCCATGCCGCGAGCTTGGTGTTCTGGGCACCATCAACGGTTTCGGCGACATCGCTGAGCCTTACCGGGGAGCCATTGCGGTAAGCGATCACGAGATCGCGGTAGCCTTCGGCGCTCATCAACTGATCGTTGGCGTTGATGGTTGATGCGCGCGTCGGCCCGTCGAAATTGCCCTTGGGCGTATTGACGTTGGCGTTGCCGAGGGTTGTGCGCAAGTCGTCGATGTTGAGCCCATAGGCTGCGAGTTTGCGAATATCGGCCTGGATGCGCACCGCGGGCTTTTGCCCGCCGCTGATGGTGACGAGCCCGACACCGGGAAGCTGAGAGATCTTTTGAGCGAGCCGCGTATCGGCGAGCTCCTGGATCTCAGGCAGCTTCAGCGTTTCCGAACGAAGTGCGAGGGTCAGGATCGGGGCGTCGGCCGGGTTGACCTTGGCGTAAATCGGCGGCGCCGGCAGGTCGGACGGCAGCAGATTGCCGGCTGCATTGATCGCCGCCTGCACCTCCTGCTCGGCGACGTCGAGGCTGAGATTGAGACTGAACTGCAGCGTGATGACCGACGCGCCGGCCGAGGTCGCCGAACTCATCTGGTTAAGCGCCGGCATTTGGCCGAGCTGAACTTCGAGCGGCGCCGTAACCGAGGAGGTCATCACGTCCGGGCTCGCACCCGGATAAAAGGTCTGCACCTGAATGGTCGGATAGTCGACTTCCGGCAGCGCCGCGAGCGGTAGGAAGCGGTAGGCGACGATGCCGGACAGCATGATCGCTATCATCAGCAACGTGGTCGCTACCGGCCGCATGATGAAGGGGCGCGACGGGCTCATGGACGCACTCTTGCGTGACCGCTCAGGCGCAGGCGCGGTCGGTTGTCATTGGGCGCGCCGCGATCGCCGGCCGCCGTTTGAAGAGTCGGCCGGCGCAGTCGTTGCATTTCCGGGTGGTGCGGGCGTGGGAGCAGCGTCTCGGGTCTCCGGACCGGCGGCACGACCATCGGCATTGCGCGGTACGACCCTTGCGCCGTTGCGTAGCTTGTCGGCACCGTCGACGACGACGCGGTCGCCCGGCGAGAGACCTGACTGAATCGCGATTTGCTCCGCGCTGGCGGGGCCGAGCGTCACCGGTTTCACCGTGACAGTGTTGTCGGCGTTGACGAGATACACAAATGTGCCGGGTGCACCGCGCTGGATTGCGCTGGTCGGCACGACGGTTGCATCGTGCAGCGTGTCGACGAGAAGCTGAATATTGACGAACTGATTGGGAAACAGGCTGTCGTCTGCATTGCCGAATTCGGCGCGCAGCTTCAAGGTGCCGGTGGTGGTATCAATCTGATTGTCGATCGTCTTCAGTACGCCGGTGGCGAGCTTAGTCGCGCCGCTGCGGTCGAAAGCAGTCACCGGCAGGGTCGCGCCAGCGCGAAGACGCTTGACGATTTGCGGCAGATTGTCTTCCGCCACCGTAAAGACGACGCTGATGGGTTGCAGTTGGGTGAGGACCACGATGCCGCTCGCATCATTGGCCGTTACGTAGTTGCCGGGGTCGACCAGCCGCAGCCCTGCTCGGCCGGTGATCGGCGCGATGATGTGGCAATACGCGATGTTGAGCTTCTGGGTGTCGATCTGAGCTTGGTCCGCGATAACGAGGCCCTTGTCCTGCGCTACGAGCGAAACTTGGGTGTCGAGCTGTTGGCGCGGAATGGCGTTGGTTTTGGCGAGGTCCTGGTAGCGCTTGAGGTCGAGTTCGGCGGTTTGCAGCAGTGCCTTGTCGCGTTCGAGCGCGCCCTGGGCCTGGGCGAGAGCAAGCTCGTAGGGCCGAGAATCGATCTCGGCCACAAGATCGCCCTTGTTGATCATCTGCCCTTCCTGATAGGCAACACGGACAAGCTGGCCGCTGATTTGCGATCTGATCGTCACTGTTGCGAGCGACGTCACTGTGCCGAGCGCATTGAGCGTGATGTCGATGTCGCCGGTGACGGCGGGTGCGGCGACGACCGGCATGGCGGCAGCAATTGCGTTCTGTCGTGTGGGTGGCGGCGCCGGTTGCCGACCGTAGAGCCACCAGCCTGCCGCTACCGCCGCGACCACTACAACCAGCAATCCCAGTCGCCAGCCTTTTTTCTCCGCCGCGGCCTTGCGTTTTACCGGCTTGTCGAGCGGTTGCGTCCTGGCGAAGTCTGTGGTGGTGCGATCGTCCATGGGTTGTTGTCAACGTCCTGCCGTTCAACGGAAGATGCCGGCGCGCCGGCATCTTCCGGACAACGCTGCGGCAATCGCACCCGTAATGCCGAACATGGTCAAATTCTTACGGACCGACGCCATGCTAACACCTCAGATAGTCGCACATTCCAGGACCAGAAGTTACGGCCCCCTTTCCGACAGATGAAAAAACATCAATGTGGCCGGTACCGTGGTGAGGATGGCGACGACAGCGGACATTTTTCGGGACCGTCATCTTAGGCCTTTTGGCGCTCCTGCTCTCGAAGAGCGGTGCGCTTCGTATTCGCAGGACACCATTCCCGCCGGTATGGCGCAGGGATGATTGGGCAGAGTAGAGTGATGAAAACAATTCCCTATAGCCCTCATAGATATCCACCGGGCTACAAGGATAGGTAGATTTTCGACTGCTCGTGTAGCGCGAGCTTCGGCCCCGGCCTCCCTCCCTGGCCCCTCAGCCCCCAGAGGTCGGGGCCCCAAAAGGGGAGATCAGTAATGCCGTCTTGGACGTGTACGATTTGCCGACAGGTTGTGGAGTTGCGGGACGACGGTAGACCCCGGTGGCCGGTGAAGACATACGAGACGTGCAAACTCAAGCACCACTATGCGGGTGATGCCTGCATTGCTTACGGGCAGCCGGATGTCGCAATGGAGTTGGTCAGGATGGCGAACGCTGCTGAGAACTAGCAATTCCGCGCCGCAGGGCCGCGAAAGAAAACCTCCGATCGGGTGGAGTGGCGAGAACCCGACCGGGGCTTGCCGCGCCCAGCCACGTGCAACTTGTATAGCATGGTATCGCTGTCAAGAAACAAACACCAATTCTTGCGGCGGGCGACGCAATGAAACTCTCCCTTGAGTGGCGGCCCAACCCTTAGCGAGTGTTACCCTCCGTTCGGAGTGGACCGCCAGGCTCGATTGCCCACGCCCGCTTGAATCGTCGGGTGGGATGTTCGCCCGCGCATTGATCTAAAATCATTAGACGCGCGCCCCTGTTACCATTCCGTCAAGGAAGTATGCTAACCGTACTCTGGCTCTGCGCCCAAGCGGAGCAACGGCCCCGACTTCTTCCCCAGCCCCCCAGCCCCGAGGTCGGGGCCACCCTCAGCGCTCTGGACTAGCAGCGCTCTGGACGAGGAAGTGTGTGGCAAAAGTAGCCGAGCTTAATCAATTCGCAGGGCTTTGGCGGGACTGATTTATCGAAAGGCCCCGGCTGCGGGAGGAACACAGCCGGGGCCAAGGTCCAAGCCCAAGCGCCCATCCTGAGCTATATGGTCAGACTGAGCTGATTCGGGGATTCTCGCAAGCCACAATTTCGTCAATCCACAGCCATCTATCGGTCACGAGATTGAAAAAGCCTCCGATCGGGTGGAGTGGCGAGAACCCGACCGGGGCTTGCCGCGCCCAGCCGCGAGCGGCCTGTATAGCGCGTTTCGCTGTCGAGCCACAAACACGAATTCTATAGCTTTGTTGCGCCCCGGTCTCTCGTGAGGGGTGGATGCAGGGGCGAGAGACCGGGGATGCTTTGCGGCCTTGACGGGTAGCGGTCGCATGCAAACAAGCTGACACCGTCTCTCCGCGATTTATTCCCGCGGATGCGCAATTATTTTGGCTAAGCTAGGCCCGCCTCACCCGTGAGGCCTTCCCATTTGTCTGGGGTCACCGCTCGCGCTCGCTTGGCGCAAATAAATCTGCGCCCCGTCGAACCTTTGGCACGCCGCGCAGCACTAAAGTGCCATCTCCCGCGCAAATGCGTCGGGTTTTGAACCTATTGATTTTGTTGGCGGGAGATTCGAACTGGCCCTGCTTCGGTGGGGCTTTTTTGTTATGGCCCACTGGTTCGTCAGGGCGACAAAATATTGGCCCAACTGTGACGCCGGTCACACTGCTCTGTGGTAAAAGTCTGATACCAACAAACCGTCTCCCGTTCAGGCCTTGAGTTTTCGAAAACCTATCCATTTGGGCCAGGGCGGGAGACGCCGCTCTGCTTGTTCGATCCAATTTCCGACCCAATGGGCCCGGCGCTGGGCGCGACAGCGCAGAAAGCCCGATGAAACGGGCACATCTGACACTCCTCAGCACTGGCCGGAACGGGGCGACTTCGAGGCGCGAAGTTCCTTGAAACTTCAACGGTTCGGCATCGCGCTGTGTAACGGGACAATTCCCTGGCGTTGCCTGTCGTCTCTTCTTGCCGCAGAGTCTAAAAAATGCGATCTGTAACGAATTCGCCGGTCTGCATCATTTGGAGCCATCCCATGCTGAGAACCGCCATTGCGGTTTTGACTTTGAGCATCGCGACGGTTGCGTTTGCGCAGAACAGGCCTCCGGGTTCCGATCCGGATGTCATGGACTTCTGCGTGTACGCCGGCCAATTCTACTCGTTGGGATCCTCGATTTGCGTCGGCAAGGAGGTCGCCATCAAATGTGTCCGATACAGTACGGTCACCAATGAACTGAGAGACCTTAATGCAAGTGCGGACGACACAGCCAGAAATCGTCCTGTTTGGACGAATTTTTCACAAAAGCTTTGTTGATCAGACCGCATGTTCTCGGCGGAGCATCGCAATCTCTTCCGCCCCATAGCCCAACTCAGCGAGAACGTCATCCGTATCGGCGCCTAGCCGCGGCGGTGGCCTAACAGGTGCGGGATCGCCGCTCTTCAAGCGAAATCCCGAACGTACCACTGCAACGGGATTCGCAACGCTGGGCACCACGTCGAACGTTTTCACCAACCTCCGCGCAACGGTTTGCGGGTGCGCGAGCACTGCCGGGATGTCGAGCACCTCGCCGGCCGGAACACCATGCGCGTTGAACAGCGCCGCCCATTCGGCCGCCGATTTTGCGGCGAGTGCGGACTCGATTTCCGCCCTGAGGATGAAGCGATGGCGTTTGCGCGCCTCGCGCTCGGCAAAGCGTCGATCCGTTGCGAGTTCCGGCCGGCCGATCAAGCGCACCAGAGTTTCGAACTGCTGCTGTTGATTGGCGGCGACGTTGAGCGGGCCGTCGCCAGTGGCGAATGTTCCGGAAGGAGCCGCCGTCATGTTCTCGTTGCCAGACGGCTGCGGGCGAACGCCGGCAATCAGCCAGTTCGAGACCTGCCAGCCCATGGTGACAAGCGTCGCCTCCAGCATGGACACGTCGATGAACTCGCCCTCTCCGGTGCGTCCGCGGCGCACCAGGGCTGCCGCGATCGCAAATGCCGCGGTTAGGCCGCCTATGGTATCGGCGACCGGATAGCCGACCCGCAGCGGCGCCGTCGCAGCGTCACCGGTCACGCTCATGACACCCGACAGGCCCTGCACGATCTGGTCGTAGGCCGGGTTGTCCTTGAGCGGCCCGTCCTGCCCGAAGCCCGATATGGCGCAGTAGACAAGATCCGGCCTGGTCTGGCGCAAGGCGTCATAGTCCAAGCCGAGACGGGCCATGACGCCCGGTCGAAAATTTTCAATGACGACATCGGCCGACCCCACCAGCCGGCGAAACACCGCCTTGCCGGCTTCGCTCTTCAGATTGACCGTCATGGACCGCTTACCGGCGTTCTGAGCGAGGAACGAGGCGCCCATCAGTTCGTGATTGAGAGCCGCGTCGGCGCCGAGCTGGCGGGCAAGGTCTCCAGAACCAGGCGCCTCGACCTTGGTCACGTCGGCGCCGAGCAGCGCCAGTTGATAGGCGCCGAACGGGCCAGCCAGCACGTTGGTCAGATCGAGGACGCGAATTCCTTCGAGAAGGCCTTGAGCCATGGTTGAGGTTGCCTCCTAAGGCGGCGTGGAACTTTAAGTGCTACGTTCGCCCCCCTTCCGATCTGCTCCTTCTAAAAGAAATGGCGGCGAAATCGATTCACTTAAAGTCCCCTGTTGCCTAAGTCCCTGTCCGCAACGTCACCAAGCGAGGGCTCCAAGGGGACGGGGAAGGACTCCACCTCCAGGTGACGCCTGCGATTTACGGCGGCCTCAGCAAGTCGTGGATACTCAGGTTCGCCTGGGGCGGCAAGGAGCGTAAATGCGGCGTCGGGCCGAAACCATCTCCCGGTCAGCTTCTGCGACTGATCATGGATATCACCAAACCATTTCTAACAGTTGCGGTTGGCACGCCCGAACAATTCTTTGGCGTGAAATCGCGGGATGCGTGCACATTTATCGCCCATACAAACATTATTCGCGCGGCGATTTTCGGGACAATTATTTTCGATGCGGGTGGCGATTCCACTGGCGCGATCGATCCGTGTCATCGCCGGAACTGCCGTTGCATTTATCGATACAAAGCAGCGAAAATGTCAGGTCGGCAAACGAAGTTATCTGCCCTGTCTGCGGTCTGCCCTGTCTGCGGGCGAGAAATGACATTCCTGGCTATGATCAGGCGTGCGTTCACTGAAGAGTTGAACGCGTTTCAATGCAAGCCGTGCGGATTTTCAACGACCGAGCCGGCCAGCGGGACAAAACCACCAACCCGACAACAACGTCCCCGAAGGCGCGCCGGACCATAGCCGGTCTGCGCGGTGTGCAGGAGGCCGGTCGCCTCCTCGCCTGCTGCGAGGGCGACGTGATCATTTGGAAGTACCGGGCGGCGGTCCGATTGGCGGAGATCGGGTGGCGCGCCTATTTGAAATTTGACAGCAAGGAGCGGAGTGCGCGCGTTTAGCGCTCGCCCTAGATTGCCCGAAAGGCGACGGAAGACCCGTCCAGACCTGAAGGAGAATGGCAATGTTGTCCCTGGCAGCAAAAGCGACCGACAAGCCGGTCGGCTTCCTCAACGACGACGCCCGTTGGGATGCAGTGCGCCGCCGCGATCGCGCGGCCGACGGCGCATTCTACTACTCGGTTCGCACCACCGGCGTCTATTGCCGGCCGTGGTGCGCGGCGCGGCTGGCGCGACGCGATAACGTCGCGTTCCATCTCACCTGCGAGGATGCGGAGTGCGCCGGATTTCGGCCGTGCAAGCGCTGCCGGCCGAACGAGGCCGGGCTGGCGGAACGCCAGGCCGCGGCGGTCGCCAAAGCCTGCGCGCTGATCGAGGACGCCGACGAGATGCCAAGCCTCGCGGCGCTGGCGCGCGCGGCCGGCCTGAGCCGGTTCCACTTCCACCGCGTGTTCAAGTTGATCACCGGCGTGACCCCGAAGGCCTACGCGGATGCGCGCCGCGGCGAGCGCGTGCGCCACGAGCTCGCGCACAGCGAGACCGTGACGCAGGCGATCTACGGAGCCGGTTTCAACTCCAACGGTCGGTTCTATGCGGCCTCGGACGATCTGCTCGGAATGACGCCGACACAGTACCGCGCCGGCGGCAGCGGCCGCGTCATTCGCTTTGCGGTCGGCGAATGTTCGCTGGGCTCGATCCTGGTGGCGGCGACCGACAAGGGCGTGTGCGCGATCGAGTTCGGCGACGATCCCGATGCGCTGGTGCGCGCGTTGCAGGATCGCTTCCCGAAGGCGAAGTTCGTCGGCCGCGACGCCGCATTCGAACATCTGGTCGCTAAGGTCGTCGGATTCGTCGAAGCGCCGGCGCAGGGCCTCGACCTGGCGCTCGATATTCGCGGGACCGCGTTCCAGAAGCGGGTGTGGAAGGCAATCCGCGCGATCCCGGCCGGCGCGACCGCGAGCTACGCGGACCTCGCCAAACGCATCGGCCATCCGCAGGCGACGCGTGCGATTGCGCAGGCGTGCGCGTCCAACACCCTTGCGGTGGCGATCCCGTGTCATCGGGTGGTCCGGCGCGATGGCGGATTGTCCGGTTATCGCTGGGGGGTCGAGCGCAAGCAGGCGCTGCTGACGCGGGAGAATGCGCCGTGAGCCCTGCCCTGACGGCACGCCGCACCGGCGCAGCATCTGCGCCGGCCACGCACGCTGAGCGGCTCGCCGCGCTAGACTGGGCGGCGATCGCGGCGAGCCTCGATGCCATCGGCTGCGCCACCACGGGGCCTCTGCTGCGGGCGGAGGAATGCGCGGCGCTGGTAAACGCCTACGCGTCCGACCCAGCGTTCCGCAGCCGGGTGGTGATGGCGCGCCATGGCTTCGGTCGCGGCGAGTACAAATACTTCGCCTATCCGTTGCTCGATGTGGTCGCGCAATTGCGCACCGCGCTCTACCCGCGGCTTGCCGACATCGCCAACTGCTGGAACGAGGCGATGGGCGAAGAGGTGCGCTATCCGCGTCGGCATGCGGATTACCTCGAACGCTGCCATACGGCCGGACAGACCAAGCCGACGCCGCTGCTGCTGCAATATGGCGAAGGCGACTACAACTGCCTGCACCAGGATCTCTACGGCGAGCTCGTGTTCCCGCTGCAGGTTACGGTGCTGCTGGCGGAGCCGGGCGTTGATTTCACCGGCGGAGAATTCGTGCTCACCGAGCAGCGCCCGCGCATGCAGTCGCGCGCCGAGGTGGTCGCGCTCAAACGCGGCGAGGCGGTGATCTTCCCGGTCCATCATCGACCGGTGCGGGGCACGCACGGGACCTACCGGGTGAACATGCGCCACGGGGTGAGCCGCCTGCATTCCGGCCGGCGGCACACGCTCGGCATCATTTTTCACGATGCGAAATGAGTGAGCCTCTGGGTTCGATATTGGCAATCATCACGAACTTGGCCCAATCCGGTACGTCGCGCAGCTTTGCATTGAGTATGCCCGCGAAATCGCTGTGCTGGCTTGTTCCCGCCAATTACAATAAAATTGCGTGCTTTCGATCGGCAAAAGGCCCCTGGTGGCCTGCTATAAACGAGGATCGCATGCGCAAAATGGCGTGGTGGCTGGCTGCAGCATCAACTTGCATCGGTGTCTGCGATCTATCTGATCGAACGATGGCGCAAGCCGGCACCGTCCAGGCGAGCGCGCCGGGCACGGTCATCATCACGCTCGGCACGCGTGGCGGACCTCTCCCGACTAAAGACCGAGCGCAATCTTCGAACTTGCTGGTCGTCAATGGTGCGCTTTATCTCATCGACGCCGGCGACGGCGTGACGCGCCGCGTCGTGGAGGCAGGCTACGATTTCCTGAGGGTCGATAAGATTTTTATCACCCACCCGCACAGCGATCATACGAACGGTCTCGCGACGCTGCTCGCATCAGAATGGGAATACCAGCGCCGCGATCCGATCGACATCTATGGCGGCGGGGTCGAGTCTCTGGTTAACGGGGCGATCGACTACCTCACGCCCAACGCCGAGATTCGCTGGGCCGAAGGCAAAAAGACGCCGATGACCGACATATTCCATGGTCACAACGTGGTGCCGGGCTTGGTTTACCAGGACGCCAACGTCAAAGTGACGGCGGTCGAGAACACACACTTCCACTTTCCGCAGGGTAGCCCGCCCTATGGAAAGTACAGGTCCTATTCTTATCGCTTCGAGACACCGACTCGCATCGTTGTCTTCACCGGGGACACCGGCCCTTCCGACGCAGTGACCAACTTGGCCAGCGGCGCCGACGTGCTGGTCACGGAAGTCGGGCTGCCCGATGACGTGATCAACCTCTTCAAGCGCAATGGCATTTGGCAGTCCAAGACCCCGTCGGAGCAAGAAGGCTTTATCCGCCATATGGAGGAGGAGCACGTTACGCCGGAAGCCGTCGGCAAGATGGCGGCGAAGGCCGGCGTCAAGACAGTCGTGCTTACGCACTTAGGACCGACTGTCGATCCGCAGGACGACTACCAGCGTTACCTCGACAGCGCGAGAAAGTTCTTTTCGGGGCCGATCGTCTTGGCCAAGGACTTAATGCGGTTCTGACCAATCCCAGTTTGCGGTTCTCGCCCGCTGATTGGGTCGCCGGTCCGCTACGTCTGCTTTCACGTCTGCTTTCATGGTGAGCTTCGGAGGACTAGGCGCGACGGGATCGTGAGCGTGAGCCTGAGCTTCACAGCAAACTGCTGGGCGCACTTGCCCGAATAACGTCTTGCTCCGGCGACGGTTCTTCTCGCAAGCCCAACCCAAATGCGGCAGCGCGCCCTTCGATCTGCTCGGTGTCAGGCTACGATTGCAGTCAGTCCTCGGTCCAACAATCGAGGAAATACAGGGACTTGCGTTACGGCTCAAGGAAGTTTCGGATTGGCACGACGCGCGGTGTGCCCTGGGTAGCCGACCATTTGCCGCAGCCCCGGCCGGCATAACCTTCCTGCCCGGGGGAACCTTTGCGCCGCTGCCGCATCTAAAAAAGGTCTTCTTGGTCTCAACGAGGAGAACCGCAATGCTTGACTATGCTCTCGTCGTCTTTGCCGTCGGCGCCCTAGGGGGCGTCATGCTCGCCACGTACGTATTGCGAGGACAGCTCGCACCTTGGCTGTTGTCGCTGTTGCATGCGGGCCTGGGCGCCATCGGTTTGCTTCTTCTCATTTACGCTGCGCTCACGTCCGGCATTTCGCACATGGCGCTGGCAGCGCTGGCGATTCTGGTCATCGCTGCGCTAGGCGGCTTCTATCTGGCCTCGATCCATTTGCGGGGCAAAGTCGCACAAAAGCCCGTTGTGTTCATTCATGCCGCTGTGGCAGTTGTCGGATTTTTGACGCTGCTTGCTGTCGTCTTCGAAGCACTCTAGTGCATGCTGCATGCAGCTAAGACCATGCGGATTTTCGGTCACCCAATTCATCCGATGCTCGTCCACTTCCCGATCGCCTTCTGGACGGTCGCAGTTGGGGCGTACGTTTGGGCTGCGGCCGGCGCAAGTGAATCGGCCGCTATGGTCGCCAAGTTCGCTAATGGCGCAGGATTGATCGTAGCGTTGCTTGCAATGCTCGCTGGGCTGCTTGAGCTTCGCTTCATCGCTAGCGAAAGCCAGGCGATGCAAGTAGCCAGGTGGCACATAATGGTGATGTCGACCGTCTGGATCTGCTTCCTCGTTGCAATGCGATTGTCCATATCAACTGGACCGGATCATTCGACAGCGAAAGTTGGCGCGGTCGCCTGCGCGGGTGTGGGATTTCTTCTGATGGGCATCGGTGGCTGGCTCGGCGGACGTCTCATCTATGAGTTTGGGGTTGCAGTAAAGGAGCCGACAAAATCGAGACACCAGCAAGAACTGAGGAAGCCCAGCGAAACCTTGTTTTCGGGTCGGCAGTAGGCGGCAATGCCAAGCCGACCGATCGGCCGAATCGATTTGCCGGCGTGATCGCAGGAGCGTGTGGCTTTGATGGGCGACGCGGTTTATTGTTCATCGCTGCTTGCCGGCGAAGGTTCGGCATCCGCTATGGTTGGGGCTTATCTTCTCGCAGGGGAGTTGCAGCGCGCCGGGAGCGACTACGGCCGCCCCTTTGTTGAGCGCAGGCAAAGATCCGCGAAGGCATTTGCTTCAAGCTTTGCGCCGCTGATTTCATACGGCCTGTTCGTTCGTGGCGCTCGGATTGGCGTCACGACGCAGGCGAAGTTCGCCACGCGAACGCCCTGCCTTCGAGGCGGGCAAAGACACCGTGTTCCAAAACAAGCATCATCACCACAAATATGACGATCCAGGCCAGCGTCTGAGTCATGTTGAATTGCTCGAACCAAAAGAAGAACATGTAACCGATGCCATACTTGAGGCCGAAGGTCTCCGCCAATGCTACGATCTTCCAGGTCATGCCGAATGCATAGCGAAATGCCGAGAAAATATAGGGCATCAACTGCGGCAGGTAGACTTTGCGAATCAGCAGCGACCTGCGTGCCTTGAACACCACGCCCATTTCGGCGAGTGACTTGTCCATCGCCTTGGTGCCTTCAAATATATTCACCGCGACATAGGGTGTGACGACTGCCATGACGGCGATTAGTCCGCCTGCCTCACTGAAACCGAACCACATCACGGCGAGGAAGACCATCAGGATCGTGGGCATCGTCAACATCAACGGGATCACAATCAGCAACGCACTCTCTAAAGCCGCGCTGAGCCCCATGGCGAGGCCAATCCCCGTGCCAGCAAGCATGGATGCGGCGAAGGCAACGATGATGCGTGTCAGCGTAAGCCCGATGTGAAGGAAGGCCGAATTCCCGTCTGGCCCCATGTGCGCGAGATCCGCCCCGATGGTGAGACTGATAGCCACGGGCCCAGGCAGGATTTCGGGATCATCCATTAACCGGGAACCTGCCCACCAAAGCAAGAGCAGAAGACCGATCGAGCCTGCTCGCAGGCCGACGCTCTTGACTCCGCTGATGCTGCCGGATGCCATCTAATTTTTTGCCTCCAGCACGCTGAAGAAGTCCCGCACCAGAGTCTTTTCCAAATCGAGGATCTTCGAATCCTCGGGCCTGCGCGGCCGTGAAATATCAACAGGTAC
>Ga0126371_10003927_pt1 | contig 13065 bp, 13 predicted proteins | sample PanSoiMetaPlot_4_FD_110145 | JGI IMG/M metagenome (GOLD analysis project Ga0126371, IMG submission 110145) | Tropical forest soil microbial communities from Panama - MetaG Plot_4 | ecosystem: Environmental > Terrestrial > Soil > Tropical forest > Bulk soil | place: Panama | collected 2016-02-17
ATGGAGAAACCGAACCCAGAACCGGAAGAAATCGAGCCAAACCTGGCGCGGTCTTGGACCCGCGATCATGCTAGACCGGGGATGACGGAGTCCCAGCGCCACATGGCGCGGTCACGGATCCGTGATCAACTCCCAACACTTGATCACGGAGGTTCGCCGCTCATGCCAGAGTCGCTCGCGGTGCGCGGAGGCACCGGCACCTGCGCCGGGTTTAGTTTCCTCTGCGCCGGGCTAGGTTCCTCTGCCCTCCTGGCGTCGGCGCCAGCGCTCCTCAAGGCGGTCGCCGAAGCCCGTGCCGCTGCGTCGGCCGCTCTTGCCTTCCCTGCGTCTTGGCCCGCGTTCCCTGATCGACGCGCGGCCGGTCGGCAGGCCGTTCATCCTCCGGTAGCTGATCGCGGCCCAGTAGCACGAGCCGAGCATGACGATGAAACCGAGGACACTGACCCCGATGAACTGAGTTGAGACGCCCACAGGAAGCAGCGCCAGGCCGATCGCGAAGCCGATCATCGCGTAGATGACCCGACGTCGGTAGTGCACTTGCGGATCAGCGGCCCGCACCGCCTTGGCGAAACGCGGGTGCTCGGCGTAGAGCGCCTGCTCAATCTGCTCGAGCTGACGCTGCTCGTGCTCGGAAAGCGGCACGGTGCCTCCCAATAACTCGCGCCGGTCGGACGTAAATGACGAGAGCCTTGCGGCCTGGCTCTCCCCAGAATACGAGTGCCAGCCTGTTCTGTGAAAGGGGACGCCTGAGCAGGTGCTGGACATCCGGAGGTGACCTGCAGCGGAAGTCACTTTGGGTCACTGTAGGCACATAGTCAACATCAGTTATGCCCAGATCCATGACATTGATGTCCGGCAAGCCGCCAGAAGCTGGCCGCTCGCGGCCGCGCACCGACGACCGACGTGATATTCCGCTCAGCGATGGTCTCAGCGGAGGTCTCAGCGGAGGTCTTTGTCGCCGTCCGGGCGGATCAAGGAACCCGGACCGACCGCGCCGGATCCGAACCTCCTGGTGATCTGCTCAATCGCGGTCTCGGCGTCGCGCCACGAATCCGGGCGCTCATCGAGCGCGAGCTGAGTGCCGGTGCCCGTCGCTTTCACCAACCCGCTTGCCCGCACTCCGACGAGCCGTAGCAGCACCCCGGTGGCTAGGCCAGAAGCGGCATAGAGTTCGCACGCCGTGGCGTAGATTCGCTGAGCCACATCGGTTGGCTCGCGGAGCGTGCGCGACCTGGTGATCGTCGTGAAATCCGCGCGGCGGAGCTTGACCGAAATAGTTCGCGCCGCCCACCCGGAGGACCGCAGGCTCCTGGCGGTCCGGCCCGACAAGCGCAGCAGCTCCCGCCTGATCAGGTCGGGGTCGCCGATGTCGGTCGCGAAGGTTTCCTCGGCACCAACGCTCTTGTCCTGGCTGTCGGGAACGACCCTGCGTTCGTCTCGTCCCCAGGCGAGCGCCGCGAGGTGTGCCGCCGTGGCCGGGCCAAGCTCTCGTTCGAGCGTGCCGACGGGCGCGTGCGCCAGTTCTCCGACGGTGCGCAGGCCAAGCCTGGCCAGCACCTTGCCGGTGCGCTCGCCGACGCCCCATAGCGCGGACACCGGTAGCGGGTGCAGGAAGTCAAGCACCCCGTCGGCCGGTATCACGAGCAGCCCGTCAGGCTTGCAGTGCACCGAGGCAAGTTTCGCCACGAACTTGGTCGTAGCGATGCCGACCGAGCAGGTGATGCCGAGCTGCTCGCAGACCTGCCTCCTGATCAGGCGACCGATCACGGCGGGCCTGCCGAGCAGCCTGACCGCTCCAGCGACATTGAGGAACGCCTCGTCGAGGGACAGCGGCTCCACTTGCGGAGTCACGTTCCTGAATATCGCCATGACCTCCTTGGACACCGCGCCATAGACCCCGTGCCGCGGACTGACGAACACCGCGTGCGGGCAAAGCCGCTGTGCCCGGCTGGCCGGCATCGCCGACCTGACTCCGAATGCCCGCGCGACGTAGTTGGCGGACAGCACCACTCCGCGGCCCTCGGTGTGGGCGACGATGACTGGCTTGCTGGTTATCTCGGGCCGGTCCCTGATCTCGACGCTGGCGTAGAACGCGTCCATGTCGATGTGCAAGATGTGACAGCCCGTGTCGTCAGGCTCACCGCCATCGACCCCAGCCACCGTCGCCACTCCAGCCGCCCGAACCGCCTATTCAGACTGTAGCGGCGGCTGCTGACAATCCGCCTCGCCGCCGACGACCGAGGGCTTGATCTCGAGCAGCCGGGCGAGAAGGCCGTTCACGAAGGCAGGCGAGGCATCGGTGGACAGGTCCTGCGCGAGCAGCACCGCCTCGCTGATCGCGACCGCTTCTGGCACGTCGGCCGCCCAGAGCAGCTCAAAGGCGCCGAGGCGCAGAATGTTCCTGTCCACGGCCGGCATCCGGTCAAGTGCCCAGCCGCGAGAGTGCTCGGTCAGCAGTTCATCGATCAGTTCGCGGTGCGCCTGGACGCCTCTGACGAGCTCGGCGGCGTAGCTGGTGACCGGTGGATCAGCCTGAATCGTCCTGGTATCAAGAACGCTTAGCGGCGACTCGCGCCTCATCTCGGCCTCGAACAGGATGTCAAGCGCTCGCTTGCGCGCTTTACTGCGCGCGGCCACGCGCGCTCACGCCCGGCCGAGGTAGTCGCCGGTCCTGGTGTCCACGCGGATCTTCTCGCCGGTGGTGATGAACAGGGGCACCTGGATCTGCGCGCCGGTCTCTAGCCTGGCCGGCTTGGTACCGCCAGTCGACCTGTCGCCCTGCAGTCCGGGATCGGTCTGGCTCACCGTCAACTCGACCGCCGCCGGGAGTTCCACGTAGAGCGCTACCCCGTCGTTGAACGCGACCGTAACTGTCTGCTCTTCGAGCAGGTAGTTGGCGGCGTCGCCAACGGTCTGCGACGCGATCCTCGGCTGGTCATAGTCCTGGGTGTCCATGAAGACGAACTCGTCGCCTTCGCGGTACAGGTACTGCATCTCACGCCTGTCGACGTTGGCCACGTCGACCTTGACACCGGCGTTGAATGTCCGGTCGACCACCTTGCCCGACATCACGTTCTTCAGCTTGGTCCGCACGAATGCGCCGCCCTTGCCTGGCTTGACGTGCTGGAACTCCACGACACTCCAGAGCTGGCCGTCAATGTTCAAGGTCATGCCGTTTTTGAGGTCGTTCGTGGTGGCCACGGTAGTTGCATCTCCTGCGCACGGGCGGGTACCGCTGCGACCCGGCCCGGTCGGGCTGAAGGACGCGCCTAAAGGACGAGCAGTTCCCTGGTAATGGTGGTGAGCGACTGAGCCGATCCCGCCGCCCCGGTACCCGCGTGGACAACGAGCGTGTCCTCGATTCTGACACCGCCCGCACCAGCCAGGTAAATCCCGGGTTCGATGGTGATAGGAACCCGGTCCGCTAGTGTACCGGTCTTGTCCTGGCCGAGCCACGGCGCCTCATGGATCTCAAGTCCCACCCCGTGTCCGAGACCATGGGTGAAATTTCCTCCGTAGCCGGCGCCCTCGATGACGTCACGTGCCACCGCGTCGACGTCTGCGACGTCGGCTCCGACCACGGCAACGGCCACCCCAGCCTCCTGAGCCAGGGCGACTAGGTCGTAGATCTCGCGCTGCCAAGCCTCTGGCTGGCCGATCGCCACGGTCCTGGTCATGTCGGCGTGGTACCCGCCGAACTTGGCGCCGCAGTCGATGGTAACCAGATCACCGCGCTCGAACGGCCGGTCACTCGGCACGTGGTGGGGAATCGCGCCGTTCGGACCCGACGCCACGATGCTGGCGAACGCTGGCCCGTCCGCACCAAGATCCACCATCACCCGCTCGAGCGCCACAGCGAACTCGCGCTCGGTCATGCCCGGGCGCAGCCGGTCCATTACCGCGCTGAACGCCTCGCCGGTGATCTCGCACGCCCTGGCGAGAAGCGCAAGCTCAACCTCATCCTTGACGATCCGCAGGTCGTCGATCGCCCCGTCCAGCGGCACGAGTTCGAGCGCCGCTCCCCCGTGGCCTACTACTTCCTCGCCATCGAGGCCGGCCAGCGCGCGATGGCGCTGCACAGTCATCTCGCGATCCTCGAACGCGATCGCGCGCAGCCCGGAGTCAAGCGCACGCTCGGTCAAAGCGGCCTCGGTATCGCGTTGGATCACGATCTCAACATCGGGGCACTCACGCTCCGCGGTGCCGGCATACCTGGAGTCCGTGCAAAGCACCGATGGCCCGTCGCGCGGAATCAGCACGGCCGCGTTGGAGCTGACCAGGCCGGTCAGGTACCTCACGTTGACGCCGCTGGTGACCAGCACGGCATCGACACCGAGTGCGGGGATCAAGCGCTGCGCGCGCAGGCGCCGCGCCCTGTGCATTTCTGGCATACCTGAACTGTAAGGCCGCTTGCCGCCACGTAACCGGCTGGGCGCTACACCGGCAGATAGGCTGACATCGGCCCTAAGGGGTGGTGCCGTGGCCGACCCACTGTTGCTGCTATACCGAGCGGACTGGACCCAGTGGTCCTTGTCCGCCAAGGTCGTCAGACGGAATAACAGACGCCTGTTTCCCGATCTCACCGCACGGCTCGCGGCTGATATGCGCCGACGCCCGGGCGGCATGGCCGCCTTCATGTGGTCAGCCCTGTCGGCTAGCAGGCAAGCCGACGGGGCGGACGAGTGGTCACAGACGAGCGAGCGCCTGTTGCTCGCTCCGGGCGGCCGGTACCGGTATGAAGCAGACCTGGGCCAGCCGGCTGCTGAACGCCGCCACGGCCGGGACGACGAAGACGACGAGGACGAGCCGCGCCTCGTTGTCAGCGATGGCCAATCCTGCTGGATGATCAGGCAAGACGAAGCGGAGCAGTCGGTCGCTGATCTCTCGCGTCCCCCATTCTCTGACATCGTGCGGCCGACCTGGCTGATGCAGCAGCTGCAACTCAGTACCACCGGCATGACTGAAACGGCCGGTCGCGCCGCCCTCCAGGTGCGCGGCACTCCTCGGCTGCCGGCTGACCGCTGGGGACTTTTCGCCGCACAGCTCGACCACGTGGACATCGCCATCGACGCCGAACTCGGCTTGGTGCTGCGCTGGGAGACCGCGTTCGATGGGCGGCCGCTCTCCTCGCTCGCGGTCACCGACCTCCTGATCGACCCGAGCGCTGCGGCCGACCCAGCCAGCTTCCGGCCGGACGAAGGCATCGACGTCAACGAAGATGGCATTGGCCCGCCCGAATCCAACCTGGCCTGGCGCGGCGGCGGCCGAGAGTCGGACATTCGGATCGACAAGCTGCGGATGACGCTGAACGTCGCACGGGGCGCCGGGTACCTTGCGGCCAGGCGACTGGCCAGGCCTGAGCCGGCGTCATTGGACGCTGCGGCCCTGCGCGAAGACGAAGACGCCGAGATGCCTGCCGCGGCGCCGCCAACCCCAGGACCGGCGCCAGCAACGCCAGGTTCGCGCAGGCCGGTGCCTGATTCCGTGCTTCACCTGATCGCGCATACCGGCATGGCACCTTTGACCCTGACCGCGCAGGTGCACCACTGGCTCGACGGCATGCTGGCCGCACGCAGCGTGCCCTGGCTGGCTCCAGGGGACATGCACGAGCGCCCAGGCGCGACCGGATTCCTTGGCGCGCAGGAGGACAGCCTCTTCCGATTGCGCGACTCGCATCAGACGGCCAGGCTCGCGCTGGACATGCCAGACCGCTACCGGATCGACTTCGAGGGCGAACACCGTCCCAGGCACCCGCTGACGATGGCCTGCGACGGCGAGTTGCTGCGCAAGGTCTACCACAACCGCGTCGTGTCAAGCCCGCCGCTGCCAATGCCTACTGACTTCGTCAGGCTCGTCGATCCAGCCTGGCTGCTGCGCGACTGGCCGCTCAGCGAGGCAGGCGAGGAGATAGTCAACGGGCGACGGGCGATCCGGCTGATTGCCGAGCGCCCACCGGTCCGCGCTGCCCGCAGTTCAAGCTTGCCCGACCACACCGCCTTGATCGCGCTCGCGATCGACGCCGAGCTCGGCATCGTGCTGCAGCAGGTGTCTTACCTGGACGGCAACCCGGTGAACAGGTACGAACTTCGCGACGTGCAACCCTGCGAGTCCATCGACATCGCGGAATTCGGCCGGGGTGTCGCCCCTGACCTGCCCGAGATCCACACGAGCGGCGCTCCGATCGGCGACCTGGACCTGCCGCCATCGGCCAGGGCGGTCGGTCAGGCGACCACCGAGCTGGTCAACGGCGCGCGCTCGGCGTTCGGCTGGCTGACAAATCAGGCCAGGAAGGCCGGAGGCAGCTAGCTGACATCGTCGCCGACGATCACGCCCCCGCCTCTGCTCCAGGTCAGGTACCGCCATGACAGGTTCACCATGGCGGAGAGCCTGTTCCTGCCGCCGAGCAAGTAGAACAGGTGCAGTCCGAGCCAGGCGAACCAGGCCAGCGTGCCGCGCACCCGGATGTGGATCGGCAGGTCAACGACCGCCGACCGGCGGCCGATCGTCGCCATATTGCCCTTGTCCTTGTACTTGAACGACTGAGTCGGCATACCCGCCTCGATCCGGCGGATCTGATCGGCCACGTGCCGGCCCTGCTGGATGGCGGGCTGCGCCAGTTGCGGCAACGGCTCGCCGTCGATGACCCCGATGTCGCCGGCGGCGAATATCCGCTCGTGGCCGCTCACCCGCAGATCAGGCCCGGTCATCACGCGGGCCCCGCGCCCCATCGGCAGCCCGAGCTTGCTTAGCCACTCGGGCCCGCTGATCCCTGCCGCCCAGATCGTCATGTCGCTGGTCAGCGTCGTTCCATCGGAGAGCCGGACACTGCGGGCGTCTACCTGCTCGATCTTCGTATCGAGCCTGACGTCCACGCCGCGCTTGATCAGCTCGTGCTTGGCGTAGTCACGAAGATGAGGGCTGAACGGCGCGATCAGAGACTGGCCCATCTCGATCAGAGTGACACGAAATCGCGCGCGGTCGATCGCAGGGAATGACGCTGGCAGCGCGACATTCCTTAGCTCGGCAAGCGTGCCGGCCATCTCCAGGCCAGTCGCGCCGCCGCCCACGATCGTGATGCCGAGGTCGCTGTCGTTGCCTGGCACACTGCGCTTCTCAAGCTCAGCCATCAGCCGATTGCGCAGGCGGACGGCGTCCCGCCTGGTGTACAGGCTGAAGCTGTGCTCCTCCGCACCTTCCACGCCGAAGAACGCCGCGCTGACGCCGGTGGCGAGCACCAGGTAGTCGTAGTTGAGTACCGCTCCGTCGGAGAGCAGCACGTGGCGCGCGTCGGTGTCAATGCCGGTTACTTCGCCCTTCCGGAACTCGGTGCGAGTCTTGTGCGCGGCCGTCCACGTCGGGTACGCGACATCGGCGGAGGTCAGCCCGGCGGTAGCGACCTGGTAAAGCAGCGGCTGGAATGTGCTGTAGGAATTGCGGTCGACCAGCGTCACGTGCAAGCCCGACTTGGCGAGCCGGTTGAGGGCGGTCAGCCCGGCGAAACCAGATCCGACGATCACGACGCGTGGGACGTCTTCGGCCATACCAGGACCGTACCCAGCAGACGCCCCGCTCCAACAACGGCGACGGTCCAATGCTGTCGTTCAAAGAGCGGCGATCCGGCGCCCGACATACTCCCGCTCCGCCTCGGGCAGGCCGATGCCAAGCGCTGCGCGGTACTCCTCCAGCGCGTCGGTACCGCGTCCGAGCCGGTGCAGCAGTTCAGCCCTGGCGATATGGAGCTGAGGCCACCGGTCCAGCCGTCCGTCGTCGGCCAGCCGGTCGAGTATGGCCAGCCCGGCTTGCGGCCCTTCGGCCATCGCGATCGCCACCGCCTGGTTGGCCGCCACCACCGGCGTGGGCTCGTACCGGCTCAGCTCGCTGTAAAGACCGACGATCTGGGTCCAGTCGGTCGCCTCGGCTGAGGGCGCCGTGCTGTGACAGGCAGCGATCGCCGCGTGAAGCTGGTAAGGACCAGGCCGGCCCATCCGCAGCGCAGCCTCGATGAGCGCCTCGCCCTCGGCGATCATCGCCGCGTCCCAGCGCCGACGATCCTGGTCGGCCAGCAGGATCAACGAGCCGTCCTCGCTGGTCCTGGCCGCCCGCCGAGCGTCAACGAGCAGGAACAAGGCGAGCAAGCCGCTCACCTCAGGCTCGCCGGGCATCATCGCGGCTAGCTGCCTGGCCAGCCAGATCGCGTGGTCGCACAGGCCAGCGCGGACGAGGTCGGGACCGCTCGTCGCCCTATGCCCTTCGGTGAACATCAGGTAGACCACTCGGAGCACCGCGTTCAGCCGCCCCGGCAGGTCCTCCGGCAGCGGTACCGCCAGCGGAATCCCCGCCTGTCGGATCTTGCGCTTGGCCCGGACTATGCGCTGCGCCATGGTCGGCTCGGGCACCACGAACGAGGCGGCTATCTCCGTGGTGGACAGGCCGCACACAGACCGGAGCGTAAGCGGCACCCGGACCTCGGGGTCGAGCGCAGGATGGCAGCAGGCGAAGATGAGCGACAGCTCGTCATCGCCTACCGTCCCGTGCGAACCCGGCAGTCCGGGGTCGGCCGCCTCGACAGCGGCCTCAGCCTCGCGCACTACCCGGAGCGAGTCGCGGCGCATGATGTCGACCGCCTTATGCCAGGCTGTCGCGATCAGCCAGGCGCGCGGGTTACGCGGCACGCCTGCGGCTGGCCATTGCACAACGGCGGCAGCACACGCCTCCTGCACAGCGTCCTCAGCGATCTCGATGTCGCCGACCCGGCGGGCGACCGAGGCAACGGCCGCCCACCAGTGGTCGCGAACAACGGCGTCAAGGCGCTCGTCGCCATTCACGCCGGCGCAGCGACCTGGATGACCGGGCGGATCTCGATCGAGCCTTCCGACGCACTCGGCAGCGTGGCCGCCCACTTCAGCGCCTCGTCCAGGTCGGCGCACTCCACGAGCGTGAAGCCGCCGAACTGCTCCTTGATCTCGGCGGCGGGGCCGTCGGTCAGCAGCACGTCGCCGTTCCTCACCCGCAGCGTCGTCGACGCGGCAGCCGGCTGCAGCGGCGCGCAGTCGATGAGGACACCAGCGCTGCGCATCGCCCCTGTGGCCGCGCCCCACCGCTCGATCATCGCCGCCGCCTCTGCCGTCCCAGGCTCAGGCAGCGGTCCGTCTGGACCATAAAGCAAGAACAGGTATTTCATTGGGCTGACTCCTACTCCACCTCGCGTCGGCCGCTGTCGGCCGGACTCACCAGGTAATCGAACGGCAGCCAGCCAGATCGACAGCCAGCCGCGGTTATCCGGCCATCTCCTTGATTTGCTCGATCAGGGCGACCCGCTCGGAGTGCGTGTGCGCCAGCGGCGCGACGTTGAGCGTGGTGACTCCTGACTCCCGGTAGGCCGCGAGCCGCTCGGCGATGTGCGACTTGGGGCCGATGAGCGAGATCCCCTCGAGCAGCGACCTCGGCACCAGCGCGGCCGCCTCGTCCTTCCGGCCGTCCAGGTAGGCATCCTGGATCGCGATCGCCTCGTCCGGGTAACCGTAGTCCGAGGCCAGCTTTGTGTAGAAGTTCTGCCCGCGGGCGCCCATGCCGCCGACGTACAGCGCCATCACCGGCCGGCCGAGGTCGACGTAGTCGGCTACGTCGTCGCCGATCGCGAGCGTGGCCTGTGCGATCACGTCAAGCGGCGGCAGCGAAGGATCACGCTTGGCCTTGCCGGCCGCGATGGCGGCGCCCCAGATGTCCGCCGCCTTCTCCGGGAAGTAGAAGATCGGCTGCCAGCCTTCGGCAATCTCGGCCGTCATCTCGGTGTTCTTCGGCCCGACCGCGGCCACGAAGATCGGGATCCGGTCCCTGACGGGGTGATTGATGATCTTCAGAGCCTTGCCGAGACCTGTGCCCTGACCTGGCGGCAGCGGGATCTTGTAGTTCTTGCCCTCGTAGACCAGGCGCTCGCGCCGCCAGACCGCGCGGCAGATCTCGATGGTCTCGCGGGTGCGGCCGACCGGTGCGTCGTAGGGCACCCCGTGCCACCCCTCGATCACCTGCGGCCCTGATACCCCGATGCCGAGGTTGAACCGCCCGTCCGAGACAAAGTCAAGCCCGGCCGCCGTCATCGCGGTCAGCGTCGGAGTCCTGGTGTACAGCTGCATGATGCCCGAGGCGAGCTGCAGCCGCTCAGTCTTGGCTGCCACGTAGCCGAGCTGGCTGACCGCGTCGTAGCTGTAGGCCTCCGGCACGAAGACGATGTCGAGGCCGGCCTTCTCATAGTCGGCAAGCTCGACGACGGTCTCGGCGAATCCGTGCGAGTAGCTCAGTGACATCCCGATGCGCATGTGACCTCAATCCCGGTAACTGGCGAGTAACTAAGTATCAGCCTGACGTGGCCTGCGCCGCCAGCAGGCTGGCCACCGCGCGGAGCGCGAGCTGGTAGGACACGAACCCGAAGCCGGCGATGGTCCCGTCGGCCACGCCGGCCACCACCGAGGCGTGCCTGAACTCCTCCCTGGCCGCTGGGTTGGACAAGTGCACCTCGACAAGCGGCGCCGTCCGCATCGCAAGAGCGTCCCGCAGCGCGTACGAGTAGTGCGTGAACGCCGCGGGATTCAGCACGATTGGCATCCGCCTATCGGCTGCCTCATGAACCCACGCGATTATTTCTGCTTCATCATTTGTCTGGCGGAAGTCGGTGGCCAGGCCAAGCTCCGCCGCTGTGGCCGCGCACGCCTCGGCAAGCTCGTCCAGCGTGGCTGTGCCGTAGACCTCTGGTTCACGGGAGCCGAGCCTGGACAGGTTCGGGCCGTTCAGCACTAGCACTGTCCGCATGGTCACAGCTCCATCTGTGCTGGCTCGGGGGGACGACCCCCCCAGACCCCCCCGAACGCACGGGCGAGCATGTCCTCGGGCGGGTCGTCGAGTATGCCGGGGCGCGCCAGGCCGTCGAGTACAACGAGCCGCAGCCGGCTCCCCCTGGTCTTCTTGTCCACCCCCATGGTGTCCCTGAGCTGCTCCCACGAGGCCGCGCCGGCGTACCTGGTTGGCAGGCCGACGGCGGCGAGTATCTCGCCGTGCCGCTTGGCTGTGGCGTCGTCGAGCCGGCCGGACAGCCTGCCGACCGCGGCGGCGAACATCATGCCGATCGCGACCGCCTCGCCGTGCGGAATCTGGTACCGCTCGGCCCGCTCGATCGCGTGGCCGAGCGTGTGCCCGTAGTTCAGCGTCTCGCGACGGCCCGCCTCGGCCTCCCGCAGGTCGGCGGTCACCACGTCAGCCTTCATACGGATCGCGCGCTCGATCAGCTCGCGCTCGGCGGCGCCGCCAGGCGTGACGGCGGCCGCCGGATCGCGCTCGATCAGGTCAAGAATCACCGGATCGGCGATGAAGCCGGCCTTGATCACCTCGGCCATGCCGTTCACGTACTCGCGTCGTGGCAACGTCGCCAGGGCACCGAGATCGGCCACCACTCCGGCCGGCGGGTAGAACGCACCGACCAGGTTCTTTCCGGCCGGAATGTTGATCGCGGTCTTGCCGCCGATGCCCGCGTCGACGATGCCGAGCAGGGTCGTCGGGACCAGCACAAGCGGCACGCCACGCAACCACGCCGACGCGACGAACCCGGCAAGGTCGGTCACGGCACCGCCACCCAACCCGATTATGGGGTCGGAACGGGATGTCTTCAGTGCTGCCAGCCTGGACCAGAGATGCGTCGCCACGCTGATGTCCTTCGCCGCTTCACCGGCGGGCACGCGTTCCGCATGGACTGCGTGACCTGCGGCTGTAAGAGCTTGGCGCGCCGGTGCCACCACGTGCTCGAGCCCGTCGGCGTGGATGAGCACGACCGTGCGAGGCCGGTCGCCGACCAAGCCAGGTAGCTCGCCCATGATGCCGGTGCCGACGAGCACGTCGTAGGGCCGTTCCCCGCCGACGCCGATCCTGGTCGTGCTCACAGCGCCACCCGCGCGGCAATCTCGGCCGCTATCTGCTCGGGGTCCTTGTCGTCGGTGGCTACCGTCATCCAGGCGAGCTTCTGGTAGATCGGCAGTCGCTGATCGAGTAGCGCCTTCAGCGTCGCTCGGGGGTTCGTGCCGATCAGCAGCGGGCGGGCCTGGCTGAGCCCGACTCGCTTCGCCGCAGCGGCGAACCCGGTTTCCAGGTAGACGACCCGTCGGCCAGCGAGTCGCCCCTGGGTCTGCTCGTCGAGAACGGCGCCGCCGCCGACCGCGACGACGCCGTCGCTGCTCGCGATCACGCGGGCGACGGCTTCGCGCTCAAGCTCGCGGAACGCCGGTTCGCCGTCCTCCACGAAAATGTCGCCGACCGGCTTGCCGGCCACCGCCTCGACCTCGGCATCGGTGTCGGTGAAGCTGACGCCGAGCCTGGTCGCCAGCAAGGCACCGACCGTGGTCTTCCCGGCGCCTGGCGGGCCGATGACGATCACAAGGGGCGCGGTTGACGCACTCATCGGATTACCAGGGTCTCCAGGTAGCTGGTCAGGTTCCTGCGGGTCTCTGCCACGCTATCGCCGCCGAATTTCTCCAGCGCGGCGTCGGCGAGCACGAGCGCGGCCATTGCCTCGGCTACCACGCCAGAGGCCGGCACCGCGGTCACGTCGCTGCGCTGGTTGATTGCCTTAGCCGGCTCGCCCGAGCGGACGTCGACGGTCGCCAGCGCCCTCGGCACGGTCGAGATCGGCTTCATCGCTACCCGGACCCTGACCGGCTCGCCTGTGCTGATCCCGCCCTCGATACCGCCCGCCCGGTTGGTCGTGCGCCGGATGCCCGCCGGACCGCTCTCGATCTCGTCGTGCGCCTGCGAGCCGCGCCTGGCCGCGGTCTGGAAGCCGTCGCCGATCTCCACGCCCTTCATCGCGTGAATGCTCATCATGGCCCCGGCGAGCCGCCCGTCGAGCCGCCGGTCCCAGTGCACGTGACTGCCCAGGCCGGGCGGCAGGCCGTGGACGACGACCTCGATGACACCGCCAAGCGTGTCGCCGTCCTTGCGAGCCGACTCGATTTCGGCGACCATCTTTTCGCTCGTGAGCTGGTCAAGGCAGCGGACCGGGTCGGCGTCAATGATCGCCAGGTC